>Ga0255052_10000242_pt1 | contig 42906 bp, 42 predicted proteins | sample JV7_2_21_MG_FD_188632 | JGI IMG/M metagenome (GOLD analysis project Ga0255052, IMG submission 188632) | Seawater microbial communities from Jervis Inlet, British Columbia, Canada - JV7_2_21 | ecosystem: Environmental > Aquatic > Marine > Inlet | place: Canada: British Columbia | collected...
AGGCTTCTTCATGTTATTTGCCTCAAATGTCCAGGAAGCTGTTGATTTTACTTATATTGCCAGGCGCGTCGCTGAGCAAGCACTCGTACCAGGCATGGTCGTCATGGACGGCGAACAAACTGCGCTCGCAATGCAGAACGTGCGGCTACTTTCGCCAGCCCAGGTCAACGATTTTGTTGGCGCTGCGCGCGAGCAAATCGAAGCACCAACGGCGGCGCAAAAGTTGTTATTTGGCGAGACGCGACGCCGCGTTCCCGCCTGGCACGACCTCGACGAACCTGTGTTAACCGGTGCCCTGTTCGAAAAAGAAAGTTTCGCGCTCGGCGCGCTGGCGCGTGGGCCGTTTTTTGATGCTTTCGTCGACGAATCACTGAATACATCTTTCGCAACATTCGCACGCAAGACAGGCAGACAGTACGAGTCTATTTCTCGCTACAAGCTCGACGATGCGAAAACCGTACTACTGGCACAAGGCGCTGCCGTCGAAACGGCGCGAGCGGCAGCGAATTGCCTGCGCAAGCAACACAAGATCAAGGCCGGAGTACTCGGCATTCATGCGCTGCGGCCGTTCCCGGCAGCCGAAATCGTCAAAGCGCTTGAGGGGCGAGGTTGTGTGTTTGTCCTTGAACGCACTGCTGCTCTGATGTCGGGCGAGCCGCCGCTGACCCGCGAAATTCGCGCCAGCATGGATCGCCTCGACAGCAAACAGCGCCCGCGCTGTTCGCCCGTAGTCTACGGCCTCGGCGGATTGCCGTTACGGGTCGCTGACCTGGTTGAACTCTGCACTGGCGCTAACAGGGATTCGACAGAACCACTGTTCCTTGGGCTGGTGTTCGACGACACCTCCGGCGAGCAACCCAAACGCGAGGTTCTGCTTGATGCATTACGACGTGCCTATCCGAATGCTGCGAAAACCGGAATCCGGGCAGCACGCGATGCCCAGGTAGCAAAACCGAAAGGCTCGCTGACCATTGCAATACACCGCAACGACGCCGGCGAGGAAATCCTGGGCGCAGCTGGCGCCCTGCTCCACGCACTCGAAGGCGGCCGGGTACGCACCCGTCCAGCCACTGCCTGGGAGAGTTGGTCCGCCGCCAGCGTCGATTGGCTCACACATGGCGATGTCTCCCTGCACGATCCCGGTGACGATCTCGTTGCCGACATCACGCTCGATGTGACGCGCGCGATAGTGACCATTGGCGCAACAGCCAGGGCGTTCCGCATTCCGCTACAGGATGACGGCACCATGGCGCCGGATACACTGCTCGGCAGCCTGTTTGGCGTCCTGGCCAACGCCGGGTTGCTCGACCACAAATCGCGTCGGATAATCGCTGCTCGCAAGGGCCTGCTCGAGGGTGTCGACGCACGTCGCGGCGACGACATCATGGCTGCATTCCAGGCTGGCCTCGAACAGCTTGTCGAACTCGATGATGACATCGAAACCGACGAACCCGAACGCTGGCAAGGCGAAGCACCGGCCGCCGTTCGTCATCTCGTCCGCAACGACGATAATTTCGCAAGCCTGCCCCGCTTTTGGGATCAGACCGGTGTGCTCTACCGCGATGGCCAGGCAGACCGCCTGACCGCCGACCCGTTTCTCGCCACCGGTACGATGCCACCGCTGAGCTCGACCTTCAATGACACCAGTTTGACGCGCGGCAAGATGCCGATTTTCGACCCGACGCTTTGCACGGGCTGCGGCAACTGCTGGACGCATTGCCCGGACAGCGCGATCGGCGTTGTCGCATCCACGCCGGCGGCACTCATTGACGCAGGCATAAACCGCACGGGTGCAGACGCTGTCCGCCAGGTGTCCTCAAAACTCGCCTCACGCATCGTTTCGAATAACAAGAAAGCCGATGACGTGCCGCCGACATTCGGCCAGTTGCTCGACGACGCCTACGCCTGGCTCAATGACAAGATGCCGCTTCCGGACGACCGCAAGCAAGCGATCCAGGACGGCATCAACGGCATCGGCGACGCACTGGGCGCGCTGCCGGTCGCCGTCACGAAGCCTTTCTTTGAAGACAATGCCGAGTTGCTGTCACTCGTGATCAACCCCGAGGCCTGCAAGGCCTGTGGTATTTGCGTAAACAACTGCGAGCCCGAAGCACTGCGTGCAGGTGAGCAGGATGCTGCATCGCTCAAGCAGGCGCGTGAACTCTGGTCGGTATTTTCGGCCACGCCCGACACGCCGTCGGAGACGCTGGAACGCGTAGCGGCGGACCCGGATATCGGCACGATGGCGGCTATCCTGTTGTCGCGCTATTGCCAGTTTGCACTGGCCGGTGGTGACCCCGCGGAGGCCGGCTCTGGCGAAAAGATGGCGGTCAAGCTGGCTCTCTCCGCGACCGAGTTTCGTCAGCAGCCGCTCGTGCAGCGCTTTGCGAAAACGCTTGCTGAGGCGGGCGAGTCCGTCTCTGCTCTGGTCAACGAGACGCTCTCGAGCACTTTCGCCGTTGAAGACCTCGATGCAGTCACCGAGAAACTGAAACACACCACGAGCCCGCGCGTCGATCTCAAGGATCTGGCGGAAGGCGTTGGGGACGCGTCCGGCGACCACTCTATCGATACCGACTATCTCCTGCGTCTGATTGAACTTGGCAACCGAATCACGTCGGCGCACCACCGCCTCGTTGAGGGTAAACATGGCCTCGGTCGCGCGCGCTATGGTCTGGCAGTCGCGGGCGGCAGCACCGCAGCCTGGGCCGGAGCGTTTCCGCACAATCCGTTCCAGGCACCCGTCCTCGTCGATATGACTGGCGATGCCGCACAACTCGCCGCGGGGTTGATCGAGGGACACCTGGACGAGACCACCGACCTGGTTCGTCTGCTGCGTCTCGCGCGCCTCGAAATCGACCAGCCCGACGGTGCCCACTGGAAGCGCGAAGCACTCGCGAGCCTGCATTGGCAGGACCTGAGCGACGAGGAACTGGAAGTCTGTCCGCCGCTCTTGCTGATCGGCAGTGACGAGATGCTCGCCGGACAGGGATTGAGCCAGCTGATCTGGCTGCTGAATTCCGGTCTCCCGGTCAAGGTGTTGGTTCTGAGCGCGCTGGACTTCAGGCATCGTGGAGCGAGTATCAACAATCCACGCGGAAATCTCGGCCTGCTTGCCCTTGCTCAACGCGACGCGTTTGTTGCACAGACTTCGATCGCCGATCCCGTTCACCTGGGCGAGAGCATGCTGCAGGCGCTCGGCTACGAAGGCCCGGCCCTGCTCCAGGTCTATGCCCCGAGCCCTGCGAGACATGGTTTTCCGAGCAGGCAAACGGTTGCCCAGGCGCAGCTCGCGGTCGAGAGCCATGCATTACCATTGTTCCGCTACGATCCCAGGGCCGACGGCGTATTCGGGTCACGAATTAGCCTGGACGGCAACCCGGCTTCGGACCAGACGCTGGCCGACTGGGCGCTGGGACAAGAACGATTCGCGTCGCAATTCTCGCCACTGGCCGCTGACGCATCGGCACCGACCCCGCTGCACGAATGGCTGCAGCTGGATGCGAAAGGCCGTAAAGGCAAGACACCGTACGTCACCACTGGCGATGGCGAAGAAGAACGCCGTTACGCGGTGTCGGAGGCCCTTGGAGATACCGCCAGTCAGTGTCTCGCGAACTGGCAAACCCTGCAGGAACTCGCCGGCATCGTCACACCGTTTACCGAACGACTCGAGCAGGAAATTCGTGCGCAACTCGCGGACGAGCACCAGGCGGCACTCGATACTCAGAAACAGGCCTCAGCTGCAGAGATTCGGGAAATCCAGGAGAAAACGCAGGCCGAGATCGCGAGCAAGATCCGCAGCCGCCTGCTACAGCTGGCATCGCAGAAGCGGGACTGACAGCGATGAGAGCTTTCAGCTTCTTGCGGCGCAATTTCGAGCACGGAGTCCATCCGGCGCATCACAAGCAGCAGACCGCAGATTTGCCGATCCAGCGCGTACCCTTTGGCAAGCACTACGTCATGCCGTTAGGACAGCATATCGGCGTGCCGGCCAAAGCTGTGGTCGCCGTCGGGGATCGTGTTCAGCGCGGTCAGTTGATTGCGGAACCGGGCGGCTTTGTATCCACAGGCCTGCACAGTCCTGTCACGGGCAAAGTCAAGGAGATTGGTGATTTTCGCGGTGTCGACGGCCGTTTCGCGCCGGCGATCGCGATAGAAGCGGATGCTTTTGCAACCCAGCAGATCGACGCCGGTGGCGCTGTGGACTGGCAGTCACTATCGCTCGAGGAATTCATTAAAGCCGTGCAGATGGCAGGCATTGTCGGCATGGGTGGCGCGGCCTTCCCCGCTCACGTGAAGTTGTCAGTGCCCGATGGCGTCAGGATCCGGCATCTGCTGATCAACGGTGCCGAGTGCGAGCCCTACCTGACGACCGACCACCGGCTCATGGTCGAGCGGCCCGAGGCTCTGCTCGAAGGCGCCGAGATCATGCGGCAGAAGCTCGGTGCCGAAGAGGCGGTCATCGGCGTGGAGATGAACAAGCCCGACGCGATCGAGATCGTTCGCAAACACATCCAGCCCGGCCAGCCTGTGCGGGTTGTACCGCTTAAGGTCAAGTATCCGCAGGGCGCCGAGAAGATGATGATCAAGAGCATCTTCGACAAGGAAGTGCCTGCCGGACAATTACCACGCGATGTCGAGGTCAGCGTCAACAACGTCGGCACGATCGTCGCAATCGCCGACTACTTCTTGCGCGGCGTGCCGTTGATTGAACGGGTCGTTACTGTGGCAGGTCCGGGAGTTACCTACCCCGCAAATCTGATCGTGCCACTCGGGACGCCGGTGCGAGACGTCGTGAAATTCTGCGGCGGTCTCAAGCCCGGGACCCGGGAAATCATCATGGGTGGACCGATGATGGGCCGCCCAATCGCCAGCCTCGATGTGCCGATTCTGAAGGGCTGCTCGGGTGTCCTGGTGTTTACCGAGAAACAAACGGCCAGGCGCAAGGAATATCCGTGTATTTCCTGCGGCCGGTGCCTCGAGGCCTGTCCCTATTTCCTGAATCCGTCCCGACTTGCCCGCTTGTCCAAGTCGCGCATGTTCGATGAGATGAAGGCGTACAACGTCTTCGACTGCGTCGAATGTGGTTGCTGCACGTTTGCCTGTCCGTCGAATATCCCGATCGTGCAACTCATTCGCACGGCAAAAGACGACCTGACCCATCGCAAGGAGCCCGACGCGTGAAAAAACGTGACCCGGACCTCCTGCTATTCCATGCGCCGTTGTTACGCCAGGGAATGACGACACCGAACGCAATGCGCGACGTCCTTTATGCCCTGGCGCCGGCGACCGCCGCGTCGCTGTGGTTCTTCGGTATCAGCGCTGCGCTGGTACTCGTCACCTGTATCGCCGGTGCAGTGCTCGCTGAGTGGCTGTTTGCCAGCGACGCAACCCGCGGCGAGTCCTTGCTCGATGCCAGCGCTATCCTGACGGGGCTGTTACTTGGCCTCACATTGCCACCCGGTCTGCCGTTGTGGATGGCATTCCTGGGCGGATTCGTCGGCATCGCCTTGGGCAAGGTCATCTGGGGCGGCCTTGGTCACAACTTGTTTAATCCCGCCCTGCTCGGCCGCGCATTCCTGCTCGCCACGTTCCCGATCGCCATGACGACCTGGGTGACGCCGACAGGCGACGGCGGATTTTTCGACATTTACCCGGGCAACCTCGCTCTGCCATTCATGCAAGCACAATTGGACGGCATGTCATCCGCGACGCCACTCGGAATGATGAAGTTTGAGCAGGTAGTTACGCCGCTCTCGGACCTCGTGTTCGGCAATGTCAGCGGCTCGCTCGGTGAGACCAGCGGCCTCCTGCTGCTGCTCGGCGGAGTCTATTTGTGGCTGCGGCGTGATCTGGACTGGCGCGTACCCGTGAGTATCCTGCTCACGGTCGCTGTTTTTTCGGCCTGTCTCGGCCTCTTCGATGCGGAACGTTTCCCGACACCGCTATTCTCGGTCTTTTCGGGCGGCTTGTTGCTCGGCGCGATCTACATGGCGACCGATCCCGTGACATCGCCGGTCACACCACGCGGTGCGTGGATCTTCGGCATCGGCGTCGGTGTCCTTGTGATACTGATTCGCGTATTCGGCGGCCTGCCCGAGGGCGTGATGTACGCGATACTGCTCATGAACGCGGCAACCCCGCTGATTGATCGTTACACGCAGCCCAGGGTTTTCGGTCGCGGGGCCGAGTCGAAATGAACGTGGCCAAAGAAACAAGCAGTCCCAGCTCGCTGCGGCTCGTGTTGACGCTGGCAATCGCGGGGCTGGTGTCTGGTATGGCGATTATCAGCATCTACGAGGCAACGCTGTCAACAATTACGGAGAACAAGGCCCGCGAGTTGCGCGAGGCCGTGTTCAAGGTGTTGCCCGGGGTCAGCCAGATGCAGGCACTTGTTTATCGGGATGGCGAACTCGTCGTGGTGGAAGTAGCAGACAAGAACGAGCCCGTCATCTACGGAGGCTATGACGAACAGGGCGATTTCGTGGGCTACGCGATGCCGGCGGCAGGCCCCGGATTCCAGGACACCATTGGCATTCTGTACGGCTACAAGCCGGGAGAGAAAATCGTCGTTGGCATGGAAGTACTGGAAAGCCGCGAGACGCCCGGTCTGGGTGACAAAATTTACAAGGACGCCGTTTTTGTCGGCGGCTTCAGCGCGCTGTCCGTCGAACCGGAAATTGTTGCGGTCAAGAAAGGCACCAAGAGTCAGGCCAATGAAATTGATGCGATAACAGGAGCGACGATTTCCTCCAAAGCCGTCGTCAGGATTATCAATGAAGCTCACGCCGAATGGTCGGCGCAGCTTCCGGCACCAGGCTCCGAGCCGCCGCTCAAAGTAACAGAGCCTGCAGGCGCCGAGGCAGAACAATGAAGAAGAACCAGTCCCAGGAAGAATTTCTCAAGGGAATCTGGCGCGATAATCCCGTGTTCGTCCAGGTACTCGGGATGTGCCCGATGCTCGCAGTCACAAACTCCGCGATCAACGCGGTCGCGATGGGGATGGCAACGTTCTTCGTACTGGTCGGCTCGAGCTTCCTGGTATCGACATTCCGCCACCTGATACCGAAACAAGTGCGTATCTCCTGCTTCATTATCATCATCGCGACGTTCGTGACCATTGCCGACTACACACTGCTCGCACTTGTGCCGAAGGTGCATAAGGAACTGGGCGCGTTCATTCCGCTGATTGTGGCGAACTGCCTGATCCTCGGCCGGCAGGAGGCATTCGCCTCAAGATATCCGACGAAACTCGCGGTGATGGACGCGATGGGTATGGCGAGCGGTTTCCTGCTGGCACTGCTCTCGCTTGGCGCGGTCAGGGAGATACTCGGTGACGGCGCTTTGTTTGGCGTCAAGCTTTTTGGTGAAAATTTCGAGCCCTGGGTGATCATGATCCTGCCGCCGGGCGGTTTCCTGACGCTGGGCGTCATCCTGTTGTTCTTTAACTGGTTCAAGTTCAAGAAGGACGAGTTCCTGGAAGATGTCGCTGCAGTGGAAAGGAGTGGAAGCTGATGGATAACCTTCCCTGGATCTTCATCAGTGCGCTGCTGGTCAACAATTTTGTGTTGACATATTTTCTCGGGCTGTGCCCGTTCCTCGGTGTGTCCAACTCGCTGGAAACCTCGGCGCGGCTTGGTCTCGCGACAACTTTTGTAATGCTGGTGACCGCAGTGTGTGCCTGGATACTCAACACCTACGTGTTGGTGCATGCACCCTACCTCAGGCTGATCTGTTTCATTGTCGTTATCGCCAGCACCGTGCAGTTTATCGAGATGCTGATCAAGAAGCTGAGCCCGGCGTTATTCCGTGCGATGGGGATCTTCCTGCCGCTGATTACCACGAACTGTGCAATTCTCGGGCTCGCGATCTTCGCCACCAATCGCGGCTACGGATTTTGGGAGGGTATCGTTTATGCGCTCGGTGCCGGAATTGGTTTTACCCTGGCACTGGTACTGCTGGCAGGCCTGCGTGAGGAGTCGGAGCTGTCCAACATACCGAAACTGATCAAGGGCACCGCGATGAACCTGATTATCGCGGGTATTTTGTCGATGGCGTTCATGGGTTTTGCCGGACTGTTCAGTACCACTTGAGTCACGGCCTGGATTATTTATGACGACGTATATCTTTTCACTACTTGGCCTGGTGGCGCTGTGCGTTTTTTGGGCCATTTTTCAGCAGTGGCTGGGCAGACACGATCCCGACAGCCAGGAACGCCCCGCCAAGTGTGGCGGATGCAATGAGCAGTGCGAAAAATAAGTACGCAAAAGACACGATAGACAGGATACCCGACGGCACCTAATTTGGGACGACACGAAGGCAGGAGACGATGATGCGACAGCAATTGATCGAGGCGCTCACCTACCCGAGGCTACTGGTGGAAAAACTTATTGAGGAACGTGACTGTCCGCATGACAGCCTCTTCCACGCCACCAGCGATCGCTGCCGTCAGTGCGACATCAACAGTGAGTGCCACTGGGTTCATTGCCTGCAAGAATTCTCCGACTTCAAAGACAAACCGGAATACACGATCAACGCATCCCTGCGTTATGGCATCAAGCTGGTTGAGACCCTGCACAGCGAACTTCTCCATGACGAAACGATATGCAGCTGTGAGCCCTGTTCCTGGGTTCGCGACGCCCAGCGCCTGACGGAAGAGTTTGAACAGCACCTGGAGCCGAACCCTTACCGTCCAGCGCAGCAGACCTGATGAATTTCGCTCCTCTCTAGTGAGGCAACTTGTAGCTGACGTTGTTTTGATTGATGACGATCAGCTTGCGCTTCTCCATTTCCTTCACCAGTGCAGTCAGTTCTTTTGCACCGAGTTTCGGGTTGAAGAGCGAATTAATGGTGTTTGACAACGTAGTGACTTTGCGTGGCCTTGCCAGACCGCGACCACCCAGGTTCTTGACGATCGCAGAGATTTTGTCGTCAATGCTCGATGTATCGGGAAGTTGCAGCAACGGTATCTCGCCGAGATCTTTTTCACGTTGTATTCGAATCTTGCGAGATTTGAGATGCTGGATCAGCGGATCAAAGCCCTTGTCCCTGCTGATGATGTGAAAAAAGGCGTCCGGCTCCTTTGCCACGAGCTCACCCACGTAATAGGTAATGTGAAAATCCAGCGCGTTCTGGCCATTGCCTGTTATTTTTATGTAGCGGGCATCCTTGCCAAGTAGTTGCATGGAGTCGGCCAGGTCGAACGGGATCTTCGCCTGGCTCTGGCCGACAAACACAAGTACCTTGAACTCGTCGCTCGCAAGCAGCTCCAGGTTCTTTGGTTGAACGTTTTCGTAGTCGATCAGTACATAGTTATTCGGCATGAGTTATTACTCTCTTATTCGCCAATGTCTTCATTCCACAATTCCGGATTCGCAAGAATGAAATCACGCATCATGCGGATGCAGTCCTTGTCGTCCAGAACCTCAACTTCGACGCCGCGCGAACGCAGATGGTCTTCCGGTCCCTGAAACGTCTGGTTCTCACCAACGACTACTTTTGGAATGCCATACAGAAGTATAGCGCCGCTGCACATGTCGCAGGGCGATAGAGTGGAATACAGCGTGGCCCTGCGGTATGTCTTTGCGGTTAGTCGGCCCGCGTTCTCGAAGCAGTCCATCTCGGCGTGCAGCACAGAACTGCCTTTCTGGACGCGTTGATTGTGACCGCGCCCCACTATCTCGCCATCTACGACCAGCACAGAGCCAATCGGTATGCCGCCCGCATTCTGACCATTGCGGGCTTCGACGATTGCTGCTGCGAGGTATGCGTCCATATTGCAGATTATAACCGCCCGGCGAAATGGTGCTATCTTGTAACGCTGTTCAAATTGGGGCCGAACGAAATGGCTGGCAAAGTAAAAACATTCTTCAAACGCGCCGGGTTGACTGTCGGCGCCGTGTTCGCAGTCGGCATTTTGTTCGGATTGCACGAGTGGTACGCAAAACCATTCTTTGTTAACAACTATTTCAATCGCGTATTTATCCAGTACATCTGGGACAAACCGGAGATATTGACTTCGCTTGGCATTCTCGAGCAGATGGGCATGAATGGCCACAATGCAGAATGGAATGACAATTCCGAGGCAGCCGGCGATCGAGATATTCAGATGCTGGAGGACATACTGGCTACGGTAGATGAATACGACGAAGGGGAACTGAGCGAAGACGAGATGCTCTCGGTATCGGTCCTCAAGGAAATGCTGGGCGACCCGGAGATGATGCGTCGCTACCGCTACCACGATTACCCGGTTAACCAATTATTCGGCCTGCAGAACAGCATTCCACGCTTTCTTGATACTTTTCATCGCGTCAATACTGCCGAAGACGCGGAGCACTACATCAGCCGGCTTTCCAGGATTGACACGAAGATGGACCAGAATATGGAAGGCATCCTGATTCGGGAAGAGAAAGGCATCATTCCACCGACCTTCGTTATCGACAAGTCAGTCGAGATCATGCAGGAGTTTGTTGATCAGCCCGTCGAAGAAAACGTCTTGTACGTGTCATTCAAGGGCAAACTCGAAGAAGCCGACGAAATTGGCGAGGAAGAGCGCAGCGCATTCCTCGACGCAGCGAAAGCCGAGATAGAGAACACCGTGTACCCGGCGTACCGAAGTTACATCAACTACTTCAGTGAACTGGAAGCCAAGTCCAATACTGACGATGGCGTGTGGAAGCTGCCGGACGGTGAGGCCTTCTACAACTACATGCTGCGTTCGCACACCACGACCAACATGACGGCCGAAGATATCCATGCAACGGGCTTAGCCGAAGTCGAACGCATCCAGACCGAGATGCTGGACATATTCGAAAGTGAAGGTTACGACCCGTCTCTTGGCGTTAAGGTCCTTTTTGACCAACTTGCCGAGGAGGAGCGCTTTTACTATCCCGATACGGACGAAGGCCGGGAGCAGATTCTCGAGGACTACGCCAAGATCATCGAAGAGATCGAAACAGGAATTTCGCAAGCGTTTAACATCAAACCCAGAGCACTGATCGAAGTAAAGAGGGTTCCAGAATTCAGCGAGAAAACAGCACCGGGCGCGTACTACAACTCGCCGTCGCGCGATGGCTCGCGCCCTGGCATCTTTTACGCCAACCTGTACGACATCAAGGCAACGCCCAAGTATGGCATGCGCACTCTCGCGTATCACGAGGGCGTACCGGGGCATCATTTTCAGCTGGCAATCCAGGGTGAGCTTGAGGGCATTCCAGAATTCAGAAAAGAAGCAGGCTTCACGTCCTACTCCGAGGGTTGGGGCCTGTACGCCGAGCGTCTCGCCTGGGAAATGGGCTTCCAGACTGACCCGTACGACAATCTCGGGCGCCTGCAAGCGGAGCTTTTCCGGGCGGTGCGACTGGTTGTCGATACCGGCCTTCATGCCAAGTACTGGACACGCGAAGAAGCGATCGACTACATGCTGACCAACACCGGTATCACCGAGACCGATGTCACGTCCGAAATCGAACGATATATCGTGTTGCCCGGCCAGGCTACGGCCTACAAGGTCGGCATGATGGAATTATTGCGCCTGCGTGATGAAGCTCAGGAAGCACTGGGTGACAAATTCGACATTCGCGATTTCCATGACGTGATATTGAAAAATGGCGCGTTGCCATTGGTGGCCGTCCGCGAGCAAGTCATGAAATACATCGCCGCGAAGCAGGCAGGCTGAACGGTTCTTAACTGTATGCGCCGGTTTTCGACACCATAAGATAGAAAATGATCAGTACGCTGGTGAATGCCGGAACGCCCAATGCAACCCACCAGCGCATCAGGTTGCGGTAGCTGTCGCTGCCCGCTTCGGCTGCGATCAGGTCGCGAATTCGAATCTGGATCCAGACCACCGGAACCCAGCACGCACCAACCAGTACGAACAGGCCTAGGACAACATTGAACCAGACCGAATCCATGGAAATGTTGAGGTGCTGCGTGAGCCAGAGCCCGGTAGCAAACTGCACGACCACGGCGGGCGTCGTGAAAACCCAGTCTGCCATCACAACCGTTCGGGTCGTGACGGCCATCGCCTCATCATTGGCACTGAGGTAGGCCTTCAACATGAAAAAGGCGGTGCCCATGCCTGTGCCGAACAGCACTGTCGCACTGAGGATGTGCAACAGCTTTATCCAGAGATACAGTGTCATCCGTTCACCTCGTCCATACGCCAGTGAATGTCCAGGTCGCTCACCTCTTCGTCAAATTCAGGCAGTGTAATCATACCCAGGCAAGGGTAAGCGCCCCGCGTGGAAATTGCACCGGCCGCCAGCTTGCGAGCGAGGATGAGTGCCGGCACGCAGGGGATTTCAGGGCCGTGATTCTGATGCGCCACCAGGTTCCAGACGATCGCTTTTGGTCGCCCGTCCTCACCAGCGCCGCTGATGCGCATTTGCATGCCACCCGTTGTCGATCCGAGCTTGATGAGTCGATCGCTCCAGCTCTGAAATATCGGCACCAGGCGTTCCCAGTTGCTGACGATTCCAAGTCGTGTCGCCCACGCCATTTTCCAGAGTGTTATCTGCTCCCAGGATGCCTCGAGTGCGGCATGAAACGTAGCCGTCTGCACGCCCTCGACGTAGTTTGGAAACAGACCGAGATCCGGCACATCGCAGGCACCGGAAAGCCTGCGTCCAAACTCCGGGTAGCGTTGCAGTTTCAGGTTCTGCCAACCGTATCGCGTAATCCACTCACCGTTTTCAAATACTTCAAACGGCGCACCACAGTAGCTGAGGACAGCGCCGACGGTGCCAGCGCCACGCGGTGTTTGGTGCGCCGGCGCAATGGAGGTCTCGATGCTGTGGATAGACTCGAAGTCGCCACGTACATGATCGACGACGGCACTCGATACGCCCGGCAATGTGCTTGCTCCGGAGACAAGGAGAACATCCTTTCGGCTGGCTTCCTCATGCAATGCATTGAAACGCTCAACAAATTCACGACCGTCGGCCAGGTCGACGTAGTGACTGCCACAGGCAATGCATGCCTCGGCGGCGTCGTAGCCCTGTCCCTGGTAAGGGCCAGCAGTGTGGATGACGATGTTCGGCTGCAGAGCAGCGAGATCAGCGGCAAACGACGGTGAGGTTTGATCGAGAGCCGCAGCCAATACCATCGCAGAGGCATTCAGCTGTCCAAACTCTGTGGATAGGGACTGGACCTTGTCAAGATTGCGACTCGTGATGACGAGTTCGGTGTCTGGCTCACCCAGAAGGCGACGGCATATGCGGCCACCAAAATGGCCGGTGGCTCCAATGATGACGATCCGTGTGCGCGACATCTCTGCGGAGACAGGTTGCTGGCGGCTACTCCAGGCTCTGCTTCATGTCATTGAGCAACGCCACGTAGATTGCGTGGCAAAATTCATTAGCTGGCTCGTCGTTGTTTTTCCAGGTCGATGACCACTCTACACGCGTGCCCGTTGCCACATGCTCAAGCAGCACGCGGCCCACGTAGTTGCTCACTTCATCCTTGGAAACAGGTGATGGGCCGTCATCGATGCTGTAGGTAAATGACTTGCCCATATCATCGAGGGTCCGCAACGTCTCGTGGAATGCGCCGTTGAGCACACGGCCTGCGCCTGGCTTGTCGCCCGCCTTGTTGCCAACGGCATCGACGCTGGTAACGACATTGGGTGCCCAACTCATATCATGAAAGTCGCGAATTGCCTTCCAGACTGTGTCAATCGGCGCTTTTATCTCGATTTCCTGAAATGTGCTTCCCATGGCTCTCTCCTTTGCTGTTGCCCAAAGTATAAGCCAATCCTCTGCTACGATAAGCAGTAGATGGGCAGCAATTCTGCCCAGGAGGACGTAAAACAATGAAAAGACTCAAACTGTTGCTCCCATTGGGATTCGTCGTATTGGCCTTCAGCCAGCTCACTGTGGCCGAGCATCATGAAAAAGAGGCCATGGAAGAAAAGATGGGCTCGATGACACACCTCGTGATCACCCATGAAGTGAAAGATGCGGAGCAGTGGCTCGCTGCATGGCGTGGTGAAGACAGCCGCCACAAGTTATTCAAGGCCAATGGTGCCGCCCATGTACACACGCTCCAGGACCCCGACAATCCAAACATGACCGGGTTGGTGATTGCTGTTACTGACATGGATGCACTCACGGCCATGCTGGAATCCGAGGAAGGCCAGGCGGCAGCAGAAGAGGACGGCGTGATTCCCGAAACGATGAATATGCTCGTGCAGGCAAAGTAGCCATGGCAAAGCTGGTGAAGATGATTGTTAATCTCGCCGTACTGGCGGCCCTCGGATGGACCGCCTGGTACGGTTACACGCACTGGGCCGCGGCATCATCTGGCACGAGCGCATCAACCGATACCCACGGCTACAATTGTCGCGACGCCCTTGCCAAACTGGCACAGGATTATCGCTGCCGGGATGATGCAAGCTGCACGCTCAGCGAAGAAGAACTGGCCGCCCTGAAGGAACGTGAGATGGCGATTGAGAAAAACTGCAATTAGTTTGCCGAGTTTCTCCCTTTGAAGATCGTCGTCGCTTCGAGAAACCCGGTGAAAATCGACGCCACCGAACGAGCCTTCGCAACGCTGTTTCCCGATGAGACGCTGGAGATGTTGCCCGCAGACGTTGCCTCGGGGGTAAGCGACCAACCCACGTCCGACGAAGAAACTCGTGTGGGTGCGCGCAACCGCGCGATCGCTGCACGTGATGCACTCCCCGAGGCCGACTACTGGGTCGGCCTCGAGGGCGGTGTTGAGATCATCGACGAGCAGCTCATGGCATTTGCCTGGATGGCTGTAAGAGGGACAGACGGCAAAATCGGCGAAGCGAGAAGTTCCACCCTGCCCTTGCCACCTGCCGTGAAAAAACTCGTCGACTCCGGTATGGAACTTGGTGATGCCAACGATAAAGTGTTTTCCACCATCAACAGCAAACAGGGTGGTGGTGCTTACGGTCTCCTGACCAATGGCCTGTACACGCGCGAGAGCATCTACACGCAGACGCTCATCATCGCGTTGACGCCCTTCGTGAACGAGCTGTACCAGTGATCGGTTGGATTGTCCTACTACTGGCGGCCCAGCTCTCCGCGGTAATGCCCGAGGCCAACCAGGCAGACATTGCCTGGGTAGCAGAAGGCGAGTTATGCGATCCCGAGACCGTGCTCGCTCTCCCGGACGACACGCTGCTTGTCTCCAACATGTGCATCTCTCGCGGAACTGGCAACGGCTTCCTGACGTTATTGGCATCCGACGGTGACGTGATCGACTGGCGTGTCGTCGACGGCCTTGACGCCCCGCTCGGCATGGCGCTGGTCGGTGAGCGTCTGCACATCGTCGATAACAACCAGGTCAAAATTCTACGTTGGCCAGGTTACGAAGCATTGGCGACCATCGCTCTTGAGACAGCTGTCGCAAATGACATCGCGGTGGGATGGGATGACAACATTTACGTCACCGACACGGCGCGGCACGAGGTCGTTGTCATCAGTCCCGAACTGGAGCAGTCAATCCTGACAGGCCAGGCGCAGTTCAAAGGTGCCAATGGCATTCACGTCAACGGCGACGACCTGTATGTCGGTGGCGAACGCCTGTGGCACGTCGACCTCCGGGACAACACGGTCACACGAATCGGACCCGAATGGCTTGCCGATATCGACGGCATTGAACAGGAGGCCGACGGCACCTTGCAGATCACCCCAGTGGCCGGTCCACTGATCCGGCTGGCTACGGAAATCGAGGTGCTCGGTGGCGACGCTGTATCCAGTGCCAATCACGGCTATGCGCCAAACCTTGGCCTGGTCCTCATCCCGACTGGCTTTGATAACACCGTGATCGCCATTCGCGTCACCAGCACAGGAAAACGTCCTGACAGGCGATAGGAGAAAGCACGACCAGTCGTGCCAGCAATGCGACAAGCCGGTCCTTTGCTGCGGTGAAATTGCTCTAAACTAGCGAGTATCGGCCGACCAGGGTATGCCAATGATCAATCGTCGCGACTTTATTCAGTTGGGCGCTATAAGTAGTCTCGGACTCGTGATCGGCATTCCGACCCTCTCAAGAGCCGCCGATTCCACCGCCGCCCTGCACCCGTTAATCCGAATCGGTACCGATGGCCGCGTAACGCTTTACGCGCAAAATCCGGAGATGGGCCAGGGCGTGAAAACAGCGCTGCCGATGATCACTGCCGAAGAGCTCGACGTCGACTGGGACACGGTTGTTGTCGAACAGGCTGACTGGGACCCACGACTCGAAAACCAGTTTTCCGGCGGCAGTTTGAGTGTGCGCCTGAATTACGACTCAATGCGCCAGGCCGGTGCAACAGCCAGAGCCATGTTGAAAAGCGCAGCGGCACAACAATGGAATGTTCCGGCCACCGGTCTCGAGACGAATCACGGCTTTATCATCGATACCGCAAGCGGCAACAGGCTAAGTTACGCCGAACTCGCGGAACGGGCCGCAACTATGCCGGTTCCGGCAGAGCCGGAACTCAAGAATGCAGACGATTTTAAGCTGATCGGCCAGTCCTTACCCGACGTCGACCTCGTCGCGATGTGCAACGGACAACAGGAATACAGCCTCGATCTTGAGTTGCCCGACATGCTGTTTGCGGTCGTGAAGCGTTGCCCACACGGCGACGGACAACCCGGGTCTTTTGATGCAACCGAAGCAGAAGCCGTTTCGGGCGTCGTCGGCTTTCACGTGCTCAAGAACGTCGACAGCGGCGGGCGCATCATCCTGCCCAATTGCCCTAACTTTGTTTCGGGCGTTGCGGTATTGGCAACCAATACCTGGGCTGCACTCAAGGGCGCTCGAAAACTTCAGGTCGACTGGGAGTTGCCTGACTCGCGCGACAACACCGATGAGCTATTCCAGCGATTCGAGCAGGCACTCGATGACGAGGCGGAACACGTGCGCCGTGACGGTGAGCCCGAGTTCACGGATGCCGAACACAGCATTGATACTGTTTACCAGGTGCCCTACCTGGCTCACGTTCCGATGGAACCGATGAATTGCACGGCAAGCGTTCAAGGCGACAAGGCCGAAGTCTGGGCACCCACACAAAACCCACCCATGGCAGCCGAAGCGGTCGCCAAAGTACTTGGCATACCACAAGAGAATGTGACCGTCCACGTCATGCGATCCGGTGGTGCTTTCGGCAGACGCTATTACGCCGACTTCATAACGGACACGGTATTGCTGTCTAAAGAGTTCGGACGCCCGGTAAAAGTGGTGTGGCCACGTGAGGATGATGTGCGCCACGATTATTTTCGGCCAGGCAACGTGCAACGTATCCGCGCGGCCTTGAATAACGGCGCGATCAGCCACTGGCAACAAAAAGTCGTCAGCCATCCGCGCCAGATCTACCTCGAACGTGACGGCTCACCCGCAGAAATTGGTAACTACGAGTTCCCGGCCGGCTTCGTGCCGAACCTGTTGTTCGACTACGTTGCTGTAACGGCGCGCATTCCGCTCGGCCAATGGCGTGCTACCGACCACTCCGGCAATGTCTTCGTCGTCTCGAGTGCGATTGATGAACTTGCTCATAAGGCAGGTGTTGATCCGGTCAGGTTCTGGCTGAAACTAGTCGGCGATGAGCAGTTTGTTCAAGTGCGCGAGGACTTTCGTTTTGACGCTTCACGCCTGAGAAAAGTCATTCAAGTTGCTGCAGACAAGTCCAATTGGGGATCGACGTTGCCTGACGGCAAGGGACGCGGCATATCCGCCAGCTATAACCAGGGTGCCTGGGTAGCCGAGGTTGCTGAAGTTACTGTTGCGAACGACCGACTGACTGTCGATCGGATAATCTGCGCCATCGACTGTGGACTTGTCATCAATCCGCAGGGTGCTATCAACCAGGTACAAGGCGGCATCATCGAGGGATTGAGTGCGGCGCTGCATGGCGAGATCACTGTGAAGGACGGCGTCGTGCAACAGAGCAACTTCCACGACTATCGGTTCTGCAGGATCAACGAAATCCCGGACGTCGATGTGCACTTTATTGAAAGCAGTGATGCACCTCGCGGCCTTGGGGAAGGCCCGTTACCGCCGGTCGCACCGGCCATCACGAACGCCATCTTCGCAGTAACCGGAGAACGCATCCGTAAATTGCCGATCGAACTGTAACGCTGATCAACGGAGAAAATCTCGTTGGGTGTTATCGCTGGTCGCGCAGCACTCTCAGGTACGTTTCCGGCTCGGGGCGAACTCTGTAATTGTCTGTCTCGTCTACCCACAGAATGCGACCACCAGCGTCGGTGATGATTACCGTCGGCATCACCGTTTCGTTATCGTAGCCGAGCACCTGCATGCCCATCGGCACGCCGAAATCGTGGTGGATGCCGAGAGCACGGGCCGCTCGATTTCCTTCGTCGGTCAGAAAATCGAAAGCCACATCGAATTTCTTTGCAAGACCTACCGTAAACTTGTGTGGCTGCGGCGATACCAATGCAACGCGAACACCCAACTCTTCGAGTTGCTGGTACTGGGCAGCAACTTCCTTGATCTGTGCCATGCACAACGGACACCAGTTGCCGCGGTAGAAGATCCATACAGTGGGCTTGTCCGTCAGCGATGCCGACGAGACCGTCTCACCCACCGTGTTTTTGAGTTCCACTGCCGGCAACGGCTGCCCGACTCCGATCTGGCTGCTATGGCTACGTCCGAAACTCGAGTACCAGTAGTCATACGCAAGGAACGCCGCAAACCCGGCAATCGCAAGAACCGGCGCGATCTGATCGCCCCCTTGAAGGTAACCCCAACCCGATGCGATGACGCCCGCAATGCCGAGAATGATCAATACAGGGAATCGGGAACTCGTTCGTGCCATGTTCCTGGCTATCATCAGCCACGAGAGAACGACCAGGAACGGTACATACACAAGCAACACGCCGCCCCAGGTGGTGTAATCCCTGGTGGCCAGCAACAACTGCACGGCGTACACACTGACAAGAACCGCCATCATCATGTACAGCGATACAAAGGTGGATTTAATAGCGTTCATACTGGGAATAGGACCCGCACTGTGGCCATTAGTGCCGGCAATTCCTACTCGTCGACGTAGTTGCCCACCACGCAGTGCTTGGCTCGGATGCGGTGCGCCTCACCTGTGACGCAGGTCACGATTGGCGGGGAAGAGCTTGAGGATTTCTATGTTTACCGATTGGTAAATGCTAGTGTGGATTATCACTTCCGCCCTGCCTCACTACCGACGTTGAGGCGACTTAGGAGTCTCCATGAGCAAGCGCGTCCGGCCGGTAGCCCCGGTTACACACCTGATCGTCAGCGCTATTGCGGTATTTTCCGTGATGTTGCCAGGCATTACGCTCGCGCAGGCGAGCGAATGTGAGTTCAGGCCGGAGGCCACAGATCCAGTCACCAATAAGCCCATCATTCGGACAGACTGGACACCGATAAAGCAAGGCGATGGCTCAGGCGTTTCACTAACGAGGGGCCAGGTCCAGGGCATCTCTGACGGGAACGCCAAATATCTCGGTGTGAAGATTGACCACTCGAATTACTACACTATTCCAGAAGAGCTGGGCATCAGCCTTGAAGACACCAATATGATTACCAAAAAGGGTATGTTCGACCCGAGGCTCGACCCATGGGTCGAGGAACTTGCCAATACCCCGGTTACCTTCCCCACAGGTTCAACCCTGCGGTTTACACTGCAAGATCGAACCACATTAACCATCAGATCCGATGAGGATTTATCTTTCCTCGGCAAGGTGACGAAACCTACGTGGAATGACAACCTTACGGACAAGTTTCGCGTCGCTTACACACTGACGCCTCGATTCGCGCTCGATGCAGAAGCGATAGCGCTATTAAGCGCCAACCTGGTCGTCGCCTTGCGCCTGGAACTTCCCAATGCGTTTTTTTACTTTGGCCATCGCAACCTGATATGGGATGACACAGTAATCGCAAAGAAATCGATGGCGACTATCCAGGGGGTCTTGAAGTGTGTGCTGTAGATAAACCAAAAGTGTTCGCAGCGCTACTCGCTACCTGCTTATTGGCTTCGACCGCGACGGTAAGTGCTGCGTGTAAATACAACGTCGACACAATACACAGTCGCACCGGTGAGAAAGTACTCTGGACCAAGTGGAACACGTTCACGCTCGTGCAGAAAGGCGATTTCGCCGTGGGTTCCGGTGTTTCCATCGGTGACAGGAAGTACTTTGCGCTGCGATTTGGCGGGCCCGGAGCTCGAACAAAAGCGGAAGTTGAAAGTGCCTTTGTTATTCCCGAGGGCGGCAAGGTCCTGATAAAACTCGACGACGATTCAATTCTCGAACTCCTGACCGATGAGCCCTTTATCGCTGAAGCAAGGCCTAACAGCTCCGAAATGGTCGTCAGATACCGGCTGGACGCTGGTTCCCTGGACGCACTTCTCACGAAACGCATCTTAAACATCCGCATAGAAACGAACGTCGGAGACGTAGACTTTGCCTACGGCAAGAAAGGTGCAAAAAAAATGCAGAAGGTGCTTGGGTGCATCGAGTGACGCAGGTCTGGCTCGTATCGTTCGCCGTGACTGCGCTGCTTGCCAGTCCCGGCGCCGGAGCTGCCGACTGCAAGTACCAAACCGACTCGACCGACAAGTTCACCAAGATTCGGACGCTGCGAACGAACTGGGATTCGCTGATGTCCTGGACCACGGGGTTCGGATCCGAAGACTATTCCGACACGTATGTCTCTGCCCTGTCGAAGGGCAAAGGTGAGAGCATTAACAGGTACTTGAGCGTGAAAATATCGGCCTACAAGTACAGCAAGTATCGGCCACGAGACTACGAACTTGAAAACTTGATTGTCGTACAGGAAGACGCCCGTCTCCTGGTCATGATGGAAGAACAGACAATCGTCGAGCTTCAGGCCTCCCGGGGAGAGACCGCGAGGTCCAGTTACCAGGCTCCCGGGAGTGATGGTGGTGAGTACAGCATTACCACGGTCATCGCGATTGGCTACACGCTCGACGAGAGCACCGCGAACCTGCTTATGGCGCAAAACGCTACGCATATTCGCGTGGAGACAGCCGAGGGGAATCATAACGTCGAGATCCACAAGAAATCTCTCGGCGATATCAAGAAAGCGGTGAAGTGCATACTGGATCCACCATGAGGAAACTCGTTACAGCAGCAGCAACTGTCACACTGTTGTTATCTGGCGGCAGCGCCATTGCTGCAGGCTGCGTCTACAAGCAGAAAGAAATCGACGTCTTTACCAAGGAAAGAATGGTCAGGACCGACTGGGATGCCCTGCACGGTAGTGCCAGCCGGTTTTTTGGCCAGATGATCGGTTCCCTGTCCGTCCTTGATGTAGCAGCCACTCGCGAAGGGGATCGACGCTATCTCGATTTCAAGGTCAAGCTTAGCGATACGACGATGTACACACCCAGGGACAAGGAACTGCGTGACGCCATTGCTGTGCCGAAGGGCGCCAGCCTGACTATTGTCCTGGCCGACGAGACCACTATTGAGGTGTACGCTGACAAGACGGCCCGCGGGAACACAAAGGTGAAATATGACAAGGGAATTTACGTCGTGAAATCGACCCTCACCTCTCGATACGCACTCGATGACGTAACAATAAAGGCGCTTGTTGCCCAGGAAGCCCTGGCTGTTCGCATGACAGTCAGCAATGGTATTTTCGAATTCACGTCCGGTGGCAACCACATCGATTTTGGCATTCACGAGAAATCCAAGGGCGGCATACGGGACGTGATTTACTGCGTCGAATAGCCCCGCAACGAAGGGACATCAATGAAAATCCTCATCACGACATTCATCGCATTCGTCATTCTCTTAAGCGGCACGACGGCGAGCGCCGCATGCGAATTCCGTGAGGAATCGCTCGACCCGGACACTGGGGAGAAATCTGCCAAAACAACCTGGCAACGAATAACTCGAAAAAATCCCACCCAACCTCTAGGCAGCGTGTCTGGAATGGCTGCCGGCGAGCAGGTATTTCTCGGCTTCAAAGCCCAAACAGTCGACTATTTTTACCCGCCCGCTTACTCCGCGGACGACCCGGAGCGTCGTGCAAAACTCAGCGAATGGGAGCGCGGCATCCGGCAGGATGCACTGGTAGTAGAGGCTGGCTCGACGTTGCGGATCTCGTTTGCCGACTTTACGTCGCTCAAACTCAGGTCCGTCGCCGATGTGGCCTCGCAGGGCATTTCCACTGCGCCGGGTGCCGCCGTCCATGTTTCAGGTGCTGGCAAAAATGCCACATCCAACTACCGGGTTGATACGGTAGCCGATCTCGTTTACGCCCTGGACCCAGACGATCTCGAAATCCTGACAAGCAAGGTGGCGACCAGAATGCGCATCGAATCGCGAGACCGCTACTACTCGATGAATCCCACGGAAAAGAATGCGCATCAGATTATCCAGGACGCGTTGAAATGTGTGCAGTAAACGGAGAGACGAAAATGAAGACGCTTATATCAACACTTGTTACGTCCGTACTCCTGCTGGGTAGCCCGACTGCGGTCGCCAAGTGCAAATACATGGGCGCGACTGTCAACACTTCTACTGGCGAAGAGATCCTCTGGACACGCTGGGAGGGAATTGAGACCGGCGGCTGGAACCGCGCACCGACGTTCTCCGCGGCAGCCGTAGCCGAAGGCGACAACCGATATCTCGCGATTTCGCTCAAGGTCCAGGATACGTCCCCTCAACGCCCGACCAAAAGTGACCTTGAAAATCGCGTCGATATAGCTGCCGACCAAATGCTGTTAGTTCGCCTGGCCGATGACAATGTTCTCCAGCTGCTGGTGGCACAAGCTACAGTCAGCAACACTGATTTCAAGTTGGCTAACGCGGTGCACGACACAGAATCAATGAGGGATTACTCCAGGAACTACTATATGACGTCGTTCACGACCATCAAATACGTTCTGGACGCCGATGCCATTGCCAAGCTGGCCTCCAGCAAGGCGGTGGATTTTCGAATCCAGACGAGCCGCGGTGATATTGATTTTAACTTCAAACGAGGCACCAACGACGTCCAAAAGCTGATGGAGTGCTTCCCGTAATGGTGTGGACACAATGACAAAATGCATGGCTCTGCTGATTGCGACCGGAATTCTCGGTCTCTCCTCGATCGCCAACGCGGCGGATTGCAAATACGCGGAAAACGAGCGCGACCCGTTTACCGATCAACGAATTGTTGAGACCAAGTGGAAGACCTTTCGACCGACCGGCAACGAGGCCGTCAACCACGGCTGGATGGCCGGTTGGTTCAAAGATGGCAAGACCTTCCTGGCGCTAAGAATCGGAATCCCCGCATACAGCGGTGGGCCGCTCATTATCGCGAAAGGCGCACCGCTCTTGCTACTCATGGCCGATGACACCGTCATGGAGCTTACGGCCTACCAGGAAGCCTGGATCAAGAACCGGAACGTTGTCATCCTCTACGAACTCAACGCCGATGCCCTGGCGGCACTAACTGCACAAGGTACGAGCGACATCCGTGTCACTACCAACAATGGTGACCATGATTTTAACTTCGGCAGCAAGCCGACCGATAAAATCCAGTTCGTCCTGGGCTGTTTGCCCCCCCTGTAAGTGCGTACATGTCGCAATGACGAAAATCCCCGTCGGGTGAAACAATTGATTCACTCGTCGATCGCAACCTGAGGGACAAGATGACCGAGAAAGCACGACAACCCGCGATGCCGGACCGGCTGGCAGAACTACTCGAGTGTGGCTTTGCGATTTGGGCTTCCGATACTATCGACGAGACCCTGCGCGCCCGCTTCGACGGTGAGCACATTCCTGTTCTCGGTGTTCGCCATGTGCGGGTCTGGGGCCTGCAGGTCGATGACGAACGCGAGCTACCGGGTCACGAGCGCACACAAGTGCCGGATGAAGAACTCTGGGAAGTTAACCTGGAAGCAAAGAACGGTTCGAAGTACGAGTTTGATTCGACGTTACTGAAACCGGCGCCCTGAACTGGCAATCGCCCAGGTCAACTGAAGTGTAGATGCCGTAGCGACAATTAGAACGAGGTGCACGAACCACGGCACATCACCCCAGATTATCAGCACAGGCAACAGGGTAAAGAACAGCGCCATTGCGAATCGGCCGAATGCGAAATGCGGCACAACCATTTTCGGCTTCCGAATTCGGACCGAGAGCATGTAAACCTCGAGTAGCACCAGTACCGGCAGGTACGGCAGCCAGTACTTCGGGAAGAACCAGGGCGTCAGCAACCACAGCCAGACCAGGGCCATCGCACGAAAGATCAGGTCGGCAATGCCGTCGAAATCAATGTTGGTTGCCGCCGGCGTTGCGCGTCGTGCAAACATGCCATCAAGGAGATCCGTCAGCGCGGCCGCGATGTAGATCCCGAGTACCCACCACCTGAAGTCATACCAGGCCAGCACGGTGATCGGCACGACACTCACGATCCGCGCCCAGGTCAATGCATCGGCGATGGTCCTTGCAGTGTCTTTGTTCAAGAACGAGTATTCAGATGTGGATTTCTAGACGACCAGGTAATCCTTGATCGGGTAGCGGCCGCTACGCGCCAGCAGGGCCTGACGCTCGAAACTGGAGTGGCCGCCCTCCGGACGCTCGGAGTGAATGCGTTTAATCATTCGCATCGCACGGCGCCGCAATATCACCAGCTCAAGGCGCGTCGCATCCGCCAGAGCGGTGTCGTCACAGGTCACGGTGGTGCAGTAGAGATCGAAGTATCTCGAGTAAATGTCTTCGTACTCTCTGAGCAGCCTGACACTAACCGGATCCTGCATGACGTCAATCAGGTGATCGGCCGATACCCGGCTGGATACTGCGAGCGTGTACTGCCGGTGCTCCGCCAGGATCGCATCATAGGTGTCCCTGGGGCCATAGAAAACGGAAAATAGTCGGTCGCGTTCCGCGCCCACAATGCCCTGTCTGCGTATGCTGCGAATGAGCGCCCGCCGATGCAGGAGTTTCAACTCGACATCGCGAAGTCTGAATATCTGGCCGGCTCGCCGGCTGTGCTGCGCAACTGGCATGACGAGGTCCGCGTGACGCGATTCCCAGAGCCGATAAGTCTTCGAGTCGCCGAGAATCCGCCCGGCGATACGAGCATCACGCTCGCGATCGCCATCTACGGCATTCGAAAGAGCCTGCTCAGACTCGTCCATCAGGTAACGGTGTCGGCGCGACTGGTAGCGAAGCATGGCTTTGGCCCCCCGAGGATCAGCCACTTCTAATTATTATTGCGACAAACGCCTTTATAACATAACGCCAACTCGCCGATTTCTCAAGAATTTATAATGAGTCCAACGATAAAAGAGAAGATGTCGACTTTTTCCTGACGCGTTACGGCGCTACCAACTGCATGAGCTCAGCGCAGAGGATCGCACCGTAGGTGCCCAACGCGTAGCCCAACACGGCAAGCAGAACGCCCACTGGCGCCAGGGCAGGATGAAAAGCCGCTGCAACAATCGGCGCTGATGCCGCACCGCCAACATTGGCCTTGCTGCCGACTGCCACGAAGAACCACGGCGCCCGCACGAGTTTTGCGACGAACAGAAGCAAGGCAACGTGGAACAGCATCCAGACGATACCGACCAGGAACAACAAGGGCGCATCCGCGATCTGAAACACGTCCATCCGCGTTCCGATGACCGCGACCAGCAGGAAAATAAAGACGCTGCCTATCTTGGACGCACCGGCTCCCTCGAGGTCCCTGAATTTCGTGAAACTCAGTGACATGCCAACCGTTGTTGCCGTTACGACGATCCAAAAAAACTGATTCACAAGGATTGAGCCTTGCAGTACTTCTATATCACCGAGCGCGTACACCGCAATCTGCCCAACCAGGTGAGACAGGCCAACCGTGCCGAATGCAACGGCAGTGATCATCATGAGTTCCGGCATGCTGCTCGTGCGTTCCGACTGGGCCGTGTAGTCCGCCATCGTGTCTTTCAGCTTGTCGATCCCTGATGTGTCGGCTTTGAGCCACTTGTCGATTGGTTTCGGGTTACCTGCGCCATACAACAGGAAGATCATCCATATATTGGCGACGACGACATCGATCGCGACCATCGCGGCATACCGATCCGGGTTGTAGCCGTACAGCTCAAGCATTGCTGTTTGATTTGCACCGCCACCGATCCAGCTGCCTGCGAGCGTCGCGAACCCCCGCCAGACCGCATTGATGCCCTCACCGCCTACGGTTTCCGGGCTAAACAGCGATATCACGAGAATAGCGACGGGCCCACCCAGGACAATGCCGACAGTCGCCGTGAAGAACATGATGAGTGCCTTGGGACCGAGGCCGATGATTGCCTTGAGATCGATACTCAGCGTCATCAGGACCAGGCAGGCGGGCAGGAAATAGTCGCGGGCGACCGGCCAGAGATTTGATCCCTTGCTGGAAATGAGCCCGAAGCTGTTCATCAGCGACGGCAGCAGGTAGCAAAGCAGGAGTACGGGAACGAAGGTGTAAAACTTCGTCCATTTTCCGCCGAGACTGCGCGTGTAGAAGATGATGCCGAGAACCGAAACCAGCAGCCCGAGAACAATCGCATCGTTCGTGATCAGTGGTTTGTCCATCGACCGCAATCCCATCCAGAATGGCAATGCACAGTATAGGGGGCCACGCCGTGAGCACCACACAAAAAACCGCCGCGATCGGATGACCGCGGCGGCTGCTCTGCACTTACCTACCTGACTTGCTAGTTCTCCAGAGCAATCTGTTCCTTCTGTTCACTGACGGCGTTGAACCACTTGTCCAGGCGCAACTTGATAACAACACCGTGACGGTCCACGACCGAGCCGAGGGCAATAGCCAGTGCACCGAAGATCGCGAGGTCGATCCAGCTACTGTCCAGGATCAGTTGCAGTAGTACTTCGAATCCGAAGAACACACCTGCGATCGCGGTGAGTGTTCCGCCGATCGAAGCAACCGCCCTTCTGCCCGCCACGCCCCAGAGCATGAGCATCACACCGGCCGCCAGGGCCAGCAACGCGGTGAGCGCACTCGGATCATTCGCAACGCTGAACGTAAAGCTCACCGAAACCGCGAGGGCGACCGAAACACCTATGACCTTACGCAAATGGCGACTGCCAGTGCGCCGCAGTACGTCGAGCGCGAGTGCCGTATAGACAACAGCGAACAGCGCAACATCCAGACCGTTGATCAGCGATGGTGCCAGGGCATCGGTTAGTGCCAATGCAGCGATCATTGCGAACGGCAGCGACAGCATTTCGAGGACCGCGGACAAACGCGCACTGCGATCCGGGAACAGTGACACCTGGCGAGCCGACAGGAAAAGAGCCAGCGACACCATAGCCACCATCAGGCTATCGACCTTATAGAAGTACATGCTGCGGAACAGGATGATGCCGAGCGGGATGAACATCGTTACCAGGGCGAACTTGCCCTCGCCCGTTTTCAGCGAACGATCTTTCGCGGTCATCTTGCCGACGGCGTACAGCGCGTACAGAATCCCGAGCAACGCAATCGTACCGGCCGCCATCGAGCTACGAATCGGCAACAGTAACAACGCATTCAGTATCAGGAAATGAAACGACAGCGACCTGGCCGAATGCCGCGCCATGATCGCGAAGCAGAACAACGTCACCGGCAGTAACACCACCATCGCACCACCGAGAGTGAGTCCGGTGCTCGCAACGTTCTCGATCTGCCAGGAGGCATATCCCGGGTAGGTCGTTAGCCCGCCATCCCACTGAAACACGGAGTACAGGAGTGCACCGAGAATCGTGAAGTTGGCTGGAATAGAGACCAGCGCAAGCCCGAAAAATATGCGCGCGCCCTTGGACTCTTTGAGTCCGTGACTCATCGCGAATCCCGCGGCTGCGAGCAAACCGGTCTGCGTCAACAGCAAGAGGTAACGACTGATGTCGTTGCCTTCATTCCAACCCTGCAGCAGGAACACCGACATCGATGCCAGGATTACCGCGGCACCCAATATACGAAGTGCCTCGGACAACGTGGCGAAGTTTCGCACCGACTGCATGATGCCATCGACACTGAGTCCTGAACGCGGCACATAGGGCGTCGTCTTATGATCGGCGACCAGGTCTTCGTCAAATGCGGCTACTCTGTTCATGACGGTTTCTCCTCATCCTGTTTCAACAGCACGCTGAGTTCTGCACGCAGTTCTGCCGTGTCCTCCTCGGCCAGGAACGCCGAGTCCAGCGGATCGGTGGTCGTGTGCGCACCCATGAGAATTTCGGTTTCACCGAGATTGATTTCCCAACGATCGAACGTGTCCTCGATCTCGCCGTAGGAGACACCCTCGATGTTGTTGATCGTGCGCATCGCCTCGGCAACAGACTGCCGCGAGCGCATCATGTTGCGCTGTTGAGCAACCTCGCCAATTCGAACCTCGATCTTCTTCACCTGCTCGGCAATACGCGACTCGAGCTCTTCATGTTTGTCGATCGAGAGCTCGAGGTTCTGCAGTTGCATTTCGCAGTCTTTGCGCCGCCGCAGGCATTCGAGTGCCTTGGCCTCGTCGGCGCCACCGATACTCCTGGCACGCTCCGTCCAACGCGAAATGGCGAGCAGCAGGTTGCTGTGCCGCGTCTTGAGGCTGTGGCCGTCTTTGCGAACACGCTCCAGGCGCACCCGGGATCGGGCGGCGGCCTGCTGCGTATCCCGCAACGCGGCGTTGATGATGGCGTCGTGGTTCTCGACCTTGCTAACGGCGCGATCTACCGACGACGTGATACTTGTGGATATTCTACGAATCAGGCTCATGACAACTCCTTGCATGTGGTTAGTGCAGGATCGAGCCTAGAAGCTGGTATAATCTTTCGCAACTACCTTCGAATAGGTTAGATCGGTGGGACCATTCGTCTAATTTTCTTATACTTTTTACACATTATGACAACTTCCTCACGAATAATTGACACCCTCAAGCGCCAATTGAAAGTTCGCGGCATCACCTACCGCGGGCTCGCCGAACGCCTCGACCTGTCCGAGTCGGCCGTCAAGCACATGTTCTCGACCGGCAACTTCTCATTGCGCCGCCTGGACGATGTGTGTGCCGTGCTGGAGCTGGATATCGGCGATCTCGTCAACATCAGTGAGTCCCAGCAGCCGAAGATCGAGCAACTGTCGGTCGAGCACGAGCAGGAGATTGTCGGCGACACTCGCCTGCTACTGGTCGCCTACTGCCTGATCAACTACTGGACCTTCGATGAGATCATTCTGCGCTACGAGATCTCACTGGCCGAAGGTCTGAAGTATCTTCGCAAACTGGATCGCATGAAAATCATCGAACTACAGCCCGGTGATCGCGTGCGCCTGCTGATTGCCAACAATTTCAGCTGGCGTAAGAACGGGGCCATCGAGAAATTCTTCCGTAGCCATGTGCAGTCAGAGTTTTTCAGCCATCACTTCCAGGATGACGATTCCGTGCGCATCGTGAAGAACGGCATGCTCACCCAAAATGCCCAGCGACAGCTCATTGAGCGACTTAAAGCCATGGGTGAACTTTTTGATGACACAACCTGGGATGAGCGTAAGCTCTCGGCGACCGAACGGCGTGGTACCACGATGGTGCTGGCGATACGCCACTGGTTCTTCGAAGGCTTTCGGCACCTTGAGCGCTAAATAATGACTGAACTGAAAACACTAAGCGACACGATGCGTGCCCTCATAGAAGCCGCGTCGCAGATGCGGAATGATGCGCCGACGGAATCGCAGCTTGCAGCCATTGTCGAACGCGGCGAATTTCGGCCGGCCGAGGATGAAGCCATTGGCTTCTGGTTCGCGCGCTATCTGAGTATTCGCGAGAGTCTGTGGGTCGTCATCGAAGACGTGCAGGCACAACTGGATAAGCCGGAAAATCAACTGGACGAGCTGCGCTACTTTCTCCAGGGTTATTCCGCGGCTTGCGTCCTCGTTCGTATCGATCGCCTCCTCCTGTTCAATGTCGCGGATCACAGCATCATTCAACGCAAGCTCAATGAGGCGTTTCCTGAGTATCGAATTCCCCGCAAGCAGTACACGAATATCTTCTCTGCCTTTGTCGACAACATGAACGTGCTCGCGCTGTACGACGCGATGAAATATCGCCGCAAGCATCGCAAGGAGCTGATCTTGCTTAGCACCGACCCCACTGTGGGTTTCCTCGCGCGGCAACTCAGGGAGCTGGAAACATCACTGGATCCCAGCAAGCGCAATTACCTCAAGGGCGCCTGGCGTTACGTGAGCCACAAGTGGCGCCGCCGTGGTGTCGTTAGTGCGCAGAATGTGATGTCCAGCGTCATGGAAGGTGTAGGCCGAGTCGCATCGGAGATCGTCGAGAAGACAAACAAGAAGGTTACTGACGATGTCCTTGAATCCATCGCAGCCTTCCTGCAGCCTGGCGACGTCATCATTACGCGACACGCGAAAGCACTGACGAACCTCTTTATGCCTGGCTTCTGGCCGCATGCGGCGTTTTACGTGGGCCCGAAGGAACAACGCGATCCCGACAAGTGCGTACTCGAGGCGCGCAAGGACGGTGTGTTGTTTCGAACACTACATGACACGCTGTCCGTCGACGCGTTCGTCGTACTCCGCCCGAACCTCAGCGCGGAGAGCATTGCGATGGCTATCGACAGGGCTTTCATGCACGAAGGCAAGATGTACAACTTCGACTTCGACTTCTTTAACTCCGATCGCGTGGTCTGCACCGAACTGGTGTATCGCTCCTACGACGGGTTGGAGGACCTGCACATTCCACTCATTGACCATGCCGGCCGCAGGGTCTTGTCAGCCGAGCAGTTCATCGACTTCGCCATGGAAACGCAGGCTTTCACACCCGCTGCCATATTTGGAATCGAAGGGTGTGAAAGTGAAGTGCTGTATGGTGAGGCAGTTCGCAACGCATTATTGACCAGCTACCGAGACTCGTCTTCATGATAAACAAGGCAAATATTGTCAAACTGGCCGTCGGACTCGTTGTCGTAACCGGCGCGTGGCTTACCTACTCCGGGCTGCGAATTTCCAGCCACCTGGAGGAACTGGAGGTTGCCTGCTTTGACGAGCTTGCCCGCCAACTCGACGGAGGTGCGTCGCCCGAGCTCATTTTCCAGGAGGACTTTGAGAAACTGCAATTGCTGGTGGAACAGAGCCTGGTCGCCAGGGCCGAGATGCTACAGATTGCAAATCGTCTGCGACTGAACACAGATGAACCGTTGTCCAGCCGGGACCTTGTCACGCTGAAAGCCGGCACGGAGTCCTACCTCGGTGTTCGCGAACGGCTCTATGGAATCGCCAACGCTTATGCGTGCGCCGTGGATGTGCAGGATTCGACACTCGTAAAATACAAAATCAGCCCCGATCTCCGCATGAAAGGACTGATGCTCTCAATGAGCGCTGCCCTCACCCTTTATGATAATTATCTCCTGGGCATCGTTCTGTTTGAGCAGGACGAGCGACTCAGAAATATCCTCAACGACCCCGACATGGGCTTCGGCCTGGTCGCGAACAAACTCGCCGAAGCAACGCTGGCGGCAAACTCCGTTGAAATTCGTCACCGTGCAAGACGGGCGATCGAATTTTACGAACAGCAGAAACCCACCATTGAAGATGCTCACGATGATTCCGACTTTGCCTACCTGATGGCGCTCATCGACTCCAGCCCATCCTACAACTACACCAAGAAATTGCGTATTGGCGAAATAGCCGCAAATAAATTCGTCACCTACGAACGGATCACGGCCGACGCAGTGTCAGAGACAACCAAGGACGGCTTCGACATGGTCAGCGGCTTGTTTGGCAATACCGTTGGCATGTACGAGTCCAGGAAAGGCAAGTTGCATGGCGATGAAGAGGCCATGCGCAACATCAAGTCCATCCTCCAACCGCTGGACATCATTCTCGAGAAGACGCCGTTTCGGCTCACTGACAAGTTGATTCCCGGCCATTTCGGGCACGTCGCGATATGGACAGGAACCAAGGCGGAGCTTATTGACGCCGGTGTCTGGGACGAGTTACTGGTCCAACAGTATGCCGATCAGCTCAGCACCGATTCCAACCCGGACTCAAAAGACCAGAAGCAAATCATTGAGGCCCTAAGGGATGGCGTTCAACTGAACACACTGGAACACTTCATCAATGTTGACGATATCGCCATCCTGCGCCCCATATTCGACGAGAACGACGCGCCAGAGCTGAAGAAGGAAGCGCTCATCATGGCGTTTCGCCAGTTAGGCAAGAAATACGACTTCAACTTTGACGTCGACACCACGGACAAGATCGTTTGTTCGGAGCTTGCCTACGTTTCCTTCCCGTCGGTGGATTGGCCGACCGAGAAGACCCTGGGCCGGCACAGCATAAGCCCGGACAATGTCGCCCAGCTCGCCTGGAACAACGTCCCACTGAAACTCATCATGTTTTATCACGACGGCAAGCTCGTCGAAGAAACCATGCAACTCGCGAGAATGCGGGAATTGATGAGCCAGTAAATGCGTACTGTGTTCATTGCAGGTCGGTGGCTGGCCACTGTGCTGGCCGTATTGGTGCTGACGATTTACTTCGGGCGGGCGTTCGACGCGCGAACGATGCCGCAGCTTGGCCCGGAGCACCGCATCGAGTTCGCCGAAGAATTCAACGCATCGATGGAAGGCGACACCGACTGGGTGACCTACCTGGCTATCGAAGACAAGCTCGCGGTGGAGCTCGAGGAGAGGATCCCCAGCCAGTCACGCCCCGACAGCCCGGCGGACCGTTACTTCGCCGACAGCCTTGTTCACCCCGATAATTTCGACGGCAACTGGAACCACTCCTATGAGTTAAGGGTGCCGTCCCCACGTGGTGTTGCCGTGTTGCTGCACGGCCTGACCGACTCGCCATATTCGATGCTGGCCACCGCACAAACACTGGCCGGCGCAGGCTACAACGTGATCGCGATGCGCATGCCGGGCCACGGGTACGCGGTCAGCGGCCTGTTGCAGGCGCGTTGGGAGGACTGGACGGCGGCCGTGCGTATTGCGGTTCGACAGGCAGTTCAGATACCTGGGGCAGACGAGTCACTGTTGCTCGTTGGCTATTCCAATGGCGGTCTGCTGGCCGTGGACTACGCACTGTACTGTGGCAAGACGGACGAGCTGCCGTGCCCCGTCGGTCTCGTGCTGATGTCGCCGGGCATTGCCATCACCTCGGCCGCCGCCGTGATGAACTGGCACGCAGCACTCTCCTGGATACCCTACTTCGAGCAGTTCAAATGGCTGCAGGTTCTTCCCGAGGTTGATCCCTTCAAGTTCACGTCGTTCCCCAAGCGGGCGGCCTGGGAAGTTCATAAGCTCTCGAGTCGCGTGCATGATGCACTTGCCAATCCGGACAAGGCCGCAAACATGCCGCCTGTGCTGACCTTTCAATCGATCGTTGATAATACGGTTGGCGCAACGGCCATTGTGTCGACGGTGTACGACAGGTTGCCACCCAACGGCAGCGAGCTGGTGCTTTATGACGTGAATCGCAACAGCACGATGCTGCATTTGATGGAAGTAGTGCCCGACGAACCGGCCGACTATTTTACGACGCGGGCGCCGCTGGACTTCGGAGTAACCATTCTCAAGAACCGGGACCCACCCAACAATGCCATGGCCGTGCAAACCTTAGCCGCCGGCGAAACCGAGGCATTGGTTGAAGAGACGAAATTGCGATGGCCAACGGAAATCTACTCGCTGTCGCATATCGCCATTCCGTTTCGCCCCGACGACAGACTTTATGGCAACGGTTCAGTCGCCGATGAGTCCACAGTCGTTCTCGGCGCGCTCGCACCACGTGGCGAGCGGCAGGTGCTGCTGTTAGACCCCGACTTTTTTCTGCGTATTCGACACAACCCGTTCTTTACGTTCCAATCTCAACGCCTGACCGAGTGGCTGGAGAAACTATAGGGTCAGACGGTACCAATGGCGGCTCAACGGACTTATAGTTTCATGGTGACCGCGCGATGCAAAAGACTCATCGGAGTGTCGATTTTGGCACTGCTGGTGGTGGCAGTCTTGGTCGGGTTACAGTTCCTCAATGGCGTGACCTCTGACAGCTATGCCGGCCAGCCTCAGGTTGTGGGACTGCCGCCCGGCTACGATCCCCTCGCCGCCGCGAGCCCCTATGACGGCTTGCACCCATCAAGAAAAGACCGGCCTGCTGACCCTTACCCGTACCCCATCCCGATTGGGCAGCCGGGACCTGTGACGCCGACCTATGCCGACAGCCTCGATTACCCGTTCGCCTGTCGCAGTGAGCGTTCCAGGCTCGGGCAACCCCTGGTCGACAACCAGGACAAGATCGGCACCGCCGTTTACGACCTTGATGCGGCAGGCAACAAGAACGGAGAGATCGTTGGCTACAGCAAAGACTGCAGCATCAACACACGCGTGTTGTATTACTACCGAAGTCGCGAGTCTGGGAAGTTCCTGCCGTTTGAGGAACAGGCAGACGATGTGGAGGCGATAACGGTCGATGGCCAGGCGGTCCCGTTTGTGGTCCGGCTGGAGATCGGCACAATCAATCGCCACATCTACATCATTGCGCTCCTGCGAGGACCCAACGACACGCACGAGACTCCGGACCTGAGCTACTGGAATCGAAAACTGCTCTACCAGTTGCGTGGCGGTGTTGGCATTGGCCGGCGACAGGGCCGCATAGACCCGAACTACATTCCCAGCCGTCGTAGTGTCGAACTGCAGCAGGGCTACGCCATTGTGCATTCGACCGCGAATCAGACGTCCACGAGTTACGACATCGAACTGGCTGAAGACACGATGGCTCGCGTGAAACGCCAGTTCACGGCCCGCTACGGCGAGCCGATTTACACGATCGGCCTGGGCAAATCCGGTGGCGCGATTCAGCAGTACCTGATCGGCCAAAATCGGCCCGGGTTGCTCGATGCCGGCATGGCCATGTACTCATACCCGGATACGGTGACGCAGATAACCCGCGTAATGGACTGCGAGCTGCTTGAGTACTACTTCGATGTCGTCGACGCCGACAACAAAAAGTGGCAAAAATGGTCACAGCGGTCCTGGATCGAGGGATTCAATGCCCGCGATGATGTGCCGAACATGTTCGAGCAGATGCGTGCACTGCAGGCGCTTTCGCAGGGGCAATGGCCCAGCTGGTCGAAGGGTCAAACCGAATGCACGCAGAGCTGGCGTCACCTGACACCGCATGTGGCAAATCCACGCTACACCTACTTCGCGTCACTGTTCGCGCCCAGCGTTGAGAAACAGGTGCCGTTCACCTACTGGGACAATCAAAAGCGCGTTTATGGCACTGACGAGAATGGCCTGGCCCGGCGGACCTTTGACAACGTCGGCGTGCAGTACGGATTGGCGGCGCTCAAACAACGACAAATCACGATCGCAGAATTCCTGGACCTGAATGACAGGATCGGCGGCTGGAGGCCGGCTGCCGATATGACGCGGGAACGCTTCTGGAAATCCGGGGGTGCCCAGTCTGACCTTGCCGACCTCTCGATCTGGAGCCATCACAACATGACGGCCACAGCGTCAACAGACCTTCCGGCGCCGCGCACTGAAGGAGATATCGACGCTATGGCGGCGGCCTATCGATCCGGCAATGTGTTCCTGGGCGAGCTATCCATGCCAGTCATCGATTTTCGGCATTACCTCGAAACTGAGCTGGACATGCACCACAGCCTGGAGTCGTTTTCAACACGCCTGCGGATGCTGCGCGGCCAGGGCCATGCGGACTCACAACTCATCTGGTTTGCTCAAATGCCGTATTCGCCACTGGGCGATGCGCTTGGATTGCTCGAGCGCTGGCTCGAGAACATGCGCGCCGATGAGAACCTCACTATTGCCGACGCGCGACCGAGCGATGCGACCGATCGATGCTACGACGACACCGGTCAACTCCTTGCGAGCGGCAGTACCGTGTGGGATGGCGCCTGGAACGGCAAGGATGACGGCGCGTGCATGCAACACTATCCCGCCTACAGAAATCCACGGCTGGTGGCAGGCGACGACTTCGCCGGCGACATCTTCAAGTGCTATCTGCAATCAGTCGACGCGGCTATTGCTGGCGGCCTGTACGCACCTGTTGACGTCACGGCACAGCGTGATGAACTGCAACGCGTGTTCCCCTCGGGCGTATGCGACTACTCGCGCGGCGACGTGGCTCGACCCGACGACGTGATGCGGAACTCCCTGGCAAATCCGTGATGCCACCAGATACGGCCTAAGACGGCGTAGTAGGCACTGGTCACGACAAATGCATTCCACGCGACGGTGTTATTGGCCGCACGCCTTGGCACGCCCGCCCACTTTGCCACTTCCGCCGCAATACCGAGCAACGGCAACGCGATGCAGAGAGCGATAAGCCATCGGGTGAGATTTTGTGTCGCATCGATCCGCATCGGTCGGTACAGGACGATGAACAAAATTTGCGCAGACAAACTGCTTAACGCAAAGCCGTCGATGCCGATGCGGCGCAGGATTCGATACTCCTCCTCCCTCAGACCCAGTGTTACCGAGTAGAGCGCAAGGAACAGTGCGGCCAGGAAGCCCAATATTCGTAATAGGGTGAGCCGTGCCGAAGCCTGGCCGCCGAGTTGCAGAAACGTGGCACATCGAAGCCACAGAAGCGCCAGGACGACGGCCGACGACAGCAAGCCTGCCTTGGATACCAGGCTTTCGGGAGCGATACGCCCGGTAGAACTGACGCTGGTACAGCCGGAGAGATACGGGATGCACGCCGGCAAATGATCCAGCGAAACCCCGAGCACGTAACAAACATTAATGGTGACGAGCGGGACCACCGCCGCCCAAAGCGGCAGGGCTCGCAAGTACTCATTATTGCCCTGTGCCGTGCTATTCATGCTTTAGCCGTACATCTGATCCGGCGTCAGTACATCCGCAAAGCGCTGCCGCAGCGCGCAGCGGGACTTGTAGCAAAGGTGGCAGTGATCGGCGTAGCCCTCCTCATGGGCAAGGCCATAACGCCGAACGATCTCTGCCGGCCCGCCGGCAAGCAACGGCCCGACGATTGGATGGGCATCGGCATCGTAGTCGCTCATGATTTCAGTGAGCGGGCGCTTGAGCATGTTGCCGATAGAAATACCCTGGCAGATGTGCAGGTTGCCAAAGGGGTCCACATGGACGCGCTCCGGTTGCCGCAAGTCCTCCCACGGGCATTCATCGAATTGCTCCCAGTGCCTGGCTTCGACACGTGATGCGAGCACGTCTGCTGCCCGGCCCCGAAACACAACGGCCGATTCGCCGGCTGGGATTTGACCGGTCACGCCCTCTGCATCAAGGGCCTCGGGATCGGCGACACTGATGAAGTCAACCGGGATGTCGAGTTGCTGCGCAGCCCGACGGGCGATCTCGGGGTAGTTCACACCTTCATGGCTGCCGTGATAGTCATCGCTGCTGATGGAAAGATCGTCGACCAGACCCGCAAGCGGCTTTAGCCACTTCAGGGCAGCGGCATCTGTTGTCGCCCAGTACGAATTGCTGACGATACCGACCTTGAATCCGGACTCATTGGCCAGGCGAATGCCAGCGCTCATGGTCTCGTAGTAGAGAAACGCTTCACCGCCCTCAAAGTAGATCCATTCGATGCTGCCAAACTCTCCGGCCTGAGCAAGAATGTGCTCGACGGTTTCGAGCGTCATCGTGCCCGTTTGCGACGGCCCGCCCCACACGAAGCAATGGTCGCACTCGTAGTTGCACTCGTAGGTCAGCAACAGGTGCAGCCCGGACAATGGTTTTGATGGGGTCTTTCTTGAGGGTTCGAGTGCCATACGAAAACTATAGCCTAATAGCCAAATTCACTCCTTACAGAATGAGTCTAATTCTCAACGCGAAATACTCCTCTCAAATAAGGTGTAGGATTTCGCGGTTCAAAACAAAAACCTAATAAGGAGTGACAATGAATAAGAACAGGATTCTTGCAAAAGCGTTGGGGCTGGCATTGCTTGCGGTTGGAATGGGTGCCGCTGTTGCCGAAGATGATGTTGATAAGCGTATCGCTCATGCGCGCTCAGCCGCACCAGACTCGGTCAGTGCCGATGCAACAATTGTGATCGATGGTGAGATTGCAGTCGAAGGCAGCAATGGCTGGACCTGCATGCCTGACACAATGCCAGATGACGGCGCGGCGATGTGTGCCGATGCCCTCTGGGGCGAAATGATGACCGCGGTTGGTGCGAAGGCGGCATTTACGGCAAACGGTGTGGGTATATCCTACATGTTGCTTGGCGATCCTGACGGTACCGGGACCAGTAACTCCGATCCCTTTCACCCGGATGTCAAAAATGCCGATGATTACGTAGAAACCGGTCCACACCTGATGGTCATCGTGCCGAAGGAACTACTCGAAGGCATGAATAGCGATCCATCGACAGGCGGCCCGTATGTAATGTGGGGCGACACCGATTACGCACACATCATGATACCCGTCGAATAAGAAAGAACCGCACGATCTCCACCATCGCCTCGGTATCGAACTTGCAGTAACGCAGTAGCTGCTCTTCGAGCTCCAGCTTGCGCACCATGTCGGTATCGGGGTTGATGGCTTCGATGAAGCCATCAGATGCCCCCATACCCTCGGCAATGCCTTCGAGCTTCGAATAATCCATTTCCGGGTTAATTGTCGGCAAAACCGCCTTGATCGACCACGATCCGAGCATGTCAGGGTGGTAGTAGTTCTCTTTAACTACCGGGTGTAAGTCCAAGAGTCTGTTGATAATTTCCTGCAAGGGATCGGCCAGGTCCGGGAATCGGTCTATGAGCCCCTGGATCACGCCCTTTTCATAGTTCGTGTACATCAACACAGGCCCTGAGTCGCCCAGGCAGGCGATCATCTTCTCGGCCAGGGCTCGCATTGGCGGCGCACCGGAAAGGTCGAGGAACTCATCGTGGCGCAACTCTCCTCCGTCTTCTTCTATGTGGCAAGACCACTGCACCGGGATGGCTGCATACGGCCGGGTGCCCGGCCAAATGGGCACGCCGGGTCCGATCGTCTCGAAGTCCAGGTAGTAGCGCGGGTACGGCAGGTCCTCGAGTGCTTCGCGCGCGCCATCGAGAATCTCAGGCTCGCCCTTGCACGTCACCCGGTAGATACGTTGCTGGGTCGCGGCTGTAATGCTGTTCTCATCGACATCGAGTATGTCGCGGCAACCGAGTGCCACGTACTCGCCGAGCTTCGCCTTACTACCACCCAATCCCGTGATCGGGTACTTGGTATCTGATGGCCAACAATGTGACTGGAACTGGCAGTCGTAGGGTTTGTTGCAGTGGGTACCGACCTGGATGTCCGGCATCGGGCCGGTTACGGCATCACGCGCTTTGGCAACCAGATCGACAACGCTCGGCTCGAGAATGCGAACGTCCTCGGTGAGGTCGTTCTGCAACAATAGTCCGTCGTAGTTGCTATCACCCGCATGCACGAACTGGTTGTTGATGTGCGCGAGCGAGATGGAGGTGACATCGATACCTGAGTTACGCAGAACCCAGTCCTGGATCGCACAATCGAGCACGTGATAGTCCTTGACCGACGTCGAGGCTTTGACCTCGATCACCCGCCAGCCGTCACCATCGGGAATCATCACATCAACACGCACGAGTACGTTCTCGTATCGAAACGTCGCCTCGAAGATCGGGAAGTTAGCACCGCCTTCGATAAGCTGCTGCGTCTCGGCCACCATCGTCTTGAAATTGAAGGCAACCTCAACAGGTTCAGCGGTGCCGTAGAGCGCCTTTGCGACGTCACCCACCTGGTGGCCACCCGCGAACATCGACTCCATCTGCGGCGTGATGACGGCCAGATCAGCGTGATGCTTCTCCAAATGCAGCTTCTTCGGGCACTGCCACGCCGAGATGAGGCGGGATTTGGAGAGGTAAGGGGTCCGCAATGCCATGAATTTCATAGTACACGACCACATTCGCCGTCGGACCATTCCGATCTATACTGTGCAGGACCACCAGAAACAACCATCAAACGATATGAGGAAAATCATGAAGAAATTACTTCTGGGCGCATGCGCGTCTTTGGCGCTCTTTTCAGCCGGAGCGTGGGCAGACAGGGTTTCCGAGGTCTTCGAGTGCGAACTAGAAAAAGGTGCGACGCTCGCCGATGCGCAAGCGGTCAACTCGAAATGGCTGGCTTTTATGAAAGCCAATGTCAGCGAAGACATTACCAGCGTTGCCGCCACGGTGATGGTCGGCAAGTCTGACGAATTTCTGTACGTCGATACCTATCCTGATCTCGCGACCTGGGCTGCGGCACAGGCAGCGCTCGAAACGGATGAAGGCCAGGCCGTCGAAAGTGGCTTTGAGGCAGTTATGGAGTGCGACAAAAACACACTGTATAGGGTCCAGCCCACCGAGTAGACGCGCTGCATTAAGCGTTGTGCCCCGCCTTGATGGTGAGACTCTCGATCCGTGCTCGTTTACCCATGCATCACGCTATGCTGTACGCGACGCAACTTTGTACGCGGTTTCCACAATGCGGGGGTTTTACGCCAACTATAAAATGCTTAGGAATGAGGGGTTGGAGGTATTCACATGTGGACGGGCGTACTCACGCTGGTAGTGCTGAGTTTTGTGTTTGCCACCCTGTTGGTGGTGGCTCACCGGATACTGCATGTGGACGAGGATCCCCGTATTGAGGCTGCAAACCTCATGTTGCCCGGCACGAACTGTGGCGCTTGCGGCTACCCTGGCTGCCTGGGCCTTGCCGAGGCTATCGTCGACGGCTCGGCTCTGCCCGGCAAATGCACGGTGATGAGTGAGGAAGAGCGCGAGTTGCTGGCAGAATTTCTGGGCGTGGACGCCGGCGCGGAAGAAAAAGTCGTCGCGCGACTGGCCTGCGCAGGTGGCATCAACGTTGCTCGAAATCGCGCCCACTACGAGGGTATCGACTCCTGTCGTGGGGCCGCGCTGATCGCCGGCGGCGGCAAAGCCTGTTTCTGGGGTTGTCTTGGTCTCGGCGACTGCGAGGTCGTTTGCGACCTCGACGCGATCGTAATGAACGAATACGACATGCCGGTCGTCATCGAAGACCGGTGCACGGCCTGCGGCGACTGCGTCGATGCCTGCCCCAAGGACTTGTTCTCGCTGCATCCCGTGAGTCATCGCCTGTGGGTCGCCTGCGTGAACCTCGAGCACGGCGACGCCGTACTCGATGACTGCGACGTGGGCTGCGACGCCTGCGGCAAATGCGCCATCGATGCACCGGACGGCCTGGTCACGATGGTCGACAACCTGCCGGTCGTCGACTACAGCCGCAACCACGACGCAAAAGAGGCGATCGAACGCTGCCCAACCGGCGCGATCGTCTGGTTCGACCCGAACGAAGGACCTGTCGCCGGCCGTGCGGCAAAGAAAATCATTCGCCAGAGTGAGCGACAGGCAACTGCGACTTAGAACTAGGGACTCCCCGCATGAAAAAGAAACAACCGACACCCAAATATCCCGGTACCCGAGCCGCGATGGACGGCAATACGGCCGCGATCATGTGCGAGCGGGAGTCCACCGATGGCGCCGGCGCCTATCCGATCACACCTTCCACACAGATGGGAGAATACTGGGCGGAAGCGGCTGCAGCCGGGCACATCAACATCTCCGGTCGACCGTTGATTTTTGTTGAACCCGAAGGCGAGCACGCGGCCGCGTCCGTGACCGCGGGTATGTCGATGACCGGGCTGCGCGCGACCAATTTCTCGTCCGGCCAAGGCATCGCCTACATGCACGAGAATCTGTACGCTGCCGTTGGCAAGCGCCTGACCTATGTACTGAACATCGGTTGCCGGGCCATTACCAAGGCGTCCCTGAACGTGCACGCAGGCCACGACGACTATCATTGCGTCGACGACACCGGCTTCTTCCAGGTGATGGCCAAGAACGCCCAGGGCGTGGCCGACCTCAATATCATGGCACACCGGATCGCCGAACTGGCATTGACGCCGGGCATCGTCGGCCAGGACGGCTTCCTGACCACGCACCTGATCGAAACCTTGATGATCCCGGAGCGCGAACTGATCGCCGAGTACCTCGGCCGGCCCGACGACATCATCGACACGCCGACACCGGCACAGAAGATCATCTACGGTGAAAAACGTCGCCGTATCCCGGAAATGTGGGACGTGGACAACCCCGTATCTTCGGGGCCGGTACAAAACCAGGATTCCTACATGCAGAGCGTCGCCGCACAGCGGCCGTATTTCTTCGACCATGTGCAAGCCATAACGGAAGAAGCCTTCGATGACTTTTACAAGCTGACCGGGCGGCGGTACGACCGGGTCATGACCTACCGCACCAACGACGCCGAATACCTGATCCTCGGCCAGGGCAGCCTTATTCCGACGGCTGAGGCGGTCGCCGACTGGATGCGCGAGGAACGCGGCGTCAAGGTCGGCGTCGTCAATCTCGTGATGTTCCGTCCTTTCCCGGGTGACCTGCTGAGCAAAGTGCTCAAAGGCCGCAAGGGCGTCGCCGTGCTCGAACGTACCGACCAGCCGTTGGCGTCGGACCTGCCGTTGATGCGTGAAATTCGCGCTACCTTGAGCAAGTCTATCGAGAACGGCCGCGGCCAAAACGGCAGCCTGCCGTACCCCGAGCTCGACAGCTACAAGAAATTCAAGGATATGCCGGAGCTGTTTTCCGGATCCTTCGGCATGGGCAGCCGCGACCTGCAGCCCGAGGGCGTGGTCGCCGCGATCGAGAACATGCTGCCGGATGGCAAGCAAAAGCGCCTGTTCTACCTGTCGATCGAATTCGTCCGCAAAGGGATGATGACCCCGATGCAGGAGGTCTACAACCAGCAGGTGTTGGATGCGTACCCGAAGGTCGGGGACCTGGCGTTGCGCGGCAGCGAAAACCCCAACCTGATGCCGAAGGATTCGATCACGGTGCGCATGCACTCGGTCGGTGGATGGGGTGCGATCACGACGGGCAATAACCTCGCGATGACGCTTTACGACCTGCTCGGCTACCACAT
>Ga0255052_10000246_pt1 | contig 42592 bp, 47 predicted proteins | sample JV7_2_21_MG_FD_188632 | JGI IMG/M metagenome (GOLD analysis project Ga0255052, IMG submission 188632) | Seawater microbial communities from Jervis Inlet, British Columbia, Canada - JV7_2_21 | ecosystem: Environmental > Aquatic > Marine > Inlet | place: Canada: British Columbia | collected...
ATGCCGATGTTGCGCAATATTTTTACCGGCCCACGGGAATCTCCAAACAGATGGACGATTCCGTCAGTAAAACGCACCAGTTTTCGATGGTCCGGGCCTCTCCATTCCGCATAATTTTCAAGAATAGTGACGTCGCCGCAATCAAAATCATCAGTCGCATCCAGGCGTGCGTCGGCGATGCAATCGCACAGTGCAGCCACATCCCGCATCCCGAGATTGAAGCCCTGAGCTGCGACGGGATGCAGACCATGGGCGGCATTGCCCACGATGACGCTGCGCCTCGATATAAGGCTATTGGCTTTGCTAAGTGACAATGGATAAGCAGTGCGTTTCCCAACTTTGGAAAACCTGCCAAGACGATGACCGAAGGCATCCTGGATTCGCACAGTAAAATCGTCGTCGCTGAGAGCCAAGGCTACTTTTGCTGCATCGGGCGACTGAATCCAGACAAACGCGGCCCGGTCGTCCGGGACCGGCAACATGGCGACCGGCCCTGCTTCAGTAAACCGTTCGAACGCCCGATTGTTCGGTGTCCTTTCGGGCTGCAAGTTACCAATGACCGCCCACTGCTCGTAGCTCACTTGCTTCGCCCCGATACCCACCATGTCCCGAACCGTTGAGTTCGCACCGTCGGCAGCAACCAGCAACTTGCAAGTCAGTTTTCTTGAGCCCGACTCTTCTTCGACGGTCACGCTGGCCTTCTCATCGCCGGGTGTCACCGCGACAATTTTTCCGGGGCAAATCATGTCCAGGTTCCCGATTTCTGCGAGCGAATCCTGCAGAACACGCCCCAACACCCGGTTAATGACTACGTAGCCGAGTGCTTCCACCTTTTGCTCCGCTGCGTCGATATGTGCGAAGCCGAAACGTCCCTTGTCTGATACATGGATGTTTTTGATTGGTGTCGAAGCTGACACGATTTCGGGCCACAGACCCATCGCTTCGAACATACGCTGGCTGCTGCGTGACAACGCGGTGGAGCGATCATCAAAACTCGGTTGTTGTTCAGAGCCGCGGGCGACGGCTTCGACGACGGCGACCTTGAGATTCAGCGGCGCAAGTGCAAGACCAAGACTGGTACCAATCATGCCGCCACCGGCAATGATGATGTCGTAGTCGGTTCGATTTTCGTCGCCACGCACTTTATCAGGCCGCCATCAGCTTCTCGACGTCGTCCGGGTCCTTGGCAAGACCTTTGCTTAGCACGTCCGGACCATTGTTCGTCACGGCCACGTCGTCTTCAATACGAACGCCAATGTTGCGCCACTTCGCCCGGACTTTGCTGCTTTCCGGAATATATATGCCAGGCTCAACGGTCGTCACCATACCCGGCTCGAGGAAACGCCATTCGTCGCCAACTTTGTAGTCGCCGACATCATGAACATCCATGCCAATCCAGTGCCCGGTGCGGTGCATGAAAAATTCGCGATAAGCCTGATCCCGGATCAGCTTCGGCAGGCTGCCATCGAGAAGCCCGATCTTTTTGAGGCCTTTCGTAATGATGTGCACCGCCACGTCATGCGGATCATTCCAGTGATTGCCCTTCACCGTTTTCTCGATCGCCGCAAGTTGTGCTTCGAGCACAATTTCGTAGACAGCTCTTTGCTCCGGTGTGAATCGACCGTTGACCGGCATCGTGCGAGTAACGTCAGATGCGTAGTAGTCATATTCACAACCGGCATCGATCAGCAAGAGGTCACCGTCTTCAAGCAGCGCATTGTTGTCGACGTAGTGCAGCGTGCAGGTGTTGGCACCGGTGCCGACAATTGGCGCATAAGAAATCGTGGCATCATGACGTCGGAATTCATGAATATATTCCGCCTCAATTTCGTATTCGTACATGCCGGGCCTGATAGCTGCCATTGCCCGGTGGTGCGCCTTTACGGCGATTTTCGCTGCCTTGCGCATGGCCGATATCTCCGCCCTGCTCTTATACAAGCGCATATCGTGCAAAATGTGCTCGAGCGCAATGAATTCATGCGGCGTGTGGATCCCTGATGACTCGCGATGACGCAGTGACTTCACCCACTCGGTGATGCGGCGATCGAAATCTGCGTAGGCGCCCATCGTGTAGTAGACGCGATTCCGTGTTTCAAGGATTCCCGGCAGGATGTCATCGATATCGTCGATCGGGAAAGCATCGTCAGCATCAAATAATTCGACCGCCCCATCCGGGCCTGACCGGGAACCATCCCATTTCTCCTTTTGCGTGTCCCGCTCACGACAAAACAGTACGTACTCGCCGTTGTCACGCCCTGGCGCAATAACAGCGACAGAATCCGGCTCGGCGAATCCGGAGAGATAATAGAAATCACTGTCCTGCCGATAGCGATATTCGACATCGCGGCTGCGGGTTCTGACCGGTGCGCTGGGAAGAATGGCTATTCCGTCGTCGCCGACCATGCGCATGAGGGTTTTCCGACGCCTGGCAAATTCACTCTTGTTCATACAGTCCAGCTACCTGCCTAGTGCAACGTCTCTGAATCGTCTGGCTTTTCGGTCTCCGTCGGAGAACGAAAATCAGCGAGTTCTTCATAAGTCAGCTGCGCGGCGACGCGCAGATATTCCATAAGCTCGGTAATGGCGTTCTCATCACCCTCATCATCATCATCGTCGCCAATCGTCGCGCGCGTGATGTGCAGCATGTCTTTGATGATATCTGCCAGCGGTTCCGCAGAAAGGCGCTTTTTAAGATCTTCGCTGTGCTTTTCGGACACCAGGCCGTGAAGAAAGCCTTCGCACCACTGAGCCATCGCCTCCGTGCGCTCCAGCATCGAATCGTCGTCGCCCGGCAGCAGGAGTGTGAACTCTGATTGACGTTCGACGAGCTGGCGCCACGTTTCGGAACAGAGGGCATCCAGCACCGCCTCGCACTCTCCCCGCAGGGCATTATTCGGATCCGTATCTTCGAGAACCTGCGCGAACCAATGCGAAGCGCCATCGGCGCCCGTCACCGCAAGCCGGCTACAAAGCAGTCCGTGTACCTGCCCTGCATTCCAGTTTGAGCCGCAACTCTTCAATATCTCGTCGACGGCACCGTGATCGATTGCCTGATCCATGGATTCTTTGTCTGCCGTGTAATGCTAGGTTTCGGGGCAGAATGATCCCACGTAATCGGCTGTCTGGCCATGCAAATGGCAGCTTCTTTCCAATCACGATTGATTCTGCTCCGTCGCGGTTCTATATTGCACCCATGGCCGACGAAACAAGCGCAAAATTTGAGCATGAATTAAAACGACTGGAGAAGCGTGTCGATGCTCTCGTTCAGGTCTGTGACCAGCTGCAGGATGAAAACCGTTCGCTCAAACAGCGTCAGGATTCACTGACGTCTGAGCGTGCTACGCTGTTACAGAAGAATGAACAGGTCAGGGCCCGCGTCGAAGCAATGATCGGGCGCCTGAAAGCAATGGAGCAGGGAGGTTAGCCGGATATCAACCGGACAACCGGTACCGCCCATGATCGCAAGCTTGGCACTCACCAGTTCGAATTTAGTTAACCCCGCATACGCTTTCTGTGATGGACGGAGTATGTAACGGAGCACCCCTAATGACCGATATGTACGCCCACGTCAGTGTTCGCATCCTGGAAAAGGAATACCAGGTTTCCTGCCCTGCCAACGAACGGACCGAGCTGCTCGATTCCGCGGAAATGCTGAACGCAAAAATGCGGGAAATTCGCGACAGCGGCAAAGTTGTCGGTCTCGACCGCATCGCTGTCATGGCTGCACTGAATATGGCCAATGAACTCATCCGATCCAAAGCCAAGGACGAAGAGTTGGAAACCAGTTTCGGACCTCGTCTGAAACTTTTGTCAGACCGCGTTGAGGGCGTTCTTGGCGGCAGCCAGCAACTGGATCTCGGCTAGGGAACCTTTGGTTTTCTGACGGGTTCGTCACAGGAAAACTTGCCGAACATGCGGTAAGATTAAGTCGGCGTCTCCTGCGGTGTTCGATGCTGGCCCGAAAACCTTTCGGCCCTAACTTTTTACCCCGGGGTCGTGTTCTGTCGGCAGCATTTGTGCAAGACCACCTCGGTGGAAAGCCTGTTGTTGCCACGGCTGACCCCACCTGTTGCTCTGTGTCGAGAGCGACGGCCTGTAACGGCACATGCGGGAGGCGCCTTCTCTTCTGCAATCCATCTGTATTGATTCGAATAACAGAATCACAAGCTCCGCCAAAATAACGAAACGAATGCAAAATGAAATTCGCAAGTATGGTCGCACTGCGCGCAGCACGTTGAGTCGCGACGAACGCGAGAATGCATCGGAAAAAATTGCAGAAAATGTTATTCAATCTTCGTGGTTTCAACGCAGTAAATACGTTGCCTGCTATTTACCGGTTCCTGGCGAAGTTGACACGTGGAGAATAATTGCGCGCGCATGGCGCATGAAAAAGCGCATTTTCGCGCCAGTTGTGGAAAAAAAAGGCAGATTGATGTTTTGGGAAATCACGCCTGAAAGCGACCTTTACACGAATCATTACGGCCTGTATGAGCCATGCTACGGCAACTCAATCACAGCACGCATGCTTGATATCGTAATTACACCACTGGTCGCTTTCGACTCGCACAATCATCGAATCGGAATGGGTGGCGGCTACTTTGACCGCACTTTTTCCTTTCTTTCGCACCGAAACACTTTCTTGCACCCAAAACTGATCGGCATCGCGTTTGCTTGTCAGGAAGTAGAGAAAATCTCTCCAAACCCTTGGGATATACGGCTTTTCCGAGTAATTACTGAATTGTCCTGAACGGTTATCAAATGTGAATTGACCGCAAAACGCCTTCTGATCAACGTTTTGTAACAGGACTATTCTCTCTTGCGTCGCCAAACTAAAAACTCACCTATTGCCGCGAATTTCTCATCCAGAACGAGATTTCCTCTAGAGAAATTCTCTCCAACACTCAAGAATTGATTCGTAAAACTTTTTATCGCCGTTGATGCATGATCGTTGTCGCATATTTGCGCCAATTTCCGCTGTCTTCGGAGTGTTAACAGCGTCACGTTCCTTGCTGGATTTTTCATAACCGTTGTATATACTCAGCTCCGGGTACCCGACACGGAGAAAATGAATGGCTACCAAAAAGAAGTCACGTAAAAAAGCTTCGAAGCGCAAAGTCGCCAAGAAGCGGAAAGTAACGAGGAAAAAAGCGGCGCCGAAACGGAAGGTCGCCAAGCGTAAGACGAAGAAGAAAGCTGCTAAGAAAAAAGTAGCGAAACGGAAAACCAAGAAGAAGGCTGCTAAACGTAAGACGAAGAAAAAAGCTAAGCGTAAGGTCAAGAAAAAAGCCAAACGCAAAGTGAAGAAGAAAGCTAAGCGTAAGGTAAAGAAAAAAGCCAAACGCAAAGCGAAGAAGAAAGCTAAGCGTAAGGTAAAGAAAAAAGCCAAACGCAAAGTGAAGAAGAAAGCTAAGCGTAAGGTAAAGAAAAAAGCCAAACGCAAAGTGAAGAAGAAAGCTAAGCGTAAGGTAAAGAAAAAAGCCAAACGCAAAGTGAAGAAGAAAGCTAAGCGTAAGACGAAGAAGAGAGCTTCTCGTCGTCGCAGATAGTCTTAGCCTTAGGGCGGGAAGGAGTTGGCCTTCTTCCAAGACAAGAAACATGCCCGCAAATGCGGGCATGTTTCGTTTGGAATTACCTGATAAGCTCTTGCCCCAATTCTCCTCTGTAAAACAAGCGCATTTATGGATCAGAACGAAAAAAAGCTAATCGCAGCCAAAGCATCACTCAACTATATTCAGGACGGGGACGTTCTGGGTGTTGGCACCGGGTCGACCGTCAATGAATTGATCGACCTGTTGCCCTCAGTCCGGGAGAAGATCCAGGCTTTGGTATCCAGCTCCGCGGCGACTACCGCCAGACTGGAGAAGCTCGGATTCGAAGTTTCGATGTTGAACAGCGTTGGCGATGTGGACGTCTATATTGATGGCGCTGACGAAGCCAATAAGCATTTTCAGCTCATCAAGGGCGGCGGCGGCGCACTGACGCGCGAAAAGATCCTTGCCGGCGCTTCCCGCAAGTTCGTCTGCATTATCGATGACTCAAAGCAGGTTGGCATGCTCGGCGCCTTCCCCCTGCCGATTGAAGTCGTGCCAATGGCGCAATCATTCGTCGCCCGAAAAATGGTCAAGATGCGCGGTCAGCCTATTTGGCGGGAGAATATTGTCACCGACAACGGCAATCACCTTCTCGACATACACAATCTCCAGATCAGCAATCCGCTGGAAATGGAAACCCGGATCAACCAGATTCCCGGCGTGGTTACGGTGGGGCTTTTTGCACACCGCCCGGCTGACGTGCTGGTGGTCGCGAGCGATTCGGGGATAAGGACGATGGAGAATTAGGCGGGATTGGCTGGGGGAGAGGGATTCGAACCCCCGTTGGCGGAGTCAGAGTCCGCAGTCCTACCACTAGACGATCCCCCAAAAGGATCTATTGCACTCTGATTATATCGTTAGGGGGTCGGGATTGACTCGGGCCGTCCTGGCCCTCGCCCTGCGGGCGGCTTCGCCGTCCAAAATCGCTCCCGGCGATTTTGTCGAACCCCCGTTGGCGGAGTCAGAGTCCGCAGTCCTACCACTAGACGATCCCCCAATTCTCCTGCAGTCTGTGCCGGCGCAAAAGTGACCGGTGAGAATTGATCTTTAGCGCAACTCTCTGGCAGATGGTCCCAAACTCGATCACTGCACTAAAGGTCAGTCCGCCCCGATCGATATATCTTCGTATCCCATTATAGGCGGACTGGGTGCGAACTTACCTTAAGCGCATTTCTTAAGGAATGTGTACCACTTGCCGTAGCAAGAACTCCGAACAAGGAAAATTCCTCTTATCTACGTAAGAACCTGACCCATACAAACGAAGGGCCCGGCGCCAATATGGGCGGAACTTAGCGCTTCGAGTACTGAGTTGCGCGCCGTGCCTTTCTGAGTCCCACCTTCTTACGTTCGACTTCCCGGGCATCGCGGGTGACAAAACCGGCTTTGCGGAGGACTGGGCGAAGGGCCTCATCGTATTGCATCAACGCACGTGTCAGACCGTGGCGTATAGCACCAGCCTGGCCAGTGGTACCCCCACCAGAGACCGTTACGTTGATATCGAATTTATCCTTCATTTCAATCAGCTCCAGCGGCTGACGTACAATCATGCGGGCGGTTTCCCGTCCGAAAAAATGATCCAGCGACCGATTGTTCACTTTGATATCGCCGGAACCAGTTTTCATGAAAACTCTTGCGGTCGACGATTTACGTCGTCCGGTTCCGTAGTAATGTGTATCACTCATCTCTTATGCCTCTGTCCTGACGCAATCTGCGCTCAGGCATTAATGTCCAGTGGTATCGGTTGCTGAGCTTCATGACTGTGCTCAGGGCCGGCAAATACGCGCAGCTTCGAAAACATTTTCCTGCCGAGTGGATTCCGCGGCAACATCCCTTTGACGGATAATTGCAGGGCGCGCTCGGGAGTCTCTTTCATCAGTTTCTCAAGCGGCATCGACTTAAGGTTACCAACGTATCCCGTATAGCGGTGATACATCTTGTCCTTCATCTTGTTACCGGTCACGCGAATTTTCTCCGCGTTGACAACAACGATGTAGTCACCGGTGTCTACGTGTGGAGTGTACTCGGGCTTGTGCTTGCCCCTGAGTCGTCTGGCGATTTCAGTCGACAGGCGTCCTAAAGTCTTGTTCGTGGCATCAACCACATACCAATCGCGGCTTACATCTTGCGGCTTGGCAGAAAACGTCTTCATGATCTTTTATCCATTTGGGGCTAAATCGGGCCTACTCGCGGCGTTCTTGGCCGCGGCCCTTTACCGGTGCGGGCATTGACACATAGCGCCCCGCCGAAAGGCGCGAAATTCTACTCGACAGGGTGGCGCATTGCAAACAATCGGACCGATTATAGAGAAAATTTGCGCGTCCAAAACCGCTCAAATATCTTCCTATATTTCAATAGTTTATGCGTCGCACACATCACGTTCGGAGGCCTGCGTGCAGAATTCGTCACGGCAATTCCATTCATGGTTATAATCCCGCCGATGGACGACCGACAATTCACCCCGCTCGACCGCCTGCTGGCGGGCATCGACTATGCCCTGCGCACGGTGAATTCTGCGCCAACCCGGGTCGCACGGCCGAATCCGGCAGCCGATATCGAAGAAACCAGCCTGACTGTCGAGGAAAAAGCGCATGCGGCCGGCCTGATGCGGGTCAATCACGCCGGCGAGATTGCGGCTCAGGGTCTGTACCAGGGCCACGCGGTTCTCGCGCGCGATCCCTCCATTGAAGATCAGATGAAAAACGCCGCCGATGAGGAGCTGGACCATCTCGCCTGGTGCGAGCAGCGCCTGGATGAACTCGATTCCGGGCCCAGCGCCCTGCGCCCGATCTGGTATGGCGGCGCGTTTGCCATCGGCGCTGTAAGCGGTGTGCTCGGTGACAGATGGTCCTTGGGCTTCATCGAGGAAACGGAGCGGCAAGTGTCGGAACACCTGACGAGTCATCTGGACCTGCTGCCCGAAAACGATTTGAGGAGCCGCGCCATCGTCACCCGGATGCGGGATGAAGAAGAGGAACACGGCGCCAATGCGAACGAGGCGGGTGCCGCGGCATTGCCGATGCCGGTGCGTGCGCTGATGCGCGCTGTCGCGAAATTCATGACTGGAACGGCCTACCGGGTCTGATATTGCTGGTGTAGCCAAGCGTGATTCAATATAATTCCGGCGGGTCTTGTTAGAGCGATATTTCAAGGTAGATTACGGACTTAGCTTTTTTCCGGGCGGTCTGGTTTAGATGTTTTGGCGTAAACCGTCGAGGGCGACCACATGCAGACAACAGTGAAGAATCTTAGTGATGTGCCGGCAATCAATCGGTTCTTAAGTTATTGCCGCGTACGGACTGTTCCTTCCAAGACCGTCATGATTCATGCGGGCGACCTACCCGACGTTCTCTATTACATCGTCGATGGCTCGGTTGAAGTAATGATCGAGGACGAAGACGGTAATGAGATGGTGCTCGCATACCTGAACAAGGGACAATTTTTCGGTGAAATGGGCCTGTTTTACGAACAGCCGACGCGTAGCGCATGGGTGCGGACCCGTACCGAGTGTGAAATTGCGGAAATGACATATCCTCGTTTTCGCCAGATAGCGAGCGAAAGTCCAGGCCTTGTTTTCGAACTGGCTACCCAGCTTGCCACACGCCTTGACAGAACCAATCGCAAACTCGGTGACCTGGCGTTTGTCGACGTTACGGGGCGCGTCGCGCACGCAATCATGGATCTATGCAACGAGCCGGACGCAATGACGCATCCGGATGGTATGCAGATCAAGGTCAGCCGTCAGGAACTGAGCCGACTTGTTGGCTGCTCACGCGAAATGGCCGGGCGAGTTCTGAAGGTGCTGGAAGAGCAGGGACTGGTTTCTGCGAGCGGCAAGACGATTGTTGTGTTTGGTGCCAGACCGAACCGCAAACTCTAGATCTATTCCTGGTGGTAGCCCGCGTTCGCTCCTGAGCAGCACTAAAGATCAATCCGCACCGTTCTGTATATTCAAGCCGGACATTTCGGGCGGATTGGGTGCGAGACCTAATCGTAAGCTGTAGGAGCTCGCCTGCAGGAGCGGCTCTAGCCGCAATTTCTAATAATCTCTGCTTTCATCTCTGCAATCGTGGCAGCGTAATTATCGCTGCCGAAGATTGCCGACCCCGCGACAAACGTATCCGCGCCAGCCGCGGCAATTTCGCCGATATTGCCTGTCTTGACGCCACCGTCGATTTCGAGGCGAATCTCGCGTCCGCTGGCGTCAATCATCTGGCGTGCCTGCCGGAGTTTCTCAAATGACGAATCGATGAATTTCTGCCCGCCGAAGCCAGGGTTCACAGACATGATCAACACCATGTCGAGATCGTCAATCACATGCTCCAGCCAGGTTAACGGTGTCGCGGGATTGAAGACGATCCCGGCTTTACAGCCCTGTTCCTGGATCAGGCCAATCGTGCGATGCACATGGGTGCTCGCCTCCGGGTGAAACGTAATGTAGTTGGCACCTGCTTTCGCGAAATCCGGAATGATGCGATCGACGGGCTCAACCATCAGGTGCACGTCGATCGGTGCTTTGATCCCGTAGTTGCGCAAAGCGTCGCAAATCATCGGCCCAATCGTCAGATTCGGGACAAAATGATTGTCCATTACGTCGAAATGAACGACGTCGGCGCCAGCGTCAAGGACAGCCGAGACGTCCTCGCCCAGGCGGCCGAAGTCAGCTGAGAGGATGGAAGGTGCGATCAGTGGTTCCACGAGGCGATCCTTGGATTGGTGTTTTTTTTGCCGGTCCTTACTGATAAGGAGCACTTACAAGAGGCGAACTTTACCAGCAATGCTTTCTATCGAATACTCCGCCGCGCTTTCAACATCTCATAGGCACTGCGCACTTCGCGCGTTCGGCGTTCGGCCTCGCTGATCGCCGCCTTGTCCGGGTTGTTGCCCGCCAGCTTGTCCGGATGGTTCCTATTCATCAGGCGCCGGTAGGCCTTCTTGATCTCATCGTTCGTCGAGGACCTTTCGACACCGAGCGTCGTGTACGCCGCAGTGACACGCCGCGCATCCGCATCCCCTGCTGCTGAGCGCCTGAATCCGCGTTGCGCTCGCAGCATCGCTTCGAGCTGGGCCAGTTCGACCCGGCCAATTTCCAGTTCCGTGCAAACAATCCAGACCAGCGCCCGCTCGCGCTGATGCAAGGTCGGCTTCGACAGTGCCACCTCCATCAGGAGTCGTACAAAAAGGGCCCGGCTTTCCGCTTTTCGAGCGCTATCGCTGCGAATCTGGCGGAGTGTCGATTTGAGCGGAAAAGTGACTTCTTTGCCGGTCTCAAACCAGGCGATTGCCTGTCGAACCTCGAGCGGGCCAAGGCCCAGTCGGTTCATCAGCGATCGTACAGCACGAATTTCATCTTCCGTGACCCGACCGTCTGCTTTTGCGATGTGGCCCATCGTTTGGAACAGTGCCTTGACGTATTGGCCTGAAAGCTGCTCCAACCGACCATTGGATACGTCCGGTCCGAATTTCGTGAACCGGTCTGCAAAGCCCCGATCGAACTGGTGGCCGAGAATCAGGCCAATAATTGCCATCCACGGCCGCCTTGTAACCAGGCCCGCGACAGTGCCGACGACCTTACCCCAGTATTGCATTCACGAGTGCTCGTTTGATGACTATTCCGCTCATCTGGCCATGCTAACTGCCGCAGCATTTTTTCCCAACCCGACGACTTGCCACGGCGGAATCGAACGGCCATCATTTGCGGCGAATCCCTTTGCCCATAAATCAATTAGCGACTATCCATGAACAGTCCACAAGCAATATTCGAATCTTCCGTGCCCGGATTGCGGACCATCGCCCGCGGGAAAGTCCGCGATATATACGCCGTTGACGATGATCATTTATTGATCGTTACAACGGATCGATTGTCGGCTTATGACGTCGTGATGCCGAATCCACTACCCGGCAAGGGAGAAGTATTGACGGAGCTGTCGAACTTCTGGTTTGCAATGATGGAGGACCTGATCCCCAATCATCTGACGGGAAAGTCGCTGTCGTCGGTCATTGACGATGAGGAATCTGCGGAACTTCTGCAGAACCGATCGATGGTGGTACGACGCCTGAAGCCATTGCCTATCGAGGCGGTCGTCCGGGGCTATCTCATCGGTTCGGGGTGGAAAGACTATCAAGCCACGGGCGCCATCTGCGGCATCGATTTACCCGGCGGACTCAGGCAGGCATCGCGCCTGCCGGAAACGATCTTCACGCCAGCCACCAAAGCTGAAGCCGGCAATCATGACGTGAATGTAAGCTATGAAAAAGTTGTCGCAATGATCGGTGAAGAACTGGCGGCGAAGGTGCGTGATATTGCCATTCGAATTTACGAACGCGCAGCCCGGTACGCATTGGATCGAGGCATCATCATTGCCGATACGAAATTCGAGTTCGGTCAGGACGACGACGGACAGCTCTATATCATTGACGAAATACTCACACCGGATTCGTCCCGGTTCTGGCCATCAGCTGAATACGAGGTAGGCATCAGCCCCCCGAGTTTCGACAAGCAATACGTTCGCGATTATCTCGAGACGCTGGACTGGGACAAGACGGCGCCGGGACCCGAACTGCCGGAGGAAGTCCTCAGGCGTACAGGTGAGAAGTACCGTGAGGCACTGGATATCCTTACGCGCTAGAAAAGGTACCCTTTGGCCGCGAATAAAATCAAACGCGGTTCAAGGTCTGCCGTCCGGCACACATGTACAATGGCCGCTCAAGTGATTTAAGGGCCGAACTTTGATCGCCAAGTTACAGGACGATCTCCAACAACTGATATGGGGCAAAAGGCTGACCAAAGCTGGTTTGCCTGGCCGGATCCTTGCTGTGGTCCTGCGTTACCTGTACGCCGTGCTGAGGGATTTCTTCTCCGGCCAGTTGACGATGCGCGCGATGAGCCTGGTCTACACGACGCTGTTGTCCGTCGTGCCACTGCTGGCATTCAGTTTCGCACTCCTGAAAGGCTTCGGCATATTTAATGAGCTGGAACCCTATCTCGTTAAATTGCTAGCACCACTGGGTGACCAGGGGGCGCAAATCACTGAGCAGATATTAACCCTGGTCAGTAACGTCAGAGGATCAGTGCTGGGTGGCGTCGGGCTGGCTGTCTTTCTTTACACAGCCATTACGACCGTGCAAAAGGTCGAGGAAAGCTTCAACTACGTCTGGTATGTGTCAAAACCCAGGAGTTTCGCGCGCAGATTTACGGAGTACCTCGTCGTATTACTCGTTGGCCCGTTGTTGATGGTGACGGCAATCGGCATCCTGACGTCCATCCAGAGCGGTGCTGTCGTTCAATACATCCTAAACAATGAAGCGCTCGGCCCGATCGTGGTTCTGGCAGGAAAACTCGTTCCGTACCTTCTTATTTCCGGCGTGTTCACTTTTCTCTACATTTTCATGCCGAATACGAAGGTCAATTTCACCTCGGCCCTCGTCGGTGGCATTGCCGGTGGTTTCATGTGGGCGACCGTCGGCGCAATATTTACAACCTTTATTTTGTATGCGTCGCGGACGCTGCAAATCTATGCCGGTTTTGCTGTGGCGATAACAACGCTGATCTGGCTCTACCTGAACTGGCTCATTCTGCTCATTGGCGCCCAGTTGGCATTTTATCACCAGCGCCCGGCGTTTTTGCGAACCGGACGGCAGGAACCACGACTATCGAACGCCATGCGTGAGCGGTTGGCGTTGAATGTGATGTTTCACATTGGCGTCGCGTTTCGAAATCCAGGCGAAACCGTCACCGCGGCGGAAATTAGCGAACGCATCAATATTCCGTCGATCGCATTGGCACCTATTATCGCTGTACTCGAAGAAGCGAATCTCATCCTGCCTACTGAGAACGAAAAACTGCTGCCTGGCCGGGAAATGTCGCGCACCCGGCTTGCCGAAATCCTGGATGTCGTCAGGGTAAGAGGGGAAACGGGCTCCCACCGTGAGCCGAAATGGTCAGTCAGCATCAACGAGCTTGGCAACAAACTCGACGGGGCAGTAACGGATGTCGTTGGTGATCGTTCGCTGTCGGACCTGCTCGACGAGCAGGATGAGGAAACGTAAAGCGAATCTTACGCACCCGCGATCGTCATTGATTCAACCAGCACCGATCCGCAGCGAATGCCGCCACGCAGATCCTGATCGCTGCCGATCGAGACTATTCTCTGGTAGAGATCTTTCAGATTCCCTGCAATCGTGACTTCGTGGACCGGATAGGCAATTTCGCCATTCTCAATCCAGAAGCCGACCGCACCACGGGAATAATCGCCGGTCACTCCGTTGACGCCCTGCCCGATCAACTCGTGCACATACAGGCCCGTGCCCATATCCTTCACCATGCTTTGCAGGTCATCGGAATTGCCCGGCACCAGGAGGTTGTGCGCGCCACCGGCATTGCCCGTCGTTGTCAGGCCAAGCCGCCGCGCGGAATAGGAACTCAGGATGTATCCCTGCAACACGCCGTCGACAACTATGTCACGATCTGCGGTGACAACTCCTTCTGCGTCATAGGGCGCGCTGGCCATGGCAGCGGGAATATGGGGACGCTCCTGGATCTGCATGAACGTCGGAAAGATCTGTTCGCCAGCCGCATCCAGCAAGAATGATGAGCGCCGATACTGCGCGCCGCCGGCGATCGCACTGATCGCGTGCCCGATGAATCCTCGGGCAATTTCCGCTGCAAACAAGACCGGTGCCGTGCCGGTTTCAATCTTGCGACCGCCGAGTCGCTCGACAGTACGTTTTGCAGCTTCAATGCCAACCGCTTCGGGTGACTCAAGCGTCGCTGCGTCTCGTGCTGCGGTATACCAGTAATCACGCTCCATGCTGCCGTCTTCCTCGCCAACGACAACGCAACTCAAGCTGTGACTCGTTTTCGGATAACTCGAGAGAAACCCATGCGTATTACCGTAAACGCGAACGCCGCTGCTGGTGCCAACCGTTGCGCCTTCTGAATTCGTAATTCTTTGATCGTGCGCGCGGGCTGCCTCCTCACATTCGATCGCGATGCGTATCGCCTCATCAGACTCGAGATTCCACTCGTGCGCAAGTTCGAGGTCCGGCGGATCTGAAGCCATCAGGTCGGGATCGGCCAGGCCAGCATTTTCGTCCGGGGCAGTAAAAGTCGCAAAAGTGCACGCCTTGCTGACCGCCTCCTTAAGGGCACCCGCACTAAAATCGGAAGTGCTGGCGCTACCTTTCTTTTGATCTTTGTAAACGGTGATGCCGATGCCACGATCATTGGTGTATTCGAGACTCTCGACTTCTCCGAGACGCGCGGTGGCCGTGAGGCCGATATCATGGCTCGCCGACACTTCTGCCTGATCGACGCCCTGCGACGCCGCTTCATTCAGGACTTCCTGGACGAAGTCCTCGAGCGCCTGGCTATCCAGCGCCGTGCGACCTGACAGTACGTTCATGTGGCAATCATTTCCTATCTTTCTTATTGTTCAGAATCTCACGCCCGAAATTGCGTACTATTGCGTGACAATGCCGGCAAGCACAGTAACTCACCCAGAATTGATTTCAAAGCCCAGTAAATCTGCCCTGAAGCGCGAGTACCTGGCCCTCCAGGCGCTTGGTGAGCAGCTGATAGAACTGACGACCGACCAGCTGCACAGCATCGGACTGCCCGAACCGTTGCTCGATGCGATCATTGCTGCGAAGTCCATGTCAGCTCGTGGCGCCATGCGCCGGCAAAAACAGCTGATCGGGAAAATCATGCGCGATACAGATGCTGAACCGATCAGAGCTGCGATTGATGCATACGGCAAGAGCGACCGGATGGAGAAACAGGTCTTTCGCGATGCAGAGCAGTGGCGTGAACGACTGACGGCCAGCGGCGGCGACGATCTTTGCGAGTTCTGCGATCTCATTGGTCGCCGCAACGAAAAGCTTGCCGTGGCGGTCGGCAACTGGCTCTCGGCAGCCGATGACAGCGCGCGCCGGCTGGCACGTCGAAAAATATTCCGTGAAATCCAAAAAGACCTGGCATCGAAGATGCAGGACTAGTACTCCGTCCAGGTGATAATGACAGGTTCAGCGAGTTGTGAAGGAGTTGACCGCCAGGCGCGTCTCGCCGGTAATGGCGCGTCCTTGCCAAGAGGCGCAACACCGCGGACGACCCCTTCACGACTCGCCCGAAGGGAGCTACCCGCATGATGCAATACGGCGTTGCAGTCCTTGAAAAGGACCCGCCATTTCCTGCAAACTGCGCCTTGTCTTGAATCATCCGAGTAGCTCTGTACCCGTCTTTATCACCTGGACGGAGTACCAGCTGCATCAATATAGAATTGGCCCCTTGCCTCGCATCCGGACAGAGCACAGAAATGAACGCACAGATTGGAATCATCATGGGATCGCGGTCCGACTGGGACACGATGCGCCATGCCAGCGAAACTCTTGAAACGCTGGGCGTTGCACACGATGTTCAGGTCGTCTCGGCGCACCGCACGCCGGACCTGCTCTACGAATACGCACAGACAGCCGTTGACCGCGGTCTGAAGGTCATCATCGCAGGGGCCGGCGGGGCTGCGCACCTGCCTGGCATGACTGCGGCAAAAACGCGCTTGCCTGTGCTAGGTGTGCCGGTGGAATCGAAGGCGCTCAAAGGCATGGACTCGCTTCTGTCGATTGCGCAGATGCCTGGCGGGGTACCCGTTGGCTGCATGGCGATTGGCAAAGCCGGGGCAATTAACGCGGCATTGCTCGCTGCCGCGATTCTGGCGACCAGTGATTCAAAAGTCGCGACAGCGGTCGATGCATACCGCAACAAACAGACTGAAACCGTTCTCGCGGACGCAGATCCAAGATAGCGGGCATGAAAAAAATTGGCATAATCGGCGCCGGGCAACTGGGCCAGATGCTGGGCATTGCAGGTCTTCGAATGGGCCTCGAGTTCGTTTTTCTCGATCCTTCCGACGATCCGCCAGCTGCAGTAGTTGGACCGGTTCTCAAGTATCGGTTTGACAGTCAAGAAGGGCTGGCCAGGCTGGCTGCCGCCGCCGATATCATCACCTATGAATTTGAAAATGTGCCTGTAGCTGCAATCGATCGTATCGCACGCGGGACGGCGGTCTTTCCGCCTGCACAGGCCCTGGAACACGCCCAGGACAGGTTGGCCGAGAAGGCGCTGTTCAAAACTCTCGGAATTCCGGTACCGGATTTTCGCACGGTTGATTCGCCGGACGACCTGCAACGGGCCGCCAGGGAGATTGGCTTGCCCATCGTTTTGAAAACACGCCGGCTGGGCTATGACGGCAAAGGCCAGACTATTGTTCGGAATGAGGCGGAGATAGAAACGGCCTGTGCGGAGCTCGGAGGCAAAAACCTGATCGCTGAAGTATGGGTACCATTTGATCGGGAAATCTCTGCCATCGGCGCAAGAAATGTCAGTGGCGCTATTGTCCATTACCCGCTTACAGCGAATGAGCATGACGGAGGAATCCTCCGCGTGTCACGCGCACCTGCGGACGCCGAAGACCTTGAAGAAGCAGCAAATGCGTACCTGACGGCACTCCTTGAACACCTCGATTATGTTGGCGTGCTCGCGCTTGAATTATTCGTCAAAGGTGATCGGATATTCGCGAATGAATTCGCGCCGCGTGTCCACAATTCCGGACACTGGACGATCGAGGGCGCGAAAACGAGCCAGTTTGAGAATCACCTGCGGGCCATTCTCGACATGCCGCTGGGAGATACCGGGATGCGGGGCTTCGCCGGCATGCTGAATTTGATCGGCAGTATGCCGGATGACCCCACAGCGATGGATGCGAAACCATGCCACCTTCATGATTATGGGAAGGCGGCAAGGCCAGGCAGGAAACTCGGCCACGCAACGGTAGTCACGACAACTGCAGTGGAAAGGGACTCGGCTCTCGAACGCCTGGCCGGGCTGCTGGCCGGCTGAACAAACTGGGACGAACCTCGCACTTTCAACCCCGACACGGCTCGCAGTATGAAATGGTCGTTTACAGCATAATGTAGGTACACTATTGGCCTCCAACCCAATGAAGTCGGGCAGCGCGAACTTGAAGCACAGATATCCGAATGTCGTACCTGGAACACTTTAAGCTAAAAAAAGCGCCATTTAGCCTGACTCCCGACCCGGAATTCGTGTACTGGAGCAAGCAACACGCGCGGGCCAAGGCGTATATGGAGTCGACGATCTGGCTCTCGGACGGCTTTGTTGTTATTACCGGAGAGATAGGTTCCGGCAAGACGACCTTGCTGCAATCATTCTTGAGCGAGCTCAGCGATGATGTCGTTTATGCCATCGTGTCACAGACTCAGCTGACACCAACACAATTTCTCCAGGCAGTACTGACTGAATTCGGCTTCAAACCGTTTAACAAAAAGAAGGTCGAGCTGCTGGATATGTTGAACATGTTCCTGATTGAGCAATACTCGGCCGGCAAGAAAGTCATCCTGATGGTTGATGAAGCCCAGAATCTCACTGCCAAAGTTCTTGAGGAGATTAGACTGCTGTCAGGCATCGAAACAAGCAAGGAGAAGATGCTGCGAATCATTCTCGCCGGCCAGCCGGAGCTAAAGGACACACTGGATTCAGACAAATTGAAGCAGCTGGTACAGCGTGTTCGACTCCGCTTTCATCTCGGCGCGCTGGATCTGCGTGACGCCCGTGCCTACATGGATCATCGGCTTGAAATTGCCGGACGTAAGGGCGAGGAATTATTTGATGACGACTGTTACAACGTTATCTACAGGTATTCCTGGTGCATTCCGCGCCTGGTAAATACCATTTGCGATTCGGCTTTGTTAGTCGGGTTCGCTGACGAAAAGGATCGGATAACAGGTGTGGATATCGAGGCCACGGCGGCGGAACTTGGCTGGCAGGAACACGAGGATACGACCGGAACACACCGGGCCATGCCGCACCTGGTGCACGAGCAGTCAGCAAAGGAATTCCTGGCGCGAATCGAGGTTCGAAGTGAAGGCGAGCAAGTCGCAGAGTATTTTCTTGCAGCAGGCCGCGTCATCATCGGCCGATCACAGGATAACGAAATCTACATAGACAGCAAGTTCATCAGCCGGCATCACGCGCAGCTGGTTAACAGCGAGGCTGGTTGCGTCGTGGAGGACCTGAACAGCACCAACGGTATTCTCATGGACGATGTCCCGATCAAGAAGCACAAACTGAAAGACGGTGACGTCATCTCAATAGGTGTGCACGAGTTTGTCTATCATGATCTTCGGGATGCAGATGGATATCTGCAGGACAAGGAAGACACTGCCGTAGGCGACGCGTAACGACGCCGTCTTATTCTTCCTTCGGTTTGCCGTGATGATCGTCGTGGCGGAAGTCACGTCGCTTCAAAAACAACACCAGGCCTCCGACCAACGAGGCAATTCCCATCACGAAGCAGATTGTAGGCCAGTGCCAGTAGTTGAGATACATCGACGCGATCAACGATATGGCGCCGACCGCCAGGTAGACGTACGGCAGGCTTTCGTAGATTGGTTTTGACATCCACATATCGGACCCCTCTCTCAATTCCAGCCCTTTCGATTTTCCATAGAGGCCCGCTCCGCGTCCAGTCGGGAACGGTCCAAAATCCGGAAATTTTCGACGATTCGGATAAATCGGCCGGAAATGCAGAACGAACGGCTTTGGGGTGCCCTCTAGCTTCGTCCGAAAGAGAGGAATCGTTTGAGCCTGGCTACAATGGAATCTGAGAGCCCGTCGACGTCCAGGTCTGCCTGAAGGTCGTTGCCGTCATTTCTCAACCCCTGCACGAACTGCTGGGATGCAGGGTCCATATCGTATTCTGTTATTGTGTTTTCGAAACCCACCTTCAACACTCCTTGTAAGACCTGACTGGCCGGCCGAGTCGTTCGGCGACTTCACACGAACTTTACTATGAACATAATTCATTCGCAGTGAAGGGAATCACACCTGTGAGCACGCACGAGGTCTCAAGAAACGGCTTATGTAAAAGAGGGTGGCCCATTGTTGTTTCAGGCCGTTCCGCCGACGGTGAGTTCGTCGATCCGCAAAGTGGGTTGTCCGACGCCGACAGGAACAGATTGGCCGTCCTTGCCACAGGTCCCGACACCCTGGTCCAGCTCGAGATCGTTGCCAACCATCGAGATGCGACTCAAGACCTCCGGACCATCACCAATGAGCATGGCTCCCTTAACGGGTGTCGTCAGTTTGCCTTTCTCGATCAGGTAGGCCTCGGTCGCCGAGAACACGAATTTGCCCGATGTGATATCCACCTGCCCGCCGCCGAAATTCGGCGAATAGAGCCCTTTGTCGACGGAGCGAATGATTTCCTCGGGATCGTGGGGGCCGGCAAGCATGTAAGTATTGGTCATGCGGGGCATCGGAATATGCGCAAATGATTCGCGGCGGCCATTGCCGGTCGGCGCGACACCCATCAGCCGGGCGTTCAACTTGTCCTGCATGTATCCCCGAAGGACGCCATCTTCGACCAGAACATTATACTGGCCGGTTGTGCCCTCATCGTCCACGGCAAGCGAACCGCGGCGGTTCGGTAACGTTCCATCGTCAACAATCGTACACAGGTCGGACGCCACTTTTTGACCGACACGACCGGTGAAAGCTGAAGTGCCCTTTCTGTTGAAGTCGCCTTCGAGTCCATGGCCAACGGCCTCGTGCAAAAGAATGCCGGGCCAGCCAGATCCGAGCACCACAGGCATGGTTCCGGCCGGAGCCGGTACTGCTTCCAGCAACACGATGCCTTGGCGCACTGATTCCCGGGCGTACTCCATCGCCCGATCGCCCTCAAGAAAATAACTGAGATCGGCCCTCGCGCCACCGCCCGAATAGCCTTGTTCGCGTTTGCCATTCTCCTCGACAATCACCATGACATTGAGTCGCACCAGCGGACGAACATCCGCTGCCAGCGTACCGTCGGCGGCCGCAATCAGAACCAGTTCCTGATTACTGGAAAGACTCACGATGACCTGCTCCACGCGCTTATCGAGCTTGCGTGTCTCCTCGTCGATCCGGCTAACCAATGCCTTCTTATCTTCGTCAGAGATACTGCTTGTTGGATCCGTTGTGGGGTAAAGGCGCTGAGATTCGCCAACAGATGCTATCTGAATGGATTTCGACTGCCCCTGTCTCGATATGGCACGGGCGGCATCCGCCGCACCCTGAAGTGCCGGCAGGATGAGTTCTTCCGAATACGCGAAGCCGGTCTTCTCACCGCAAACGGCGCGCACGCCGACACCCTGATCCAGGCTGAAGCTGCCTTCCTTCAGGATGCCGTCCTCCACCGTCCATGACTCGCTGCGGCTGACCTGAAAATACAGGTCTGCGGCATCAACATCGCGCATGTTCAGAGAACCAAGCGCCTTCGCCAGGTGGTTTTCGTCTAGCCCGGCTGGTGCGAGCATCTGCGACATCACTGTGTCGACAGCGGAATTGTTCTTATTGTTGGTCGTCAAAGCGTCAGATCGTCCTAATCGTTGATGAACCGTCTACTGCGGGGCGTCAATGCAGCCTGCGAGACTACTCGTATTCGCGAACTGGTCCAAGCTCAGGTTGTCGATCGCCGGAGCATCCCATGAGCCCTTCACCGAGTAATAGACCTGTCCGACATCTTTTAGCGGTTTCTTGAAGATCTGTGAAAAGACCAGCAGCGCTGCGGCGACCTGCGGGCCGCCAAGCAGTCCGCCAACAACCGGCAGTGTATTGCCCACATTGGCACTCACCACAGCTGCCTGGTCATAGTCGCGTGCGGTCAACCCTGCCCGTCCCACAATGCCTACGTCAGCGGCAGGACCGGTTAGCGTCAGGTCGCAGGTATAGGCTTCGCCATTGACGAGCCTGAAGTTGCCGGTGATTCTGTCGAAGCCGAAACCGGAATCGAATACGTCCCGGAAATCCAGCGCGAGCCGGCGTGGTAAAGCCGTGAAACTCATCAATCCAAACACGCGACCTGCCCCGGGATCAACGTCCGCCAGTTTTCCAGCGCCGAGACTGACGGCGACGCTGCCGTTGAGCATATCCATGTAGTCCTTTCGCGGCCCGCCTGGCCAGCTGACGTCGAGGTCAATAATCATGGCTTTGGCGATGATGCCGGGCTCGTAGTTCAGGCGGCGTGCCGTCTCTTCGACATTCGTGCTTGTGAGCTCCGCATCAAAAAAAGTGCGCTGCCCGGATTCTTCATAAGCATCGATGATCCAGCCGGCCGTCCCGGATATCGTAAAAGTATCGTCAGTCGATTTCAGGCTGGTCGATTCAAGCCCGCGATCGGTACGAGCGAAGTCCGCTTCGAGTTGTCCTAAATAACGTTCCCCCATGCCAAATTCGGCGGCTCGTAACGAAATTTCCGGCAACGTGCGTGGATCCAGCGGCGTTGCCTTATCTAGCTCGACATCGTCGTCACCGGGCAAAATCAACCGCTCCATTTCCAGCGTCATCGGTCGCCCGACAGTAAAGTCATATGGAACCGTCACCAGCCCGCTGGCTTGGTCGCCACTAATCTGAATGAGCCATTCCTGGCCACTGCGATTGACCTGGATGCGATGGTCTGTGAAACGCTGTCCAATGGCGTAGAAGCGATCTACAGCGAGATCAATAGATCGAATTCTGTCGCCCAGGCCAACTTTCTTGTCACCACGGCGACCCTCTGCCAGCCACGCGTGTAAATCCAGCTCCGGTGTCTGTCCCCGGATATGCAAGCCGCGAATGTCGGCTTCCTGCGGATATTCTCCGCCTGCTGCCAGGACCCCGCGGTCGAAGTCCCAGGTGTCATCTTTCTTGATGAATTGGGCTGTCCAGTTGATGTCGCCGGCCAGGCTACCGGTGGTAGAGATCTGATCGGCCGACGGGAATTCGATATTCAGAGACATTGCCAGCGCTTCGTCATCAGACTTGCCGAGCGGTGCCGGCAGGTCTGACTCGAAGCCAAACAAATCCGAATCGACCTGAATCTGTAATGGACCTGGCTGCGGCGCACGGCCGTTCGGAAAGCGAACGCTGGCAGTGAAGTCGGCATCACCTTCCAATACTCCGCTCAGCGGGATTCCGAGCTCGGCCTGGAGCGCTTCGGCTGTCGTTCGCCCTACCGCATCCAGCACGACGCTGTGAGATGCCATTTCGTCGCCGACACGGTTCAGATCGAGGTCAACGGGCTGGCCAAGAAAATGCCCGAACAGGGACTCGGATGTTGCGTCTCGCCGGGACACGTTGACAACGCCGTTCAGTGCGGTGACGGGCGCCGCGAATCCCTGCACCCGAACCATGCCGTCGCTGACCCGGATCTTCGTGGCAAAGTCGTAATTTTCCTTGTCCTGAATCGGGTAGGTAATCGACAGGTCAAATGACGCATCGCCGCCGACTTCTATCCTGTCGAGCTGTCCGCCCAACACGTCGTCGATCGGGCTTTGCGAAGCATAGTTTCTGATCGATTCCAGCGTGCCGGTTGCGAACGCGTCGATAGTCAGAATCGGCGCGCGCAAGTCCTGGATTTCGATTCGCGCGTCCTCAACATTGTTATCAAGATTGGCGGCGGAGTTTTCGATTGAATAAAGCCGCGTGTTTTCCACAACGATGTCGAGGTGTCGAAAGTGGGGAGCGGGCCATTTCTCCGAGTACTCGAGTGTTGCATCCTCGACCCGCGCCTCTATTCGAAACGCACCTTCGCCCTCGTCAAAGGGGAACTTGTCCGGGGCGCCATTAAATCGCGTAGTACCGCGCGTCACGTGTCCTGACACCAACGCATCAGCGAGCCACTGGCGCAGCTTCGGCGTAATAACACGTATTGGCAGGTAACGGTGCATTGCGCTGACGTCATAGATGCTCCAGGTACTCTCGAAATCGACATCGGGTGCTTCGTCACCGGCCGGCACAGTAACCTGCATGCTGATCTGGCTGTCGAAATCTGCATTTCGAATCCTGACGCTGTCTGTCAGGACGATCATGTCGCCGCGATTGCGCCGCCAGATAATCGTGCCGAACGCATCATCGAGCAAGATAGGCTCTGACAGGTCTGGACCAAGGTCAATGCTCAAGTCAGTCGATTCGATTTCGACCCGCCCAACATCCCGATCCGCACGGATTCGACCGCTGAACTCGCGAATACCGGGACGCTCCCCAGCGGCGGCGAAGCCCGCAGATTCGAGGTCCGCGGATACCTCGAATTGCGGATCGTCGGACTGCAGTAAACTGAGCTCAACATTGAGATCCCGCACGATTCCGGACGGCGAAATGTCATTGAACATCTTCAGATACTCATCCGGCAGCCAGGCGGCGACATATTTCAAATCGTTGAGATCGAAATAGGACGCGTTGGTTCGCAGCGCGTCAACCTGACCGTTTTCTGCATTGATGACGCGCAGCTGCAGGTCGGATTGCGGCCATCTGCCGTCAACTGTCGACACGCGCATCTGGTTGGCGGCCAGCAACCAGCCATCGAGCTCACGGGAGTATTCGAAACTTCCGCGGAGACCGAACGGCGCAACGATCACCGGGCCGGAGACCTGCAGATCTGAAATCACGACATTTGCGGTGGCGCTCTGAACATTGCCATCGGAGACATCGACCCACAGGCTAAGGTCGGCGGTTCCCGAATCCACCTCAGGAAGCCCAACTGGCTGCAGTCGTGACAAGCCACCGATATCCAGGGAGTCACCTTCGATAAACAGGCGTGCCAGCTCGTCGGACGTTCCCAGGTTCAGCAAGTCTGCGGAGATCTCCAGACGATTTCCGAATTCCGCGGACAGGTCGATATCGGCTTCCAGCACGAGTTCGGTCTGGCTACGTGACGCGACCAGCGACCGGATCGAAAACGGAACTACCTGGCCCGATGCGGGATGTTCGTATTCAACAGCAATGTTCTGTCCGACGATTTCTACATCACCTACCTGCTGTGTGGACAGATCCCGCGATCCAATGATCTCGTCGAGCACAATGCCCTGCAACAACCAGGCGCCATCCTCGTTTTGTCGCAAATCGATCGCAGAATCGCGAATACTGACCCGGTCAACGACCAGTTCCCTGTCGGTAATCAGGCGCAGCAGCCCGACGCCCACGCTGACTTCTTCAGCCTGCAGGATACTTTCACCCGAGCTTCGCTGACTCAGCCCGGCGTCGAAGAAGCTGAGTTCCGGCCCACTCAATCGCCATCTCGCGGTCATCTCGGAAAATTCGACATTCATGCCGATCGCGGTGCTGGCCCAGTCCTTGATCTCCTCCTGGTACTCTGGCAATCGAGGCAACATCAGGCGAAAGATGCCGACGGCAATCGCCAACAGAATAACGATCGCGGCGCCCAGGTAGGCGAGGCCTCTGATCAGTTTCCGCAGCAATTGCTTCATCGTAATTCGTTCAACATTTCATTATCAGATCAGAACCACATCGAACTGATCCTTGAGGTAGAGAGACACCGGTTGCAGGCGAATCGATTTGCCAATCTGTTCCTCGATCTCGGCAAGCCCGTTGGCTTCTTCGTCGAGCAAAAGGTCGATGACGTCCTGGTGAGCCAGCACCAGGACCCCGTCAAACTGAAACTGTCGGTGTTGCCGGATTATCTCCCGGAAAATCTCGAAACAGACAGTCGCTGCCGTCATGATGAATCCACGACCATCACAATGATCGCAATCCTCGCACAAGACGTGCTCCAGGCTCTCGCGTGTACGTTTGCGCGTCATTTCGACCAGCCCGAGCGGCGACACCGGCATAATCTGACGGCGGGCGTGGTCCCGCGCCATGGACTGCTCCAAAACCTGCATTACCCGCTCACGGTGATCCTCTTCCTCCATGTCGATGAAATCAATAATGATGATTCCACCCAGGTTCCTTAGACGCAGCTGCCGGGCGATTGTTACTGCGGCCTCGAGATTGGTTCGATATATCGTCTCCTCGAGATTCCTGTGACCGACATAGGCGCCCGTATTGATGTCAATCGTCGTCATCGCCTCTGTTTGGTCAATAATGACATATCCGCCTGATTTTAAAGGAATACTTCGTCCGAGGGCCTTCTTGATTTCATCCTCGGTGCCATGCAGATCGAAGATCGGCCTGCGGCGCTTGTAGTGCTCCAGAATCGGTGTCAGCTCCGGCAGGAAACTTTCCGTGAAAGTCTTCATTTTTTCGAAATCAGGCGCCGAATCCACCAGAATGCGCTCGACATCGCTGGTGACCATGTCGCGAAGAACCCGGATCGGCAGCGGCAAGTCCTCGTGTACCAGTGTTTTTACGCTGGCGTTGCTGCACTCAAGCTGAACGGCACTCCAGAGCTTGCGCAGGAATGCAAGGTCCGCCCGAAGTGCATCCCTGCTGACGCCTTCGGCGGCGGTGCGAACAATAACGCCACCTGCCTCGTCGTCTTCCGCGAGAATATCCTCAAGGTCGGATCGCAGGCGATCGCGCTCTTGCTCTTCCTCAATTCGCGCCGAGATGCCAACACATCCGCCCATCGGCAGAAGGACGAGGAATCGGGATGGCAAGGTCATGGACGTGGTCAGTCGCGCACCTTTGGTTCCCAATGGATCTTTGACGACCTGAACGAGCACATCCTGATGCTCACGTATGAGTTCTCTGATGTCGGGTATCGGCTCATCGCCGTTGCCGTTGCCGATTTGTCCCGCGCCAGGCCGGGCAATATCCGAGGCATGCAGGAAAGCTGTTCGTTCGAGACCGATATCGATGAATGCGGCCTGCATGCCAGGCAGGACCCGCGACACTCTGCCCTTGTAAATATTGCTTGTTAGTCCACGTCGGGCAGCGCGTTCGATGAAAACCTCCTGCAGGATGCCGTTCTCGAGCAAGGCGGCCCGAACCTCACGCGGCGTAACATTGATCAGGATCTCTTCTTTTGGCGATTCTTCAGTCATGTTTCGTCCGTGTGCAGTACAGCGATTCCCGCGCTGCCAAGCAGTTCTGCAGTTTCAAACACCGGCAGACCAACGACACCGGAATAACTGCCTGTCAGTGACTCGACGAAAATGCCACCCAGACCCTGGATCGCGTAGCTGCCAGCCTTCCCTTTCGGCTCACCACTTTGCCAGTAAGCCAGCGCCTCGTCAGGATGGATGTCGCGAAACTTGACCTCTGAGTTGGCTACAACGGATTCAAGCCTGCCATCGCTGATCAATGCCACTGCCGTCAACACTCGATGCGTCCGGCCCGAAAGGGCGTGCAGCATCTCGAGAGCGTCCTCCTCAGAGCCTGGCTTGCCGAAGACCCGGTCATCCAGCACGACGATGGTATCGGCACCAAGTACGGGTAATGCGCCGGCATCGGCCGCCTGCGCTTTCTCACAGGCCAGTCGCAACACCATGTCTGCCACCGCCTCTCCGGGCGCGCGTGATTCATCGATATTGACGCCCTCGAAGCTTAGCCGCACACCTAACGCGCCGAGAATTTCCCGGCGGCGCGGCGATGATGAGGCAAGGTGTAGTACAGGCTGATCCACATTCACTCCCGGTGATACGGATGACCCGTCGACAACGACCAGGCGCGGTAAATCTGTTCGGCAAAGAGAACCCGGGCCAGGCCATGCGGCAGGGTCAGCTTCGACAGGGACCAGCGGGTATTGGCACGCTCCTTAAGCGTCCCGGAAACACCGTCCGGTCCGCCAATAACAAAGACCAGGTCCTCCCCAACCGTTTGCCAGGCGTCGAGTTTCCCGGCGAGCTCTTTGCTGGAAAACTGTTTGCCGCGTTCGTCCAGCACAACGACATGGTCGGCTGGTTTTGTCCTGGCTAGAATTTTCTCACCCTCTGCCTGAATCGCTGTATCGACCGGCGAGCTCTTGTGGCGCTTCGCGGTGGCGATTGTGTCCAGGCGAAACTGCCACTGCCGCGGCAATCTCGCAACATAATCGTCAAAAGCGGCATCGACCCAGGTTGGCTGACGATCACCGACTGCAATCAGGCGAATGTGCATCGTCAGGTTTCGGTTGCGGCCCGGTCTTTAGTTGGACTCAGGGACCAGAGCTTTTCGAGATTGTAGAATTCCCGAACGCGCGGAAGCATGACATGCACAAGCGTGTCACCGAGATCGAGTAACACCCATTCGCTGCCATTCTCGCCTTCAATGCCGGATGGACGATGACCGGCCGCTTTGGACTTATCTGCGACGGCTTCGGCCAGCGCTTTAACATGCCGGTTGGATGTGCCACTGACAACGACCATGTAATCGGTGACCGTTGTCAGATCGCGGACGTCCAGTCGGATTATGTCTGTTCCTTTTACTTCTTCAAGCGCATCAACCACCAGTTCACTTAACTGTTCACTATTCATTCATTGTTCCGTTCAATTGTAAGAATTCTGTTATTCCGATTCGTCGCTTGCGACCTTTTCGTAGCAACCGCTTTTCGCGATCACCTCGCGCACCGCGTCGGGTAGCAGGAATCGCGGGTCCCGGCCCATTGAAACAAGATCCCGAATCTCAGACGACGAGATCTCCAGTTGAGTCACGTCGTGAATGAAAATATGCCCGGCCTTGGCCTGGTGCAAATCGCCAATTCGATGTGTACCTCGATCGGCAAGCAGCTCGCCCAGTGGACCCATGTCCGGCGCACGCCAGCCAGGACGATGTGCAACGACGATGTGCGCGAGCTGCAAAATCTCGCGCCAGTGATACCACTTCGGCAAGCCGAGAAAAGCGTCCATCCCGATGATCAATCCGAGTGGGCGCAACGGAAATTCGGCACGCAATGCGGCCAGCGTATCCACTGAATAAGACGGCCCATCTCGCTGCAGCTCGCGGTCGTCGACCACAAATCCATGCTGCGCCTCAGTTGCCACGCGAACCATATCGAGACGTAGATCCGCTGCGGCGATCGGTGTGTCTCTGTGCGGCAGGTTGCCGCATGGCATGAAGCGCACTTCATCGAAGCGCAGCGCCTGCAGCATTTCGAATGCGGTACGAAGATGTCCGTAATGAATCGGATCAAAAGTACCGCCAAAAATTCCCATCGGGCTCAATTCATTTCTCCATTATCACGCTGCGCGCACTCCGGCACCAGACAGCTCCATCACGATCCGCGTTGCAAGTTGCCAGGGATCTGCACGCGTCTGACCCTTGGCTGCGGCATCCGCCTGCCTTGCTAACTGCAGCAAAGGATAGAAGCTGGTTGACTGATGCCTGCCTATACAGGCACGCATCAGCGCCTCGCGGTTTTGCCAGACACCGGCCTTGCGCATGCCACTGCTCAAATCCATGCCGCTGCGAATATTATCCGACAGGCCCGCGAGCATTCTGAGCTCGCGGGTCAACGCCCACATGACAATGACTGGCTCGACCCCTTCAGATTTGACGCCGCCAAGTATGCGAATGGCTCGCGCTGCGTTTCCGCCTACGGCAGCGTCAACGAGTTTGTACACGTCGAAACGACTGGAATCAGCAACCGCCGCATCAACATCATCGACGGATACCGGCCCTTCACCGTGCAGCAGACGTAGCTTCTCAATTTCCTGCTGCGCCGCCAGCAAATTGCCTTCCACCCGATCGGCAATCAGCCTGACTGCGTCTCTTTCAGGCTGAAGCCCGGCCCGTTTCATGCGGTCATTGATCCACGCAGGTAATTCACGAATGCCGACCGGCCAGATCTGAATCACACCACCGGCGGCTTCCAGCGCCTTAACCCACTTCGCCTTCTGTGAATTGCGATCGAGCTTTGGCGCACTGACGATGAACAGCAGGTCGTCAGCGATATCGACGGTGAAGTCACTTATCGCCGCACTGCCTTTGACACCGGGCTTGCCCGTCGGCAAACGCAATTCAATGATTCGTTTCTCAGCAAATAGCGACAGGTTGCCGCCAGCACTCGCAAGCTCCCCCCAGTCGAAACCGGTAGTTTGCACGAAGAGCTCCCGTGACCCGAATCCCTGCTGCCGTGCTTTTGCACGAATTGAATCAAGGGCTTCCTGTACGAGCAGGTGCTCGTCACCAGTAACCAGATAACAGGGCAACAGGGTATTATTGAGGTGGGACGACAGTTGATTCGCGGCTATTTTCACGCAGAAAACGGGATTCTGATTGGCATCAGATGATACCCGCCACGAGCCGGTTCGTCATAGATGTTTACCCCTATCCGAGCTGATCGAGCGCAACCGCTTCCCCCTCGAGCAGCACCGGGATCCCGTCGTCCACCGGGTACATCGTCTTGCCGTCATCGGTGACCAACGCCTCTTTCAGGCCATTTTCGAGAATGTTGCCGTCGCGATTGGTCAAGTCACCGGCACTAATAGCGGCGTTGATCGATGCGAGCAGGTCCGCCCGTGCCAGCGACAAGCCTTTGTGAGTGATCGGGCAACAGAGTATCGAGAGTAATTTTTTGTCCATTTTTCGAGCCAGCAAATCGTTAAAATACAGTAACTTGTTAACGCAATTGTTATGTTATATCATTTTGTTTCTCAAAGCATTCAGTTCGGTTCCGGACCTTCCCGGCACCACGTCACAACCCGCCTCCCGAGCATAGCTGCAAGCGCAAATGGATAACAGTTCCAGACGACGTGCATTACTCGACAAGATCGCCGTCGGCCTGTCGGGGCTATGCCTCTTACATTGCCTCTTGCTGCCTTTCGTCGTCGCCGTTCTTCCGTTTCTCGGCCAGTTCGACGAGGACCATTTGCATGCAGAATTGCTGATATTTGTCATTCCGGTGAGCGTCATTGCGCTGGCTGTGGGCTTCCGTCGTCACGGTCAGTCCAGCGTTCTTTTCACGGGGGCGGCAGGATTAATCATCCTGATCCTGGGCGCCCTGGTCGTGCACGACCTCTACGGATTGATTGCCGACCGGGCCATGACGGTGTCCGGTTCTCTAATTCTCGCCTATACCCACTACCGGAATTTTTTGCTCGCGAAGAAAGATCTGCAATCAATTTCGCAATGATGCGAGCAAGTCGTCGCGCTGGTATTTCTTTACGAGCTCCAGAACATGTTCCCTGTCTTCGGCCTTCGGTTTCCAGCGCGGGCTAGCATGCAGACAAACCGAGATTAACTTTAGCGCTTTCATATCTTCGTCGTGATGGAGAAGATGCGAGATGTAGGTTTGTGCATAAAAGAGCGCCGTTTCTTTCGACTCCCACTGCATCATGGCATTGAAGAACCAGGCTGATGCTTCGTGAACGTCAGGCTCTTTTTGAATCCAGTCCATAATGTGCGCGAAGCCACCCTCGCGATTTCCCCGGCTGATGAAGCCATATGCATGGTTCGCGACCTTCTTACGTTCTTTTTCGAGATTGCCGGCAATTTCTTTTTCAGTCGGTTCGAGTGGTGGCCCGATATCGACGTTGAATGCGACGCCTTTCATATGCAGAACACCGCCTGTCAGCGTAAACATCAGAATGGTCAGATAGTTCGTGCATAGTTCAATGATGAACTTCGGCGCGCCCATTGAATTAAGCAATGCGAGCAGGAACGCCAGGACGGCGACAATGACCGGAGCAGCAAAATAAGGCTGCCCGCATACCTGGAACATCCGCCCGATAGCCCAGGGATTCAGACTTTCGATTGGCGAATGTGTAATTGCGAGAATCGCCAGTGAGGCGGGGGCAACCAGGAGAAATACGATGCCATACAGCAGCACCAGGATAAATCCATAATCCGACAAAAAAATAACGCCCCAAATCAGGAGCGCTACGAGCACCAGGGGCGTCAGACTCCACAGTTTATTTGTAAGCGCAAACATTTCGCCAGTCGGCACCGGCGCTTGCTGACCGTTTGCACGTGCTTCAAGAAGATAAAGAAGATATCGAAAGTATGCCGGCGTCAGGAAGAACAGCAGCGCAAGAGCCAATATGACGCCAATGAATCCAGGCATTGACGCGAGCAGTTTTGCGACGTTGAACATCATCCAGAAAAACAGCATGGCCATTACGATCGCCATACTGGTCAACGGATATGCGATCTCTCGCATGAGATCAGCTGGCCTCATGATGTCCCTCGTCCTTACCAGGCACCGGATCGTAACCGGAACCGCCCCAGGGGTGGCAGCGTCCGATGCGTTTCAATACCAGCCAACCACCTTTGAATGCACCGTGCACTCGTAATGCTTCTTCAGCATACGCGGAACAAGTGGGTTCAAAGCGGCAATTTGATCCGAGCAGCGGCGATATTGCGTTGCGATAGATCCAGACGAGTCCCAATAATGGCCAAGCCAGTGCCCTGCCGAAAATGCCCATATCAGGCCGCCTTGACCGCCTCACCGGCGAACGTGTGAATGGCCTTGAGCATCGAGGCCAGGCCATTGCTGCGTGTCGGGCTCAGATGCTGCTCAAGACTCAGCGCCGTGACGAAATCTGCCGGCGTGTCGAGAATGTCCTGCGGCTTGCGATCACTGTAGATGCGCAGCAAGACAGCAATCAGGCCGGATACGATGGCGGCATCGCTGATTGCCTGAAAATGCAGTCGGTCACCGTTCATTTCGGCGAGAAACCAGACCTGCGACTGACAGCCCCTGATCTTGTTCTCATCGGTCTTCTCTGCCTCCGGAAATTCAGGCAGGCGACGACCGAGGTCGATGATGTACTGATAACGATCCATCCAGTCATCGAAAAACTGGAATTCCTCGATTAGTTCGGCCTGGGTATTCTGTACTTCGTTAGTCAACTGCGTCGCCAGCGAGCGCCTGCCGGGCCGTCTTCAATCGTTACGCCAGCGGCAGTCAGCCTGTCGCGAATGCCGTCTGCGGCAGCGAAATCACGGTTCGCCCGCGCCTCTTCACGTTGTTTGAGCAGTGCCTCGATGTCCTCGGCCGACAACTCGCTGTCCGCACTCCCCGAGAACCATGCTTCTGCATCCATTTGCAGAATGCCCAGTAAATCGCCGGCAGCCTGTATTTCAGCAGCAAGCTTCCTGCGTTCATCGCCGTCGGTCGATTTGTTCAGCGCGCGAGCATGGTCGAACAATTCCGCCATCGCTTTCGGTGAATTGAGATCGTCCTCCAGCGCCTCAATGACAGCGGCAGGTGGTTCGCCTGCTGATCGTCCGGCAGCAGTCAATTCAATGCCGCGAATTGCACCGTACAGTCGATCCAGCATGCTTCGCGCACCTTCCATGGCCCTGTCAGACCAATCGAGTGGCTGGCGATAGTGGGCGCTCAACAAGGCAAGGCGGATCACTTCGCCGGGAATCTTCTCGACCATGTCGTGCACGAGTAGGACATTGCCCAGTGATTTCGACATCTTCGTGCTGTCAAGGCTCAGGAATCCGTTGTGCACCCAGTAACGAGCGAAAGGCGCGCCGTCATGCGCACAGGTACTCTGCGCCATTTCGTTTTCGTGGTGCGGAAAAACAAGGTCCTGACCGCCAGCGTGGATGTCGATCGTCTTGCCCAGGTGTTTCTCTGCCATGGCGGAGCACTCGATGTGCCAACCTGGCCTGCCGCGACCCCACGGTGAGTCCCAGCCTGGTAGCTCAGGTGTCGAGGGTTTCCACAAAACGAAGTCCTGCGCCGCACGTTTGTACGGTGCGACTTCGACGCGCGCGCCGGCGATCATTTCGCGGAGGTCGCGTTTCGACAGCTTGCCGTAATCCGGATTTGCACTGACGTCGAAAAGCACGTGACCGTCGGCCTCGTAGGCAAAACCCTTATCGACGAGCGTACCGATCATCGCAACCATTTCCTCGATGTGTTGCGTTGCGCGCGGCTCGATATCCGGCGGTTGCACACCGAGCGCGCCCATGTCGTCGTTGTAGGCCTTGATGTATTGCGCTGTAATCTCGTCGATGGGTTTGCCGGTCTCAACTGATGCTTTGTTGATCTTGTCATCGACATCGGTGATGTTGCGGGCAAAGGTCACCTTGTACGAGCGGCGCATAAGCCTAACCAGCAGATCGAAAACGACCGCGGGCCGCGCATTGCCGATATGGGCGTAGTTGTAGACCGTCGGACCACAGAGGTACATAGTGACCTCGCCCTCCTTGTGCGGCTTGAACGCGAGTTTTTCGCCCTTTAGCGTGTCGTGCAGGAAGATCGTCATGCGTTGTAGTGCCGTTCAGTTATCAGTGATGTCGAATGGCGCAATGATAACAACTGCGCGCGCTGTAAAAAGCATCGCGCTCACTTATAATTTTCACCCCGCGTGAGCGGGGCAACCCTGGAGCACCAATGCCCACCCAACCAGTAACGTTTCAGCCACGCCGGTCCATCGAACAAGTCGAGGAAGGCACGGACCTGGCACCCAAATTCGACGATCGCGGTCTGATAACGGCTGTGACCACCGACGCTGCGTCAGGCGAACTCCTGATGCAGGGCTATATGAACGCTGAGGCGCTCCAGCTCACCATTGAGACCGGAGAGGCATATTATTTCAGCCGGAGCCGGCAGATCCTGTGGCACAAGGGCGCCACCAGCGGGCTCGTGCAGAAAGTGGTGCAGTTAATGATTGACGATGATCAGGACTGCATCTGGTTACGGGTCGACGTTGCTGGTGGGGCAAGCTGCCATGTCGGCTACCGATCATGTTTCTATCGGCAGATCCCGGTCGGCGCAAACTATGCCACCGCGCAGAAGAACGGTCTGGTTGCCCTGGAGTTCACGGATACCGAAAAAGTTTTCGATCCGGAAGAAATCTACGGTGATGCCCCGAACCCCACATTGCTGTAGAGACGCTTCAGCCGCGATCGTTGTTAGTCGCGGCGATCAGCCACCCGCTGTCAAGTAGGGGATCGTGCCGGCTGCGTCAGTCGCATCGATGCCAATAAAGTGACTGTCTGTGCCGGCCTGCCGGGCTGCGGCATACGGCGCGTAATCCGGATCGTTGACGAACGCTTGCATGTCACTTTCTGTCGGAAACTCAATGACGGCAACGAGGTTCGCCGTCGACTCGTCACCTTCAAGCGTAGTGATGCTGCCACTGCGTGACAGGTACTTACCGCCATGTCGATGCACGATGTCATGCACATTCGCAGCGTAATCCGGAATCCAGCTGTCGTCGTTTACTTTTACCTGTGCGATTAAGAAATGAGCCATAATTGAGTCCTTGTGTGTTGTTGTTATTAGGAACGTACATCGTCAGCATAGTGGGCACCGAGAGTAATTGCCAAGCCAAAATCCAGACATACTGACGGTCAACCGATTCTCGGGCTCTTTTCTTGCCGCACAGACAAAACACCTGAATTGTGACTCTATCGACTGTTGCTAGCGTAATTACGTCGCGAATCTCGATTCTGTATTCATCAGGAGCGTTCATTGTGGTGTAGGCTAGACGAAGGCCGCGGATAAATTAGCTGAGCACGCATCGGCGTGCATGGACGTGACATGAAGAGATTTCAACGGGGATTTACACTAATCGAACTGATGATCGTGGTTGCCATCATTGGAATACTGGCCATGATTGCCATCCCCGCCTACCAGCGTTATACGATTCGTGCCCAGATTGCGGAAGGCCTGAACCTGGCCAGTCCCATTCAGCTAGCTGTTGCCGCATTTAGTAATGACAACGGCACATATCCGGCCAACAACGGTGCTGCAGCATTGCAAGTTCCCAGCAATTATTCCGGCAAATACGTTAGTTCAATTTCCGTCAACGGTGCCATCATATCAATCTGGTACGGCAACGACGCAAACGCACAGATTAGTGGCCAGACCATAACTTTGACCGCGACGACTCAGCTGGGCAGTTTGACCTGGAATTGTGCAAGCGGTGGGGTCATCCCACCGTCTCATTTGCCGGCAATCTGCCGTTAGGAATAATTCCGGAAATAAGTAAACTGTCGCTGGAACTTCCGCAAACGATTTATGCCCGACCGCCGAGTTTTCGCACAAAGTTGGCCATCATCACCATGCCGATTCCTATCACTATGAGGGCAATGGCGATCAGCCAGGCGAGTATTTGAGGCTGCATGATAATCGCCAAACCAAGGATGATCAGAACAACTCCTGGCAACATCAGCAGAACACCAGAGCGTGGTTTCTCCACCATCCCTTTACACGTTTCTGCCATTGGGCACATTCTCATCGCGGTAGATTCTTCCACTTTTTTCCTCCATTCGGAGAACAGCTAGATCGCTACATGCAATTGATGATCGCAACCAAACAAGTAATGGCATACTGGAATGATGTCGTGAAATGTGCAGGCTGCGGCGAAAAACACTACGACAAATGTGAGTGTGAAAATAATTGCCCTGTGGTGTTTTTCCATCAACGCATTAATAGTGGTCATATCCGAACTCCGGGCGAGCCAATCAGGCTGCCTTTGCAGTGGCGTAATGGTACGTCGCAGTTACTGTCGTTTCGTCTCGAAAGCTCAGTTTGATTGGACAAAGCGCAGCCGCTCTTTCCATCTTTAGCCGATCCGTCACCGAAAAATCCTGTGGGACATTGAATGCCAGTGTGATGGAATCGACGTGTGGGAACGGATCTCCAGTTTCCGTGAGCGCAATGTCGATGACGGTTCCGCTGAGGTCCAGGTGATCTCGTTGGGCCACAGCACCCATCGACAAGAGCATGCAACCAGCGACACTGATGCCAAGTAAGTTTCCGGGTGAAAATTCGTCGCCTTTGGCCGTGAATGGGCAATCAATGGCCACCATATTATGGTGTGGTTCCTTCAATGCAGTAGCATGCTGATCGCCATCGTAAGTTAGTCTCAACGTATTCATGACGTTTCTCCTCTCGCTCAGATGAGTTCACGTGCGCCTCACACGAATTGCTCATCCGCGTACAGTTATGATCACCCTTAACTCTGTGCACACAATTCGGAATTACCCCTAAGTCCGGGCTGTTGTGCCATCCTGAATTCAGTGATTGCCGAGGCGTCTGAGAAACGTCGGAGGGTTGCTGATGACTGCTTTCGGCCGAAGGCAGCGGGCAGCGAGCAGCGGGCAGCGGGCAGAGTCGACCACACCATTTCTGACCGGCCTGCGGATTCACCTGCATCACCTGGAGCTTGTGTGTGCCTTCGGCGCTACGCGGCGGCTTTCCTGTCTCGCAGATCCTGTAACACAGGATCAATCCGACGGAGGCCACGTTTAATATGCGCGATGTCATAACCGAAACCGACACGCAGGTAGCGGCCGATCCCGAAATGAGCACCAGGTGTGATTAGCACCGACTGCTCCATTCTTAATCGATTAAACAGGGTTTCCGATGCAATTGGCAATCGGTATTTGATCGTTGCAATTGCGCCGGCAACAGGCCGCACGTAATCGAAAATGTCGGCGTGTTTCGCCAGCCATTTTTCAAATACAGGCAGGTTGTGGCCGATGATGCTCCGCGTTCGCTGCAGGATTTCATCACGCCGCTCTGGCTGCATGACGATGTCGGCCAGGTGATCAGACAGGAGCGAAGGCGTCAGGGTCAGGTAATCATGGTATCCGCAGAAGCGACTGATCATCTGCGGCGGCGCAACGATCCATCCACAGCGCAGACCGGGCAGTGCAAACGCTTTCGAAAGCCCACCGGTAACAATAACCTTCTCATAACGTCCGAAAAAAGTCGGCGAAATTGGGCCACTTATTTCTGCACCGCGATAGATCTCATCGGACATTATCCAGGCACCGACGCGGCGAGCTTCGTCGATGATGGCCTGCATTTCATCTTCCGTGAGCACGTGACCCGTCGGGTTATTCGGATTCGTGACGACGATCACTTTGGTCTTCCTGGTAACCGCCTTGCGCAGGCTGCCAACATCGAGTTGCCACTTCCAGATGCCGCTCGCATCGCGTTTCATGACTAGCTTGTAACCGTCGGCCTGACGACCATAAGCGCGCGCGAGCCCCCAGCCCTGCAGGTAATTCGGCAACATGAATGCCACCCTGTCCGACGCGCCTACGAGCCCCCAAAGCGTAACGTAGTTAGCCTCGGATCCACCGTTCACGACCGTTACGCTTTCGTAGTCGCTGCCCCCGTGAAAGCGGGCGATATTTCTGCGCAGGCTCTTGCGACCGGTAGAGTGCGGGTAACAGAGCGGCGAAGCATCAAGTTCGTCGCGTTGTTCTTTCCCCGGTAAGAGCTCGCCGAGACTGAGCGGAGAGACGCCGCTCTCGGAGAGGTTGAACTTGACCACATTCTCATACAGACATTGTGTCCTTTCCATCTGAAAACGATCAATCTTCATGCTTATTCCTCCCACTGCCCCCGGCAGTAGTCTGCGCCTCAACGTATTCCTGACGCGTGTGCCTGATACAGCTAGTACGTGAATTCCTTGTCCAGCACGTAAACTCTCACCGTTTCCCGGATGACGCCATCATTTCCCATAGCATCCGCCGTGGCTGGAGACTCCAGAGCCTGCATATATTTGTCGAGATCTTCAGGTTCAGAATACAGAGCCACCTCATTGTCACCGGTGAATCCAAAATGGGTAACTGATTGACCCATACTTCCCAGCAGTTCGCCGTGAGTACGGAATTGCTCTTCCCACTTGGCGGCATCTTCTACTTGCGCTGTAAGTATTACTCTTGGCATGTTCTTATCCTCCAATCCATGTGCTTTTCCTGAAACGCACGATCTCTCTTAAGACTAACCACGATTGTGAAAATTGCCAGCAACGGGTCGCAATCAAAAATCCTAGAACCGACCTTCCGATTTTGGCAGCCTGCCCGCACGACGTTTTGCGGCAGCAGTCTGCGGCTCCTGTAGCGCGATCGCTTTGGCCTGGTAAGTGTATTCGATGGTGCCGATCAGCCACAGGAAATAACCCGAAAGCTCGATGAATTCTTCCACGGCGAGCTTCACTACTCTCTGGTAGTCATCGCCCATGATCGCCATCCAAAAGGGCTCGTGTCCGACCAGGTGAACGAAGGCGAAATTAATGGTCGCACCGGCAAACAAGAGCGTCATGCCGGGTGAAGGCCAAAGCCTGAACCAGGCAATGACAAACCGGCGGCGATGTCTATACGTGTAAGCAATCACCAGTGCGAGAGCGACACCCAGCAAAACTTGCCAGAAATTGTCTGCCACAAACCGATCGAGAAAATAGTCCAGTTCGCGAATGAAAAATGTCAGCGCGATGCCGCCGAACGCAAATGCAATCGGTCGTTGCGATGGACAGTTACTCGCCACCCACGCATAAAGCAAGCCGCAGATCAGGAGGATGCCCGACTGAATGATTTCGACCGGTGAATATTCGCTGGTGCCGAGTGTGTCCCCGGAATCCGCGAAGACCTGCAGGTTCAAACTGCCGGGAGACGCGATTTCGAGCGCGGTAAGCATCCACGTGAAAAGCGCGATGCCCAGAAAATAGAGTATGTATCGGATTGGTGCCATGCATCGCTCAGCGGCTTAAAAGCTCAGCGTCATATTGCACAGTGCGGGCGCCAAGTGCCAGCAGTAGAAATACCTGAGTGTCGTAAGCTATTGTTTCTACTGTTCACCACGCAGGCGGAATTGCGGCTCGTTTGTCGAACTTAGCAGTCCTTCGGCCTTCAGCCAGGCCTCTGCGTCGCCGGCATCTTCCATAAACCACCGCTCCGTGCTGCCAAGTCGAAAGCTATATCCCCAGGCATCCATGTCCAGCATGAGCTTTTGCCGCCCGACCCCGTCGAGGTACTCGGCAAGCACAATCTGCAGATAACAAACGGCTGACTCTTCCAGGTCATCGCCACCCGCATCACGATCGAGCCGCTTGCGACGCTCGCTGGACATGCAAATGATGTGGCAGACCTCATGCAACATGGAATGCACAGGTGTATCGACACGAATGAAAACGCGGTGACCGACAATGCCCGCTTCAGGATCACCCCAGAAGCTGGCGGTTATAGCGGTGCCATCAGCCATCCATTCTGCCGTCAGGCCGAATCGGGCGAGAAATTGATTGATATCGGTCCGATCGATATCGCCAACTCGGAGGACATCATGCTGGACCGCTGGCTGAGTCATCCGCGGTCTTCTTTCTAGAGTGAAGACAATTGAATCAGGATGACCCGGATAAGGTCGTCGACGACCGCCTCGCGAAGCAACTGTTCTTCTTTTTCCTTGCCGAGCACCAGGGTTTCGTCCCAGATGTAATCACGAGTTAATGTCTGTTCGCGTTGCAAGAGAATCACTTTATCCGGGGTAGCGACGCCGTAGTAAACGGAATAGTAAACCTCGAATTCTCGCGGGACGTTTCGCGCGGAAACAGAGAGCACCCGCTGCCCTGTTTCATCAGAGTAAATAGTGAACGTCGCCGTCGCACCGATTGGACTATCAACAACATTGATACCTGAACGCCTCAATCTGTCGCGTAGCTCACGATAAAACAGGCTGTGGCGATCACTGGCTTCAATATAGGTTCGCGCCATTTCGGGCGGCACTGTTGCCACGCCACGCATCTGGAAACCGCACCCTGATAACACGAGTGCCAGGATGACAATGCCGGCCTTATACAACGACATTTACCAATCGACCAGGAACAACAATCGTCTTGCGTACTTCTTTGTCGGCGATGAAGCGCTGCACATTTTCATCCTCAAGCGCCAACGCGGCGATTGCTTCCCGATCAGCATCAACGGCGACAGAAATCTTTGCACGAAGTTTTCCGTTTACCTGAACGACAATATCTATCATATCCTGTTCGAGCGCCGATTCATCGAACGACGGCCAAAGCTCATCGACCACTGCGGATTCGTGTCCCAGCACTTCCCAAAGCTCGTGGCAGATGTGCGGCACGATCGGGGACAGGAACAGCACAACCGCTTCCAGCGCCTCCCGTACTACCGCTCCACTCTGTGGCGAGGCGTCATCGAGACGCGTGACAGCGTTCAACAATTCCATGCTTGCCGCCACCGCCGTGTTGAATGTATAGCGCCGGCCCATATCGTCGGTCACCTTCACGATTGTCTGGTGCGTCTTCCGACGCAGATCCTGATGCGCATCATTCAGCTCACCAGGATTCAGTGCTGGCACCTCGCCGCTGGCTGCGTGGTTGTGCACGGCAGCCCAGAATCGTTTCAGGAAGCGATAGGCACCTTGAACGCCGTCGTCTGAATACTCGAGCGCCTGCTCCGGCGGTGCCGTGAACATCATGAACAATCGGACCGTATCCGCGCCGTATTTCTCGATCAACTCCTTCGGGTCGACCGTATTGCCCTTGTTCTTGGACATCTTCGCGCCGTCTTTCAGCACCATGCCCTGCGTCAGCAGGTTGGTGAACGGCTCGTCCGCCGCAGACAAGCCAAGGTCGCGCATCACTTTCTGGAAGAAGCGGGAATACAACAAATGCAGGATGGCGTGCTCGACACCGCCGGTGTACTGATCGACGGGCATCCAGTAGGACTCGCGCTCGTCGAGCATCGCAGTGTCACAATCGGGGCTCGCGTAACGTGAGAAATACCATGACGATTCCACAAAGGTGTCGAAGGTATCCGTCTCGCGACGTGCCGGCTTGCCGCACTTCGGACAATCGACCTCGTAGAATTCCGGCATGTCCTTCAGTGGCGAACCGACGCCGGTGAATTCGACGTCTTCAGGCAACACGACCGGCAACTGATCTTCTGGTACCGGCTGCGCGTCGCAATCATCGCAGTAGATGATTGGAATCGGTGTACCCCAGTAGCGCTGCCGTGAGACGCCCCAGTCACGCAGACGGTAGTTAACGGTACGCTGTCCGCGACCGTCCTCAGCGAACTTCGCAGCAATTGCATCGAATGCCTGTTCGTAGTCCATGCCATCAATGAATCCGGAATTCACGACCCGACCGTAATCAACATAGGGGCCTTCGGAGATATCAATGCTGCTGCCATCAAGCGGTTCCACTACCTGGACGATCGGCAATCCATGTTTGTCGGCAAACTCCCAGTCACGGTGATCGTGACCAGGCACGGCCATGACGGCACCGGTGCCATAACTCATCAGCACGAAATTCGCGACCCACAACGGTACTGCTTCGCCAGTGATCGGATGGATTGCAGAAATACCGAGCGGCATTCCTTTCTTCTCCATCGTTTCCATCGCGGCTTCCGACGCCTGCATTTTCTTGCAGTCTTCGACGAAAGCGGCAACTTTGGGGTCGGAGGCTGCGGCCCTGGTAGCCAGCGGGTGTTCGGCAGCGACGGCCATATAAGTCGCGCCCATCAGCGTATCCGGTCTGGTCGTGAATACCGAAAGCGGCTCATCTTCATCCTCGACATCAAACGATAGCTCGATGCCTTCGGAGCGGCCGATCCAGTTGCGTTGCATGGATTTGACCGAGTCCGGCCATCCGGGCAACTTGTCCAGATACTCGAGAAGTTCATCCGCGTAAGCCGTGATCTTCATGAACCACTGCGGAATCTCGCGACGTTCGACCGGCGCATCAGAGCGCCAGCCTCGCCCGTCGATAACCTGCTCATTCGCGAGCACGGTCTGATCAACCGGATCCCAGTTGACGATCGAGTTCTTGCGATACACGAGGCCCTTCTCAAAGAGTTTGGTGAAGAGCCATTGCTCCCAGCGGTAATACTCAGGCTTGCAGGTCGTGACTTCGCGTCGCCAGTCATAGCCATAGCCAAGCCGCTGGAACTGCCCGCGCATGTCCTCAATATTCTGGTAGGTCCATCTTGCTGGCGGCACCCCACGTTTGATGGCAGCATTTTCGGCCGGCATACCGAATGCATCCCAGCCCATCGGCTGCAGCACGTGCTTGCCCTGCATCCGGTGATAGCGCGCGATGACATCCGAGAGCGTGAATACCCGGACGTGCCCCATGTGCAGGTGACCGCTGGGATACGGGAACATCGTCAGGCAATAGAACGGATCCTTGTCCGGGTCTTCGTCGACCTCGAAACAACGATTGTCGTCCCAGTATCTTCGGGCCTTTTGCTCAACCTGTTCGGGTTTGTATGCTACGTCCATCCGCTCTTGTCGTGTCCTTAACTACGCACTATTCAAAGGGCGAAAGGATAACCGGTTCTGACACTCGGCGCAGCCTTGAGATTTACTCTCCGACCACGGCCTGCCTGTCTTCAAGCAGATAGTGCTCCATCAGGATTTGTGCCACTTCCGGTCGGACGATTTCCGGTGGCGGCGTAATACCATTCCCCAGCATCTCGCGTAAATGGGTTCCTGACAGGATCGAAAAGTCATCTGGCGTGTGATCATTGGCTTCACTCATCATGACAACGCGATTCAGCTTCGTGGACCAGGCCGAGTGATCGGCAGCGAAATCTCGAT
>Ga0255052_10000247_pt1 | contig 42427 bp, 36 predicted proteins | sample JV7_2_21_MG_FD_188632 | JGI IMG/M metagenome (GOLD analysis project Ga0255052, IMG submission 188632) | Seawater microbial communities from Jervis Inlet, British Columbia, Canada - JV7_2_21 | ecosystem: Environmental > Aquatic > Marine > Inlet | place: Canada: British Columbia | collected...
AAGATCACAAGAAACGGCAGCAGTCTTTACGTTGTTGGCGGTAATGGCACTGTACTTCATTCGAAATTGGCCAGCGATAAACCAGGGAAGAACGACTGGTCCAACGTTCAGCACCAGGCACCGATCCGCTTCTACCTGAGAGGCGTAGCCCCTGTCGGGGATACACATTTGCTGGTCGCGGGCGGCGCGGGAGCGCTGTTCGTCATCCCCACCGACACCTGAGTTCGTGTACTTGGGAATGACACATTCATGAATAGATTCGCGGCGCAAATTCACAAGATCGACAAGGTCATATTCGCCGCGCCTAAGGTAACGCTGCTCGTCATATTTGCCGTTACCGTCTTTTTCGCGCTGCAAATACCCGCCGTGCGCATCGTCTCTGACTTCGCCGACCTTCTGCCGCAGGAACACCCCTATATCAAATTGCATAACAGCATCAGGGATACCTTTGGCGGCGCAAATAACATCATCCTCTCTGTCGAGGTCGAAGAAGGCACCATTTTTACCAACGACCATCTGCAACGCATACATCGGCTGACACTAGGCGTCGACTCGCTGGCGGGCATTAATCACAACATGGTTGCCAGTGTGACGCACCGAACCACCCGCAAGGTTTGGCTTAGCCCGGAAGGCACGGTCAGATCCGCTCCACACTTTGATCCGTCGAAAGGCAACTATAGCGATTCAGAACTCAAGGTGATGGCCGATGAGGTGAGCGCCAATCCCCGGGTTTACGGTTTGATGGTCTCCCCGGACCTCAAATCAGCACTGATTCGAGGCACGCTGAACGAAGGCGCGCTGGATTACGAAACAGTATTCGTGCAGCTTCAGGAAACTCGCGATCGCGAGTCGGTGCCCGGCGTAAATATCCACGCTACCGGCAATCCAGTCCTGGTCGGCTGGGTCTCTTCTTATGTCGACCAGATTTTTCAGATTTTCTTATTCACTATTCTGATCATGCTGGCGTTGTTGATCCTTTACTTTCGCAGAGCGTACGGCATTCTGCTACCGCTGTTCGGGCTGGTCCTGACCAGTATCTGGGGTCTCGGTATTCTGTCCTTGCTCGGCTACAACCTCGACCCGTTGATGCTGGTGATCCCCTTCCTGATTTCGGCCCGAGCCATGTCACATGGCATACAACTCGTTGAACGTTATTACTTTGAGCTGGCGGAGGATGCGGACCATCGACGTGCCGCCCGCGCCGCTTTCGAAAACCTGTTCAGGCCAGGCAGTCTGGGGGTGATCTCCGATGCGATTGGTCTGATGCTGATCTCGCTGGGTTCGGTACCGATCAATGACAAGTTGGCAATCTACGCGTCGCTGTGGGCAGTCAGCGTCATCTTCACGGTGTTGATCGCTATACCCGTAACGTTGGAATTACTGCCAAAGCCTCGCAAGACCACCATAAAGGACGACATATTGCGGCGGGCCCTGCCGCGCCTCACGAGGAATTTGACCGGGCCCAGGGGCATTAAGGCCATTCTCTCCATTGCCGTTGTCTGCTATGTCGTTGGTGCCTACTTCGCCTCCTGGGTACAGATCGGCGAATCCGAGCCAGGCTCGCCGCTGCTCTACCTCGACCACGATTACAATGTCTCGTCGAAGGCGATTAACGACGCGTTTCCAGGCTCAGAAGAACTCTACGTCGTTGCGGAGACTGCAGAAGAGGGTGGATTGAAAAGACCCGAGGTCATCAAGGCTCTGGCGGACTTCGAAGCACACATGCTTGCGGATCCGGGATTGGGCGGCGCCAAGGGTCTGCCCGACCTGGTCTACGCCATGAATCGCATGACCCACTATGATGACCCTCGCTGGATGGTGGAGCCGGAAGATACACAAATGGCTGGCGGACTGCTGTTCATGTACATGATGTCGAGTCCCGTTCCTGGCGCATTATTGGAATACCTCGATCCCAAAGAGAAAATCGCCAACCTGGTCTTTTATTACAAAGACCACCAGGGCGAAACCATTCGCCGCGCTATCCACATGGCCAGAGAATGGATTGAATCAAACGCCTCCGATGTCGAGGGCCTCGACGTAAAACTTGCTGGTGGTCTGATCGGCGTCACTGCCGCCATCAACAATGCGGCTTACGAAACAAACCTGTTGGTGATACCGCTGGTGCTCGTTCTAATCCTGACCATTGTTACGTTGTTCTATTGGTCGCTGCACGCTGGCTGGTTGATGATGCTGGCGATGTCCTTCGCCACAACGTTGACTTACGCCTACATGGGCATCATGGCAATCGGGATTAACGTCAATACGGTTCCGATTATTGCGGTCGGTATCGGCGTAGGGATCGACTACTCGATCTACATCATGGACCGCATTCGCGCGGAAATGGAGCGCCTTGGAGACCTTCGGGAAGCCGTCAACCGCGCCACCAGTACTACCGGTGCGGCCATCGGCTTTACTGCGACGACGCTGATTGGCGGCGTCATTATGTGGGTGTTTGTATCGGATCTGCGCTTCCAGGCCGATGCCGCATTGCTGCTCATCGTCATGCTGATTCTTAACGCACTTGCGGCAATGTTATTAGTGCCCGCATGGATACTCAAATTCAAGCCGAAATTTATTATGCAAGCCAGGGTGGAGTTGGAAACTCTGGCCGGTACAGCAAGCTAGTCGACAAAAAATCCCGTCATTTCAAAGTAGTTCTTGAGTTGGCGGCAACAGCACAAAAAGGTGTGACCAATGGGGAAACATATGAAACGACGCAACAATACAGAAAGGGGGCTACGACTCCTGCCACTGGTATTCACCGGGCTCGTAGCATGTCTGTGGCAATCTGCCACTCAGGCTGAACCTGCCCGGTTTGCGGGCTTTGTGGATGCCGCAAGTTACTACAGGGACGATGTTGGCTGGACCAAGAACCGATATACGGCGCAGCTTGAGTTTTCCAAGGCGTTAAAAGCCAGGGGAGCGTTTTCTGAACTTTCGGTACACGGCACGCTGCGCGGCAGCTACGATGCAGTCTACGATTTCAATGGTGGCCAATTCGGAGAAAATGCGGGAGGTGGACTTGTGTACGCCGCTCCGGGTAATCCCGCACTAGCAACTCTATTGGGCGTCCCTTTTCCCGTTTCCACCACCCCGCAATACGCGGGTGTATTTCCGCCACCGCCGATCGTTCCCGCCCCGTTCGGGGGCACCGGCGCCATACCCTTGCCAGGCGTGCCAGGTGGCACGCTGTTCGGCAACACCAATCCGAACGACGGATTGAGGTTCGCGGCGGGAGATGTCTACAACTACGGCGATGGCGGCATCATACTGGCCACCCCGGTCAGACCTTGCAACATCGACAGTCGTGGCTGTGGCCTGCGCGACTACATGGACTTCAGCAAGAATGAATTGAGGTTTGCTGACTTCAACGAGCGACTGGACTGGCTGCGTGAGCTGTATTTTGATGCCACGATTAGCAGGAACAATGGCGATGAGTTGAATTTACGTTTTGGCCGCCAGCAGGTCGTTTGGGGCCGCACCGACCTGTTCCGCGTGCTCGACGTAGTGAATCCAATAGATTTTTCCCGCAATAATCTCTACGACGAGTTCGAGGACAGCCGGATTCCCATGGGTATCCTCTCGGCGGAGTATCGATTCGGCGCCACGGATTTTTTTGAGGACATCAACTTCCAGGCGCTATGGAAGTGGGAAAAGCCGCGCCCGCACGACCTGGGCCAGGGCGGCGAACCTTATGCGATTCTCGGGGCTGGCAACCTGTTCCGCGCATTGAACAACTGCTGGGACAATGGATGCACCGTGGGAAATTTTCCAGCCACGGGGATCGTTGTTGACTTTCCAGCCCACTCCATCGGTATTCGCCGCGCGGACACCAGGGACTGGGGAGATGCGGAAGTTGGCGCAAGAATCGAAGGTGTTTTCAAGAGTGTAGGCTTTTCACTGAACATTCTCTCCTACTATTCCCAATTTCCAGTGTTGCGTGGCGGCGTTGCCGCAGACGATCCATTTACGCCGCAAGTCGAGGATCAGTTTTTTCCCTACAACATCGCCTTCGATGTCGTATTCCCGAAATTGTTGATGTACGGCGCTTCTGCCGACTTCTATGTCGATCCGATAAAGACTGCTGTCCGCGTGGAAGTGGCTTTGACCGAGAATGAGGAATTCCCCGATACCAGCGTACCGACCTTATCATCGGAATCCAAGGTACTGCGGTGGGTTGTCGGTCTGGACCGGGCGACGTTTATACCCTTCCTGAATAAGCGCCGGGCATTTCTTATCTCAGCGCAGGTATTTGGCGAGCACATTCTCGATCACACGACGACGAACGTAAATTCCATCGGCCTGCCTACGCAAAACCCGATTGGTTTTCAGCATTGGGAGGACGATATTTTCTTCACGCTGCTGATTCAGGGTAATTACCTAAACGACCGACTGACACCGCAGCTGATCATAGCCCACGATACCGAAGCAGGATCCACCACATGGGGACCAGGCGTTGATTGGAAGATCAACAACAACTGGCGCGTCATTGCAAATCTCAACATCAAGACCGGTGACGGGGCAATCGCGGCCGACGACAATCGCAGCGCCAATCCGTTTCCAGGTAACCCGCTCGCACCGGGCACGCTAAGCAGTCTCGGTGTTCAGGGTTTTGAGCCCCTGGGCCGTTTCCGCTCCGGACCCATCGGCACTGCCATTAACGAAGACGAATTTCAGTTAACGATCCGTTACCAATTTTGATTAGAGGATTTCAGTTATGAAGCATCATCCAGGACGCATCGTCGCCATCATCGGGCTGGCGCTTACAATCACCAGCTACGCGCAGGTTTCTGAAGAAATTATTCAAGAATCCTTCTTTCCTTATAATGACTGGACTCCAACCTACGAGGGCTATGAACCAGGAGTCGTCATTAACGCCGATAACGTAGACCAGTACAAAGAGATCATCGACGACTTTACTTTCCGATACATCAAGAAGGGTTGGTACGAAGTTCGAACCGCGGCAACTACTTCAATGCCTCTGCATGATAATTACGTACAAGCGACCCGAGATAGCGCTCGGAACAACACCCTGTCAAACGACGGGATTCTGGAAAATTTTCAAGCGGGGCGTCCGTTCCCGCAGGAGCCGGACAGCAACGATCCGCAGGCCGGAACCAAATTAATCTGGAATTTTCAACGCAGTATCAATGCTGGAGACAGTGAGACCATTCACCCGTTCTACTGGACATTCAAAAGCCTCAACAAGGGCACCGTGGAACGGCAAATACGGTTCGAATGGCATTTCCTCAACTGGCAACACCGCGTCATGTTCGATCCCCAGCCAACAATTGAACCCAACCCCGGGAAAATCTTCCGTTCGGTTTACGGCACGGTGTTGGAGCCGTTTGATCTTGGCAATACGCAGTTATTGATTCAGCGTTACGAAAATGATCTCAAACGCGACGACGCCTGGCTCTATCTCGGTTTCCAGCGTCGCGTTCGCCGACTCGCGAGCGGCCAGATTACTGATGCATTCCTGGGGTCTGACGCGATGATCGAGGACTTCGAGGGGTACAATGGGCGCGTTTCCGACTACAACTGGGAATATCTGGAAACGAAGAACGTCCTCCTGCCCTACTATAACGACCGTACGCAACAGACGCTGGATACAGAGCCGGCTAACGATCCGGATGGGTTTCAGTTCATTAAGATGGGCGGCCAGGGCAATTGTTTCCCTCAAAACACCTGGCAGTTGCGCAAGGTGCACGTCATCAACGGCACACCGAAAGACGCCAACCACCCGCTAAGCAGACGCGTTGCCTACCAGGATGCGCAAACCGGCACCCTGGGTATGGTGTACATCTACGACAAGAAGGGCGACCCCTGGAAGTGGTTCCCGATCTGCAAGGTGCACTCCGACGCAAAGGGTGGTCTTGAACGCAACAAGGGTACCGGCGTTGCCATCGATGACTGTGCCGTATTCCTTGATGAGCAAGCAGCTCACTGCACTACCTTGCAGTTCAAGAGCGTAATTAATGCCGAGGAAAACCTGGCTAAGATCTTTAACGTGCAAAATATGCGTAAGAAAGGCCGCTGATCAAGCCGCGTTGAATCAAAGGCCGGGCTGCGCACGCAGCCCGGCTGCCGCTAAGAATGGCAGGGATACAAATTGAGAAGAATAGTTTTTTGGGTGCTTCTAACCGTGTCGTTGGGGCTGAACTTCATCATCTTCAAGGACCTGGCCGATATCAGTCAGTGGCTCGTACAGTCGAGTCGCGATTTCACCATGTCTGTCTGGTACAACCGCCATATCCTCGCTGTCTTCGCCGTCGGTTCGTTGCTGGGTGCCTGGGTGCTATGGCTGGGCAGCCGCGCCCTTTGTCGAAAATGGGTCCTGGTCAGCCTTACGTTCGTTGCGTTGTTCTCGTTTTTCAGCGGTTATATCAACCCCCATCTAATGTTCCGTTCTCAGCAGCATACGGCGGAATTCGTCCCGGTGAGCGACGCTCGCCCCTACTTCGAACGTACCTTCGACTGGGCACGCTTCGGCTGGCAAAAACACGAATCGGTGGATGACATCAGCGTTATCGTTCTGGAGACGGACGATGGCGCTATTGCATACAGTGACTACTTCATACTTCAACCGCATGTCGCCACAGGAGGCTCCATCGACGACGAGGAGGTCGTCATGACCTATTGCGGGCTTACGAATATGGGCATTGCCTACAGCCCGGTCATTGACGACCAGCCGCTGGAGCTGAGCGTGATGACGCAACTTGAGAACAATCTGGTCCTTTGGGACCACAATAGCGGCGAGCCGATTCAGCAGATCTGGGGCACGATGGAAGGCGCACCTGAAAAAGGCAAGATGAAGGAATGGCCGACCGTGCGTATGCCGTTGGCGAGCTTTGAGGCCCTGTATCCGGATGGCAAGGTGTTTGTCAATGAAATTGCCGGCTTCAGTAAGAATCCGCTGGCCGCCGCCTGGGATCGCTTGACGCGTCACGTCATGATGTACAACGGCGTAAGCCTGCAGTGGGTCGGCGACGATCCAGCATTTCCGACGATCAAAGAGTTTGATGAGCGATTGCCGCGCAAGTCACTCGTGTATGGCCTGAATGTCGACGATGACTACGTCGCTTACACCAAGGAATTTGTGATCGAGAGTGGCAACATCGTCAACACAACCATTGGCGACCGCCCGGTCGTCATCGCTTATGACGAGCATTACGATTCCGTTGCGGCGTTCTACAACGGAACAGGTGAGCCCGTACTGGCAGTCAACGTAGTGGGCGAATTGGCGGACGGTCGGACATTGGAGCGCGTAGAGACACTGAAAAGTGAGATATTCTGGTTTATCTGGGCGAATTTTTTTAAAGACACCGGCGTGAACCGCGCCTGATGTCCTTTCTTCAGTCCAGTCCAGGTAAGACGAATCTGCCAGACGTATTCAAGCTCTACCCACGGCGCTCGATACTGATGTTGCGCCTGATCGATGACATTTTGCGCGGCGACTCCCCATTCACGGTTGCCGAACGTGAAATGATTTTTGCGTTTGCCTCCTCGCAAAACGAATGTCAATTCTGTTACGAGTCGCACAAGCCAGTCGCAGCTGCCTTTGGCGTCGACGAGGCGGTCTTTGACGAGCTTGTGGTGGACATAGACACTGCTTCTGTCAGCCCCAAACTTAAACCCGTATTGAAGTACGTGAAAAAACTCACGCTCACGCCATCCAAAATGGTTGAGACCGACGCACGCGCAATCTACGACGCAGGTTGGAATGAGCAGGCATTCGTCGATGCAGCAAGCATCTGTGCGATCGCCAACTACTATAACCGTTTCGTCGATGGCGTCGGCGTCGATGTTTCGAATGAAGACGCCAGGCAGGCCGGTGCGACTCTCTTGCCGACAATCGGCTATGCCGGCCTGGCCGATGAATTGGAAAAGCACTTTTAGTATTCCCTCCTAATTCAAGAAATAAGAGAATCTAATCATGACAAGGGACAGCAACAAAGTTCCCCAAGTTGGGCGCTTGATTAAAGCGTCGGCTCTCTTGTTGGCCTCGACAGGGCTATTTTTGACCACCGGTGCTTTGGCGGCAGAAGAATTCAGACACCAACATATTGCGCCAACTCCTTTGCTCAATTCGTGGAGGGCTCCGGATGAAACCTATGTAGAGCCTTCCGTGACAGAGAAGCTCCAGCCCGGCACACGGGTGGCCGTACCTGATTTTGGCGAGCCGGGCAATTGGTATGTGCAGCGCCTGACGGAACGCAGTTATTGGATGATATGCAATGCCTTCGCCACCACTGTGTTTGTCGGCGATGAGGGTGTACTGCTGGTAGACGCATCCAATACCGTAGTGCCCGCCGACATGTTGGCTGCGATCAAACAATTCACAAACTTGCCCGTTAGAGCACTGGTGTACAGCCATATGCATACGGATCATGTCGGTGGTTCGTATCGCCTGCAGAAAGCCCTAGAAGAACAGGGGATTGATCTGCGCATTATTGCCAGCGCTAGTGCGGCACGCGAAATCAAGGCGCATCAGAACAATGTGGCGCCGCCGACAGACGTGATTGCCGACGGTCGGTCAACGTTCATGTTCGAGGATTTCGCGTTCGTATTGGCGACGCCTATCGTTGCCGCGCATAGCGCCGCGGATAGTTACGTGCTAACCCCGGATGGCGTGATCATGTACGTCGATTTCAATTACCCGGGGCGCGTACCTCTGGGCTACATCAGTTCGTCCTACAACGTGACGGGCTGGGTGGATTTCCTGAGGCACGCACTTGGTGAGGAATGGCAGTTTGCAAACCTGGGGCACGCCAACATCGGCTATAAACGCGACATCGAAAAGACGTTTGCCTATCTCGGCGACTTGTACGACGCCTACTCGACCGAAATATGGCCGAGCTGGGCAACGGGCCAAGGAATTGCAGACAGCGTGGCTACTAACGGCACCGGGCTGACCGCGGGTGTGTTCTGGAGCAACTACGTCGATCAATCGGCTGAGGTTATGGCCAAAAAGGTCTATCCAAAATGGAAGCAGGTTGCTCAAAGCGAAGTCATTCGCAGCCATGCTTACAAGGTGTTCGAAGACTCGTTCCTGAATTACAACCCCGAAGTAGGCGTTGTAAAGCCACTATTCACGCCGATCGAGCCTGGTCGGTAACAAGGAGCACTTGCGATGGGCCAGATCGTTGTGTTTTCCAAGAGCCAGTGTCCGCACTGTGTCGAGGCCAAAGGGCTGCTTGCGGACCTGGAAGTTCCGTTTACCGAAATCGACATCGGTGCGGACGTCAGGGACCGTATGCTGATGTCGCTTGTAAGTCAGCGGCACACTGTTCCGCAGATCTTTTTCAATGACGAGCACATAGGCGGTGCGCATGACCTTAAGAGCTTGGGGCGTGCAGAGATTCAGGAGCGTGCTCGGCAGGTGCTCGATGCTGACGAAGTGCCCGCATTTCTTTCCACTGCCTACACGCAGGAACAACTCGAGGCCGCAATCATTCCGATCAAGGATGTAATCGAGCCCCACCAGCCCGCCGACCCGACTGCGCTGCCGGAATACGAAGCGGTGCGCATCTGGTATCGCACGATGTTCGGCTTCCTGTGTAACCTCTATGATCAGATGTCGCTCGCGCCGGAGCCCATGGCGCTGTTCATCGGTGCACTGAGTTCGATGATGTCGCTGGTCGGAAAACAAACCGGGCAGTATTTCGGTATGAGCTGCCTGGCTACGGCAAACGCTGCGAACTGCGCTTACTGTTCGGCTCACGGGGCCGACCTGACGATGAAGTACGCAGGACAGGCGCCGGAGAACATCCAGGCGCTGTTCGAATTCCTGCAGGGCAAAAAACCTCTGCAGGAATTGCCTTTTGAAGACCGGGTCAAGGCAATTGCGAACCTCTCGGCCCGCATGACCACACAGGATATTCGACGCGAAGATCTGGACCAGGCGCGGGGTGCAGTGGGCATCGAAAATCTGCAGGAGCTGGTCCACAGTGTCGGCGGTATGGGCTGCATCATGGGCTTCCTAAACCGTTTCAACGACCTCGTCGGCGTGGAGATCGAAGCATCGATTAAAGAGACCATAGACCAGTCCGCACTGGGCTCAGAGTGGGATTGGGGTACGCACGATACGGCAGACGACGAAAACCGGCACGACTATCGCGACCAGACACCGCAGCCGGATGGCCCACCAAGTTCGGAACAGTTCCGCGAATTGGTCGCACACGTGCTGACTGAGGTATTCGACGAGCTCGCACCGATACACGAAAAGTACGGCGCGTTCGACGAGCGACTACTCCCGGCCTGGATCAGTACCTTCCCGGAGGCACACGCGATACAGTCTGTCGGCGCACTGTACCAGGCGGCTTTTAACGGCGGCAAACTCGCGCCAGAGACCAAGCACTTGGCTGCGTACGTACTCGCTCGAGGTACAAACCATCCTGCGATGGCCAAGGAAGAGCGGCGTATAGCAAGACTCGTGAGCGAAGCCGCAGACCAACTCGAACGAAAACTGGAAGAAGCCGAGACGTATGCAACGGGCGCGGAATTGCCGGCAGACACAGTGCTGTCATCCTCCGAGATCGTTGCGCTACGGTTAGCGCGGGTATCACAGAGCTTTCCGCACGAGGTGCGCGGCGAGTTGGTCCTGGAGCTGGCTCACGAGTTAACAGCAACGCAAATCGTGGAACTCGTCGTCGCGCTCTCTGTCGCAGGAATGGGCCAGCGATGGGTGAACATCAATCAGGCGTACGCGGAGTATGCTTTTTCTTAGGCACGTCAGTTAGGTCAAAGTGCGGCGCGCTCTGGGTAAGGACGCGCCAGAGCCCGTGACAGCAGACAGATTGCGCGCATTGCTGCAAAACACATATCATGGTGCTCGTCCGGCACGAGTTTAAACCATGGATCACAGACTTTATTTTGTACTCGGCGATCTCTTGGCCAATACGCTGGTAGGGGCTTTGATCGGCGCCCTGGCAGAACTCATTGTGAGTACCAGCTGGAACATGAATGTCGCCATGTTGGTATTAATGGCACTCGGTATGCTGATTGCGGGCATTCTCTCATTACTGATTGGCGCCTTACTTGGCGCGATGGAAGTCATGGTGCCGGTCATGCTAACCGGTATGGTCAGCGGCATGGTCGTTGGCATGTGGGCCGCGATGGCGCCGCTCTCAGGCACATCGGCAGCACTTATCGGTGCCGTCTGCGGTTTCGTATCCGTGGTGGGAGTTTGGATCGTCAATAATGCCGTGCGCGGCGTAACACTATTCGAATCACCGAGTGAGCCGCATGGTTGATACTGCCACACAAAAAAAATGGGACAAGGCGGCGCCGCTGTTCGACCTGATGGCCGGGGCCGGCGCAGAAAAACGCTGGGAGCCGTTCAAACGAGCATTGTTTTCGAAAATGGATGGGCGCGTCCTTTTCCTCGCACTCGGCACCGGTCTGGACATTGCGGTCTTTCCGCCGGGCCAGAACATTACCGCTATCGACATCAGTCCCAAAATGCTGGAGGTGGCAGTGGCTAGGATTGACGCCTATCCGGGAGATCTGCGGGCAGAAGTCATGGACGTTCACGAAATGACATTCGAGGATGACTCTTTTGACCAGATATTTACGTCCTGCACGTTCTGCTCTGTGCCTAATCCGATCGCGGGTCTGCAATCATTAAAGCGCGTTCTTCGGCCCGGCGGCGACATGTACATGTTTGAACACACGGGTAGCCGTTACTACCCGTTTAAGGTGATGATGCACCTGATGACCTATGCGACGCGAAAAATTGGTCCGGATATGAACCGCACGACCGTTGCCAACGTAAGAGCCGCGGGCTTCGACGTACTAGAGGTCAACAATCTGTTCCTCGACGTAGTCAAGACTATTCACGCTCGGTAAACCAGTCGTAGATTTCTTCTGCCGTGGCGAACCAGACGTCGTCATGTTGCAGCATGTGATCGTAGGCCGCTTCGAAATACTTGATTCGATGTGGTACACCCATGATATAGGGATGAACGCTCATCGACATGACCCGCGGTTGATCTGCACCTTCGTCATACAGGCGGTCGAACTGGTCGATGGCGCGCTCCAGCCAAACTCGCGATTGATGCTGCTGTACGACCATCATCGGCAAGTCGCTAAGCTCCATTGAGTAAGGCATCGCGACCATTGGCCCGGAACTGGTACGCATGGTGACCGGCTGTTCATCCATCGGCCAGTCCGTAACGAATTTGAAACCGGCCTCGGCCAGGTAGTCGAGCGTGTCCAGCGTTTCGTGCAGTCCCGGGCCAAGCCAGCCTTTGGGCGGTTTGCCGGTGTAGTCAGACAACGCATTGAAAGAATCGCGAATGTTTTCCTGCTGGTCAGCAACCGTGTGCAATGCCGCCTGATGATAACCGTGCCCCATGAAATCCCAGCCGGCATCGAGCATTGCGCGTGCAACCGGTTCGGCAGGCCCCATGCACACCCGCGCATTGATTGCCGCGCTGGCGCGGAGTCCGCGCTGGGCAATGCACTCCAGCAGCCGCCAGATACCAACGCGCATACCGTATTCGTGCCATGCCCAGTTGGGTACATTGGGAACTGTGACGACGCCCGCCGGCGACGTGACGTATTCGCGGACTATCGGTTTTTCGATATCCCACTCCTCGACATTAACTACCGTATAGACGGCTATCCGTTTACCGTCGGGTAGTTGCCAGCGCGGCCGCTGACTGATGGCCGAGTACTCGAAGCGTTGCTGAGGTAGTTTCATTTGCGTTCTCGATGTGCAAGTGTTGTTCGTCAACGTCCCCGTATAGGGTTGTCCGTTGCTTTGGCTCGCGGCCAGCTGCGATGATAATTGCCTGCAGGCGTTCCGGACTCATTTCCTGACCATGCATTGCACCAGCCGCGCGGCTGATGCTCTCGTCCATCAGGGTACCACCGAGGTCGTTGACGCCCGCGTCGAGACACACCTTCACACCCTCTTCGCCGAGTTTTGTCCAGGAAGCCTGGATGTTTGGTATGAGTTTGTTAAACACCAGGCGGGCCACCGCGTGCATCAGCACTACTTCGCGAAAAGTGGGTCCTAGGCGCGCGTTGCCCTTGCGGTAGATCGGCGCCTCCATATGCACGAATGGCAGTGGCACGAATTCGGTAAGGCCACCGGTTTCCAGTTGCAGTTCACGCAGACGCAGCAGATGACGGCTCCAGTGTACTGGCTGATCCATGTGCCCGAACATGACGGTCGCCGTCGTAGGTAACCCGAGGCGATGCGCCGCGCCGATCACCTGCAGCCACTCAGCCGTATTCAGCTTATCCGGGCACAAAACTCGCCGCACTTCGTCGTCGAGAATTTCCGCTGCAGTGCCAGGCAGAGTGTCGAGGCCCTGTTCCTGTAGCCGCTGCAGCAATTCTTCGACGGGGATACCGAGTGTTGCGGCACCCTGCCATACCTCCAGTGCCGAAAAGGCGTGGATATGCAGCGCCGGCACCGCCTTTCTAATCCCTGCCGTAATATCCAGATAGGTTTGCCCGGTGTACGACGGGTGAATACCCCCTTGCAGGCAGACTTCGGTGGCGCCACGCTGCCAGGCTTCCATACTGCGTTGCTGGATTTCCTCCAGCGGCATGTTATAGCCCTTGCCACGCAGACTTTTGCTGCCACGGCCCTTCGAAAAGGCGCAGAACTTGCAGTGGTAATAACAAATGTTGGTGTAGTTGATATTGCGATTGACGACGTAAGTGACTTTGTCACCGCAGAGTTCCTGACGCAGTTCATTCGCGGCGCAGCATACGGCGCCGTAATCAGCACCTCGAGCCCCAAAAAGACCAGTGATCTCTGTCTCGTTGAGCGCCTTTCCGGCCTGGGCCTTCTGTAGCACGGTCGCGAGCGGTGAAATTCGCACCGTTGACGATGCGCGCTCAGGCTCGACCTTTTGCGGAGCAACGTCGACGGGCAACTCGTCGGCCGGTGGTACGGCGCCCAGTCCTGGGGACCAGCTGTCTTGACGCGCAAAGCCATCGGAGTCTGCCCGGCGAACGATTGCCGTGTGCAGTTGCGGGTCGACCCAATTGTCCAGCTGTGTGACATATTCGGGATATAACGGCAGCCGCGATACCAGGGTCTTCCCCCGCTCAGCAGATACGCCTGCAAGGCGCTCGACTTCGGGCCACGGCGCTTCCGGATTGACGTGGTCGGGCGTGACTGGAGAGATGCCCCCCCAGTCATTGATACCGGCGTCAATGATTTCGCCCAGGTGCTCCGTAGACAGGTTTGGCGGCGCCTGTATGTTCATCTCTGGACCGAAAATCATGCGTGCTATCGCGATAGTCCATTGCAATTCCGCGATGTCCGGCTCTGGCGCGTCGGCCATTACCGTTCCCGGCTTACGCCTGAAATTCTGCACGATCACTTCCTGTATGTGCCCGTACGCCCGGTGCAACTCCCGAAGCGCGAGCAGAGACTCGGTTCGCTCAAGCCGCGTTTCGCCTATCCCAATCAGGATGCCGGAAGTTAGCGGCACTTTTTCAGCGCCCGCCGCTGCGATCGTCGCCAGACGTACGCCGGGGTGTTTATCCGGCGATCCGTAATGTGGCCCTCCCTTTTCCATCAATCGCGAGGAGGAGTTCTCGAGCATGATTCCCATTGATACAGCGACGGGTCGCAGCGTCGTGATTTCTTCACGACTCATAACGCCGGGGTTCAGGTGTGGCAAAAGACCGGTTTCATTCCATACCAGTTCCGCCATGGCCTTGAGGTAGGAAAGCGTCGTCTCATGCCCCAATTGTTTTAGCGCCGCACGTGCTGCGCCGTAACGCAGTTCCGGCTTATCGCCAAGAGTGAACAGGGCTTCGTGGCAGCCAGCGGCTACCGCGTGGCGTGCAATCTCCAGGACTTGTTCGGGCAGCAGGTAAGGCCGTTCAAGGCGCTTAGGTGTTTTGGCGAAAGTGCAGTAGTGACATACATCGCGACACAATTGTGTCAGGGGGATAAATACTTTCGGCGAGTAGCTCAGCAGACTCGGATGACCCTGGTCCCGTAGCTGGCGTGCGACGCTCAGCAAACCATCCAGGTCATCACGACCGGCAAGTGCCAGCGCGTCTTCCTGGCTTAGCCTCCGTCGCTGTACGGCCGATTCCAATTTCGTTCGCACCTCAGTTCTATTTATAAATGCCTACCTGACGGGGTCCGTCGCTAATATCTCGGTTACTCAACGACACCGCAAATCTGCATGATGACCTGTGTATAGACCTTGGTGATGTCCAGCATGTCACCGATGTGAACGGCTTCACCCTGATGAGTCGAGAAGCCGCCTCCACCGGCGCGGATTCGACCGGCCGATCCGTAATTCACCGTTGGGATACCGTAGCGATTCATATGCGCGGCGTCACTCATCCACGTCTCTATATCGAACTCCGGAGCCACGCCCAACTGTTCCTCATGAGCCTTCACGATATTCTGGATCAACGCGTGATCGTCCGGAATCGATGTACCCGGGGCTGAGACGAATACCTCTGCCTTGGTGCCTGCCAACTGAGGATTTTCATCGACCAGCTTTGCGACCAATCCACGCACTTCGTTGTAGGCTGTCAAAGGCAGGTCGTCAGGCAAAGTCCGTACATCCATATAGATCACGCAATTGTCCGGCGTCCGGGCGCCGCGCCAGCTCCAGCCGCCCTCTATGGCTGACACATTCACGCGTGGCTGGAAGCCGTCGAACGTATTGCGCTCGCAGTAGTCCGGAATCCACGCATGGATCGCATCAAGCACCACACGCGCCTTGTTGATCGCGTTTTTTTCCACGTCCGACCAGGCCGTATGGATAAGGTGTCCCGGCACAGTGACCTTTACCCATGTGCTGCCACAGTGACGTGGTATCAATTTCATGTTGGTCGGCTCACCGAGGATGCAGTAGTCGGCGATCGCGCCATGCGTGATCGCGTACTTGGTTCCAACACCGTAACCCTGGTACTGCGGACCCTCGAAATCGTTGACAGGCGCCTTTTCGATCTCGCCGGCGACGCCCGCTATAACGACGTCACCGCCGAGTTTTATGCCTGCCTTCCGAATTGCTTCTGACGCGCAGACATAGGTGGCCATCGCACTTTTCATGTTGAAAGTACCCATGCCATAAACCCACTCATCATCGACCAGCGTACCCTTGCACTGGTAACCCAGGCCGCGACGCGCCTGTTCCGGCCCGAAGGAGGTATCCAGGTGACCGTTGAACATCAGCGATTTACCACCGCCCTCGCCTTGCCGTCGACCGATGGCGTTATAGCGTTCATCACCAATCGGCTGCAACGTCGCATCAAAACCCGCCTCGCCCAGAACTTCGTGGACCGCGCGCGCCATATCGCCTTCGTAACCGGTGGGACTAGGAATATCGACCAGATCCATAACGAGCTTTACCAGCCGATCCCGATCGATCTCTGCTACAGCCTTTTCGACTAGGGTTTTGTCTACTGTTGTCATCTCTTTTTCTCGCAGGCAGTGACGCACGGACCGCCAATTGGATTAGCTAATCGGCGTTTCCAGACAGCCGAGCCCCTCGACACGTGCTTCGAGCAGGTCGCCCGGCTTAAGCCATTGGGGGTCTTTCATTCCGGAAATTACTCCAGGCGGACTGCCCGAGGTAATCACGTCACCCGGCTCCAGGGTCATGTTGGACCACCACGAAACGAGCTGGGCTATGTTGTAATGCATGTTCTTTGTGCTGGAATCCTGGCGAAGCTCGCCGTTCAAGTAGAGTTTCATCTCAAGATTCCCCGGGTCTTCGAGCTCATCGAGCGTCACCAGCCATGGCCCCAGCGGGCAGGAGCCATCAAAACTCTTACCCAAAAGGATGACCATATTGGCGTGTTCCCGAGCCTGAATATCGCGCGCTGAAAGATCATTGAATATCGTAAGGCCAGCGACATAGTCGAGCGCTTCATCAATGCCGACACCGAATGCCTTTTTGCCGAGAACGATGCCTACCTCAATTTCGTAATCGAGCTGTTTGGTAAACGGCGGCGCAGTGACGGCGGCACCGGAAGCACCGACACACGATGGCGCCTGCAGGAAACCGGTCGGGTGTTCGAAGTGAAAATCGCTCCAGTTGTGAGCCTGCCATTCTGGTGCTTGCCAGGTTGTCAGTTCGTCCAGGTGCGCGTCAAAGTTACACGAGGTGTGAATAATCTTGCCCGGACGTGGCACTGGCGCAAGTAATTCAATATCTTCCGGATCGTAGCTGTGCTCGCCGGCGCTGGCATTTGCGACTGCGCTCCGAATTTTGTCCAGCGTTTCAGTACCGCCTTCCAGAACCCCGATCATCGAGTCGGGCGTCGTGCTGTCGGCCAGGGCGACCACATCCAGATAGTGCTCTCCATCGAAGACACCAATCGTCTGCTGGCCACTGGCCTTGATTTTGAACGTCGCAAGCTTCATTTTCGGTCCTGTGCTTTGCGCACGGCACGCCAATTCGACGTGGCGTTGCGCCTGGAAAGTCCAGATTTATGGTAGGCTTGCCGACCAGGGCTGTCTTGCCTGCCCACGTGTTAATGGTTGACTGTGCGCGCATCCTACAGGGTGTTGCCTGCGTGATCTTATGGTGCAAAAACAAAAAAAAATAGCGCCTACGAATAGCAGCGAAAATAGTCAGTCGATTGTCGACAAGCAGCTACAGGATACGGTGCGCAAAGCGCACGTCTCGGTCGCTACCGAGGTTCATGGTCAGCCGATAAGAAACTTCACTTGCCGGGAATTACCATTCGCCAAGCTGGAGCTCTACGACATCTGCATCGATCCCATCGCTATCCACCGTAGATCAAAGGACATCGAACGCGACGCCAATGACGATTTTTTGTTGGCTACTCAAATTGAGGGCACAGTTCTCATCAAGCAGGGCGACGCCGAATTTACGCACCACCCGGGCGGTCTAACGCTCATGTCTGCGGGTGAACCCTATACGGTGATTCATACCCAGAAAAGTCGGCGACTGATACTGCACATTCCCAATTCGATTTACAAAGAACGCATATTGGCTTGCCAAACGGAGCGCCAATTCCGCCCCCGGCTAATACCTGCGGGAGGATTGGTGACCATTGTCTACGGCATGTTGAAATGCCTGGCATCCGAGGGGGACAAGCTCATTTTATCCGAGCAATACACGCTGGCAGAGAGCTTAATGGAGCTAACCGCGGCCATATTACGCTCCGAAGCCGACAGCGATTATGAGCAACAGCACGCGCAGCAGTCCGCTCTGTTCCGCCGTACACTCGAGTATATGGAAGTCAACTTTATGGAGTGTGACTTGACGCCGGAAAAAATAGCGCAGGCCAACGGAATATCCATGCGCTACCTGCACAGCCTGTTTCACCAGGCGGGCATATCAGTTAGCAAGTGGTTGTGGGAGCGTCGCCTTAAGGCGACGCGAGAGGACTTGTTAGATCCGAATATGGGCCATATGCGGGTCAGCGAAATTGCTTTTCGCCGCGGCTTTAATGATCCAGCGCATTTTAGCCGCGCTTTCAAGGCGCGTTTCGATATTTCTCCCAGCAGCATTCGTAAGCTAGCCGCCCAGGAGTGCGCGGGTCGGCGCTGATTCGCTATCGCACGGTCAATTTGCGCAGAAAATCAATCACTCCTGCAGCGTCAAGCAAGACGGTCAGGCACGCCGCGTCTACTATTTCCAGCTAGTAACAGCGATAGTCCGAACGACACAAAAAAATATGCAAAACATCAGCAAGGTCTGCGTAGTTGGTGCCGGCGCTATCGGCAGTCTGTTTATCGGGCATCTTGGGACCCTGGTCGAGACGACGGTGCTTACCCGCCGCGAGACTCACGCCCGCGACCTCATTAAAAAAGGTCTAAGGGTCAGTGGCAAGTCGCAAATCACAGCGAAGATCCACGCATCCACTGACCCGGCTCAACTCGGCGACGCTGACCTGATCATTCTTGCCACCAAAGCGACCGCGGTGGCGGCTAGCGCGGCCACCTTGCGGGGCCACTTTCCCAACGCGAAGCTGCTGCTGGTACAAAACGGCCTCGGCTGTGAAGAAACCGTGCACCAGCACGGTGATTGGCCGCTGATTTCCGGCGTGACTTTCATGAGCGGTGTCAAACACTCCGATACCCACGTTGAATACGAGTTGGACACCCCGACCTGGATCGGTCCGTGGGCCGAACATGGCGCTCCTTTCGACTTCGTTAAGGAAGTCGCAGCGTTGATCAATCGCTCCGGCCTCAAAGCCGAGGCCTATGAAGATCTGTTACCGCACCAATGGTCCAAGCTGATTTTCAATTCCGCGGTCAATAGCATTGGCGCAATCACTAACCTGCCACATATTAAATCGTTTGCAGAGCAGGACCAGCTGAGCGACCTGGGCCACCTCGTCTTCGCGATGATGGCCGAAGGCAAACACATTGCCGAGGCGCGTGGTGTGGTCATCGCCGGCGATCCCTGGAAAATGAATGTCCAGGCGGTAAGCCATGGCCAGAGCGGCGGCGACGAATACGGGCATGTCACGTCGATGCTGGACGACGTGCGAAATCGACGCCCTACCGAAGTTGACTGGATTACCGGCTCCATCGTGCGGGAGGCGCAGAAGGCGGGAGTGTCCGCGCCCTATCACGAAACGCTATATCGCTTAGTCAAAGCTCACGAAACGAGCTGGCAGCGCGAGCCCAACCAGTAAACTCTCAGACGCTTGAAGAAGAACCAAGATCAGGAGTAGGACATGAGAATCTGTATCATCGGCTGCGGCGCAATTGGCAGCCTGTTCGGGGCGCACCTGGGGCGTTTGGATAACGTCGAGGTTTGGGCCTACGACCCTTACCAGGCACATGTAGATGCCATCAATGCGAATGGTCTGCGACTGACCGGAAAAAGCGACTTTGTCGCGAAACTCAATGCCCGCAGCGATGCTGCCGAAATTCCACCTTGCGAATTTGGCATTATTGCCGCAAAAACATTGCACACGCGTTCCGCGATGGAGGCCACTGCGCATTTGTTTACCGATGGCGCCGTCTGCTCCGTGCAAAATGGCGTCGGTAACGAGGAGATAATCGCGGAGTACGTGCCGCGAGTCATTACCGGTACGACATTTCCTGCCGGCCATATCACCGCCCCCGGAGTTTGCAATCAGGATACCGGCGGCAGCACCTGGATTGGCCCGTTCGCCCCGAAACCCGCAAGCATGGACGAGGTCACACGCCTTGCCGAAGCCTGCCAGCGGGCAGATCTGGATGTCATTGCCCTGGAAGATGCCCGGGGTGCGCAATGGACCAAACTCATATTCAACTCCGCCTCCAACGCCATGGGTGCGCTGACACGCCTGCCGCATGGGGTGGCTTGCGATCAATCGGGTGTGCGTGCGGTGATGTCCGAACTGGCCAAGGAAGGCGTCGCTGTTGCGGACGCGCTGGGCATCGAGCTCGACGGTGATCCTGACGAAATGATCGACCATGGCCGCGAAGTGGCCTACAACCACAAACCCAGTATGTTGCAAGATGTTGAGGCAGAACGCCCAACCGAAATCGACGCATTGAATGCCGGCATTGCCGAAATCGGCCGCAAAGTTGGCGTACCCTGCCCACTTAACGAAGCAGTCGCAGGCATGATCAAGGGACTGGAACATTCCTGGACACTGGAGAGCTAATAAATGAGTACAGCACAACAGGAAGTCGCCACCGACTACGTCAATCGCTTTCGGCCGAGCCAGGCAGAGATCGACCGCCGCTACAACAACGTCAGCGCCGCAATGGAAGAACATGGTCTGGACGCCCTGGTTGTCAGCGGCAGTGAATACTCAGGCTTTGAAGGTGCCATTCGCTATCTGGCAGGATTCCTGATCCTGCACCGCTACGCCTACGTTGTGATCACGCCCGACAGCGATCCGGTCGCCGTGTTTCCGCGTGAGGCAACCTGGGTCGGCGATCACAGCGCAACGTTTCTCAAACATCGGGAACTGCCCGCGCATTGCGGTGAATGGATGGCCGACTACCTTGCAAACAAAGGTGCGAAAAAGGTTGGCATATACGGCTACGAGTACATCATCAACGTCCGCGACTACTCGGCACTGGCTGCAAAAGACTTTGAGCTGATCGATTTTGACATACCATTCGACTATGCGCGCGCGCGAAAATCCGACGAGGAAATTGCCTCAGTACGCCATTCAATGGACATCAACAAACGAGGTGTACTTGAAGTCATGAAGGCCTACGAGCCTGGCAAAACCGAAGCTGAGCTCATGGGCGTTGCGGAAAATGTTTTTTCGGCTGCCGGCTGCGCACGCAACACGATGGACATGGTGCAGATCGGACCGAACGGCTCGCTACTCCCCCAAATGGTGTTCCCGTCAAATCGCCCGGTACAAGCGAGCGACGGGATGATGTACGGGCTCGAGATCTCTGGAGAAGGGGGCCATTGGGTGGAATATTCTCGTCCACTGATGCCCAATGGCATGGATGACATCACGGCGGATATGATGGCCGCGCACCAGGAATTTCACGAATTGACGCGCGAACACATGAAAGCCGGTCGGCCGGCGGATGAGGTGCATCGCGTCTGCATGAAACCGTTCGTAGATCGTGGATATCGCTCAGGCCACGTTTGCGGCCATTCAATTGGCATGACGATGATCGAATACCCACGCATCGGCGAAGGATTCGACTTCGTCCTGCCGGAAAATATGGTCTGCTCGATGCATCCACATGTCATGAATGAGGCGCGCACACATTCGCTGTACTTCCAGGAAACCTATCGTGTTACAGCGGAAGGCGGCGAGCCGCTATCGGGCACGGCTATCGTTGCCTACGACGGCAGCGAAACGGAACTAGTGCCACTGTAGGAGCTGCGCTTGCGCTGCGACCGTCCCGTACCACGTAGGAGCTGCGCTTGCACTGCGACCGTCCCGTACCACGTAGGAGCTGCGCTTGCGCTGCGACCGTCCCGTACCACGTAGGAGCTGCGCTTGCGCTGCGACCGTCCCGTACCACGTAGGAGCTGCGCTCGCGCTGCGACCGTCCCGTACCACGTAGGAGCTGCGCTTGCGCTGCGACCCAAGCCTCAAACCCAAATCGAATCCCACAATGAATACTGGCAGATATCGGTGACCAGGCCGGCGCGCAATGGGTTTGCAACCAGGTAACGTCCAACCTGCAGTAAGTCTTCATCCCCCCGAATACAGCGATCGTAAAAGCCGCGCTGCCACACCGGACCACGTCTTTCCGTCAATTGTTTTAGGAGCCGCGACGAATGCGCTTTCATCGACGCCACACAGCCTGACAGCGACGATCTGGAATGCAGCTGCAGTAGCCAGTGCACGTGATCGGGCATCACCACGTACGACCAAGTGTCGGCAATTCTGGAAGCCTGGATTCTGCGCATAGACTGAACGACGCATCGTCCCGAATTTAGGTCATTGAATAGCGGCACCCGTGACACTGTACTGGTAGTCACGTGATACACGTGGTTTTGCAGCGAGCGACGCCCTTTACGAAGTTTCCGGGCGCCAAAGTGGCTTGATGGATTGACCATCGCTACAAGGTAGTCGTCGTTTCGGGTCTTGTCGCAGGTAAAATGTTGGCCGTTCGTTCTAATTTAGCAGGTCGCAGCGCAAGCGCAGCTCCTACAAACTTCGGATCAGCAGCCGGGTTTTGGAAACGCCTCGGTAACAGGCATGCAGGTAACAGGTTTGCTCGCCCATATCGACAAGTACTCTGTTCGCCTCGTCGCCAGCATCGGATGTCAGAAATACATGCGTGTCTACTGACTCCGCCGTTGCTACTTTATCCAGGTGCGCGGAGCCGCCGGGCAAACTAAAACAGCTGTCCTGCACGATACCGTAAGATTGCAGGTCCTGTTTTACAATGCCTGCAAAGCGGCCGAGTTGAGTCATGAAACAAAATGACACGCCAGCAGAGATGTAATCGAGACCAGTGGGCGCACGTCCCTGGCCACCGAACGCCAATGAGTCATCGCTCAGAAAATTAAAGACACTGCCACCTGACGGCTGAATACACTGTGTCTGGATCGTTTTCAGCCCATCTTCGCGAAGGCGCAGCACTGCACGTACCTGCAGTTTACGTTTTTGGTCACTGGCATAACCAACGGGCTTGCTACTCACTTTATCGCCAGCCGTATCCGCACCTTCTTGTTTTTCGATAATGTTTTCAGCAAACGTCGTGCCTTCAGCGGGTGCTACGTCGTCGAATAGGTGCTTCGGATCACTGGCTACGGGTATCGTCGATAACTTCGCTTTTCCAACGCCGATATCCTTATCATTCCTGGTGATCCTGAAGTGACTCTCCAATTCGCTGCGCATAATGGCATCCGCAGGAGAAGCCGCCAGCGAATGAAAAACCAGTTCTTGTATGTCCGCCTTCGGCGCGTCGCTTTCTATCCTGATTTCGGTCTCGATGGGCAAAGCGGTACCGCGCATGGTCCTTTTTACGGCAGACCCTTCCATTGAATAGCGAGCATCTTGTACAAGCTCCAAACCCCGGATTGAGATATTTCGCTGTTTTGCCAATGCGGTTATTTCGGACGCAAGGGACGCCGCCACTCCTGCAGAGTAAAAACCCAGGGGGAAAGAGGATAGATCCGTGCCGTTCAACCAGGGCCCTTCATCGCAGACCATGCGCCATGCAGTCTTCGTAAAGTCGTTGTAGACGATTGCTTCTTTTTGCATGCCCTCGAGAGCACGTGTCACAGTACGAATGGCAATACCGTCTTCTTTGCTACTGTACGGTCCAGGCAGATCCGAGGTATCGCCTACTTTAAACACCAATGGATACGCACTGGACTGAATCGAGGACTTCAGCGCGCTCAAAGACTCACCTGGTCTGCCAAAAGTACCGCCGGTTCCGGCGTGTCTTCCAGGCCCCAGCCACCCATCAAGTAGTGGTGAACGATACGTATCGACATCTGGCCGATGTGGCCGTCAAATCCCTCGAGATCACCGAAGCGCTCGGACAGTTGTCCACCAACATAGCCCTTCATGGGCTCATACATCCAGATCGGTACGAAATTGGCGAACGCATTCTGGCACTCAGTCATGACCGCTTCGACGAAATCGCAACCTCGCTCGAAGCCAGCACGATCAGTGAGTTCGTAACGGCCGGGAACGAACCGATCCCAGTCGAGATCGAGAAAACCGCGCATAAACTTCACGAAATTGGCAAAGTGGTAATCGGGCATGAAACCGTATTTCGCATTGGCCAGAATCGTGTCGCTGGAGAACAAGACCTTCTCTTCGGCGAAGTAGGCTGCAAGATTGCCGGAGCCATGCGTTGGCCCGGGGTTAAGCAATACAAAGTCAACGCCGTCGATACTCAATTCGTTGCGCTCACCGCGCAGCACACGCGTCGGTAGCGTTTGGCCTTCTGCTGCGCGACATTTAATAACCTTTGCACACATCTCGTCCGAAATAATTTCGGCGTCTGGCGCAAGATCCGCCGCGAAGCCTGCATGGTCAAGATGATCATGAGAGTAAATGACTGATTTGATGGCTTTGCCAGGCACGGTCTTTTCTACTGCTGCGCGGTAAGCCCGTGCGCGGCCCGGTGTACCGAAGGTGTCAAACGCGACAACGCTGTTTTCGCCCGCTACAAAAATTGTGCGGCACTGACCGTCGGACACGGTAAACAAGCGTTCCGACAATTGCTCGACGTGCATCTCTGGTTCTTTGGCCAAATAGGCCTGCGCCGAATCCAGAGTAAAGTTTCCGCGGTTCTCATTCATCGCTGCTCCCCCTCTTATAACGGGCTGGTGTCGGGTTTAAGATTGCCTTCGATGCCCCAACCGCCAGACAGGTAATCCTGCATGAATCGCCAGAGGTTCATTGCAGCGTACTCGTAGTAGCGAAAATTATCCGCGTACAGTGGCCCCAGCTTTTCGTCCGTGTATCTGTTGAGTCCATCCCAATCGTTCGGATCGACACCATCAAAAATGGCTGTTTGTGCAAACTCAAATAAACGTTCGTAGTAATCGAGAGTTTCGATGTATTGCTCGCGATTGATCGTCCAGAAATGCCCCGGCACGAAGACATCCCAATCGAGGCTCAGGAATCGCTTCATCACCGGAACATAGTAGGTGAGGTGCCAGTCCATCAGCGTTGTATAGCAGCAACCGGGAATTACGGTATCGACCATGAACAACACTTTGTCCTGCGGAAAATAAGCGGCGATGTTGCCGTCACCATGCGTGTGGCCTGGGTAAATCAATTCGAATTGACAGCCATCGATTTTGTACTCGGCACGCTCGCCGCTCCATACCTCGTTCGCGGGTTTCTGACCGTCGGCACCGCGCGCCACGATGACTTGGTTCGCGTAATCGTGGGCAATAATGTCCGCATCGGGCGAGACTTCTTCCGGATATCCGGCATGATCCAGATGATCGTGCGAGTACACGATCGTGTGTACGGGTTTTTTCGGAAACACCCGGCCGATTGCGCCACCATAGGCCCGCGCAGTACCCGGCGTACCAAATGTGTCGAAAGCGACGACACCCTTCTTGCCCTCGAGAAATACGGTGCGATAAATGCCCTCGCTCGCGGTCCAGATATTGCTGCGCAATGGCACATAGCAGATGTCGCGGTAGGCGCCTTGTATCGGGATATCGCCACGGATTGTAAAAATCCCGCAATGTTCGTGGCCGCCAGCTTGAGTCTGTGCTTCGTTGTCCGTCATTGTTCTAGCCTCTGAGATCTGGTGACTTTGATCGGTGCCGTAATTTTCGGTACGACCTGCTCTGCAAACGTTTCTATGTACGGATAAGGGTCGGTCATGTTCGCCGGCCAGACGAAACTATCGATTCCGAGGTCGACAAGGACCTGAAATCGAGCCACCGATTCTTCGGGCGTACATGCAACCGCGATGGCGTCAAGGATGTGGTCCGTCAGAAATTCCTTGTGCCTGGACGTGTTGCTGCCGTGCTCGGCATAATCGTACTCGGACATCAGGCGCGCCAGCTCGTCGTAAAGCTGGTCGTCGAAATACTCGCGCGGTACGGTTCTGAAAACTGTATTGGCTGCAATCGACGCGTAACCCTCTACTTCCTTGCGGGCCCGCTGGCGATCCTCGGATACCGCACACGCCACCCGCATATACAGTTTGATATCCGCAAAGTCACGTCCAGCCTCGTCAGCGCCGGCACGAATATTATCCAGCGCGTACTGCGCAAGGCGCGGATCGGAGCCAACCTGAAACAACACACCGTCAGCAATGCGGCCACCGAGTCGCAAGGACTTGGGGCCGGAACAGGCCATAACCACGGGCACTTCAATTTCCGACGCCCAACCCATATGGATTTCATTGCCCTCGTATTCGATTCGTTCACCGCGCATCAGGGCACGGATGACTTTCACTTTTTCTTCGAAGACCGCGAGTTTCTCCGGCCGCAACCCGAGGTTGCGAACCGAGCTCTCGCCGACGCCGATACCGCATATAGCGCGCCCACCGGATAACTCCTGCAGCGTAGCCCAGCTATTGGCGATGACCACCGGGTGTCGCGTTACGGTGTGGGTAACACCGGTGGCCAGATTTAGCGTGTTTGTCTGCGTCGCGAGAATCGCAAGTACGCTGTACGCATCCCGCATTACGGAATGGGAGTCTGCCACCCATACGCCGCCGTAACCAAGTTCTTCGGCCTGCCGGGCCATACGCACACAATCGGCGACAGGACGATTGGGGAGTATGCCGAGTTCGAAGGAAACGGACACGAAATCTCCTCGCCAGTAAGTTCAATGTGATTCGATGATCACCACAAACCAACAGGAACAGTAGCCCGATGGTTACGCGCTGTCTTGTTTCTCCATGCACAAGTGCTTGACCGGCAGAGATCGCTGGGCTATCAATCGGGTTTTGCAGAGTAGCTATGGCCACCGAGTGGAAGGACGTCTTTGCCGTGACCGAATTGAATCCAGGCGATGTCCGTGAGTTTTCCCACGACGGCATGGATCTGTTGATTTTCCGAACACGTTCGGGCGCGCTGCGCGCGATGGAAGCCCATTGCCCGCACATGAGAAACTATATACCGAACGGCCTGGCACCGGACCAGGATCTCGCCTGCCTGTTGCACAATGAAGAGCTCGTCTGCCCGTTTCATCTGTGGCGCTTTGACGGACTGGGATACTGTACAGGAATACCGGACGGGCAGCGGGTACCCACACGGGTCACAAAGGGTATTCAAATCATCAAGAGCTGGCCGCTCCGCGAAATCGGCGGTGTTATTCAGATAGGTTCAGCGACCGCGGCGACCGCATTGAATTCGGAAACCGATCCTTAACCGATGCCAAAGGCACGCAGAGTCCAATAGACGCAATGTAGCGATGAGTGTGTTCGGCGCGCTCCAAATCGGTAACGGCAAGCAGCTGGCGGAGATCGTCGGGCGTATCAACATCCAGGGACGCGCCCGGGAGTCGTTCTACTTTGGCGATCATGCCCTTTTCACGCGCCTGGGCGACATGCCGCCTTAAACTGTCATGTCCAAAACAAAATTTCAGACGCGACGCCGGGCTGGCTATGACACAGTTGCTACCAATGCCGTGCCAATCCGTGACAATTGTCACGGTCGGTTCGGCGGAACTGACGTGAGCTCGCAACAACGAGGACAATTCCTCGGAATCAAACATCGGCAAATCACCGTGCACGATTATGACGTCATCAATGCCAGCCGCTGCTAGTCGGGCGACGGTGGCATCCATTGCTGCATTCAACCCTGCCACGCCCAGGTCGGCTTCAGACAGATATTCGCAGTCAAAGCTCGCGGCCAGCGACTCTACGTCCGGATCCGGCGAGACCAGTGTGACCCCGGCCAGATCTGCAGATCGAGACAACGTCGTCAGCACGTCTTGCAGCATCGTTCTCGAAAGCCCGTATCGCTCGCCTGACGTCAGCACGCCAGACAGGCGCTGCTTTGCCTCGGCAAGACACTTCACTGGCACTACTGCCCACATCTACCAAACCTCTAAACGAAATAATGGATTCACAGCCGAAACCATTCTTCACCAATACTAGGCGGCGCATAGCAAAACGTCTTGTTCGCCAATTCCTGAATGATTGACTTAGCGCGCAACGGCCTGATTCAGGCCGGTCTTTCGTCCGGGAGATTCGGGTAAGGACCTAATCGCGAGATCAGGACCACACCCAGAAACACAACGCCGACGAGGACCCACAGCGCGCCGATGTAGTTCCCGACCCGATCGTAATACAATCCCATCGCCGGCGCGCCGAATGCCGAACCCAGCTGGAATGCGCCAAACATGATCCCATTGATTTGTCCGAATGACCGGGAGCCGAAATACCGGCTGACGATGTAGGCAATTTCACTGATCTCCGAACCAAGCGCAAGACCAATCATGATGGCTGCGACGAGTACGAGCACGCCACTAATCTCAAGAGCCAACACTGCAATGCCAAAGCACATTAAAAGTAGAAACGTCGCCGCTACATAAGGAGCAAAATAGCGGTCCATGAGATAGCCTGCGAGAATGCGACCGACAATGAGGCCGGCGCCAAGTGAGCCCATGTACAAAGATGCAGACGATGGTGCGACGCCACGACCGATAAGCATCGGCACCAAATGCGCGAGTATGCTGGTGATGCCAAATCCGACCAGCAGGAACGACACAAGAATCAGCCAGTAGCTATGAGTCCGGAGCGCCTCGGCGTTCGTTAAACCGATATCAATAGCGCTGTTGGCGGCATGGTTTTGTCGCGGCGCGTCGCCATCGGGTTGTAATCCATACTGCGACGGCGACTCGCGCAACAGCAACGCAGTCAACGGAAAGTTGATCAATAATATCGCGGCGGCGAAATACAGATATGCCTGTCGCCACCCGAAACTGTCGATCAACCACTGCCCTAGAGGTGGTACGAGTGCTGCACCGACTCCGAATCCTGCAAGTGAAATCCCTAACGCAATGCCGCGACGCTTGCGAAACCAGGCAACGACGACTCGTGAATAACTGAGTGGCAGCGTGCCTGCACCAAGTAGCGGAATGAGTAGGTACATGGCATAGAAATGCCAAATGTTGCCTTGCATCCGGTTCATTGACGCGACGGCGATTCCCATCAGAATGACGGATGGAATGAGTACGCGCCTGACGCCGATGCGATCGACAAGCCAACCCACTAGCGGAGAGCAGAACACGATCGTGATGTTGGTAATCGTCAACGCGAAGGATATTTCCACCCGCGTCCAACCGAACTCCGCCTCCAGCGGCGCCACGAAGGTGCCAAATACGAATACCGTGAACATCGCGTAACTGAGCGACAGACCGACGAACGAGGCCGCGACATTCCACCAACCGTAAAATATTCCTGTCGAACCGGGTGCTTGCATTGCCGGGTATCCATGGATTGCACTGTCAGTCATTCGATACCGAACCACGAGTCAAAGATCGGGGCCGCTGGCCTACTATAATGTCTTTCATGAACATCGCGGTAAAGGCAAACACACAGGCGTCGGCAGCATGGGCGGCGTTCAAATGGGAAGACCCGTTTCGATTTGACCTGCAGCTGACAGACGAAGAGATACTGGTCGCCGATACGGCCAGCCAGTATGCACAGGAGCAGCTGGCGCCGCGCGTCCAGGCGGCATACAGGAATGAGCACACTGACCCGACGATCTTTCGGGAGATGGGTGAGCTGGGCCTGCTGGGTCCAACAATCGATGGCTACGGCTGTTCGGGTCTGGGCTATGTCAGTTACGGCCTGATTGCTCGCGAAATCGAGCGTGTTGACTCCGGCTATCGTTCCATGATGAGTGTGCAATCCAGTCTCGTGATGTATCCGATTCATGCCTACGGCAATGAATCGCAGCGCGAAAAGTACCTTCCGAAGCTAGCCAGCGGTGAATGGATTGGCTGCTTCGGATTGACTGAACCCGACTACGGTTCCGATCCCGGTGGCATGAAAAGCCGTGCCCGGTCTGTTGCCGGCGGTTACGAACTAAGCGGCAGCAAGATGTGGATAACAAATTCACCAATCGCCGATATTTTCGTGGTCTGGGCAAAAAACGACGACGGCAGAATCCGGGGTTTTATTTTGGAAAAGGGGATGACGGGCCTGAGTGCTCCCAAAATTGACGGTAAGTTATCGCTGCGCACGTCGGTAACCGGTGAGATCGTCATGGATGCCGTGTTTGTTCCCGATGAGAACCTGCTGCCAGATGCAGACGGCCTGAAGGGGCCGATGGGCTGTCTCAACAATGCCCGCTACGGCATCGCGTGGGGCGCTCTTGGTGCCGCCGAAGCCTGCTGGCACGCCGCGCGACAATACGTTCTTGACCGTAAACAATTTGGCCGTCCGCTGGCTGCGAATCAATTGATTCAGAAGAAACTCGCGGATATGCAAACCGAAATCGCCTTAGGTATGCAGGGCTGTCTGCAGGCCGGACGCCTGAAAGAACAGGGGCTGCTTGCCGCGGAACTAATTTCGCTACTGAAGCGGAATTCATGCGGCAAAGCATTGGAGGTCGCTCGTATGGCGCGGGACATGCACGGCGGTAACGGAATTTCCGATGAATATCCGGTCTTCCGCCACATGACAAACCTGGAATCCGTAAACACCTATGAAGGTACACACGATATCCACGCACTGATACTTGGTCGAGCCCAAACTGGCATCCCGGCCTTCTCTGCCTGAGGATCGCGACTGTGTCGGCTGCCGAGACCCAAGAACTGGTGGCCGCCTTTTTCCGGCGCCACGGCATTCACGCGATTACGCTGACGCCCATGTCCGGCGTTACTGTGGCACACAGCGTTTGTGACCTGGGAATCGAATTCGCCGAGGACGAGACCCATTCCGCGTATCGCGCTCAATTCAAACTGCAAGGTGATGAGGCGTCGATCGGTGACCTGGTCACCCATATTGATGCAAACGGAAGACTGCAGCTCACTGGGAGCCAGGGCGAGACTCCGTCGCTTCACGCTGTGCTCGAATCCTTCCTGAAAGCCATCGAAACGCGAGTTGGCAAGGTGCGTCACGAGCAGTCTGTACAAAGCGTTACATTCCTCGGCAACCGGTTCATGCTGAATGGCAAGATTGAATTTACTGTTGTCGAGGACATCGATGGCCGCCTCAAAATCGAGCTTCACAAAGGCGAAGATCGGCAGCCCGCAGTGCTGCTGGCCAGTTCGCTGCTGGACGGGCTCTACGACGGCTCCATACAGTTGTTAAACTCGGAGCATCCGTGATATTGACCGTCTTTAGATACAGGTTCCTGGAAGGAAGACACAATGAAGATAGCGATTCTCCTCTACGATAATGTGACCGCGCTCGATGCGATCGGTCCTTACGAAGTGCTGCACTTGCTACCCGATGCCGAGGTACATTTCGTTGCAACGTCAGCCGGTCCAATAAAGACCGACGCAGGCCTGGCGATGCTAAATGCGGACACTGCGCTGGCGGACGCCACAGATTTCGACATTATTGTCATTCCGGGTACACCCGACCCCTCCGTCGTAATGGCCGACGAAGCCGTGCTGGATTGGGTGCGGAAAAGTCACGAGACAACCCAATGGACGATCTCAGTTTGCACCGGAGCGATGGTGCTCGGGGCGGCTGGGTTGCTACAGGGTCTCAAAGCAACTACGCATTGGCTCGGCCTGGAAATGCTGGAGAACTTTGGCGCGAAACCCACCGCCCGACGCGTCGTCGAACAAGGCAAGATCATTACAGCGGCCGGCGTTTCGGCCGGCATCGACATGGCGCTCACGCTGGCCGCAAAAGAATATGGTGACGAGGTTGCGCAGAGCATTCAGTTGATCATCGAGTACGATCCGCAACCACCGTTCTCGGCCGGTTCACCGGACAAGGCACCCGCCGCAATAACGCAACAAATACGTAGCCAGTACTCGATCGGCTAGTGAAGCAATTTGACCTCGTTGTAGCGGATGAACTAATAGCTGACAGAATCGGCGGCAAGCAAATGGCTTGCGCTCGCAATTGTTCGTGGTGTTGTCACCAACTGATCGTGATGACAAATCGGGATGACGCTGTCGCTATGCTGCAAGCGGCGCGAACACAAAAGTCTTCGGCGGAGTTTCATGATTTTGAATTGGCGCTTCGAGAACAGGCTGCCGAAATCGGGCATCTGACGCACGAGCAAGCCGAAACAAAACACTGGACCTGTCCATTTCTTCGCGATAATTCGTGCTCGGTCTACGACCTGCGCCCTATCGCGTGCCGTTCAGTATTTAGCTCCGATGCCAGCTGCTGTAAAGCGATGATGGAGGCCGAACGCTTCGCAGAGCTCAGTGACGAACAACAGGCGCTGGCGACCGAGATCGGTACGCGCGCAATGGCGCTACAAATAGAGATCAACGATCGTCGCCCGATAACAGGTGCGGTCGAAATGCGCAGCCTACTTGTCGAGCTACTCGATGAACGAGATTCGAACCTGTAGGAGCTGCGCTCGCGCTGCGACCGCATAATGTCGCAGCGCAAGCGCAGCTCCTACAATTTTAGCCGCCAATATAATACATTTCGACCTTTTCGCCCGAGGGCGCGTGCGTCGCACGAAGCTCACTGTAACGATCCGCGCGATCACGCCACAGATTCTGCACAATGCTCAGCAATTCGTCGTCTCTCACACCCGCCCGCAGCGGCTCACGCAGATCCGTCCCGTGATTGGCGAACAGGCACGTGAATATTTTGCCGTCGGATGACAGCCGCGCACGGCTGCAATCACCGCAAAACGGCTTCGATACCGACGTGATGAATCCAAGTTCACCGGCGCCGTCGACAAACTCGTAGCGGCTGGCAACCTCACCCTGATAACTCCGATCACGCGGCCGTAGTGGCCATCGAGCATCAATCATCTCAACGAGTTCTTTGGCCGGCACCGTGTCTGAAACACGCCAATGATTGATCGTCCCGACGTCCATATACTCGATGAAGCGCACGATAACGCCGGTGCCACGAAAATACTCCACCAAATCGAGTGCGGTGTGTTCGTTCAAACCGCGTTTGATCACGGCATTAACTTTGACCGGCGACAGCCCGGCCGTAATTGCCTCCCCGATGCCTTCCAATACGCGTTTAACGTTGCCGCGACCACCGCTCATCAACCTGAATACCTTGTTATCCAGCGAATCCAGGCTCACGGTGACGCGATCCAAGCCTGCGGCCTTCAGCGCCGCTGCCTGGGCCCCGAGCAATACACCGTTCGTCGTCAGCGCGAGATCATCGATTCCATCAATTCGGTTCAGGTCGCCGATCAGATCAGTAACACCAGGGCGCAGCAGAGGTTCGCCACCCGTGATACGTACCTTCTCGACGCCGAGTTTTCGAAACACCTGTGCAACCCTGAGGATTTCCTCGAATGACAGACGTTCCTTGCTGCGCAGGAACTGGAACTCTTTGTGGAACTTGTCTTCGGGCATGCAATACGGACAACGGAAGTTGCAGCGATCCATCACCGATATGCGCAGGTCGTGCAGCGGCCGGCGAAACCGATCCCGCGTTGACTGGTCGGCGGCAACTCCGAATTTGATGACTTGCTCTTTCATGCCAGCTCCAAATCGGCCGATGGCAACACTCTTATGTCGTATTGTATCGATCATACGAGAGGTCTGCGGCAGCCGAATAGGACAGGAGTGCACTATTTCTTGGTATTGAGGGCTGCCCGGCGCCTGTGGAACGGAGTTTCCTTGCACCGAACCACGGACGGGATACCGCGCGTAATCAAATCTGCGTAAACTGCAGAAACACTTACGAATACAATAGCGTAACCCGCATGCAACACAGTCAGGAATTCGAAATCACTCGTGTTCAAAGCCACGATAGCCTTGTCGCGAGAGACGTTATTGCGACAGAAGAGCCGCTGGAGATCCGAATCGGATTTAGAGCGGCGGCTGGCCGGGAAGAGAAAAACGTATCAATCACAATGCGTACGCCGGGCAACGACGAAGAACTTGCGGCCGGTTTCTTATTTACGGAAGGCATACTAAAGTCACCAGCCGAAATCATTGAAATCTGGCATCGTAGCCCGCCGGTTCCCGGTAGTGATTTACGAAACGTCATACGCGTCGATCTTGTCGATGATGCTCTTGTGGATCTTGAGCGCCTCGAGCGGCACTTCTACACAACGTCGAGCTGCGGTGTTTGCGGCAAAGCTTCAATAGATGCCTTGCGCGTACAAACCAGCTATACGGCCGCCATTGCAGAGTCCAATTTCATGATCGGTCCGGACAATGTGTCGAGTCTAGCCAGGAAACTGGAGAAAAAACAGGAGATTTTTGGCAAGACTGGCGGCCTGCATGCATCCGGTCTATTCGATGCAAGCGGCGAAATTAGCGTCGCCCGGGAGGATGTGGGCCGACACAACGCAATGGACAAGCTGATCGGACGCCTGTTTTTGGATGACAATTTGCCAGCTGCCGAACACGGGATCGTCGTCAGTGGTCGCACGAGTTTCGAATTGGTGCAAAAAGTGGCGATGGCGGGCGTACCAATGCTCGTAGCAGTTGGCGCGCCTTCCAGCCTCGCAATCGACATTGCGCGCGAATTCGGAATAACGCTGGTCGGTTTTCTGCGCGATGGTCGCTTCAATATCTATTCCGCGAAGCAGCGCATCAAGATCTAGAAATATTACAAGTAGCGTGTTGATCAATCAGCGAGTTCCGCCGCAAAATTCAACACGTCCCGGGCCAGCTGCATGCGGTCTTCCAACGAAACCATAACAGTGTTAGTTACGGTTGCCGACATACCCATTGCCCGAACTCGCTCGAGCTCACCCTGGTCCTGTCGATCAATTACCAGTCCGTCGATAAAATCCACGTAATGCCCGGCCACGGTCGCGACATCGGCAACCATTCCCAGTTCCTTCATTATTTTCGCAGTCGGGCCCTTCAGCGCCCGCCCCCCAACCACCGGTGACACAGCAATCACCGGTGCTGCGCAGGCGCGCAGCAGTTTTTTCATGCCCGGTACGGCAAGAATGGGATCAATGCTCAAAAACGGATTGGATGGACACAGAATTACTGCTCGGATTGTTCCCTCGGTAAGGGCGGTTTCCAGTTGCGGTGACACGGACGCTTCTGCACTGCCTCGGTACTCAATAGCGTGCACGCGCGGTTCGCATCGGTGTTTTACGAAATACTCCTGGAAAGACAACCAGCTCGTTCCAGCGGCACTCTCGGCCAGCAAATGGGTGTGAACCGGATTGTCGCTCATCGGCAGGACCGATGGCCGCGCCTGGAAGCGTTGTGCAAGTTCTGCTGTGAGGTCGGTTAACGTGGCGCCGTCGGCCAGCCGCTGCGTACGGTATCGATGGGTCTCAAGATCCTTATCGCCCAGCTGGAACCAAGCGTCATCGGGATTGTCTTTTTGCAGCGCCTGCATGAATGACCAGGTCTCCTCCGCACGTCCCCAGCCGGTCTGTGTGTTACTTACGCCGCAGAGAGTATAAAGCAGCGTGTCGATATCCGGGCAGATGTAGAGGCCAAGGTGTTCAAAGTCGTCACCCGTATTGGCGACGATCACGAGTTCCTCCGGGTCAAGGATTTTCGACAACCCCAGCGCCAGTTTTGCTCCACCGATGCCGCCGGACAGGGCAAGCACCTGCTCGCTCATCGAAACAGATCCAGATCTTTGGGTCGCAGCAGCGTTTGTACCGAGGCCTCGTCATCGGGAATCAGAGTAAAACCTCTCACGATCACAACAGGTTTGGCTTCTGCCCCCTGCCCCATCAGCGCCGACGCGCCCGCCGCAATCTCATCGGCGAGCGCGACTTCCGTCACTTGCATCGGCCGCTCGAACAGGTCCATCGTTTGTCGCAGGTCTATCAGGGACTGCATACCGGCGACGCCCAATGCATGGCCCACCGTGCCGTTGCGCCATGCGCGACCGATACTGTCGGTGACGATCACGCCGACCCGGCGGCCACTGAATTCACCCAGCGCTGCCGCCAACCGAGCCGCCGAGGCATCGGGATCCTCCGGCAGCAGTATGACCTGGTCGGCATGAGAATTTGACTGATCGACACCCGCGTTCGCCATCACGAAGCCCAATCGATGTTCGACGATGATTACACCGTGATGCTGCCGAACGACCTCGGTGGATTCATCGAGGATGACTTGAACAAGGGCCGGATCCTTGTCGTTTTCCGCGGCCCTGACCCTGGCTTCTTCCGAAGGCTTCACATCGGCCAGAGTAACGATTCGGCCCTCCGCTTTGGAAACGACTTTCTGGGCGACCACCACAATGTCGTCGTCCATCAGAGTCATATCGTTGGACTTCAGTGCCGCAGCGACCAGGCCTGCCAGGTCGTCACCGGGTTCGATCAAAGGCAAGCCCATGAGAGCGAAATATTCAACGCGATCCGGCGCATAGCTGCTTGCGGTCATTCAACCGTCTCCCTCAGGTTGGGATTCGTTGTGTAGTTTTGTTGGTGATACCTGACCAATAGTCCGGGTCTGTTCAACAGCCGCAACCTGATTTACTGCACTAAATACTATTTAGAACCGCAACAAACGTCTTGTCTGACCAGTCATCATTGATTGACTAAGCGCGCAACGATACTTTGAGATATATTGAAGGTAATTAAGTATAAGAAATGTGGCATTGGCGCAATTCCGGGCTACGTATTTACCGAGCTTGCATTGTCAGTCAATGCTTGGTGCATTCTTGTCCAAGATGAATCCCAATAGCGGATTATCCTTGCTAGGCGTCGAATTAACTTAGAAAAACCGAGTGCGGCCTAAAGGCTGAAAAGAGGTTTCACATGTATCCAGCGCCCTTTAACTACCATCGTCCTGAGACTTTGCAGGACGCCATTGGACTCATGGCAAAATTCGGTGACGACGCCAGAGTTATCGCCGGTGGCCAGAGCCTGATCCCCATGCTGAAGCTCCGCGTGGGCGATATGGACGAACTGATCGATATCGGTCGATTGCCCGGCTTGGCGACTATCGAATTACGCGGTAATACCTTACACATCGGCGCGCTGACCCGACATGCACAGATTGCCGCTTCCGACGTCGCTGCAAAAATTCCCTTGCTGCGAGATTGCGGCGGCGGAATAGCCGATAAGCAAGTACGCAACATGGGCACCATCGGAGGTAGCGTCAGCATTGCCGACCCCAGTGGCGACTGGCCTTGCGGCCTGCGAACCCTGGATGCCACCGTAGTTTGTTCCGGGTCCAATGGCAGCCGCAACGTATCGATCGCGGATCTGCTTGTCGATTCATACACCACCTCTCTGGCGAGCGACGAACTCGTCACGGAAGTTCAAATTTCGGTGCCACCAGCCAACAGCGGCAGTGCCTATGTGGCTTTCAAGCGCGCAGCATCGTGCTACCCAACGGCCACGGCGGGAGTATTGCTTACGATGAATGATGGTGTTTGTGAACGAATTCGCATCGCACTGGGGGCCGCCGATTCTGTGCCAGTGGTGTCGGAGGAGGCAGAAGCCATGCTGCGGGGTCAAGAGCTGAACGCGGATCTGCTGCAACAGGCCGCCGAGGTCATTGTGTCCGCTTCATCACCTGCTGCGGATGCCCGCGGTTCGGCGGACTTCAAACGGGCCATGTTGCGTTCACTGGTTATCGAGTCAGCAGAACGCGCCATTGCCCGCAGTCATGGTGAGCAAATTTCCGGGGGGCACCGCTATGCGTGAAAACAAACAATCTGTGCTGGTCGAGCTAACCGTGAACGGTGATTCCTACCAGCGGGAAATTGAGCCACGCACCTTGCTGGTCGAGTTCATTCGTGAAGAACTTGGGCTGACAGGAACACACATCGGCTGTGATACCAGCTACTGTGGCGCGTGCACGGTCATGCTTAATGGTGATTTGATCAAATCCTGCACCTGCTTGGCGGTACAGGCGGATGGCGGTGTGGTGGAAACGGTCGAAGGTCTGGAACAGGGGGATCAATTGCACCCGCTACAGACCGCTTTTTCCGAGCATCATGGTTTGCAATGTGGTTACTGCACGCCAGGTATGCTGATGGCCTCAAAAAACCTGCTGGATCAAAACCCCAATCCAAGCCGCGAGGAAATCCGTAAGGCCATTGCTGGCAACGTGTGTCGTTGCACGGGTTACCAGAATATCTTTAAAGCCGTCGATGCTGCGGCCAAACAGATTCAGGAGGTCTGAGCCATGGACATGTCATTCAATGGCGACTTCGAGGTTGGCATTCCCCGCGCCGAAACTTTTGAGTTACTGGCCGATCCGCAGAAATTTATGCCGGTACTGCCCAATTATCACAGCATGAGTATGAAGGAGTCCGACGCAAACACCGCCATCGTGAAGGTGAAAGTCGGCATCGGCAAGGTACACGGCATCGCCACGACCGAGATGACCCTGCAGGAACGTGATACGCCGGTACGGGCCAGCTATATTGGCAAGGGCAATGTAATGGGTGGTGCCTATAACATGATCGTGGCCTTCGAGCTCCAAGACGGCAGCGACGGAGGCACCACCGTTAACTGGGAAGGTACGACGCAGATTTACGGCAAGATCCTGTCCATTGCCGGTGGCGGCTTGCGCGGCTACGCAGAAAAAGAAATTAACAGGGTCATCGACAGTTTGCAGAGCGCGCTGGTCAGCAAAGAGCATTTCGAATCGATCTCGGCGGCGGCGCATGCGGCCCCACCCCCCAGCGAAGGCTTCATTGCCATCATTATCAGTTTCTTCCGTCGCCTGTTTGGTGGATCGGACGCCCCGCCCGCCTCGGCTATTGAGGAATCCGCTACGACGGCGCCGGAGGTCGTTCAACAGCCCGCCCGGAAACTCGTCAAGGACAAGTTGCGGCCTGTGAAGCCGATTGAAAGCTCCATTCAGGTGGATACCGATGGCGGCGACCGTTGGGTCGGGCAGCATTTGCGGCGCAAGGAAGATGTCCGCCTGCTTCGAGGTCTTGGCCTGTTCGCGGACGACTACCAATCGGCCGATATGTTGCACATGGGATTTGTGCGCTCTCCCTATGCCCACGCGAAAATTCTCGGCATCGATGTTTCGGCCGCCGAGGCCCTGCCCGGTGTCGTGTGCACAATGACCGGCAGCCAGGTCGCGGAATTGACCACCCCATTCATGCAAATCGGTGCCGAACCCGGCGCTTTGGTTGAAGACTACGGCATCGCAACCGATACCGTGCGCTTCCAGGGCGAGCCCGTGGTGATGATTGTCGCAGAGTCTGCTCGGTTGGTAGAAGATGCGATCGAACAGGTGGCCGTCGAGTACGAACCATTGCCTGCGATGGTGATGTCTGAAGATTCGTTGAAAAATGAGACCATCCTGCACCCTGCGGTCGGCAGCAACGTGATTTTTGAAGGCACCTGGGACCACGGCGAGGTGGACAAGGCGTTTGCTGAGGCCGCTCATGTGGTGAACATTGGCCGTTTGCACTTTCACCGCTTCTCCAGTACCCCTATCGAGACCGCCGGTGCGATCGCCACCTGGTCACGGCAGGGCAACATCGACCTGATTTCCAACGATGGCCTGCCAGGCGTTACCGCGCAGATGATCGCGATGTATCTGGGAGTGAGTACCGAGAATATTCGCAGCCGTAGCCACGATGTCGGCGGCAACTTCGGCACTAAAACGGTCATCCATCCCTACATGGCGCTTACGGCCGTGGCCTCCCGCGCTGTGGGTGGCCGCAGCGTCAAATGGATCGAAACTCGCAGCGACAACCTCGCGTCATTCCATGGAGGTGAACGTACCTACCTGGATACCCAGGTGGCGCTAGACCAGGACGGCGTCATTACCGGCATTCGTTCGAAACACCTGGACGACTGCGGTGCCTACACCCGCTACGAACCGCTGGGCTGCGCTATCTGGTCTCAGGTGTATTGCGCAACTTATCGCGTGCGCAACTTGCATATCGACTTCACGCAAGTCGCGTCGAACAAGCCGCCCTGTACGCCTAACCGGGGCTACTCGCGACTGCCTCACCTGTGGTTTATGGAACGTGTCATCGACATATGTGCGCATGAATTGGGAATTCCCGCCGATACGATGCGTCAACGCAACTACATCAGGCCCGAGCAGTTCCCCTACACCACGCCGAACGGCTGCGTGTATGACTCCGGGGACTATCCGAATATGTTGGTGAAAGCGAAGGAACTGATCGGCTATGACGAGTGGCGTCAAAAACAGATCGCTGCCCGCAAGGACGGTCGGCTGCTCGGCATCGGAATAGGCACGACGCTCGATTCCGGTACCAACAACTTCGGCCAGGTTACGCTGGTTAATCCTGACTCGGTCTTCTCAGGCAACACCGAGGCCGCTCGCGTCAAGATTGGCCTCGACGGCTCGGTGGTCGTAATGCTGGGCTCGGTGCCCCAGGGTCCGGGTCACGAAACTGTTACTGCCCAGGTGGTCGCCGATGATCTCAACATCGGGCCCGATATGGTGAACGTGCGTACCGGTTTCGATAGTCAATGGAACAGCTACGCCGGTCTGTCCGGCACTATCGCCAGCCAGTTTGTGGTCACGGGTCTTTCTGCTGCGCACGGCGCTGCGGAGAAGTTGAAAGCGCAGCTGAAGCGTCTGGCAACGTTCGCCCTGGACGCCAGTGTCGATGAACTCGAACTGGGCGTGGGCGAAATGGGCCCCGAGGTTCGGGTTATTGGTCAGCCGGAACGAGCGATCAATTACTGGATGCTGGCCAATCTGGCCAACTGTAATACCGCCAGTGTACCCGAGGATTTACGGGACATTGATCTCAACGTTTTGCATATCTACAAACCGCCTTTTGACATGCCGGACAAAGAGAAGAAGTTCGGCAACCTGACGCTCACCTATGCACCGCAGGTACATATCTCAGTCGTTGAGATAGACCCCAAAACGTACCAGCCGACGATCCTCGACTATGCAGTCGTGGACGACTGCGGTGTGGCCATCAATCCCAAAATCGTTGAGGGCCAGGTGCACGGCGCCACTTGCCATGGCATCGGAGCGGCGCTGCAGGAAGCATTCCAGTTTGATGACGAAGGAAATATGATCACGGCTACATTTACGGACTACGCACCGATGACGTCTTTGAATATGCCAGACCTTAATTGTGCCAGTACGGAAACGCCGTCACCGTTTAGCTACAACGGTGCCAAGGGATGTGGAGAAGGCGGCGGCGCACCCTTGCACAGCATCTCCGCCGCTGTGCAGGATGCCATGCATGGTCTTGGCGTTATAATTACGGAATCTCACAACGCACCTTCGATACTGATGGCTGCCGCGGCAAACCCAAATCGAAACGACGTTGTATCGGTAATATCTAATCCGTAGTTAGCCATTGTCACTAACGGAAAAGGCGAGCCGCGTTGGCGCGAATCAGAATTTTTCACGGACAATTGATGCCAACATCAACGGAGCGCTTATCGCGATTGCGTCGATGGCGACCCAACCACCAGCCATAGGCCGATACCGATCAGGATCATTCCAAGCAAATGAAAGAGTGCGAATTTCTCGCCGAGTAGCGTTACAGCCAGCATGGCACCGAAAACCGGAACCAGGTTGATGAAGATGCTGGCTTTGTTTGCTCCAACGATCCGCATGCCGGCATTCCACATCAACATGGAAAGTAATGAGGCCAGCAGAGCTATGGAGAGAATCGCGCCAATACTGATTGGACTGATGGGAACCGGCCTGGCCAACGTTGATTCACCAATGTAAAAAGGCAAAAGTAGCGCACACCCCCCCACTAAAATGGGAAAGAATGCGCGGCTCGTGCTCAAACCGTGCGCCAACCGAACGTAACGGACCGAGTATGCGGCGAATCCCAGCATCGATCCCATGGCAATCAGGTCTCCGCCATTTAATTTGAGTTGAGCAAGTATTTGCCAACTACCCTGACAGATAATGGTAAGTACTCCGAGGAACGATGCGAGTATGCCGAGTATTTGCACAACTTTCAGGCGGACACCATAAAAGAGCCATGAGAACAGCACCGTTAAGATTGGCTGAGTAGCATTGATCATGACCACGTTCGTCGCAGTCGTGAAATTCAGGGCAACCATAACCAGACTGGACGCGCCAACGAGAAAGGCACCCAGTAACAAAAATTCACGCCAGTGCTCCCGGTAGACAATGAGCGTCGTTCGGATATCGACCAAGACAACCGGCAGCAAAACTATGGCTGCCACAAACCAGCGCCAGAAAGACAACCCCAATGGCGGCACATGAGCGTGAACACCACGAGTGATAATGTGGTTAAGCGCCAGAAACAATGAACTGACGGTTAAAATCAGGTATGCATATTTGCGTTCTCGGCTTGAAATTTCGGGACGATTGATCATGAAGTCGGATTTACGCCGATCGGGTCAAAGGCGATCCAACTACCAGCCAAACGCCGGCAGTGACAAAAACCATGCCGGCCAGATGGTAGAGTTCGAATCGCTCGCCGAGCAACACAACGGCCATCAAAGCACCGAATACCGGGACGAGATTGATGAAGATACTCGCCCGGTTGGCCCCGATCATCCGCATGCCGGCATTCCACATGAGCATGGCGCACAGGGAGACCAATAAAGCGAGCGAAATGATTGCGCCAATGCTG
>Ga0255052_10000248_pt1 | contig 42426 bp, 28 predicted proteins | sample JV7_2_21_MG_FD_188632 | JGI IMG/M metagenome (GOLD analysis project Ga0255052, IMG submission 188632) | Seawater microbial communities from Jervis Inlet, British Columbia, Canada - JV7_2_21 | ecosystem: Environmental > Aquatic > Marine > Inlet | place: Canada: British Columbia | collected...
GATATAGCGCCATAACAGTGACGCATCGAACTGCTCGCGGAACCAGTTGATTCGCAGAGTTGAGCGGAATTCCGGCACCGGGTCGCACGATGTGCCGTATTTGCCTTTACAATCAACTATCGGTGACAGCGCGGTTGTCTGGAACTCATTGGTCAAGTACTGGTGCGCGGTATATGCCACTCCAAACTCACCAATATTGCCCGCGTCGAAACCGGTGTTGAGCACGAAATCAACGCCCTCAGCCTCAAACGCCACGAAGTTCGTGAAGAATGCCGGTGTTCCCGTCCCGGTCTCGCCCAATGCGCCGCCGATTCTAACGATGCCGGCACAAATGATTGGGTCCTGAAGAACATAACAAAGATCCAGCGATTCCTGCCCGGTCGGCTGATCTATGTAATCTTTGATCGTGATGTCATAGTAATCAACCGAGACTGTTGTTGCTGTCAGAAAATCGAAGAGCTCCGGTTCCCAGACGAAACCGAACGTCGTGGTCTCCGCCGTTTCCGGTGTCGGGTTGGCAATCGGGTTTGTGCCACTAAATATATTGATCTGCCCTGAGATGATATCGGGCACCGTGCCGACCTGGCTAGGCAGCATGCCCGTGCCTGAACTTACACACAGGTTGAACAGTTCGCTACCCGGGGCCGGTGGGGTATATGTCCCGAAGGGCTCAGGGCCAATCGAGCACGGATCAAGTGTTGCGTTGTCCAATCCAGTCGTGACCGGACGGAACAACTCGCCGACATTCGGGACGCGCACGGCTTCCTGCTCCATGGCCCGCACCCGGAATCCCGGAACGATTTCCCAGCTGATTCCCGCTTTCCACGACTCGGTGCTGCCTTGCACACTGTAGTCCGCGCTGCGAAATCCGAGTTCGATACCCAGGTTTTCGAAACCAGTTTTGCCCTGTACGATCGGCACGATTGCTTCAATGTAATACTCGTCCGAATCGTATGCGCCGTTAACCGGGAGGCGGTTGCCGCCGGCACCGCCCTGACAACTGGCTGGTGCCAGTTTCAGACACTCGTCCGGATTCGAAGACGCTTTCAGGTCACTGTGTTCGTACCCAACGGCAACGGAAAGACCATCATCCGCCCACGGAATTCTCATTGCATCAAAAGTCCCGGAGAGTGATCCACCATAAATCGTTTGCGAGGCTACCCGCAGGTCACTGGCAACCGCGATGAAGAATCCATCGTCGCGCTGCTGCTCGGTGATCGATCCCTCTGGTCCGAATATATTGATCGGCGAACAGGGAGCTTCTGACAGGACTCCCTGTGCACTGAGGCACTCGGTCGCACTGACCGTATTGATGCCGAGCTGAAGGTTGGTCAGGTTGGTAAAGCCATCGCGGGTTTCCACGAAATCGGATTCACCGCGCTGGTACGATATGTCGTAGTCCCAGCCCGCCATCGCCCCTGGCAGTTCACCGCGAACACCCAACACATACTGGTTATAGTCCGTGTTGAATGCTCCCGTACGTGCGCCGAGTTCGATCGTACGTCGACGGGCGGTCGATGTGAACGTGTCGGTTGCATCGAATGAGCCGTTGCCGTCGAGGTCGTTAATACCGACCTGATTAAAGCCCGTTGGGTCAGCAGCCAGCGCAGCCTGCAAAGCGGCTAGCGTATCCATGTCGTCCTGGCTCAGCGGTGGCGGCTTGGCCAGAATAGCGTCTATCGCTGCTTGAGTTTCCGTCACGAAATCCGCCGCTCCGGTCGTCAGATCATTGAGGATCGTTGTCTGTGTCGCAGCGTTAAAGAACGGGTTCATAACAGGAATCTCGAAAGCCGTCCCGAATGTGCCCGATGGGGCGATCCGGAAATCCGATGAGTTATTCGAGAATGTGGCCCGGGCGTAGAACTCGACACTATCGCTAAAGGAATATGACGCGATCGTGGTTGCCTGCCAGCGTTCCTGCGGTGTTTGATAGTAGTTGAAAGGGTTGAAATTTAATCGGGCGCACTCTCCGAGAATGAGGTCCCCGTTGTCGCGGAACTGGTATGAGTTGCCGCTACGAAGATTGAGTGTCGCCGGGATCGACGTAGTCGAGCCAACACCCGTCGAATGCGCGGTCGTGAAATCCGTGTTGCCCGAGCATTCTGGCGCCGGTTTTTCAGGCGGTGCGCCCAGGCCGGAACCGGACGTCGACGAAACACCGAATAATCCAAATTCTCGGTGCTCGAGCCGAACTTCGCCTCGCTCGGTGTGGCCACCGCCGATTACGATGTGGCCGCGATCGTCGTCAAAACTCACGCCAAACAACGCATGTATGCTTGTGGTGTCTCCACCACCGCCACCGACCGCTACACCTGAGTCGGTATCCGAGAAGCCAAGGTCAATCTCGAAGCCTTCGAAGTCGTCGCGCAATAAGAAGTTTATCGCGCCGGACATCGCATCCGATCCATAGACCGCTGATGCGCCGCCGGTGACAACGTCGACACGCCGAAGCATATTGACGGGAATGACATCGGTCGTAACGATGCCGTTAATGTCGTAAGGCGCCAGCCGCTTGCCGTCGATCAAAATCAGCGAACGTTCGGGCCCAAGGCCTCGCAGGTCAAGTGTCGCCTGGCCGGCCGTGCCATTGTTCACGTTTTCGCCGTCGCCCGGAATTGTGATAGGCAAGTCGCGAAAAATGCGTTCAATATTTGGCGTTTGGTTTAGCTGGATTTCTTCTATGCCTATCGTCGTAACAGGACTTGCCGCCAGAATGTTTTGGTTTTTAAGGCGAGTGCCTGTAACGGTCACTTCCTCGATTTGTTCAGCGTCGTCGTCTTGCGCCATCACTGTGCCTGACGGCACGATCAGAGCGCTCGCGACAAACGCCAGCCCACTTAGCCAAGTGGACGAGATTTTAAAGTTACGCATTGAAATTGCTCCCATATTCGGAGTTATTGACATCCGCCCGCCTACGATTCTCTTGCCGTAAGTCAGGCGCCATTACTCATGTGGACAGCATAGTAGCAAAAAAGTCAGGGTCATAAGAAACTGTGGCCAATAACCAACAGTTATATGCCGATCGTCCGGGTTCCAGAATCCTTCGACCCAGGCGGCTCACTGTCAGTAAGTTATTGTTTTTCTTCGACAATCGTACTCCATCGTCTCATCTCTGTTATCTCATGCCGGCCCAATCCGGTACTCCCCGACAGAAGAAAATAGCAAAATGCATCGCGTATTTTCCGCAAAACCTTGTCGCGTTTCCACAACATCGACTAAATTGGGCAACCGAATTAAGCCGGCTGTAGCTTGCGCGCATCACCGTATACTTTTGTGGCGGCCGTCTGTCGCTTGTGTCAGTCAGACCCGACCGTTCGAGCGAACACCAGATACAACGATGCGGGTCTTAAGCAGGATAAGAGGTTTCGGCCGGCCACGGTCGGCAACTATAATTACGCGTTCGGGTCGCCTATCCGTATTTCTCAATGACGCTTCCGGGCGATTAAAAAAGGATACTCAATCGAATGGCCAGTAAGTCAAGACTGCACATACCGCATCCCTCGGCCCGCCCGGGCGACAAACCGGATTTCAGTTATCTGAATCTCTCGCCGGCAGGTAGCGCGGAAAAGCCGCCGGTCGATGCGCGCACGCGCGACATAGAGCATCTGAGTCTCGAACTCGTGCGCGTATTGGATGACGACCACGCGGCAAAAGGTCCCTGGAATCCCGATATCGAACCGGGCGATCTGCAGAGTGCCTTGCGCTGGTTGCTGCTGACACGCGCATACGATGAGCGCATGTGGCAAATCCAGCGTCAGGGCAGGATTTCGTTCTATATGTCATCAACCGGTGAAGAGGCCGTGTCGGTCGCACAGGCCATGGCCTTGCGGCCGGGGGACATGTGCTTCCCATCGTACCGCAATCAGGGGCTCTATCTTTATCGCGGCACGAAGCTTGTGGACATGATGTGCCAGTGCCTGTCGAACACACGTGACATGTGCAAGGGTCGCCAGCTTCCAATCATGTATCACAACCGCAGTGGCAACATTTTTTCGATCTCCGGTAACCTCGGCACGCAGTACCCGCATGCCGTTGGCTGGGCGATGGCCGCGGCGATCAAGGGTGAAGACCACATCGCCACATCCTGGGTCGGTGACGGCGCTACGGCAGAGGCGGACTTCCATTACGCCCTCACGTTCGCTGCGGTCTACCAGGCTCCCGTGATCCTCAATGTCGTCAACAATCAGTGGGCGATTTCGACGTTCCAGGGATTCGCCGGTGGAGAGCGACGTCCATTCGCGGCGCGCGGCATCGGGCTGGGTATTCCGGGTATTCGCGTTGACGGCAATGACCTGCTCGCCGTTTATGCCGTGACGGTCTGGGCGGCAGATCGTGCGCGGCGCGGCGGCGGACCGACGATTATCGAACTCGTTACTTATCGCGGCGGTCCACACTCCACGAGCGATGATCCGTCCAAGTATCGGCCGAAGGACGAGTGGGTTGATTTTCCGTTGGGCGATCCTGTCGAACGCTTGAAGCAGCACCTCATCGCCGAGGGTCACTGGTCGGATGCCGATCACGAGAAACTCCAAGAGGAACTGCGGGGCGAAGTGCTGGCAGCCTGGAAGGAGGCACAGCTATACGGCACGATGACCGAGGAGCCGTTTCTTGATCCTGCCGAGATGTTCGACGACGTATACGCGGAGACGCCCGAGCATCTCGAGGCACAGCGCGAACAAATGCTCGCATTGGAGAGCTGAGCGATGGCGCAGATGAACATGATCGAGGCGATCCGCTCGGCGCTCGATGTCATGATGGATAAGGACCCCAACGTAGTCCTCCTCGGTGAGGACGTAGGCTACTTCGGCGGCGTGTTCCGTTGCACCGACGGCTTGCAGCGCAAGTATGGTGAACACCGCGTAATCGACGCGCCGATAGCCGAAGGCGGCATCATCGGCACGGCAATCGGCATGGGCGTGAATGGTCTTCGCCCCGTGGCCGAAATCCAGTTTGCGGATTACATCTACCCGGGCTTCGACCAGGTCGCCAGCGAGCTGGCGCGCCTGCGCTATCGAACCTGCGGCGAGTTCTTCTCGCCGGTTACGATTCGCACGCCGTGCGGCGGCGGGATACGGGGAGGACAGACGCATTCCCAGTCCCCGGAATCACTATTCACGCACGTCAGCGGCATCAAGACTGTCATGCCGTCAAACCCTTACGACGCCAAGGGCCTTTTGATCAGTGCCATTGAGTCAGACGATCCGATCGTGTTCTTTGAACCGAAGCGCATTTATAACGGTCCGTTTGACGGCGACCCCGACAAACCCGCCGTGCCATGGACAACGCATCCGAAGGGCGAAGTTCCCGAGGACTATTACACAGTGGCACTGGGTTCGGCCGAGGTCGTCGAAGAAGGGGAGGAGCTGACGATCATCACGTACGGCACGCTGGTCCATGTAGCGCAGGCTGCGGCCCGGATCACCGGAGTCAGCGCAGAGATCATCGACGTACGCACGCTTGCACCGCTTGATGTGGGTACACTTGCAGCATCGGTCAAGAAGACCGGCCGTTGCCTGATTGCACATGAGGCGACTCTGTACAGCGGTCTCGGCGGTGAACTCGCCGCGACGATCCAGGAAGAATGTTTCCATCACCTGGAAGCACCCATCGGTCGGGTCGCAGGCTGGGACACGCCTTACCCACACGCGTTTGAATGGCAGTATTTCCCCGGGCAGAAGCGCATAGCCGCCGGCATCCGCAAGGTAATGGAGACAGAATGAGCGAGTACATCTTCAAGTTGCCGGATCTCGGCGAAGGCACGGTCGAATCGGAGATCGGCGAGTGGCTCATCAGCGTCGGCGATCAGGTCACCGAGGAAGACATCGTCGGCACCATGATGACCGACAAAGCCGCTGTCGAACTCTCGTCTCCGGTCTCCGGCAGAGTTGTCTCGCTGGCCGGCGAACCCGGCGATATCATTGCGGTCGGCGCAGCGTTGATCGTGTTCGAGATCGACGAGGCTGCTGCAGCACCGAAAGCCGTACCAAAAGGTACGCCGCCTCCGAGAAAGATGGAGACACCGGCTCAGACGGAAGCGCCCGCTGTCCAGCAAGCACCGGCTATCCCTGCAAAGGTCATTACCTCACCCGCGATCCGGCGCAAAGCGAAAGAGGCCGGCATCGACCTCACGCGTGTGCCTGGCAGCGGACCGGGCGGCCGTATATTGCGCGAGGATCTGGATGCATTCCTGAAACACCCGGCAACGGCCGGCGCGCCTTCTGCACCGCAGCCTGCCGCAGCAGGAACCACAGAACAGAAAATCATCGGACTGCGTCGCATGATTGCCGAGCGCATGTCAGCAGCGAATCACGAGATTCCTCATTTCTCCTATGTCGAGGAAATCGACATCACCGAACTGGAAGCGCTGCGACAGCATCTTAACGCCAAGAAAAACGCTGACGCAGAGCGTTTGACCTTGCTGCCGTTCATCGGCCTCGCACTCATTCGTGCGCTCAAAGATTTCCCTCAGTGCAACACGACCCACGACAAGGAACGCAATTTGCTGATTCGTCACGAAGCGGTTCATTTGGGTATTGCAACGCAGACTCCGGACGGCCTGAAGGTACCCGTCGTGCGCCACGGCGAGAATCGCTCCATCGTCGATCTTGCAGCAGAGATTCGTCGTGTCTCCGAGGCAGCGCGCGACGGCAGCGCCAGGAAGGAAGAACTCTCAGGCTCGACCATCACGATCACGAGCCTCGGCAAGCTCGGTGGCATCGTAACGACCCCGATTATCAATTTGCCCGAAGTGGCGATCATCGGCGTCAACCGGGCAGTGGAGCGACCGGTAGTACTCAACGGTGAGATTACAGTCAGGCTGATGATTAACCTCTCCTCTTCATTCGATCATCGCTTTGTCGACGGCTACGACGCGGCAGCCATGATCCAGAGCATCCAGGAGATGCTCGAACACCCGGCGACGTTTTTTGTCGACTGAGGCGTCGAAAAGGTCTGCTCCGGCACCCATATTGCTCCAATCTGACCACTTATTTACAGTGGGCTGGACTTCCTCCGGAGCTCAAAAAATTGCCTGGAAGTGTCCGCCAGACCGGAGCAAGTCCATTCGACCAGGAGCAAACATTCCCGGCCGCCCGGCCGCTTGAAAAAGCCCAATTAAGGGGAAAAATCATGGTTTTCCCGCTTATACGTAGTTATGCGTAGTTATGCTTGGTCTTTATACGTATTTATACGTACTATAAAGCCTCCAAACGGTACGAAAAGCCAAACCCGTTGAAAAACGGCGACGGAAAGCCACGGGTCCTCGCTTCCTCCGAGAAGCCATGGAAGACCTCTCAAAGGATCCCAAGACCGCCGGGCTGCCAATGGGGATGACCGAGCGCATAACAAATTTAACGGCCAATCATGATCAGGTTATTAACCGTTCTCACGAGCCTGAATTTTCTGTTGTTATGTTCATGTTCGACAATGACAGAAGAAAAACGCTATCAGCGAGAAGATAAACTTATTCTGGCCAGGGAGGAGTTTTACCGGCAGCAAGGTGCTTGTCGCCAAATGGGTGGGTCTATGCAGATCAGGCTAAGGCCTGTGGGGAAGAATAACTACGAAGATTACAAGTCAGCTAGTTGTGTGAGGATTAGATGACTCAATTGCTTTATAAGCAATTCCCAGCATGACATTACGTTCCTTCTTCAAAAAGGGGTCTCAAAAAGGGGTCAGATTTATTTTTCTTTTGAAAAATAAATCTGACCCCTTTTTATAGTTTTTCACCCACCAATTCAGCGACATTTCATAAGAGAAGCGCTGCGGGACGCAACCTTTTATTCATAACCGAGTACTTTTCTGTAGCCCGGAATCGCGACATCCACAAGCCTTTTCTGAACTTCCGGAAGCTCATCGGGGAGTTCGACCGTGTCACCCGCCAGATTTTCACGGGCCGTGCCGCTTTGTTTGCGATCCGAACCCACCAGAACCCGCTCGCGCCAGTCATCCGGCAGCCTGGATACTGCACAAGCCCTTAATAATTTGGCGAAATATGCTTCCGCCTCATTCGAATCAAGGTTCTTGAGCTTATGAATCAGGTCCTCGAATCGAACAAGTTCTATTTTAGTGCCCAGCCAGGCCACCGCATTGTTCAGGAAAATGTCTTTCATCGGAGGCGCTTTTTTATGAATGCCGAATATCATCATGTTCAGCGCCTCCTCCGCAGACACGTTGCCACCTTTAAGGTGGTCGAGCGAACCATCAAACGTATCGGACAGAAAGAACCGGGCCCGGGCGAGAACCCAGTCATACGGGTCGCGAACGAGAACAATGTGGTGCACGCCGCGTAATACGATGGCCGTATCGTCGGAAAACAGAAGATGACCCCAGCTCAGGTACGGTCTGACATGCATAAAAGCGACCCGGTGTTGATGCAATATCGGATACTGAATGAATGCCTTGTGGTACTGCTGTTCCACCGGCACAAACATGCGGACGATGTTTCGCATCAGGTGCGTTCCGCATTTGGGTACGCTGTTCAGAAACACCGGTTCCCGCAACGCCTGTTGAACGTAGTTCCTGTTCAGCTCGTTAAGATCATCCGGTTTTGTACGTATTCTTGGCATGAAGCAAGTCCAAAAAAATGTGCCGGCGAATGCCGGCACAAATTATCTGCCTACCTGTCAGACGATACTAGTCGAAACGCAACTTAAGATTCAGGAAGAAGCGCCGCCCCAGCCAGTCGTACTGCGACGCCAACACCGCGTTACCGATCATTGTGAACTCCGCGTCCGTCCCTTGCCGCGTGAGCTGTGGCGGTTCCTCATCAAACGCGTTCGCAACACCAACGAGTGCTGTTAAACCGTAGTTATCGAACGTGTATTGCACAGAGAAAGAATGATACGTGATCGCTTCAGTATTCAGGACGGCCCTGTACTGCACATCACGATAGGTGACAATGTTGCTACCGAAGTGTTCCTCGTCGGACGACGTACCGATGTAGTTACCACCATAGAAGAAGGACCACGCGCCCCGGTCCAGGGTTATGTTCCAGTCGCCGACCAGTTCGGGATCTCCAACGCGTCCATTCAGCTCTTCGACTGTGGCTGACGATATTCCCTTCGTATCCTCCAGCTGCCGGGTCGCGTGCACCTCGAATCCCAGGGCGCCCCAGGGAACCTCGGTGTTGTAGCGTACTGCATAGTCCAGACCGCGGTTATTCTGCACGGCAATATTGATAAAGTCGTCGATAATATTGTCGGGAGCATTACCCAGGCCGGTGCGATCGAACAGATCACAAAGCGGTTCCGTGTCGTCGAATGCGGGCCCAAACAGTGAGTTGTAACATCCAAGCAGGATCTGCTCACCACCGAGCCGATCAACCTGGTTCTCCACCTCAATGTCAAAGTAATCGACCGAGAAGCTGAGGTCCGCGAATGCCGGTTGCCATATCACACCGACCGTCGTCGAATCCGATGTCTCCGCAACCAGCGTACCCAGGCCGCCACTACTAAACACTGTCGGCGTAACCGATCCTTGTCTGAAATCGGCCGGTATCCCGTCTGCCGCACAATTGTCCGCGAGTGTTTGCGTAACCGTGCCGGCGGCCAGACCTTCCCCCCAACGGATACACGGGTCAGTGCGCTGACTGATGAAACTCGTCGAATCCGCCAGAAAGAGCTCAAACAACGCCGGTGTTCGGAAAGACGTGCCCCGGTTGGCTCTGATTCTCACAGAATCCACAATCTGCCAATTCACACCCACCTTCCACGTCGTGTCGTCACCATAGGAATCGACATCGGTATAGCGGGTCGATGCATTCAATGTCAGGTTCTTGGCAAGCGTCTTACCGCTCAGGAGCGGTACATCGAATTCGACAAAAACTGCCTTCGTACTATCATCGCCGGTTGTGATGCCACCGCCTTCACTATCCCAATCATTGCTGGCGAGCGTAATCGGTCCGGGTGTATCCGTGATTTCGTCTTCGCGATAATGGAACCCGAATGCGACGCTCAGCGGTCCTGCGGGCAGGTCCGCGATCTCGCCGGTCATGAACCCGTCGACAGACCATTGCGTGTAATCTGTTGTGCCGGTTTCTTTCCCGAAGAGGAAGGCGTCCAGTTCAGGAGAAATATTTCCGGCGAGTAGTTGCGGATCCAGCCACGGTATGTCGATACAGGGAACACCGCGAACAGAGCTCACCGTGCCTACACAGGACTGATAGGCCCAGTTCTGGTCTCTGATCGAGTCATTAAAGGTTCGATCATCAGTGTACTCGCCTTCCGAATCGCTGACGTTAACCGAGAGATCCCAGCCCCATCCATTGCTGAGCTCACCCCTCAATCCGGCGACAAATCGACGATAGTCGATTTCAACTAAGGTATCGGCGCGATCGGTGATCGCCGTCGGACTGTACCACTGCTCACCAAACCAACCGGCGGCCGCACTTCGCGGATCTCCGCCGCCCGGGACACCCGTACCCAGTGAGCTGAAATCAAAGTCCCCGCTGTAGATATATGACCAGTATTGCTTGTAGTAATCTGAAAAAGTTTCACGGCGATTCAGCAGGACTTCCGCGTAAGCCGTTACATTGTCCGTCAGGTCGTATTCGGCCTCGGCGTAGAGTGTTATGAGTTCATTTTCCGGGTTCAGGGACTGCTTGTCCTGAAACGGGTGATTGTCATTGGTTACCCCATCCGACGGACGATCGTAAGCTACCGGAAAAAATCCGCCTGGATGAGTCAAAAATGAAGGATTACTCGGATCGACGGCATAACCCGGAGTAACTGCCCCGAGGTCATTGTCGTAATCGTATTGTCCCAGCAGAAAAGTGCTTGAGGGCGGAACATTGGACGGATCCGCATAGTCATATATCCAGACATGACCCCAGGTCAGATCCTCGCATGCAAACTTCCCGTCCCTCGGGTCAATGACATCGACCCTCTCGCCGCTATCGATATCGAATATGAACTGGTTGCCACACGTGAAGTAATCTCTCTCGCCCCGGGCCAACAGCTCCTGCTTGTGATAGTCGGCCGTTACGCGGAAGTTTCCGCGTGAAAATGTTTTGCCGTATGTGGCGCTAATACGGCTTTCCTCACCTCCGCTCTCGCTCGGCAACGACACAAATGCATCGAATTCAGCACCGTCGTCTTTCCGGGTGATGATGTTGACGACACCGGCAACGGCATCCGAGCCGTATATCGACGACGCCCCGTCCTTCAGGATCTCAACACGCTCGATCGTTGCGAGCGGCAGAACATTCAGATCGAACGAAGACACGCCGCCTTGTACGCCGGATGGACCAGCCCGGCGCCCGTTCAACAAAACGAGGGTTCGGTTTGCTCCCAGGCCACGCAGTGATACGGTACTGGCGCCGAGGCCGCCGTTCTGAGTAAACTCGACGGTGGTGGCAGCGGTTACCTGCGGCGAACCAGCGGCAATCGTACTCCTCTGCAACAATTCACCGACGGTCGACATTCCTTGTACAGAGGCTATTTCGACATCAATGACGGTCAACGGAGCCGAGCTCGTGAACGCATCTTTCTTAATGCGCGAACCCAGGACGACCACCTCTTCGATAGGCTCTCCTGACACATCGTTATCTTGCGCGAGTACCGGAACACTTGCGCCCAGCGTTCCACCTGCGAGGATGCAGCTGATCGCACTGGCCAGTGGCGTTTTTTTCATGGCGGCTTCTTCCCCTGCCGTTGAGTACGGATGTACGTATATCTACGTATGCTTTTGCGGCAAACCGTAAGCTACCTGTGGAATTACCACCTGTCAAATGAGGCAGGTTGTGGCGGTGTTGTAAGAACGGCGCACTTATTGTGGCCGCGGCAGTAAACTGTCAATCGCAGTCACAGACTTAATGGTTATATGTTGTATTCAGGCCACAGCGAAAACCTGCGGTAGAATGCGGCGCATTTAGCCAGTAGCGTGCGGCGGCCAGGATAAAATAGCCAAGAATAAAGGATCCGATTGCTGTGAGGCCCAGGAAAATAGTGATTGTCGGTGGGGGCTCGTCCGGCTGGATGGCCGCGGCCTACCTGAATGCGGCGCTAAATCGCGACGACAGCACGGTGGCCGATATCAGCCTGGTCGAATCACCGGATGTACCGCGTATCGGCGTGGGCGAGGCCACGATACCGAGCATCAACCACATTCTCGCGGTCATCGGTATCAATGAACACGACTTCCTCAGACGAGTTGACGGTACGTTCAAGCAGGCCATCAAGTACGCCAACTGGCTGGATGGTCGGGGTGACTCCTACTACCACCCGTTCAATCGCTTTCGCTCATCCCCGGTCGATCGAACGGGCCGCAAATGGTTGATGAGCGATCGCTCCATCCCGTTTGCCGAAACGGTTTCGGCACAACCCGTCATCTGTGACCTGAATCTGGCGCCACAGATGCTCGGCCGCTGGGACTTCGGCCCACCGCTTACCTACGCTTTTCACATGAATGCACTCAAGTTCGCCGACTACCTCTGCGAACTCGCGACGTCGCGCGGCGTGAAGCATTATTCGGATCACGTTGTTGACGTCGAGATGGCAGAGAACGGTGATATCGCCGCCGTGAAAACCAGAGGTGGAGAGCGTCTGGAAGCCGACCTGTTCATCGATTGCACAGGCTTCGCCGGCCTGCTGATCGACAAAAAGCTCGGCGTCGGCTGGGTCGATTGCTCGCAGTGGCTGCTCTGCGACCGTGCCACCGTCATGCCCGTGCCCTATGAACATCACTACCCCGGTTATGTGCGGCCGTACACGACGGCAACCGCATTGTCGGCCGGCTGGGTTTGGGAAATCCCATTGCAGGACAAACGCTCACTGGGCTATGTGCATTCGAGCGCGTTTCTCGACGATGAGGATGCCGAGCGGGAGATCAGGACGTTCGAGGGCGAGCACGCCGAGTCGCTCGACTCGCGTATTGTGCATTTCCAGGTGGGTCACCGGGAAAAGGCCTGGGTCGGTAATTGTATTGCAATCGGTCTCTCGGGCGGATTCATCGAGCCGCTTGAATCAACCGGGCTGTATCTGAGTGACCTGGCCACAGTCATGCTGACCGAGCACTTTCCTTATCACGGCGACATGGCGCCGCTTGCGTTTCGTTTCAACCGGATCATGGCGAACCGCTTCTACGAGATTCTCGATTTCATCAACCTGCATTACTGTCTGACCCGCCGAACGGACACCGGGTTCTGGCAAGAGGTACAGAAGCCTGCGTGCATGACGGACCGGCTGCGGGCCAAGCTCGACTTCTGGCGAAGCAAACCGCCATCGGTGGCGGACTTCGAGGATCAGTGGTTTCCGGGGCAGCCAGACACGTCCCTGCCGCCGGGTAATCTTCCCGGTGACCACCGCAGTCCGATCGACACAGCCGACGTATTCGGCATCGACAGTTATGAGGCCATTCTGTATGGCATGGATTTTCTGAATGCCGAGTGCAGCGACTGGTTCGGAGAAAGCCGGCCTCAAACCCGCATCTCGAAGACCGTTGCGGACCGGCTGACACTTGCACCGCGAAAACTGCCCCTGCACGATCTCTGGCTGAAGCGTGTATTGGGTATGCCAGACTATCCGGCCGCCCGAAGGAACCCGGTTTGATCACGACAAAACGTGTCCTGATTGTTGGCGGTGGCTCGGCCGGCTGGATGACGGCCGCCTACCTGAACGCGGCGCTGAATAACGACGGAAAAAAAGCCGCCGATATCTGCCTGGTCGAATCACCGGATGTGCCGCGCGTCGGCGTCGGTGAGGCGACCATCCCCAACATCAACCACGTCCTTGCCGTTATCGGTATCGATGAAAACGAATTCATGAAACGTGTCGATGGCACTTACAAGCAGTCGATCCGATACGTCAACTGGCTCGATAATCGGGGCGACTACTATCACCATCCATTCAGCCGGTTTCGTCCCGCGCCGCTCGACTGGTCGGGACAGAACTGGCTCATGAGTGACCGGTCAGTCCCGTTCACGGAAACCGTGTCGGCACAGCCCATTATCTGTGAACTTGGGCTTGCGCCCAAGGGGCCCGGTCAGGGGGATTTCGGGTCGCCGCTGACTTATGCCTTTCACATGAACGCATTGAAATTCGCTGATTACCTGTACGAGTTGTCGACGGCGCGTGGTGTCTCGCACTATCTCGATCATGTCGTCGATGTGGAGATGACCGAGAACGGGAACATCGCCGCTGTGCACACCAGGGGCGGAGAGCGCCTCGAGGCAGATCTGTTTATCGATTGCACAGGCTTCGCCGCGCTCCTGATCGAGAAAAAGCTGGGGGTCGGCTGGGCGGACTGCTCCCAGTGGCTGCTCTGCGATCGGGCGGTGACGATGCATGTTCCCTATGAACATCACTACCCCGGTTATGTGCGGCCGTACACCACGGCAACCGCACTGTCGGCCGGCTGGGTCTGGGAAATCCCACTGCAGGACAAACGCTCACTGGGCTACGTACATTCGAGCGCGTTTCTCAGCGACGAAGATGCCGAGCGGGAGATAAGGTCGTTCGAGGGCGAGCATGCCGCGTCGCTCGGCTCACGCATTGTGCATTTCCAGGTGGGTCATCGGGAAAAAGCGTGGGCTGCAAACTGCATTGCCATCGGGCTTGCCGGCAGCTTCATCGAGCCACTGGAATCCACCGGACTATACCTGAGCGATCTGGCGGCGATTATGCTGGCAGCGCATTTTCCGTACACCGACGACACGGCGCCGTTGGCCTTTCGCTTCAACCGGATCATGACCAACCGCTTTTATGAAATCCTGGATTTCATCAACATGCATTACTGCCTGACGCGCCGCACTGATACGGAATTCTGGCGGGAAATCCGCAAGCCGGAAAGAGTCAACGACCGACTCAAAGCGAAGCTGGAATTCTGGCGAGTCAAACCGCCATCGCCGGCGGACTTCGAGGATCAGTGGTTTCCGGGGCAGCCAGACACGCTCCTGCCATCCGGTGACCTGCCTGGCGATCACCGCAGTCCGATCGATACGGCGGGCTTGTGGAACCACGAAAGCTATGAAGCGATTCTGTACGGCATGGATTTTCTGAGGGACGAGTGCGACGAGTGGTTCGGCAAAGACAGGCCGAAGACACGGGTTCCCGCTTACGTTGTGGACAAACTCAAGCTGGCACCGCGCAACCTGCCCCCGCACGATGTCTGGCTGAAGCGCGTACTGGGTATGCCGGACTACCCAAGCGCTCAGAGGGCCGTCGATTGATCAAGCCAAGGCGCGTGCTGATTGTTGGCGGCGGTTCATCCGGGTGGATGGCGGCCGCGTATCTTGACGCCGTACTGAACCAAGACGGGCAAAGCGTTGCTGACATCAGCCTGATCGAGTCACCCGACGTGCCACGAATCGGCGTGGGCGAGGCGACCATCCCCAGCATCAACCATATCCTGGCAGCCATCGGTATCGACGAAAAAGAATTTCTCAAACGAGTCGACGGTACGTTCAAGCAGGCCATCAAGTACGTCAACTGGCTGGATGGTCGGGGCGAATCCTACTATCACGCTTTTGGCCGCTATCGCGTGGGACCTGTCGATACGTCAAGCCTGAACTGGCTCATGAGCGATCGGTCCATCCCCTTCTCTGAAACAATTTCGGCGCAACCGGTGATTTGCGAGTCATGCCTCGCGCCGAAAATGATGGGTCAGTGGGATATGGGGACGCGTCTCACCTACGCATTTCACATGAATGCACTCAAGTTCGCCGACTACCTCTGCGAACTCGCGACGTCGCGCGGCGTGAAGCATTATTCGGAGCACGTTGTTGACGTCGAGATGGCAGAGAACGGTGATATCGCCGCCGTGAAAACCAGAGGTGGAGAGCGTCTGGAAGCCGACCTGTTCATCGATTGCACAGGCTTCGCCGGCCTGCTGATCGACAAAAAGCTCGGCGTCGGCTGGGTCGATTGCTCGCAGTGGCTGCTCTGCGACCGTGCCACCGTCATGCCCGTGCCCTATGAACATCACTACCCCGGTTATGTGCGGCCGTACACGACGGCAACCGCATTGTCGGCCGGCTGGGTTTGGGAAATCCCATTGCAGGACAAACGCTCACTGGGCTATGTGCATTCGAGCGCGTTTCTCGACGATGAGGATGCCGAGCGGGAGATCAGGACGTTCGAGGGCGAGCACGCCGAGTCGCTCGACTCGCGTATTGTGCATTTCCAGGTGGGTCACCGGGAAAAGGCCTGGGTCGGTAATTGTATTGCAATCGGTCTCTCGGGCGGATTCATCGAGCCGCTTGAATCAACCGGGCTGTATCTGAGTGACCTGGCCACAGTCATGCTGACCGAGCACTTTCCTTATCACGGCGACATGGCGCCGCTTGCGTTTCGTTTCAACCGGATCATGGCGAACCGCTTCTACGAGATTCTCGATTTTATCAATATGCATTACTGCCTGACCCGCCGAACGGACACCGGGTTCTGGCGAGAGGTCGGGAAGCCTGCGCGCATGACGGACCGGCTGCGGGCCAAGCTCGACTTCTGGAGAAGCAAACCGCCGTCGGCGGCGGACTTCGAGGATCAGTGGTTTCCGGGGCAGCCAGACACGTCCCTGCCGTCGGGTAATCTTCCCGGCGACCACCGCAGCCCAATCGACACGGGCGGCGTGTTCACGCTATCAAGCTATGAGGCCATTCTGTATGGCATGGATTTTCTGGATGCAGAATGCGACAAATGGTATGGCGCCAACAGACCACCAGCGCGGGTTCCGCAAAGAATCACGGAAAGGCTTCGGGCTGCACCGCACAAGTTGCCCGCGCATGACGTCTGGCTGAAGCGTGTGGTTGGCATGACTGATTACTCTGCCGGAAACACGTAAGTCACTCAGAAAGGCCAGATCTCAAGACCGTGAATGGCGTTTCGTATATCCATGGAAAAATTGACTGTCTTGATGGTTTGACCATCTCGCAGGGATCGATCGCCCCTGATGTCGTGCACTGATATTGTGGAAGGCGATGACCCGGCCGCTATCAGGTGGTCATTGATGGGACACAGTCCGCGCCCGAAGGCCTGCCGGGCAACCTTCGTGGTGTCATCGAACCGATTGATTATCGTGTCTTCCGGGTAACGGGGCACGCTGAATGCCAGGTGATCCGAATCCGAAACAAAACGCACTTTGTCGGCAGCGGTGTCATTGAACATCAGGCCCTCTCCGTATGGCTGGACATTATGCGTCCCAATGGGCAAGCGGCCCAGCGTCTTGACTTCGCGTCCGGTAAAGTGAATCAGCGTCGGAATCTTCATACCAGCGATGAATAATCCGTTGTCGTCTTTGTAAACGCTATTCAGATGCAAATCAGCCTGCGGTGCCGGGCCTTCTTTCTGCGGATCGAACGTACGGACTCGCAGGCCGTTCGGACCAGGTGCCAGTACCAGCCCCCAATTGAAATACTCCTGCCCAATATCGAAAGTAAGAACGCTGTTGTAACCGGTTGATGTCAGATACAGAAGATGACCGTCTATGAAAATTTCATGGCAGTGCTTCAGGTAATTGTTGCGAAAGGATCGCTTTATCTTGAAATCAGTATCGAAGACGAAAATCTCGTCGCTGGCAGCGATATATATGTCGTCACCGGCGAACGCGATGCCGCGGAGCCCCCTGTCGGCGCCTCTACCCGTGAAATCTATTTCGCAGGTATTCCAGTCGAAAACCTGATTCGCTTCGCCGGTTTCCAGATCTACAAGATAGATACCGCCGTGGCTCTGGCCCTGTTCGCTGCCGCGGACCACTGACGTGGCAATAACCATCGGGAGGCTCACAATGGATCCATATAATCGAAAATCAGGTGAATCCGATCCTCCTTGCCGCCGTTATGAACACCGTGATTCAGCAAATTGTTCAGCTCGTACGCCTTGCCCTCTTCCATGATTATTCGCTCTCCCTCCACGATGAACTGAACGTCATCGTTGGTCTTTAATGGAACGTGAATGCGATGACCAACAGAAAATGACGGGTGCGCATCCACGTGCGGATGGATGGTCCCGCCCGCTAACAGCTTGGCTACCATGGCACGCAGCACTCTCCCACCCGGTGTGTAATTCTGATCAATGATGGCGGTCGCGAGAGGAACGACCTGTTCATTGAGGCGTGGCCAACCGCTTCTCTTATCAATGACGATCGGCTCCCAGCCATCACAGAACAACAGGACGACGGTTCGGGTGTCGCCCCGCATTGGCTGCCAATCGCTCAGGTCATCCTCGAGCCACGCCTTTTCGTCCAGGGCCAGGACCTTGTCTCTGAGGGCAGCATGATCCACCCGGCCGAGAGGCCTTACCCTTCCATCAATCTGCATCACTACACCTTAACCACAAAGGATTCGGCACGTATCCAATCGGTCACCCAATATTATGCACGAGTTGCCCGATTATCCACATGGGCGACAATGGCGAAGCATCATATGGCGCCGATAGAGTAAACAAGGCTGGCGAACCTGAACGTATCACCATGAGCTTGCAAGCTGGCATAATGCGCCGCTTGTGCCTCCTGTAACGGTATTTTCGAAATGACAAAACTAATGCCTTTATTGCTTGTGGCGGTGCTTGTTGCTGCTTGTGCCGAAGAGCAATCCGGAGCCCCGATGCCAGAGAGGAAGCCTGCCCGTCTCGAACTTCACGGTGATGTTCGCATCGATAATTATTTCTGGCTGAAAGAGCGGGACAACCCGGATGTCATTGCATATCTGGACGCGGAGAACGCCTATACCGAAAAGATGATGGCACCGATGCATGGCATGCAGGAAATCCTGTTCGACGAAATCAAGTCTCGCATCAAGGAGGATGACGAGTCTGCGCCATACAGGCGCGGCGATTACTTCTATTACTACCGCTATGTCGAGGGCAGCGAATATCCGATCTACGCCCGCAAGAAGGGCTCTTTGGATGCGGATGAGGAAATAATGCTGGACGTCAACCAACTGGCCGGCGACGCCGATTATTTTTCCGTGCGTGGCTTCAAGGTCAGCCCCGACGACCGGATTGCGGCATACGGCGTCGACACCCGGGGGCGGCGATTCTACGACCTGTATTTCCTGGATCTGGAAACCGGCGCGACTCTTCCGGACACGATCGAGGACATGACCAGCAATTTCCAATGGGCAAACGACAGTCAAACCGTGCTGTACGCCAGGCAGCATCCGGAGACGCTGCGCTCCTACCAGGTTTTTCGCCACAAGCTTGGGAGCGCAGACGACACGTTGATCTATGAGGAAGAAGACGAAACCAACTATCTTGGCGTTGGCAAATCACTGTCTGGCAAGTTCTTGTACCTGACCAGCTCGCAGACTCTTTCCACCGAGATACGTTACCTGTCAGCCGACTCGCCTGAAAACGAACCAACTGTTTTTCTACCGCGAGAAGAGAATCATGAATACTTTGTGACGGACGGTGGCGATCGTTTTTATGTGTTTTCAAATGACGGTGCCAAAAACTTTCGCATTCTGGAGGCGCCGCTTGATAACACGTCGAAAGATGCCTGGACGGAAATCGTCGCACATCGTGATGACGCGCTGATCGAGGACATCGAGGTTTTTAAGGACTACCTCGTAGTTACGATTGTCGAAAACGGCATTAAACAGATGGAAGTTATCGAACGAACTACGGGTGAAACATATCGAATCGAATTCGGTGAAGACGTGTATACCGCCTATGCCGACGATAACTACGAATTCGACACACCTTGGTTCCGCTACACCTACGAATCAATGACGACGCCGGAGTCCACCTACGATTTCAATATGGCCAGCAAAGAGCACAAACAGATTAAGGAACGTCCTGTGCTCGGCGGTTTTGATCGCAATGATTATCAGACGGAACGACTGTTCGCGACGGCGCGCGATGGTACGCAGGTACCCGTGTCGATTGTGTACCGCAAGGGCATGGAGAAAAACGGGCAGAATCCGCTCTTTCAGTACGGCTATGGATCCTACGGCTCCAGCATAGAGCCGACATTCAGTGCCAATATGCTGAGCCTGCTCGATCGCGGATTTATTTACGCTATCGCGCATATTCGCGGTGGCTCGGAAATGGGCCGCGAGTGGTATTACGACGGTCGCCAACTGAACAAGAAGAACACGTTTACCGATTTCATCGACGTGTCGAAGTTTCTTACCGATGAGGGCTATACCTCACCGGAGCATCTTTACGCCCGGGGCGGCAGCGCTGGTGGGCTATTGATGGGTGCCGTGGTCAATATGGCACCGGAGCTCTATGAGGGCATATCCACGCGGGTACCGTTCGTGGATGTCGTTACGACCATGCTGGACGAGGACATTCCGTTAACCTCCGGCGAGTGGGACGAGTGGGGCAATCCAGCGGAGAAGAAATACTACGACTACATGAAGTCGTATTCGCCTTACGACAATGTTCAGGCGATGGCCTATCCGAACATTTTGGTTACTACCAGCCTGCATGATTCTCAGGTGCAGTACTGGGAGCCGGCCAAATGGGTGGCTAAGCTTCGCGAACTCAAGACCGATGACAACTTGCTACTAATGAAGACCGACATGGCCGCCGGCCACAGCGGCAAAACAGGGCGATTTCAGCGGATTGAAGACACCGCGCTGTACTTTTCGTTTTTCCTGGCACTAGAAGGCATTAGAGAGTAACTCACCATTTAGGAAGGGATCGGATCTAACAAGCGGTCAGACTTGATTCTTTTGAAAAATAAATCTGACCCCTTTTTTTACGACAGGATTGACTCGGGCCATCCTTGGCCCTCGCCCCTGCGGGGCGCCTTCGGCGTCCAAATCGGCACTCCTGCCGATTTGCCGAACGCGGCCCTTCGGGCCGCAAGGTTCGATCTGTCGGGAACCTGAAAAAAGGAAAGGCCCCTCAAGAACGGGCCTTTCTGAGCTACCCGAGAGAAAGTGTTAACTATGTGTCCGGAATAATCTGTAACCCATGTCTCCGGTTTGGACCCATAGAAATTGGCGCGCCCGACAGGATTCGAACCTGTGACCCCTGCCTTCGGAGCAGGATGACGCACTCAATTGGCCATCTACGTCCATCTACCCTCATCTACCATAACTACATGTTTTATTTGACTTTATTTGATTACTGAGCAAGCATGCATTGTAGTTGGTGGGCGACAAAAGGCGCTCATTAGCCCCAGATTTTGGTGGATATGTGGTGGACCGAGCGAAACTTACAAACACGGAGGTCGACAAGCTTGTCTCTGACGGCAAGCGCAAGCGTGTTTGGGATTCTCATATTCCAGGCTTCAACGCGATCGTAACCAAGAGTGGCCATAAGTCTTTTTACTACCGCTATCGTTGGAATGGTCAAGTCCGAGATTTCAGACTTGGTACGTATGGCGCCATCACCACGACACAGGCTCGAAAACTTGCATTGATGGCCGCTGGAGATGTTGCGCGAGGCGTCGACATCCAAGTTCGTAAGAAGAACGAGAAGATAGCTGAGGCGCGAAAAAGACGCTCCACTCTCGGCAAGTTCGTAGAACAAGTGTATGGGCCATATCTGACGCTGGAGAAAAAGTCCGGCGATCAAATGCTTGCTCGTATGCAATCGTGCTTTGGGCAATGGTACTCGCTACCAATGTCCGAAATTTCTGAGTGGAAGGCGAAGCGTTGGCGACAAGAACAGCTTAAACGCGGGCTGAAGCCCGGTACGGCAAACCGGGCGCTCGCGGTATTGCGAGCCTGCTTGAACTACGCCTATCGGCTCCGAATTATAGATTCGCATCCGCTGCAACTACTGAAGCCATTGAAAGAGGACAGAATAGGCGTAACACGATACTTATCTCCTGATGAGGAGATTAGACTCCGGAAAACCCTCGTAAAGCGTGAAAAAAATCTGCGTGCGGCAAGGCACCGTTACAATGAATGGCTTGCGGAGCGAAATCGGCCACCAATTCCGGTGCCGCCAGACATTGGATATTTCGACCACCTTCAACCGCTTGTCATGCTCGCAATCAATACTGGATATCGCAAAGGCGAGCTCCTATCGCTTCAATGGCGTTACTATGACCCAAATGCGAATACGATTTCAGTCGTCGGTGAAAACACCAAGAATCGCAATTCACGGCACCTTCCGTTGAATAAGGAAGCGAGATTGGTGATGAGGCAGTGGCGGCGCCAAAATCCTGGCTCTAAGTACGTTTTTGAAAACCCAGCTACAGGTGCACCGATTACTGACATCAGCAATGCGTGGACGAAGTTGAGGGAAGATGCCGGACTATCTAATTTTCGATTTCATGATTTACGACACCACTTCGCAAGCTCACTGGCGATGGCCGGTGTCGATTTGAATACTATTCGCGATTTGCTGGGCCATTCCGATCTGCAAATGACCCTCCGCTACGCGCACCTTGCGCCCGCCCATCACGCTGCAGCCGTAGCCGTACTGGATCGCCATCCCGATGAATCTAGAGTGGTTTAGTGTTTTAGGGGCGATTTCAAGAAACCGCGAACCAGATCCAGAAGAACTGGCCGCCGCGCTTGCCAGCGGCGAAGAGCCGCCTATCCAGATACGCGAGCAGATTGAGGAGCTAACCGACCCAAATCGACAAAAAGGCAGTGGTCGTCCAGCTCGTTGGGGCGAAAAAGACCGAATTCGATGGGCGCGTCTGACGCTTAAGTGCCAACTTGTAGATCGGGTTATCCAGGACCGACGTGTAGGAAAGGAGCTTGGCTTCGATAAAGCAGTGCCGATATCGCATGCTTTCCGCTGGGTGGAGGCACTCAGCAGACAAGAAGTAAGTGAGGCGTTACGCACCAGCGACCTGGCAAAACTATTGCTTAAGCTGAACGTGAAAGACTCGACTAAGAACGGGAAGACGATTGAGCAACACTACTACGTTTGGCAACACCCATCGGCTGGCCTTCTTCGACATGTACACCAACGAATGACCGCCTTACTGGCGAAAGGCATCGATGAACGAGAGGCGGCTGACGAAATTTCCAACGTTGGCGTATATCCGAATCGGTCGAATAAACTTCGCTTGCCACCGGGCGTCATACGGTCTTTTTATTACCGTTCCAATCCGTCGGACGACGCGGTCTGAATTACATAGGATGACCATCTGGCGCACGCCAATGCACTATGCAGTCCACCGCCAACGGAGGATTGCGAAATGCCACACCTGTTATCTACTGAAGACGCCGCAAACTATCTCGGTGTCGCATCCAATTCACTACGCCGCAGCCGATGGTCCGGCATCCTGTGCAGTGTGTGTGCTCCAAGTTTTATCAAATTGGGGCCAAAGGCGGTTCGGTACGACATAGGTGTGTTGGACGATTGGCTAGCGAACTGCAGCACTTACACCAGCACAGCCCAAGCACGTATCGCTGAAGAGCAATCATGAACCTGTGCCCTTGCCAGACTGTAGGCAAGGGTCACCTGCTTCGTGCGGGGCGACAATTTCCCAGTAAACAGTCGATTACGGCGCTACGACGTACTTCGATTCAATTGGCGCTACACCAGCCCATCGCAGGTCCACCACAACCATCCAAAACAGGTAGCGGTGGTACCACCTGTCGTTTAGCACGACCGCCTTGACCCAGAAAAAACAAAGCCGACAACCCGGCCAGGTTGTCGGCGATCCCATTGAAATCCGGTAAGACTCTGAGGGACGCGACTGACTTTAGCAGATTTTCTGTTCGTCGTACGCCCTCCAATCATCACTAAACCAGGAGGAATGTCCGATGGACCTTTCACAAAGCGGCCGACGAAGCCGCAAAGCTGCTATCGATCGACACTGCCGCAACTGCATTTACGACCCGAGCGCGCCCGGTACTTGGAGGCAGCAAATCGAGCTTTGCTCAGTCGCCGATTGCGCACTGTACCCGTTTCGACCGGTCGGATACGGAACAATCGCCGAAAGCGTACTTGGTTACTTTCACGTCGCAGACCAATCATGCCTTTCTGATGCTGAGATTCGTCGAGAACCGGCGAATCTCGGTGCGTCTACGGACTCAGCAGTGTGCCGCGTTGGCCTGTCGTCCGGAGGGGCTCAAAATGTCTAGTAACCGAATAGTGGGCGACTTCGTCCAAATTCCGCCGGTCGAATATGAAGCTGCTTTTGTCGACTTCGAGACGCGGCTACTTTTCGGGCGGCAACCAAAACTCTATTTGTGGTTCTCTTTGATCACCCCTGGCTATATAGGGATCAAGCTTCCACGCTACTACAACGTACTCTCACTATCAGGTAAGCCACGGAGAGGCGGTCGGTTCAAGGCCGGGCGTAAGGGCAACTTTGTCCGGGAATACGGTCGTCTCTTCAATGTGCTTCCTGACTTGAAATCGGATTGGTCGGAACGACTCACAAACGTTATCTGCAAAGTGCGGGTAAAGACATGCGACAGGAGCTTCAACCAGAAAGCTATTGCCGAGTGCGCACAGTACAGCCACATTGCCGAAATCCTAGAGGTTTATGACGGCCAACTAGCTTCAGAAGCTCTTCCTCCTTTGCCTAACCCTTTCCCTGCACCCGTACCTACCCCTACCAGACATCAGGAACGGACAGGGTGACTGATGGATCGATGGCAGCACGATTCAACGTCTAACTTTCTGAACGCTGCCTATCGGCGGGGGTGTCACTTTGAACCCCCGCCGAGACATAGATCGTAAACGACAAGTTTTGATGCCAAAAACCTCGCGCGTAGACACCTCAGTTCTCGGATCGCGCGCACGTAGACGTCACACGAAATTGAGCCGTTTCGGAGAAATTGGCGTACTTATAGGAGGCCCAAATGCCTGATCGAGACAAAAAAGTACCAAAATGGGTCGATAACCGAACCTTCTGTACCGTCAAACGACGGAAGTTCTTCTTGAACTCGTTGCGTGAGACGGGCTGTGTATTGGACGCTGTCGACGCAGTACAGGAGAACTGGTCGCGCCCAGGCCCCGCTACACGAACCTGGTATCGGCTGCGACAAAGGGATGCTGTGTTTCGTGCCGAATGGGAATTGGCGATATTGACCTACCTGGCGGAACAAAGGCTAGCCAGTTTGGCAGAGGCTGAAGCAAAGACGCGCGGCTTAGATCATCCAGTTCGAGCCATGACGGACGCGCAAATAATCGCTACACTTCGACGCCTGCGTCCCGACGAGTGGAGCCACTATCAGTGATGAACTGTCCTGCTCCGTCAAACTGTCTGGTATTTCTTGAAATTCTCCGCTTGCTCAAAAATCTCTTTGTAAACTTCATCTCTGTCGATAGGCGGATAGCCATGTTCGGCCAGGAGAATAATAAGATCTACCTTGAGTTCCGCCTTGATGTCATCTCTTCGACTCCAATCCGTGTACTTCGCCTTGTCGTCAACGACTTCCTTGACCTTTTTCGATAGCGGAATCAGCTTCTCATCTGGATATTCAAAATCGTACTTATGAGCTAACGCCTTCAGAATATCGTAGAACGCCTTTTCCTCGAAATCGATTCCGAGTTCCGCGAAAGACTCTTTTTCCTTCTTGAGCGCCTGGTAGAGATCGATAATCTCGTCACTGAAATCTTCAAGTACGTTACTGACCAATACATCTTGTTCTTTTCGCTCGTTGTATTTTTCAACGAGTGCTTTGAACATCTTAGAGAAGTCGGCCGCCTTTACCTTGTTGGCCTTCTTGAAATCCTCGATTGCCCGTTTCAGTAGCTGCTGTAGCAGCTTTATCTTGGTGTTGGGCATTTTGATCTTCTCAAGCTTCGCAAGAAACGCATCATCGAAGAGATCGACTTCTTTCGCTCCTTCTTTGCCTAACTTGAAAATTTCCTCCACTCCGTCGCTTTTCAAGGCCTCCTTGATCATCTCCTGGACTTTCGCATTCATCTGAGCCGAATCAGGCGCATTGCCTCTTGTCAGCTTGAAGACTATAGATCGTATCGCCATATAGAAGTGGATATGATCCCGCTCAACCTGCGTGATCGAATCGCTGCCGCAACAAACGTCGTAGGCAGCCTTGAGGCGCTTCGCAAGGAACATGAATCGCTTTTCGTTCTCATCTGTCACCTGCGCGAACTCAGCGGCCATATTGAGGCAGTGAAGCTGCTCCAGCGGCATCCCCGTGAAATATGGACTCAAGTCGAATTTATGAAAGATGCGTGCCAACAGATCCAGGTGATCCTTAACCACGACGATTGATTGCTGAATCTCCTCAATATTGGTGCTATCAGTTTTCGAGTAGTGAGCCAACGCCAAATTCATCTGTTTCTTGATCCCGATATAGTCGACTACGAGACCTTTCTCCTTGCTGCCATATTTACGATTCACTCGAGATATTGTCTGGATTAGGTTATGCCGTTGAATAGGCTTGTCGACATAGAGAGTGTCCAGGAATGGCACATCGAATCCCGTTAGCCACATATCCACCAATATGGCTATCTTGAAGTTCGTTTTTTCGGTTTTGAACTGACGGTCCAGTTCCTTGCGGTACTTCTTATTACCGAGACGATCGTAAAGGTCCTTTGGATCATCTTTGCCGCGCGTCATTACCATCTTGATGCGCTCCATCGGCTTTACTTCCTTACGTTCTTTCTTGGAAAGATTGACACCGTCTTCACAGACCTTTACCTCCGCCCATTTGGGGCGCAGCGCGATGATCTCTTTGTAAAGTTCGTATGCAATCGGTCGGTTGCTACACACGAACATCGCCTTGCCTCTGACGGTCGCTCCTTCGCTGACACGCTTTTCATAATGCGTCACAAAATCCTCGGCAACCGCTTTGAGACGATCAGGGTCCCCAAGAATCGAGTTCATCTGGGTGTTGGCTTTTTTGCTCTCCTCAATCGCGTAATCGCTGGCACCTTCATCTGCGCACTGCGCGTAATACTCTTCAATCTCCCGAAGCTTGCTGTTGTCGAGCAACACTTTAGCGGCGCGCCCCTCGTAGACGATTCGTACTGTTATTTCGTCCTTTACGGACTCGGTCATAGTGTACGCGTCGACCACCTCACCAAAGACATCAAGCGTTGCGTCGATCGGAGTGCCTGTGAAGCCAACGTAGGTCGCTTCCGGCAATGAATCGTGCAGATATTTTGCGAATCCGTACACGCGACGGATACCGCTATCGGTGACGCGGATCTTCTGATCCAGATTGACCTGGCTACGGTGCGCTTCATCCGAAATGCACACAACGTTGCTCCGGTTAGTAAGCAACTTCGTGTCCTCAGTAAATTTTTGAATGGTTGTGAGAAATACGCCTCCACTGGCCCGGCCGCGCACCTCCGACCCATATTCGACAGATTCATCTGCAACTCGGTGCGCCTCTTCAAAATGATCATATCCCTGCAGCTTGTCCCGAAGCTCTGCCCGACTCTCGACGCTCACTACCTCGTCGTCGCCGATGTAGCCCTTAGCTCCAGTAAATTGGGCGGAAAGTTGGTCGTCCAAATCGGTGCGGTCGGTAATCAATACAATCGTTGGATTCTTGAACGTCGCACTCTTCATGAGGAGGCGGGTGAGAAAGAGCATCGTAAAGCTTTTGCCACACCCTGTAGCCCCAAAGTAGGTGCCGCCCTTACCATCGCCATCGGGACGGCGGTGATCGCAAACGTTGGCGTATAGACTTTTCGCCGCATAGTATTGAGGATATCGGCAGACGATCTTTTCTTCCTTTCTGGAGCTGTCTGGGAAAAATATGAAATTCCGAATAACGTCGCGCAGACGGCCCTTGTTGAAAAGCCCCTTAACCATAGTCAAGAGCGAATCAATCCCGTCCTTATCTACCTGCTCGCTTCCATCCACCTTTCGCCAGGCGTAGAAGAACTCGTAAGGGGCAAACAGCGAGCCCATCTTATTATTCACGCCATCGCTAATCACGCAGAGCGCGTTGTACTTTAGTAGCTCGGGAATATCGCGCCGATAGCGCACCGTCAATTGGATATACGCGTCGTGGATTGTTGCTGCTTCACGAATGGCACTCTTGAACTCACACACCACCAGGGGTAGTCCATTTATGTAGAGAATCCCGTCAGGGATGCGTCTTTCAAAGCCCACAATCTCAAGCTGATTGACTATCTTGTATATATTCTTATCGGCGGCCGAATAATCAACAAGATGAATAAACAGATCTTTCTGGCTACGGTCCTCGCGCTTGAGAAGGAAACCGTCGGAGACTAGCGTCATGAATGCCTTGTTGCTTCCGTAGAGATCAGAGGCAGGTAGCACTTCCAGTTTGCGAGTTATCAGCTTGATCTCATCGGGCGTTATACCGTCGCCCGAATATCGGTCAACGAGATAGGCGCGCAAATCGTCCTTGATCAGCACCTCGCCCATTTCGCGTTGGATCGTCTTCCCCAGCACATGCGGGTAGCCTTCCTCGTTAAGCAGGTCAATGATGGCTTGTTCAAGTTGGGCTTCAGTGAATTTCATGCCGCAATTTTGTGACGAGACATTTTGCTAGAGAGAAGCTTGCTTAGCTTCCGACAAAGTCCTTGCATCGCTTCGCCGTGTAGTGATGATTCCCGGAGGACAGAGGAATAATCGTTAAATCTGACCTGCAAATCACTCGGAGGACACAGCACAGGAAAAGGCTCCAAATCGGCTATCGTTATTTGGGATTGCGCTGACCCACTATCCAGCGCTCTCAAGTTTCGATTCTTTAGGTGATGGAACAGGTACTCTTTCTGCATGGCATCACAAGACAACTCTAAAACTATGCTCAGGTTGGTAATGTGTGACTTGGCAGGTGACATGCGAACCTTGCCGGTTCCACTAACGCCTCTCGCTATTACAAGGATCTGGGGCTCCTCATACATGTATTCCTGGCAGTATCCGCGGATGCCGTATCCGGAGTAGATTGGATAGCCATGCTCACTGATGAATTGAGCATCAATCATCTTGCCGTATCTCATATCCGCAATTTTCGCCAGTTTCTTGGTACGCCAACCCGTCGGAATCTCCTCGTCGAGCATTTCATCGTAGACGGTCTCGCCGCCGCTAGATTTGTATGGTTGGCCCTCTAATTCCGGCCTACCGATGGCCGTGGCATACTCAGCGGAAATAGGGAATTGAAACTCCACGAACCAATGCTTGTAGATCGCCTGCGCAATTTCTTCCAGGCTCTGATTTAACTGCGCGGACAGATTCATGTGGCCCACAATTTTCCGGTATTCCCCCACGATCTCGCGCTGCTCGTCAATTGGCGGAATCGGAAGCTTGACATCGGACATTTCCCCCCAACCAAACATCTCGCGCACACTGCCATGCGACATGAATCGAGCATAGCGATCAAATTCTGGCCGTTTGAACCACATCATCAAGTACTCTGGCAGTATCGCGTTGTCGTCGATGATCTCGAATACAGTATAGGACGTAGATACGATGCAACTTTCTTCGCCCAGAAGAGCAATGGAGACTTTGTTGCCATTTCTGGATGTAACCGGTCCATAAGCGAATTGATTCCTCCGGACTATCTTGTAGTTAGCCATATTCGTTCCGATCGTATTGGCAATCGAAGGAATAAACTTCTTTGAAATGCTCACTCCGAGGAGCGTTGTAACAGATAGATCTCCGTTCCTCATAGAGATCTCGCGTATATAAGGACCGAGTTTCTTATGGATTGATCTCATAGCCCAACTCTTTGAGCACACCCAAGAGGTCGCTCTTCGCCGCAACTTCCTCTTTCAGTAGATTGCCAAGTTCAGCCTGTAGCTCGGTCATTTTTTCGTCAAAATTGACATTCTCATCCCTGTCTATGAACTCAATATATTGGCTTGGAACTAGCGAGTAGCCCTTTGTGCTGATCTCATCAACGCTAGCTGAATAGCAATACTCCGGTGTGTCCTTATATTCCTCGACTGCTCGGGTTTCCTGCCAGGTATGGAAAGTGCTAGTGATGTCGGCACGATGCTGATCGCTAAATTGAATGTACTTCTTCTCGAAAGGCTCCCCCCACTGCCGCAGATCCATGAACAATACTTCCTTTTCGCGGTCGCGGTAGACGCGAGTTACATCATTACGCTTTACAGTTCTCGCCTTTTTGTTCTTGTTCAATATCCAAAGCGTTACGCTAATGTCCGTGGTATAGAACATGTTACGCGGAAGAATTATGACCGCTTCAACAATATGATTGTCGATCAACTTTTTGCGGATAGCTCTTTCTTGCCCATCACCGGCGAGTGCGCCATTGGCCAATAGGAAGCCTGCCAAGCCATTCTCCGACAGCTTTGACACCATATGGAGAATCCAACCGTAGTTCGCGTTTCCGGTCGGTGGCACTTCGTACCCGCTCCAGCGTGGATCATCTATTAACTCATTTGCAGCCCGCCATTGCTTTAGGTTAAAAGGCGGATTGGCCATGATGAAATCAGCCTTCAGATCCGGGTGTTGATCACTGGAAAAAGTGTCGTCAGCCTTGCCGCCGAGATTGGCCGAAATTCCGCGAATAGCGAGGTTCATCTTGGCGAGCTTTAGCGTAGTGGTCGTGCCTTCCTGTCCGTAAATGGAGATGTTTTTTGAATTGCCTTGATGGCTTTCGACAAACTTCATCGATTGAACGAACATACCGCCAGAGCCGCAGCATGGATCGTAAATCTTGCCTTTGTACGGCTCAATTATTTCGGCAATCAAATTGACGATACTCTTAGGGGTGTAGAACTCACCTTTGCCCTTACCTTCGGCCAGTGCGAATTTGCTCAAGAAGTATTCATAAACTCGCCCGACCACATCAACCGACTTGTCCACAAGCGTATTGATATTGCCGATTGTGTCGATCAGCGCTGCCAGCTTGCTCCGGTCCAGATCGAGACGAGAGAAATAGTTGTCCGGTAGAGCTCCCGCGAGGCTCTTATTTTTCTTCTCAATCGTGTGCAAAGCAGTATCGACCTTGAGTGTTAGGTCATCCTGCTTCGCATTCGCTTGAATGTAGCTCCAACGAGATTCCTCTGGTAGGTAGAAGACATTCTTCATGGTGTAGAACTCCACCGTATCGGTGTACTTCTTTTTACCGTCGTCAATCAATTCTTGTCGGCGTTCCTCAAACTTGTCAGAAGCGAACTTAAGGAAAATGAGGCTCAGCACCACATGCTTGTACTCCGCAGGTTCTACCGACCCACGCAGCTTGTTGGCTGAATCCCAGAGTGTTTCCTCAAAGCTCTTTTTGTTCTTCTTAACTGCATTCTTTTTCGCCATGATATTCCTTATTAGTCAAAGCTAAATATCTCACGTTACATCTGTGTTTTGGGGACCAATGTGGCGGTTGGCGGCGACTTTGGTTCACGGGCAGGACGTTTTCGCCTGGAATTACAGAAATTTGGCAGTGGGAGCCGGATGTCTCGGTCATTCTTATTGTGAAGGTTTGATAATGAGTGAAGTAATGCACAAATTGGCAACCCTGCGACAGCTAAGGCAACGGGCGTCGCTTCACAATTTTTAGAAAACACAAAAGAAACAATGTCTTGCATGCCAGCCACTGTTCGCCGGCATCGGCACAAAGTTCTGGGCCATCACTGGTCCACCAAAACCGTCCGCTAGGCGAGTGTTTTCGCTACTCGTCGCTTTCAGTCTCCACTACGCCAATCTTGGTAAACAGACCGCTCCGGACAGGGTCTATCCGATCGGCCTGAGCTAACGCCCAGTCAGACCAAGCTTGCAGCTCACTATCTGCTGCCGGTTTAGTAAGGCCGGAGTTGGCGGCCTGCGCGGCCGACACGTACTTTCGGATGGTCTCAGCTTGGTCGAACGCTGACGCTTGCTGGAGGAGTTGGTCAATTCGAGCTTCGCTCAGCCGCCGCTTTTCGTCTGCGACGCGCTGCCGCTCTTCTTCAACCTCACGAATAGCCTTTTCAATAAGATACGCCTTGTGCTCAATTAGTCGCTCTCGCTGCGCTATTTCGCCAAAGCGATACTGCAACTCGCCTGCAACAATCATTGTGACGATAACGCCGGCTAATTGTCTTTCGAGCTTTCGATTTGGTTCGTCAGTCCATATGAGCTGCAGTTCCTCCATCTTATGCCACGACTGGATTTCTAGACGCATCGGCAGCGACGACGGCCTGTCCGCATCATCACCCCATCGTGAGCCATATCTCTTCACACCAGGATGGTCGAGCGTGAAAGAGAGATTTTGTTCGCCCACCGTGAACTCAAACTGATCTGGGTCTTTTCCCCGAAGACTTGCGCGAACTCCGTTTCTCCCAAGACAAAGAAAAATCGCGTTTAATAATCGTAGCCGCCGTCTTTCAAAAGGCGAATCGAACAATGGGACGTCGAAGCTTGAGTGATGGCCTCTTCTTCGCTGTACCTCACGACATTCGTCGTCCCTTTGTAACAATTTGCGAATCTGATGGTGGGCCTGCTCCAAGTCTTTCGGCACAGTGATCCTCCCAACCTGATTGCGAACTTGACTCACCAAGTCATCAAACGACACCGAGAATTTCGGTATGGGACGAATCTTGATCGTTTTGGGGTCTTCCGGCATGCGCACATGCCATCGATTTCGACGATGTAGATCGATATCTCTGGGCATTCCTAACCGGCGAATTGGAAGGTCCGACTTCGTGACGGGTTTTCCGGCAGCTAGTTTCGCCCAGTAACCCCGAGGGGGCCGTGGAATGTCATGTTTTCGGCAGATCTTGGATAGCGCAACATCGGATATTCCGAATTTCGGAGCGACAGTTTTTATTGGATTCGACCATATCAACTGGAACAGCTCGCCGCGCAACAACACCTTTTCCATTTTTGAATACCAGGGAGTTAAGTGATCACTTTTACGGGTCGCTGGCACGCATATGCTTCGGCCGCTCGGATCAACTGGTCACGTGTTTCCAACGATCTAGCCACAAGTACAAACATCAATGAATGCCAATATACGGCTACTGAATAACCACTATGAATCTTGTCGCGAATTTCGCTGAAGTCCACCTCGAACTTCTTGCGGCGAAAATGTTGAAAAACAGAGACAACTGAACGCTCGCTAATTTGCGACAGAATCGAATCAAGTTCTGAAAACAGCAGATGTTTGTCCGAATACGATTTCTGTGGTTCGAAACCATTGTCTGGATCGACAAGTACAACCTGGTCGGTATCTCGACTAAACCCGTCAAAGTAAACCCGTCGCCTTAGCCCCGAATCTATGTGATCTTCTGAGTGAAGTTGAACCGCATATCCGGATTTGCAAACAATTGGCAATCGGTGAAGGTCCGTCAATCTTCGATTGTCCCTCAAGGAGTGACACAACTCGATTATTTCCGGACGAGCAGGGTATTGACTTGGTTTGCTACTTCCATGATTACCGCCATCGTCAGGCGTCATCATCAGAACGATATTCAGTCTTTCGAAGGAAAGAAAATCGACAAGGAAATCATGAAAATCCCATTTGAAGCTATCCTTCGAGTCGCCAAGATATTGAAGCTTCATGTGTATAGGACCGCGAAGACCTTATTCCGGTTTTGGCTCCGTACCATTCTGAACGTCTTCCGGCTCGGGCTGCAGAAGAGATTCCCTGGCGGCCGAATCGTTTACGGGCACGTTTTCTTCAGATTGAGCTACGTTTTCGGAAGTTGCTGTACTAGAGATTGCCGGTGAAGTCGACTCTTGCCCTACGGCAATTTCCTGCAACACGGCTTGCGCCTCCTTCAGCGCGGTTTGCGATTGACTCGCAGCGTTCTCTGCATCTCGTGCCGCTTCATGGGCATCGAGCACTAATGTAAGTGCAGAGTATAGAAGCGCGAGCAGCGCCAAGATGCCACCGAAGCCGATCCAATTGAATGTCGTTTGCCTCCTCTTGACTGTATCGCTCAAATCCCGAAAATCAGACAAGGCCGATTGAACCTCCAGAGTCAACGGATTCAAGTTACTGACCACGCCCTTATTATCAAGTACGTTGGCTTTCCTGAAGTATTTGTCTGGGCTCGAAATAATTTTCTTCTTAGGAAACTCAACGTAATCGTCCGAGATCGAATCCATGTCGACACTCGGCTCCCAACGAGGTAGCGGATTCAGTTTCGTGAACTCAACATGGATAAAACTGTCACCGCCCATGAATACATAGTCATTGTCTGTAAGGTTGTGGAGTGGCACCAAGATCCTACCTGAGAACCCTGGATCGACTAATGGACCGGTACCGAGCAGTAGCCCTTGATGAACATGTGTGATGCGAAGGTTGAATCTCGCCGCGATGTACTGCGGCATGCGGAACTCCTCTTCCATGTGAAGATATGCAATTGAGTTTCCATGCAAAGTAACAGGTTTATCCTTTGTAACCCGCTTTTCGACCCGCTTTAGCTTTCCGTCAGCTACCGGCTTCCAATATACAAGTTCTCCGAGAAATCGAAGCCGATAACCCGCCGGTAGCAGTCTGGATTTTTCGAAATCGCTAACTAGACATCCTTCCTGCGCGTAGCGGTAGATGTCATCCGAGTTTAACAATGACGGTGCAATGTCAGAGAATGGATCAGTTTCACGGTACTGCGGCCAATTCGAGTCAGTCATCGATGTTTGTTCTCGTCAATTCTGCATTAAGTGGGCCACTAATATCCTATGCCGTTGGGACTACGCCGCACTTACTCTGAGTCGTTCTGAAGTTGCTTTGTCAAACGTAGTACTTGGACCGGTGCCTACCCAGTCGATCGGCCTGTCTATCGCTGCCTCAATCTCGTTAATTTGATTGGAAACACTCTGACTCGTCATGGACTTCTCGTGCACCGAAAAATCGAAATAGTCGGCATGATTCAAGCAAATGTGCGTCGGGTTGTTTCCGGCGATGGCGGCTTTCACAACAGAGCTGTCAAATTCAGCGATCCGGCGTGTATTTCCTGTCACTGTCGTTTTCTCAAAGAGTGGCTCGCTCGAACCTGATGTCCTCGTCACGGACTCCCAGCTTGTTTCATTTAGCAGTGGCCCAGAATTGCCGGCGACACGTATTGGGTAGGAACGAATAACCAGAGCCACACAATCAACATCCACTGGGCTAAGGCCGGCCTCAGACAGGGCGCCGGCGGCAGACGTATCTCTGCTTGTCGCATATGGATAGTGTGCGCCATGTAAAATTGATAGCCCGAAACCCTGGGTGCCCTCCACAACTACTCGCTCACCGTTGTGTAGTCCGCTAGCGATCAATTCACTCAAGTTGGGAGCAATGTATTTGGAAAGGGCTTTATGATCTTTGGCGAATCGAACTCTTGAGTCGCGGAGAGCCCTATAAGCGACCGCGGCACCAACACCTTGCCCTGTTGAGGAAATTCTCCCGGTTAGATTGCGCTCGACCTCTTCTTCCCGCATCCATTCATCGATTAGCACTGCATGTGGATGAATTAGTAACTGACCTACTTCAATTTTGAGTGTTTTAATCTCGTCTAGTAAAACATCTACGTCGAGATACGCACCTGACGAAATTACCGAAACTACATTTCCTAATAGACTCGGCGTTGGAAGCTGCCTTAGTGCATATGTCTTGTCGTCCGAGATCGCGGTATGGCCCGAGTTGGGCCCGCCCACCCTAACGGCATATTTAGCGTTCTGACGATTCGCCAACCAATGTGCAATTTTGCCTTTCCCTTCGGATCCATACTGACCTCCAACAACGATACTAATTGGCATTTAGGCTCTCCAAAATACTTGCAATTTGTTCTTCATATTTCTGAATCGATCCATCATTCGTCACAACCTGACTCGCTAGTTCACGAAGCAGCATGTTATTTATCTCGACCTCATGTTGTTCAATTACATCGAAATCTGAATCACCAGTTCGATTACGCTTGATTATCCTGGCTCGTCGTTTGAGTGTATTTGCCTCAACGTGAAGGTGCACGGACTTGTAACCCCATCGCTCTGCAAGGAAGGCATGGTCTTCTGGGTGTCTTAGGCCATCAATGACTATTCTCTTTGAGTGCGTTGCCTCGGCGGCGATTGCCAAATGGAGCTTACGTTGGCCAAAGCGACTTCCTCTTACTTCTGCGCCAATCGCCTGCAGGTTCGCTCTAGATACTGGTTTGTTTTGCTTCCTCAGCTGGGCCTCTAGAACCTGACTAAATCGACAGTAGTAGAAGCCCTTTTCCTCGAGCATTCTAGCTGCGGTGGTCTTACCTGATCCCAATTCGCCACTAATTCCTACCACCAATTCGACATTTTCGCGCTCCGAATTGGCTTCGACCGTTGGGATGATCATGTAGTCTTCTTCGTTGCTGCCAACCCCTTCCCAGTAACCAGCGAGCATGAACTGGCCTACAAGAGCGGATGTGAGTGCATCCAACTCATCATGTGAAACGTCAGTGCTATCGTCAAGTCCTGAGTAACCGTACCTGCTGAGGCCACGCTTTAGGTAAGTCAGCCCTTTCTGTTTCCGAGGTATCCCGAGAATATCTTGCGCCGCGCCCGGATAACTCTCGATAACGGGAATCCCGGATCGTCTAAGCTTCGTCGCCAAATCGATCCCTCTTTTCGTTAGTTTTTGCATACTCGGAAGTAGCGCCGGATATGAATTTATACCTCGCTCTCGCAATTTGCGCTCAGCCACTCTAACGATTCCATATTTGTCTCTCCCAGGGTCATCATCAAATTCTGACAAACGACCTAGTGGAAGTGATAGTGGCGAATCAATAGACACCAAACTAGGTCTCGCTCTGATCGTTGCCCCGACTAGTTCGTCATCTGTCACGATCAGCGCTGTTTCCGTGGCGTTTCCGCAAACAACCGCCCATCCAGTAGGCCGTTTTTCGCTTCCGGTCAAATCGATTCCCACAACTCGCGAATCTTCGACTTGAGGCTGGTCCTTGACCAAATCAGATAGAACCAGACGCGGCCCGACACTTCCAGAATATGGCTTGACCTGGACACCGCGCAAAAAGCGCTTGCTCTTTGCAATTTGATCAAAACCAATTTTACTACGCGGAAATAGTCTCAGAGTCTCGTCTGCAACCTCTTCAGTTGATTGCGAGTTAAGCCGAGAAATCGCCTCTTCAAAAATTCGCTTCATACCTTCAACATCAGCATGGTTGTAACGAATCAATTGTTTGAGCGCATCTATATCGCCTTCTTTGTAGTCGAACCAAAGTGCTACGGCCTCGGCGCCATCGACGTCGCCAATCGACTCTTCGCGTTTGAGGCTGAGACTAGACTCGATCTTTTTCTGTCCGCCCGTTAGATCAACGCGTTTCGCCAAGTAACGTAGGTCGACATGCAGATAGCTCGACCATTCAATACCGTAGTGTTTACTCAAGAATGGAAGATCGAAAAGCGAGCCGTTAAAGGTCACCACAATGGGGTTCTCATCCAGAGTTCGGATCAATTTGCTTATTGTGCTAGGCGCGACCTCCGCGAAATACTCACCGCCGACGGACCAGCCGACGAGAGTTACGATGTCGTAGTATCGACTGAGTCCCGTTGTTTCTATATCAAGAAAAACACACTTGGCTGGGAAAGCGGTTGCAATTCGATGAAGTTCCCTTTTCGGCAATCTTTCAGCGAAGAAACTGAAATCTTCTGCGTCCAATGCCTCCTCGGATCTCTGGATTTCCGCTTCGATTGACTTCGGATTTCGTCGGTATAGATCAAACTGCTCAGGGATAACCGAACGAAGATCGTGCCAGTCCTGCAACCCACTTGCCCACAACTCAGCCTCGCGCTTCTCGCTGATACCAGGTAAATGCCGAAATGTTCCGCGAATGCTATTCACTTCGTGACCGCACAGTATTCTGAACGTTGCGAGAGGCCGAAACTGTAGGCAGAGGGAAGAGCGTATTCTGACGTTCAGATGAGTTTTGATCGACGAATTGTGTCATCAGACGCCGGATAATCTGCGATACCGGCATACCGAGGTCTTGCGCGACAATCGCAAACTCATCATAGAGATCAGGCTCAATTCGCAATCTCAGGTCTTTGGATTTTTTCATTGGTTGCCAAGACATGGATACACTTTGTGTATCCATTATAGACTGCATTCGCTCCATCCGAAAGAGCTAATAAAACAGCAGGTTACGCGGGATAGGAATATTTTCGGGAATATTTTTCTTGTTTTCTGGTCGATTTCGATATAATCTTGCTACTTCTTTGGAGTAGCGCGGATACGATGAACAGCATTCACAATATTGGCCAAACGATGGACCGCCTCGAGCCATTTCTTGACGAACTGGACGCGATTGGCCGTTTCGGCCTGTCAGCCTATAACGAGTATCACCCGTTGGTAAGAATTGATCATTCGCCGCGAACCGCGGCGAATTGCGTCTACGATCATATGGCCGCAGAGGCTGATCGTCGATTTGCCGATCACCCGGAGGTAAACGCAATCGATGTCCGAGGCCTTCGGCTGTGGGTTCTGGGCGGTCGAGACCCGCATACAGTTTTTCGCTTTAAGAAGATGGATCAATCTGGCGCCACGAAAAACTACCCGACGCAGCAGATTCAGGATTTTGATCTGATGCGAGATTTGCCTGGGCTGCCTGAAAAGCCTACGCGAGTCGTAGTGGGCTACGTTGCCGATGCGTTGTTCACGATCGTCGATCGTGTACAAGTAGCTCGGCCGAATGGAAGCAAAATTGACTGGTGTGCTGCGATTGTATCGAAGCAAGAGCGCAATGAAGTAGAATCCCGCTGGATGGACGTAACGAGTCAAGTCAGTTTCACCGGTTAGATGAATCTACCGAAAGGGTTGGAGGCGGTTGATGCATCGCTTTAATCACCACATGCTGTCGCTGGCACGTGATTGTCGCGGAATTACGCAATCTGAGTTGTCGCGTAGGTCTAAACTTCGCCAGGGGACGCTGTCAAAGTACGAGAACGGCATCCTCGAGCCAAGCGATGACGTTGTCGAGCAGATTTCAAAGATTCTTGAATTTCCCGCTGCCTTCTTCTTTCAGGCTGGCAAGCCGTACGGGTTTCCGCCCTTCCATTTCAGGAAACGCAAGAAGCTTTCTACGAAGGCACTAAACCGTATAGTCGCCGAAATGAACATCCGTCGAATGCATATATCGATTCTGTTGAGATCCTATGAAGACAGAGTTGGTCGCTTGCGCATTCCGGAAATTGATCCCGACGATTACAAATCGACAACCGACGTCAACAATCGGATTGAGGAGATCGCAGAACATATAAGGGAAATCTGGGCAGTTCCGCGCGGCCCTATTGAGAACATGGTTGGCTTGATTGAGGATCTTGGGGCAATTGTAATTCCTTGTGATTTCGAGACCGACCTGATTGATGCAATGAGTCAGCGCGTTGACGGTCTTCCGGTATTGTTCTTCGTCAATTCGACAGCGCCGGCTGATCGTATTAGACACACATTGGCGCACGAACTGGCGCATATGATCCTGCACACCGTTTCGTTATTGGATGACGATGAGATGGAACGCCAAGCGGACCAATTTGCAGGCGCATTTCTCGTGCCGGCCCGAGAGTTTCGATCACAACTTCGCAGGTTTGACCTACGGACATTGGCTAACCTAAAAGCGTATTGGAAGGTGTCGATGCAGTCGCTGGCAATGCGTGCTGACAAATTGAACCTGATTTCCGGCTATCAGAAGAAGTCCTTCTGGATAGAGATGGGCCAGCTGGGGTATCGAAGGAGCGAGCCTGGCGAACCGCCGCATGAGTCCGCCAGTACAGTTCGCAGGATGATTGATTTTCATCGCGGAAAGCTGGGTTACAGTGCCGAGGAAGTCGCCCGGCTCCTGCACCTCAATCTAAATGAGTACCAGCAAATGTATGCGTTTGCACATGCTGATCAGCGAAGAGCGCCAAACCTTCGTGTCGTGTCGTGATATGACGAAAATGGTGGACCGGTGGTGGACCGAGAAAAAATGCGGCCTGAAGAGAAACTCGACAGGCCGTAACTTTTTGAATTGATTGGCGCGCCCGACAGGATTCGAACCTGTGACCCCTGCCTTCGGAGGGCAGTACTCTATCCAGCTGAGCTACGGGCGCTTATCGATAATTCGAAAGCTTAAGATCCAATGATCGTCTATACAACTAAAAAGGGGTCGGCTCTGTTTTTTGAAGAAAATAGAGCCGACCCCTTATTTTCGATCGGTAGCTTAATGTCGCACAATCAGGCTAATGGATTGTCACCCGCGACGTATTCGATCTTGCATTCGCCGATGACTATCACGTCACTGTCCTTAAGCTCGCACTGCTTGATGTGGCGACCGTCCACGGAGGTACCGTTTGTACTCCCGAGATCTACAAGAGTGACACCGGCTGGCGATTTGATGATTAACGCATGATGCCGGCTCACCAGATGGCTGTTTATGCGGATATCACTTAGTTCGTCACGCCCGATCAGAATGCGTTCCCGATCGAGACTTACCTCCTGGATAACATCGCCGTTCGCGCGAGCGATGAGTCGCCCGCTCTGGGGACCCGCCTTGTAGACTTCCACTGATACCGTCTCATCGTCCGATAGCTGCATCATGGAAACCATCCCAAGAAGCTTGCCCGCCTCCTTCACCAGGTCCGTTGTCACCGTCGCCATGCCTTTCTTGTCGGCCAACTCGCGGCACTTACAACAAAACGTGCTGATGGCATCGGGTACGCCCGCACAGAGCTCGTGTATGAGAGTGATCGCGTGAAACTCAAACGCTTGACCAACGTCTGCAGTACCTGCCGACTCGACTCGCCACCGAATATATTCCCTCGTCTCAGCCAGCGAGAATGGCGCAAGGGCAATTCGCTGTCCGGCTTGAGCGCATATCGCATCCAGGGGAGGCTCATTAAGCAGTTCATTCAGGCCCGGTCGTCCTGACAGGATCACCATCAGGCCGAATTTGCCTTCCATCTCCAACTCAACGAGACGGCGTACCATGTCCAGCATCCACCACCCGTTATCCTGTGTTTCCTCGATGCAGATGACCGTGCGGCGGTGGTGGGTCCGCTGTGTGGACAGAAACATCGTGAAGACGTTCTCCAGATCAACGAGGCTCATGTCCTTCGGGTCGAAGCCGATGCCTCGCATGATTTCGCGCATACCAGCAATGGCGTCTGAACAGGGCTCAGTGATTCGTGCAACAGCGACATCGTCCTCAACACCGGCGACAAAGCGGCGGATGAGGTAGCTCGCGCCGGATTTCCCTTCGCCGATCAGTATTGCCAGGGGCCGACCTTCTGCGAATGCCCTGCCCAAGTGGTCAAGCGGCACATGATGGCTGTCGGCAATAAACGGCGATGTGGGTTCTTTCTCTACCCACAAGGCGGGCCCTGTCGGGGCTAACTGCTGATGACTCATTACTTTCACCTCGAACGGCCTTTTATAAACAGGAAGTTAAAGGCTCTTTTCAGTTTTTTTTATAAGGCTTACCAGTCTAGGCCAGTTCCCGCGGTATGTATAGTGTAGTGCGAGCATGCTCAGCTAACTGATTGAAATAACAAAAAATTAGTCCCCAAGGCTGGAAATTTCGTTGTCCCGGGCACCACTGTGATCACCGGTTCCTTACATAACGAACGTTCGCGACACCTCATAAGACAGGTTTTCCAATCCCGCGCAAGCGACCGGACACCGCAGTCGCTCATCGCGTTATGATGGTGCTGTCTTTCACAAGTCAAAATAAAAAAAAGGGGGTCTTGTGAACAAGCTTCGACAATCCGGTAATGGCCGGATCCTGCGCTTGACCGGCGCCGTCATGGCGCTGTTGTTGTCGGCCGGTCTTGCGGCCGCGAATCCCGTGACCGTCCCGGTCCAGGTGACCTTCGTCAATCCTATCGCGATCAGCGAGGTCAGTGCCCTGCAATTCGGGTCTATCAATCAGAACCTGGCCGATTCCGAAACCGTGACCGTCGCGCCGGACAGCACCGTGACTGACCCGGCCGACCGCGTCGAGGGCGGTCCGCAGGCCGCGGCCAGCCTGACTGTCACCGCGACCCCGGGGCAGGTCATCACGATCTACGTCGACTCGGTCGTCTCGGGAACCGGCTATTCCCTGGCCGATTTCCGCTGCAACTACAACGCCGGAAGCGACGGGGCTTGCGACGGCTTGGGTTATTCGGAGTCATCCGTCGCCAGCACAAGCCTGCTCGTTGGCGCGACCCTGACCGGCGACGGCACCGCCACGGCCAGCGCTGCCGACGGTAGTCTCGAAGTCACCGTTGCTTATCAATAAATAAAGCAACAGATAAAAAGTTAAGGCGTCGCAGCGAGGTTTTCTCAAAACCGCGGTTCGATCCCGATTCTCCCATATAGATCCCGTTTTTCCCATATATAAAAGGGGCCTGATCCCGTTTTTCAGGCGCTATGTCGCATGTTGTGAAGCCTTTCACAGAATCGACTCCAGCCCCCGGCTCGCCTCACTTTATGTGAGGTCAGTCTCAGAAACCGCATCAACACAAGAAATAGATTACTCGGTTTCGGATCTAGGGAACTCATCGTTTAGATCCCCTGGAACTTCTAATGAAGAGGTGAAAAATTGTGAAAACCAGTATATGGATGCAGAGATTCCTGGCCATCCTGGGCTCGGCCCTGATCGGCCTGATGTTCGCAACCGGCGCTGTTGCGGAGAACCCGGAACCGGTAACGGTCGAGGTGACGTTCGTCGATCCGATCACGATCACGGAAGTCAACGCCCTGCAGTACGGGCTGTTGGATCAGAACCTGGCCGACAC
>Ga0255052_10000249_pt1 | contig 42371 bp, 71 predicted proteins | sample JV7_2_21_MG_FD_188632 | JGI IMG/M metagenome (GOLD analysis project Ga0255052, IMG submission 188632) | Seawater microbial communities from Jervis Inlet, British Columbia, Canada - JV7_2_21 | ecosystem: Environmental > Aquatic > Marine > Inlet | place: Canada: British Columbia | collected...
CATGGAACAAAATTATACAGAATTGAATGCATCAAGAAATTTAATTGTATTGACAGCGGGGATTTAGGGGGGTATATTAGCAGTGAGACGAGCCTGTCTCAGGCCGGTGATGCGTGGGTATACGGTGATGCGTGGGTATACGGTGATGCAAGGGTATCCGGTAATGCAAGGGTATCCGGTAATGCGTGGGTATACGGTAATGCAAGGGTATCCGGTAATGCGTGTGTATCCGGTGATGCGTGGGTATCCGGTGATGCAAGGGTATCCGGTGGTGCGTGTGTATGCGGTAATGCAAGGGTATCCGGTGATGCAGAGGTATACGGTGATGCAAGGGTATCCGGTGATGCAGAGGTATACGGTGGTGCGTGGGAGGTATCTCCCCTTCAAATGCAAGGAACCAAACATTTTGTTACGATGTCGTCAAAAACGACATTGTCCATAGGATGCGAAATGCACACAATAAAGAAATGGATTAAGGACGGGAAAGCTATTGGTAAAAATAATGGATATTCCAAGGAGCAGATAGCTGAATACTTGCTATATATTAAATTGGCAGAAAAGCTATATGTAAAAAAGAAAGGAAAGAAATAAGGTGGTGTAATTGGCAATGCCAAAATTAACGGAAGTTGAGAAATCAGCATTAAGTGCAAGACAGATACTAAGGCAAACTAAGTCGGATTCGTTTCGCGGTTACTGCATGAAGGAATGCATGATGCAAGAATTGGCCAAAATAATAAACAGAGAGGGGATTAATAATGCAAGGGAAAACAAATAATTCAGTTAAACCAGTTAGAACATGGGGTGATATAGTTGCTATTGAAATGAAGACATATGGCGCAAGTCCTGCGTACATGAATAGAATGATACATGATATATTAAACACAGACTTATATGATTTGATGGGAATAAAGGGGGATAGGAAAGATGAAATTAATAAAAAAAGTATTTAGGTCGATACATGAGAGGTGTAGGCAGTGCCGGTTCGTCTGGATGCTTACATTCGGACTGAGTACAACCTATCGGCTAGAAACTTTACTGGGTACACTATTCAATTTCAGTGCATGGAAAGCTAACTGGAGGGACTAATCATGGAAGAGAGAAAAGAGGAAACTATTATAGCTGGTGGGTTGTGGCGCTGGTTCCGTAGGTTGAAGAAGTTTCCAGGCTGGAGCGCAACGGACGACTACATACAGAATATTAGCGAAGATGTGCGAAACAGGATAATTGAGCGCTATTTTCTATGCTCATATTGGCAAGGTAGCATTAAAATAGACGGTGTTAAATTAGCAATAAAGGTGGAATTTAACAGGAAGCGCACAGGTAAACAACCGCATCTATATATTTACATAGTACCGGAAAGGAGCGAAGTAAATGAAGATTGAAGCCAAGATAAAGGAAAATACTAAGCTAGTACACGATTACATACAGAAACATTGCAGGACAAGGAATGATCGGGACGATATATACCAACACGGATTAATAGGCTTATTCTTGGCAATAACAACGCATAAGCCGGAGGGGATAGCGTTTTCAACACATGCATATATGAAGATACGGCAAGAGGTACAGAAACATACAAGGTACACGGCAAGACATAGCGGATATGTAAGCCATGGCGGGAAAATGCAGAAGAGGTATAAACTAGAATCATTTGAAGATATGATTACCTAACAAAATAATGCGGTACGAAAAACAAGGGGAATGTGTGTTAATAAGATAGGGAATAAAATAAGGAGTAACAAAATGTATGAAAATTTTAGCGATATTATTGGAAAGGTTTTTGTGTCGGTGAAAAATGTCAATGATGAAGAAGTTGTTTTCGTGACAGAGAAAGATGAAGTGTATCGCCTATATCATAGCCAGGATTGCTGCGAATCAGTTTTCATTGAGGATATCTGCGGCGACCTGGGGGATCTAGTAGGGGTTCCGATTCTTGTGGCTGAGGAAACCACGAGCGAAGAAAACCCACCAGGTGTTACGCCGGAATATCAGGGCAGCTTTACTTGGACGTTTTATAATATCAAAACAAAAAAAGGCTGCGTTACGATTCGTTGGTATGGTGAATCAAATGGTAATTACAGTGAATCGGTAGATTTTACCAAGGGCTACTAAAGAATATAAGGAGTAAATAATTATGTGTAATTTTGTTTCAGGGATTATAACTAAATCAGGGAAGGTATACTTTAATGAGGAATTGGAGTCACTGAGCGATGATTCGCACTCGAAAATACTTAAAGTAAACAATATAAAAGATAATACAGCCGATCCAGAAAAAAAGCAGTTTGCTAGGTTTGAGTATTATCCCAACAGTGGTCATGATTATTTTTCGGATTATTCAAACTGGAAATTACACATAGACGAAAGCGTTGTCCCGTTCTGGCTAAAGAAAAGGCATGAAAAAAAATGCATAGAGGCTACGCAGGAACACTTACGTAACATAATTTTCAAGGATACCGAAATAGGGGAATTGAAAAACGGGGTTTGGTTACTAAAGAATTGTGTAGTTGATCAATTCTTATCCGGTACAATATTGCAGATAGGGGGTAGCTCCACGGTTAAAGAGATGTGGGGTAGCTCCACGGTTAAAGAGATGTGGGGTAGCTCCACGGTTCAAAGGATGGGGGGTAGCTCCACGGTTCAAAGGATGGGGGGTAGCTCCACGGTTCAAGAGATGGGGGGTAGCTCCACGGTTCAAGGGATGTGGGGTAGCTCCACGGTTCAAGAGATGTGGGATAGCTCCACGGTTAAATGGATGTGGGGTAGCTCCACGGTTAAAGAGATGTGGGGTAGCTCCACGGTTCAAAGGATGAGGGATAGCTCCACGGTTAAAGGGATGTGGGATAGCTCCACGGTTCAAGAGATGAGGGGTAGCTCCACGGTTCAAGAGATGGGGGGTAGCTCCACGGTTAAAGAGATGTGGGGTAGCTCCACGGTTAAAGGGATGTGGGGTAGCCCCACGGTTCAAAGGATGTGGGGTAGCTCCACGGTTAAATGGATGTGGGGTAGCTCCACGGTTCAAGGGATGGGGGATGGCTCCACGGTTCAAAGGATGAGGGATAGCTCCACGGTTCAAGAGATGAGGGGTAGCTCCACGGTTCAAATGATGAGGGGTAGCTCCACGGTTCAAGGGATGTGGGATAGCTCCACGGTTAAAGGGATGTGGGATAGCTCCATAGCAATAAACAGGGGTAGTCATATTTATATTCCAGGTAAAAAAATCGAAAAGCCAAAGAAAATAAAAATATGACAAAAGAATTATCTAGTAAAGACCTACTAAAAAAACTAACTATTTATGCAAAAAAGGAGCTTGAATCGTTCAAGCTAGGAAGAAGCTCCATTCTAACAGCGATACAAGCGAAGGCGTTAGAGGTTATAATAGGGAAATTGAGCGACGAAGAACAGATGAAGAAAACGCCGCTAAGGGATCTTACGGCAATGCTAGCAAAATCATTTGAAATAGAAAGGACGCTAGAAGGTAAAACAACTAAGAATTTTGGGGTTATGGCTGTGCAGTTAGTGAAGAGGGCTGATAGCAGGAGGAAAGAAGAAGATAAAGCGATAAAAGAGGTAGATGCTATAGACGTTGAAGGGAAGGTGGTTGATACAGATGATTGATACAGAAACGGAGTTTTGGAGATATAAAAATATAGCAGATAAGGCAGCGAGGCGATTAGCTTGCACGGGCATAGATGTTGAAGACCTTAAACAGGATGCAGCATTAATATTACTAGAGCAATTAGCTAAATTTAAAATTAAAAAACCCAAAATAGGTGTAGCCAAGTCACTGAAAATAAAAATACCATACTTATTAAAAAAGGAAATAGCAAAAAAATATTTCTGTCCGGCTATACCCTGGAGTGAGTATCATAAGTCAGGATATAAAATAAAACCCAAGAAATACGGAAATAACCTAGAGGATATAATTGATGGATGTGAACCGGAAGGATTATTATTAAAGGGGGAGATGATGAAAGAAGAACTAAGGAAAGAAAAACGGAAGGATAGGCAGAATTTAGCCGGTAAGGTTAAGAAAAATTCACTAGATATAAGCTATTTGGCAGAGCAAATAGACACACTAAAGAAGAGTCCAGCAGCAGTAAGCAGTCAGGAGGAATCGATAGTTACACACTCGGCTATAATTTTTGATATCTCCAGGAGATTGAGTGAACTAGAAGAAGTGGCAGGTTTAAACAGATGAGTATTTGGTATAAGGTAGTAGTGAAAGCATTTATACATTCAGAATGCCGATATGCAATAGGGCAGGAAATAAAGAAAGATAACTTTGAAGATGCGTTTCTGTTAGCAAATAATTTGGCAAATGAAGATAATATTGTAGAGATAGAGGATATGGATGGGTATACAATCGATGAGTGGAAACGTGGAACGAAACCCTGGGTACATAGCGAAAGGTAGGTTCATAATGAGTAAATTTGTGAAGTTTGAAGGTGGGGCGCATCTAAGGGCTGATTCTATTGTTGCAATATCTGACAATTCAAGTCACGGAGAATTGAATTGCATTTATATATCATCGGGTCACAATATCATTGTGGCAGAAAGTATAGAGGAAATATTAAGGATTATTGCAGAAGCGGAACCAGTAAAGGTTAAAAAAGTGAAGAAATTGGAACCGTTAGACACAAGGTTTTATGAGATATGGGATAGATATCCGAAGAAACTAGGGAAGAGGGCGGCATTGAAACATTTCCTTGCAACAGTGAAGACAGATAAGGACTGGGAAGATATAAATACAGCATTAGACCATTACCTTGCCCATAATGAGTTCAGTGATGTTGACGAAAAATTTGTACAACATGGTGGTACTTGGTTTAACAACTGGAGTGACTGGGTTGAATTAGGGCGTATGGTAAGGGTGGATAATAACGATGCGATAGTGCAGGATAAATTGGGGATTTAATTTCATGGATAATTGCTATCAGATAAATGAATACCTAGAAGGTGCGATGACTGAGCGCAAGTCTATAACCACAGAAAAGACCTGCGTGTATGGCATCGACTATTTAGACGACAAACTAGGCGGTATACATAAAAACGAATTGATAATTATTGGTAGCTATTCTGGTGCAGGTAAAACAACGGCAGTCGAGCAAATAGCAACCGCAAACGCAACACAGGGCAGGAAGGTAGTGTTTTTTAGGCTAGAAGGCGACAAATACGAGCTAGGTTGCATCCTGCTCTGGAAACGGATATATGCACTGTGGGTAGAGGATTCTAGGCCACAAATGAGCGATGGGATGACATACGGTAACTATAGGTTAAACAAATTGAAGGGCATAGAAAAATACGAAACACAAGCAGCCTACGAGTTATCCGAAACACTAGAAAACTTATATTTATTCAATAAGGATATGGAAATGAGCAAAGATACAATAACGGAATACCTGGAAAACATGAAAGCCGGTGGTGCCGATCTGATTATTATTGACCACTTACACTATTTTGATATGTTTTCTGACGAGAGCGAGAATAGGCAGATTACGGATATCATGAAGGCAATAAAGAAGGCAACGGAACAATTATCTATTCCAATTGTATTAGTGAGTCACTTGAGAAAGAAGTACGATAAGAAGGCGATTATACCGTGTAATGACGATTTTATGGGTAGTAGTAACATTTTCAAGGTAGCATATACGTGTATATCTATTGCCGGTGATTACAAGAGATACGATATGCAGGAAGAGCGTTATCCTACCATTTTCAGGATAGCAAAAAGCAGGGCCGGTGTTAGGGATAATTCAATGGCAATAAAGGTATTTAACGGGAAGCTAAAAGGCTATGAAGATAAGTATAGTGAGGGCAAGGTAATAAAGGATAATACAGATTTTCAACTATATGATGATAAGGATTATGGTAAATACGGGAAGGGGAATACATATCATGAGAAGTAAGGTAATTTTGAGCATTAACGCGCAGGAGGTTGGGTGGTTTGGCGTAGGATGGCATGAATGTGTCGCAATAAAAGAATTTGGCGTAAACGGGGAAATGTCTTATGTTTCCTGGTATCGTATTGAATATGAAGATAATCATACGGAAGAAATAAATGGTAAATACGTAATTAAAATTACTTATAAGAAGGAGGAGAAGGAAGATGACTAAAAAGAAAGAAGGTACAGATGTAATAGAAGTGGAAGCATTAACAATTCCTAGCGGATCGGAATGTAGTAGCATGGTATTACCAGCCGTAACTGCGGATCAGGCTGTAGAGAATTGGAAAAATTACCAGGACTTAAAAAACGCAATTATAGAACCAGGTGATACACAGAAAATACAGGGTAAGGAATTTCCAAAGAAGGTTGTTTGGAGGAAACTTGCTAGGTTTTTCGATCTATCGGTAGAGATAATAAGCGAAAGGTCAGAGGTAATCCAACTATATGGTGTTGACGTAATGGTGTTCCACTTCATTTGCAGGGCCACGCATAAGAATGGTTCCTTTGCGGAGGCATCCGGTAGCTGCGATTCATACGATAAGGCTACTGTTATGAATGGTAAATTTATGGCTAAGGGTGAGGTAACTAAATGGAAGAAAACATCATCCGGCAAGAGCTTCCCATTAGAATTTGACTGGAAAGAAGCAACGCCAAACACTATCCATAATGTGCGGTCAACTGCCGAAACTAGGGCTTGGAATAGGGCCGTATCTAACCTTGTCGGAGGTGGTGAAGTGAGCGCGGAAGAGATAAATACAAGAGATACTGATGATTCGGGTGTTTCAAGTAGCGAAATAGGCAGCATGGTAACAGCACCACAGTTGAAATTCATATATAGCCTAGCGGAACAGATTAAAATGACACCAGATAAGGGGAAGGAATATTTGAAGGCTAAATATGGGGTTGAAAAAGCTGATGATTTATCATATAGCCAAGCAGATGAATTGATTAAGTATTTTCAGTCACTAAAGGAGGGTTAATTTCATGGCAATTACCGAAATAGAAGATAAGCTTTATAGTATAGAAAATCGACTCAGTAGTTGGCGCATAATGCGAGATAGGGGATTATCTGACTACGCGCCACATGAGGTAAAAAACTGGGTGCTACGTGTACTGTCTAGCAAGAAGGAGGATGACTAATGGCTAAATGGACAAAGGAAGAAGAAGGTAATTTGAGGGTTGCGATAGGTCAATTTTACAATAACTGGGAAATGGTAAGTGGTTTTGTCGGAACAAAGAGCGCTGATTCCTGCGAGAAAAAGGCTAGGCGTGAAGGCTGGAAGGCTAATGTTAATGCAGTATTTGAATGCAAGGCTGAACTTGGAGTTGTAGAAATAGAGAGGAAGCCCTATGAAGAGAAGCTGTATTTGCCGAATGAAGACAAGAACGTACTTGTATTTTCCTGCACTCATATACCGTTTGAACGTCCAGGCTACCTTGAGTTTCTACAAAAAATTAAGAAGAAGTATAACTGCAAGAGGATTATCTGCAACGGCGATTTAGTGGACGAACATGGGCTAAGTTTTCATGACCATGATCCTGACGGATATAGTGCTGGGTTAGAGGGTAGCGTAGCCAAGAGGACGCTAAAGTCATGGATTAAGGCGTTCCCTGAGATGGTGCTAGTAATCGGAAACCATGATGCTAGGCCGATGCGTGTAGCTCGTAAAAGCGGGATACCGAATAGGGCAATAAAGACACTAAACGAGATGTGGGATTTGCCGGATAGCTGGCAATGGGCGTTTAAAATTCAGTTAAACGGTGTTATATATAAGCATGGTGGTGGCGGGAAATATCCGTACGCCAACGCCGCCTATAACCACTCAATGTCCTGTGTAACCTCTCATGCACATAGCGTTATGGGGATATCTTACCATGCTAACGAAGAAAAGAAATGGTGGGGCATGGGGATAGGTTCAGGACTGAATGATAAGACATATGCAATGGAGTATGGTAGGGATTTTGATAGAAAAAGTATTATAGGTTGTGGTGTTGTATTAAATCAAGGTAAGACACCAATACTAGAGCTAATGGATTTATAGGAAGGAGTTATCGTAAAGGATAACTTACAATGACTAAATTAATAAATACAAGTAAATTACCAAACCTAGTATACGAAGGCATTAAGGCTGTTAGTGGGCAATACGATGTAGACACTACAGATATAGATACAATAAGTACCACTACGTTAATAGGCGATCCATTACAAAGAATACTAACTGCTAGATACGGTAAAAACATAGAAATAGATTCTGCCAAGAATTGGTATTCAGTACAAGGAACTGCATACCATACTGTAATAGAATCGGTTGTTGCCAATAATCCCGAATACATCACAGAGCAGAGAATAACAACGGAAATAGACGGAAAGAAAATAACGGGTAAGCCAGATATATTCCACATACCAACGCAAAAATTAATAGACCTGAAAACCAGCAAGGCCGGTAGTTTCTGCTATAATCCAAATGGTAAACCTGAATATATACTGCAACAGAATATATACAAATATTTGATAGAAAAGTCCTGGGGGATTAAGGTGAACGCAGTAAGATTGTTGTATATGTTCCCAGATTTTGATAAAAGAAAGATTAAACCAGGTGGTAAGTACCCAGTGAAACCAGCACTGGAAATACCTGTTGAAATCATGACCAATGAAGAAATAGAAAAATATATAAAAGAGCGTATTGCGATACACAAGAAAGCTGATAATTTAGAAGAAGAGAAGATACCTAGATGTGAAGATTTGTGGAACGGGTTAAGATGTAAGGAATATTGTAGCGTGAGTACGGTTTGTCCGTATCACATAAAGGAAATGTCAGATGAAAAAAAGAAATAAAATAGTAAAACTATATGATAGATTCCTACAGGCGCATATCTGGTGTACATGGGGTATGGATATTGATACACATGAAAAATTGATCAGCAAGGAACTTGGAACTAAATATGACTCAACAATTAACCGAAACATTCATGGGTACTGTAGCTTCCATGAGAATATACATGGACAACAATTAACAATAATATACGTAAAAAAAGAGGGTGATATGTATACTTTTATTCACGAGGTTACACATGCCATATTTGATATATTCCTAGATCGTGAAATTCCTATCGGGAAGGGTACGGAAGAATGTTTTGCATACTATATTGAATATATATATAGGGAATTAATTGGAGGATTAGTACAATGACATACTTGAAGCAAATAAGAAAATATTGCCTACATTGCTGCCTGGGTAATAGCTATGAGGTCAGGCTATGCCAGGTAACTAAATGCACACTACATCCATATAGAAGTGGACACAAGAATAATGACGCAAAATACACTGCACTAAAATCAATAAGAAGAAAATGCCTAGATTGTGCAACATCGTCTGTATTGGTTAAGGAATGCTGGAATACTAAATGTCCACTATTTGAACTTAGATTTGGTAAGAATAAGAAGAGGTCAATAAAAAATCCGACAGAAAAGCAAATTAAGCAGAGGGAGGAGGCGCTAAGGATGGCACAAAGGATGGCATACCAGAGTCACCGCATTCGCTACGGATAGCGACCCAGGGGCCGATCCGAGACCATGGGGGATAATTTGGTATAAATGTATGGGTCTGAATAAATAATTACGTGAAATGGAGAATAATCATGGCAGAAAAAAAATCAAACTGGGTGAGAACGATAAGGCGAAAGAACGTATCTATGGCTATATTTGAGAATGAATGGGAGGATCGGAAATATCTTGGGTTTAAGTTTCAGAAATCATACAGAAATAAGCAGACTAAGCAATGGGTGAATACTGATAACTTTGATGATGGATCGTTACCTGATTTGCTAGTATTAATACAGAGTTACCTGACAACAACAGTAACAGAAATGAAGAAAGGTGACAAGAAGGGGGTCGCTGCCCAGGGTGGTGCAATTGAAGGGGGGGGCGCTGGTGCGATAACCAAGGAGCAAGTAGAAGAGGTATTTAGTGAGGGTGGAGAGCCTACTGAGGGGCCACCAAAATTCTAAGGAGGCAATGATAATGGAAATATTGGCAGAACTAATAAGGAATCAAATAAACGAAGATGGGTTGATGGAGAATTATACATGATTGCTGGCGTACCTGTTTCAGATAATTCCTGGTGTCATATACTAATAGGTGTAATATTTCATCTAATAGGTGATAGATTTGGCAAAGAGGGCAGGGTGGTTGGTGCATTGCTACTTATTCAGGTTGGGATAGTGAAAGAGTTTTACGATAGCCTATTCCCTGGATGGTATGCAGATATATGGGATATAGCGTATTCTATACTAGGGTTAGCGATAGGTATAATAATATGCTGGGTAATAAGTTTAATTAAAAGGGAGGGTTGATTATGAAAATTGGAGATGCAGTTCATTGCGATGATTGTGAAATAAATTTCGTATCAAACAAGGATTTATGGAGCAACCTTTCATGCCCTAAATGTGGTAAGGGCGGATTTGCTTTTTGTATAGGGCCAAGAGTGAATGGTAGTTATGTGGGTTTTGCCGAAGGTGTCTTACAGGAAACACACGAATTATCAGGCACCAAGCACGACAACGGCAAATCCAGGGTAGATTTAATAGAGCCTTGTTTCATGCTTGGAATGGGTCACGTTCTTCAATTTGGTGCAGAAAAATACGGTGAAGATAACTGGCGTTCAGGTATAAAAGTACGTAGGAATATAGGGGCAGCAATGAGACATATACTCTCGTATCTTCATGGTCAGGATAAGGATGGGGAATCAGGACTGAGTCATTTATTTCATGCAGCAGTTGATTTAATGTTTGCACATTGGACGGTATGTAATAAGGGAGAGTTTGATGATAGATATAAGGATTAAGGATGTATTTGCAATAGTAGGAATAATTATATTATTAGTAATCTTGTTATTTGTATTAGTAAGCACAGATCCGTTACATTCAGGGGGTGATGAGATTGGAGAAGGTATTTCCAACTTGTGTAGTAATATTTAGTTTATTATCTGCACTAACTTTTGCGGATTTAGATTGGAGAAAGGCGGTAGCATGGAGCTGTGTAGCAATATTGGGATTTGTATCAACATGGTAGGAGGTGAAGGTAATGCCACATATTGAAGGTAAGAGAATACTAGAAGAACGTGCAGTATTTGCACTAACTGAAAATTCAATTAAACCAGATGGTAAGCTAAATTATGTATTAGTACGACTATTTGTTGAAACTATATTAAAACAGAAAATGTCATACAATAAAACAAAGGAATATATAGGTGAATTAACCGAGGCGGCGGCATACATTAGGCATAGGTGGCTTGTCCATAATTACGAGAGAGAGAAAAGTGACTTAAATGGCGATGTATTTGGTATATGGGATGAGGAAAAGGGAGGATACAATGGGTAGAAAACGTAAACGCAGTGTATATTTGGCGGGAAGTATGGGTGCCAAGCGAAATCGGGGCAGAACCTGGAGGCGTAATATTACACCATTCCTTGACAAAATAGGGTTCGCGGTAGACGATCCATGTGTATTCGAGGAGCAATACTGGCGTGAACTTATACGCAGCTACGGTGCGAACACGATGAATGAGCTAAAGATAACACAACCAAGTGCCTATATGGAAATTATGGAAGGTATAGAATTGAAGGATTTGGCAGCAATAAGAAAATGTACTGACGTTATATTCTATATAGATAAGCAGGTATTTATGAGTGATGGTACAATAATGGAACTACAATACGCATGTAAACTAAAGAAGAAGCTCTGGTTCATGATTAAGATGCCAAGGATCAGTATACCAGGTTGGTCTGCGTGGAGAATATCTAGGCACGGGTTCGATAAGGGTAGGGCGTTTTACGACATGAAGGATCTGAGGGCAGCTATTAAAGTAGATATTTTGAAGGGTGGTAAATAATTATGGGAATGAATGAGGAGTAGTGAAAATGATACCAATTAGAGTGCAAGGCGTAATTTTACATCCGAAGCTATATGCTGTATTATCTTTTTTTGAGGAATATGGGATAGGGTTTAAGGTTAATAGTGGGCCGCGTAGTATAGCTAAACACATTAAGATATACAAGGAATTGTACGGTGATGACTGGGTAAAGAAGATCCCTTGGTTAAGCAAGCACCTACCTACGCATCACTCACCATTCCTACGGGCAGTAGATATAAGGATAATAATAGATGAAGGACTAAGGGGTATTACATTCACATCGATATTGAAAGATTTTCGGATATTCATAGAATCGTTAGATATACCAGTTGGGTTAGGTGTTGGAAAAGGTTGGGTACATATAGACGTAAGGGAAAGGAGGCAGGGCACAAAGACGTGTATTACGGAATGGCCCTATAATTACTAATGTTATTAAGGATAATGTCAGATTTGCATATGGAGTTTGGCGATTTTGATTTACCGGAATTGGAAACAGATAAAGATACTGTACTAATACTTGCCGGTGACACCAATGTCGGTATTAAGTCTCAGGAATGGATTTATAGCATAGCCAGTAGGTTCAGAAACGTCATATTCATAAATGGGAATCATGAATATTACAAAAATGATATTTTTGATGTTGATAATGATATGGATGTTTTTACACATGATTTAGGTAACATATGTTTCTTGCAGAATAATGTATTATTATTAGAAAATACTATGTTTATCGGTACTACCTTATGGACAGATATGAATAAATCAGATAAGGCAGTAATATATCAGGCATGGACAAGGATGAATGATTATGGATGCATAAGCCTTGCTAATAAGATGCTGGCTCCACAGGATACAATACGAATGAATGGCTATTCAGTTGAATGGTTAAACGGAATACGTGATGTACATAAAGATTGGAGGAAAGTATTAATCACTCATCATCTTCCAACATATAAAAGCATCAGTAAAACAATAGGTGACAGGCAGCTTGATCCATGCTATGCTAGTGACCTTGATGATTTGGTAGAGAAACTAAATCCTGTTGTAGCTATACATGGGCATACACATGAGAGCAAGGATTATATGCTTGGGAATACCAGGATAGTGTGTAATCCGAGGGGATATATCGGCTATGAAGTAAATAAAGACTTTGATCCGAATTTAGTAATAGAAATATAATATACCAAAATAGTTGGTCATATGACCAAGGATAACTACAATAAAAAGGAGTAAAAAGTGAAAAAATATCACAAGATCCAGACTGTATTCAAGCGTGATCCAGAAACCAATCACAAAACACTACTTAAGGGTGTATATTCAAGGCCAGAATTTGAGTACCTAAAGGATAATGATTGGACATTTACCGAGAAAGTTGATGGGACAAACATAAGAGTAATGTGGGATGGGCAAAATATAACATTCAACGGAAAGACAGATAACGCACAAATGCCAGCCCAACTAGTAACTAAGCTACAGGAAAAATTCCTTACACAAGTGGAATTATTCAAGGAAACCTTTGGTGTAGAAGGTGGGGTGTGCTTATATGGCGAGGGCTATGGTGCAGGAATACAAAGAGGTGGAGGTAACTACAGGCAGGACAAGGATTTCGTTTTGTTCGATATAAAGATTGGTGATTTCTGGCTGCAAAGAAAAGATATCTTTGAGATATCATCTAAATTCAAAATAGATATAGTTCCAATAGTTGGAATTGGGCCACTGAGTGAAATGATTTCAACTGTCAGGAATGGTCTAAAATCTACATGGGGTGATTTTCCTGCCGAGGGATTAGTGGCTAGGCCAACTACGGAATTGCGGGCCAGGAACGGACAGCGTATAATAACAAAGTTGAAATGTAAAGATTTTGAAAGGGGTGAATAAAATTGGAAACATGTCCGAATTGCGGTAGCGTAATGCTACCAGTGCCACAGTCAGCAAAGAAGGGGGGATCGTTCTGCGTTAAATGTGGATATGAGGAACCGCCCTTGAATTATGATTTACTTGGATTTCTTGAAAATATAATGAAGGTAGGTGGTGAATAATGAAACAAAAAGCAACGATTGATGAGGACGGCGATCTATTTGCCAGGGGTAGGCCACAGGTATGTCCGACTAGTGATCCTAGAGGGAGATTTTGCAACAATAAATGCGCCGCATTTATACAATTTAATTATAACGCAAAAGATTTTATTACACTAGCTTGTTTTCCACAAGATGTAACTTATGAATTAAAATAGAAAGTAGGTGGTAATCATGGATTTATTTCAAGAAATTTTCAACGAAACAAGGGTATACTTTAATGAAACTTGTCAAATGTGCTGTGACAAAACAATGACTCAATTCTTTAAAGACCTACTACATTATAGAGCTAGCTCGGTTGGGCTTTGGTGTACAGACAAGCCAGAAATAATACCAGAAAACATAAGACATTTGTTTTTTGAGCTAAAGAAATAGATAAGGAGTAGAATAATGAACAGAAAACGCAAGGATGATGAAACGCATGAAAAGTATAAGGAAAACGAAAAAGTAGAACACTTTCATAAAGAATTTGTTACAGCAGCTAGGTTAGTATATGACCCGAGGTTAAATGGGCCAAAGATAGGTAGCTTTAGGGATAAAAGTAATTATAAGAAAAGGAGAAAATCATGATTGAAATAATAAAGACCATGATGATGTGGCTAGGAATATCTGCAACGGCAATGTTAATTATTAAATCGATAATTTCATTCGTGCAATGGATAAAGGAAGTCAATGAAACAATAAAACAGGAATTTGATATTAATTATTTAATTGGAGAGCTGTCTGAAATAAGGTTGTGTTACCACACATTAGAGAAGCAACACAGGAGTGATGTTTTTGGTATGTCTACAAGAATAGCATTATTGGAAAAGGAAAATAAAAAGAAGAAGAGAAAGAAGAAACAATGAAAGATTTTGTGTATTTAATGATATTACACGTAAGCCTACTTACAATGTATGTATGTGGTGAGAAAAGAACTACTATTTGGTATGTGCCTGTAATGCTATTTGCACTAGAGTTTATTAGGTTGAAATTCATAAGATAGGAGTAGCTAATGTGTATCAATGAACTGCTAGATAATATATATGTGGAATACAGGGTAAGTGGTAGGGAGCTTATACTGGAAGTATGCCCCTATTGTACAAAAAAGAAGCATCTATATGTATCGGCAGATAATGGTGCCTTTATTTGCCATAGATGCGGGGAAGCGGGCAACCTAAGAAGGCTCATGGAAGAATTGAAGCCAGGGTCGTCCGTATCGTTTAGTAGGCCAAAGATTCAAATAAAATTAGAACCACAAAGATACCCAGAACAGAAACTAGTGGATTACTACCATGGGCAGCTATTATCCAATATGAATGCAATGGGTAAGTTATATAGGTTAAAGGGATTCACTAAGGACACTATCAGGAAGGCAAGAATTGGTATAGCTAAAAATGGAGCCTACACATTCCCGCACCTTGAAAATGGAATACCTGTTTGTGTTAAATATTTCAAATATGATAACAACGGTAAGAGTGAGAAATATAGATATAAGGGTGGGAAATCTGTACCATGGAATATAGATTGCCTACCATATATTACTGAAACCGCTATAATAGCAGAAGGTGAGATAGATGGCGCAACCCTACTGCAACTTGGATATGATAATGTCACAGCAAATACACTTGGTGCCAATAGCTTCCCAGATACCTGGGTACATTATTACAAGGACATTAATAAGATAATAGTATTTTATGACAACGACTTAGCTGGGTTACATGGATCTTATAAGACTATAACCAAATTAAAGCCTATTTGTAGTAACATACATATCATACATCCACCACTTAAATATAATGATATTAACGAATGGTATAAAGCGGAAGGTGATTCTATTAAGGCAGAAATAGATAAGAAGATTAAGGAACTAGAAAGGATTAAGTAATGCCATTATATACATATAAATGTGAGAAATGTGGGCATGAGCATGATTTTAGACACTCTATACACGATAAACCACCTAGAAAGTGTCCTGAATGTGGTAGGAATACGCTATATCAGTCATTTAGGTTTAAACCTGGTATAATATTTAATGGTGAAGGATTCTATAGTAAAGATAATAGGGAAGGAGAATAATCATGGGTCACTACGATAATGCATGGGTAAAAATACCATTACAGCAATTCATGGATATAATGGATATAGGGGAAAGCCATAAGGAAATATGCGAATACATGAAGGGGGAAATTGAAGGAATAAGGAAAGAGAATATTAGATTGGTTAATATTATTAATAGGCCAGAACCGGAAGGATTAGATGATGAATAGAAGATTTGTATTTGATGTTGCACCCGTACCCAAGCCTAGAATGACTAAGCGTGATGCCTGGGCTAAGAGACCCTGTGTTACTAGATACTGGGACTATAAGGATGCATTGAAGGTGATATCATTAGAGTTCAGGGAACCGTTTAACCTGAAAGATGAGATGAAGTATTACTTCTATATCCCTATGCCTAAGTCCTGGTCTAAGCGCAAGAAGGCAGAAATGAACGGTACAAAACATAAGCAGAAGCCTGATTTGGATAATATGCTAAAGGCGATCTGGGACTCTATGTGTGCCGAGGATGAGGTAATATCAACTATAGGATTTGCTGGTAAATACTGGAGCTATGAAGGCAAGGTTGAAGTAGTTGATACTAGTGCAGAATCTATACTAGGAAAGGGGAAGAATTATGAGTGATCAGAACGTTGAGTATTACATGAAGGGCTATGAAGGTGGAATGAAGGTGGGCAGGGAAGAAGTGGAACTACTCAGTGTTGCCCTTGACACTGTATCATATTACGCAGCAATGAATCAGGACTGTACGCATTGTATAGTAGAAGAAGACAACCCTGGGGTTTGTGACGAAATGTGTACTGATTGTGCGCATGATATCAGGAAGGCAGCAATCAAGAGGGCGGAAATTAAACTTGCACAAATAGAAATAGATAGGTGTGCATTACAAGCAAAAATGGGCAAAAGGGAAGAATGATATGCATTTCTTAATATCGGATACACATTTTGGGCATAAGAATATAATAGAATACGAAAACAGACCATTCGAGTCCGTTGAAGAGATGGACGAAACCATGATACGTAACTGGAACTCTGTAGTAGGAATGAATGACACCGTTTGGCACTTGGGTGATTTTGCTTTATGTGGTGCAGAAAGAACCAGAGAAATAATACATTCACTTAACGGTAGGATTAAGCTACTTAAAGGAAACCATGATAGGCATAGTGTGGGCTGGTGGGAACGTGAAGGAGTAGAATTAATTAAAGGCAGGGGTATCTGGATTGGAGATTATATATTACTAACACACAGTCCTGTAACGGGAACACTAAACCCTAGATTGGTCAACTTCCATGGACATATACATAATAAAAAGGCAGATATGAGATATAATATAAATGTATGCGTTGAGAGGAATATGATGCACTATGTGCCACTCATGGCACCATTCCAGGGATGTTTAGCATACAAGGTAGTATGAAAATAACAAAATATGCATGACAGGGCCATACTTTACCATTAAATAAACATTCATGGTCGTAAAACGGCTCTCACACGGGCAGTTTTCACCAATAAGGCGATTCTAGGAGGTGTATTAATATGAGATCTCACCAAAGTCTTTAAGTACAATCATATTGTAAGCACTACCTATATCACTAGGGGTCAGTACATCATTATGGATATTCATATCACCATCTCTACTAAACTTATAGCTAGCATACTTCTCGTATATCTCACCTACTAGTTCTGAACAGAACGGTAATCTCTTATCAGCCAAGAAAGAACGCTTCTTCCATAATCTGAATGTTACCTTGTCTAAGAATGCGTTTAAAGTAGCTCTAGCTAATCCCATGTAAGCGTACCTGGAGTCACCTGAATCAACTAAATCGTCATGATAATCATTGATAGTATCCTGCATATGGACTACATTAATCTTTTGAAATACTCTTACTATCTTAATGTTCTTCTTATTCCAATTCTGCATCCTGAACTTAACACCATCAAAATTAGAACCTAAGCAGCTTACGGTATTGGTTCTGCCTACCTGGCTATATACTATCTCTGTATGGCCCGCACGACCATCAAATGCTTTCTGTAGCCAGCCAATAGGTGCTGAAATGCCTTCATATTTGGCCTCAAATAATAAAATATCACCTGGTTTTAGTTTTAACATACATTCCTCCGTTCATGGTTCACTATATACTATGAACTATGCGAATACTTTTATTAACAAACCTATTGCCATGAAGATTATTCCAGGTACGGAACCTATTAATGCACCTATTAACCCTCGCTTACCTGCTTCTTTTGCCATTTCTACCATAACTTCTTCCCTCCATTTGAATAGAATACTAATATCGCCAGTATTAGTTTCAGTTGCCTGTTGTACTTTACCAAATTCAATATCGTCAATTGCCATTATTGCGTTCTCCTTAGTTGACCTATGCCTGTACCTTCACCTGCTAATAATTGTGATACAGCGGGTATGGCTTTTTCTAGTGCCTCTACACCTGGTTGAATAAACTGACCTGCCTTGATAGCAGCAGCTATACCTGCGGGTTCAGTAGCCTTTAATGCAGCAGCACCACCAAGTATACCACCAGCTATTCCACCTGGCACACCACTTAACAGGAAGCCTACTCTGCTAGCAGCACCCGATCCTGCAAGTAGCGCGGAAACGGAAGGCTCTTTTATATTCTGGAATGTTTCAAAGGTTGCTGCGTTAATTAATTGTTGACCAGTACCCCTAGCCTGTGGATACAACTCTTCAAATCGCTGTAAATTCCTTATCTGTAGTGCCTTAGTACCAGTCTTACCTGCTAATTCCTGGGCTGTGCTACGTGCTGCTTGTTCGTTAATAATCTTTGTACCATCAGCTAGTAACCTTATATTGAATCCCTTTTCTATAGAAGTCTTTAAATTAATTGCATCAGCATATGCTTTATTCATTTTAACAGTACCTTTTGCTATAGGTTCTATACCCTTGTTAAGAAGGGTTGATTTAACTTTTGCTACCTGTCCAATAAATCCACTACCAATACCTAATGCCTCACCGCTTTTAACCATTTCATGCATACCCCTGTTAAGGTTTAGTGCTTCCTTGTATGAAATAGGATTCCCATTAACGAAATTCTCCAAGGCATCATCTGCTATCTCTATACCCTGCCTGCCTGCGCCAGCTTTAACCCTGTCTATGAATATCTTTTTACTTCCAGTTATTAGCCTAGCAGCAGCCTTGGTATTTACTTTCGCACCTGCCCTTATATTTAATGCATTTTGTGCAGTCTCGAATTGTGCTTGCGCATCATCGGCAAAGCCATTCAGTTGTGTAATGAGATCGTCACCAGCTTCCACTACCGATTGCTGTGGTGTTGTTATTACATCTGGATTAACCATTGCCTGCTTTAATGCCCAACCGGGAACTTTACTAGCAAAAGTTCTTGCTACTACCTTGGTACCCTCAACTCCAAGTGTAAAACTAGTGGATAGTGCTGCACCAATAAGGAATGTTGCTAATCCCTGACCAGCAGCTTGCTTGCTTGCAAAACTTAGTTTCTTGCCATGTATTAATTCTGTGCCAAGCCTTTCACCTGCCGAAATAAGACCAGAACCAGTTGCTTGTGCTATTCCACCAGCCAGTTTAGCCAATAAACCTCTACCTAATGCGGAAGCGGTATTGACACCCAATGCACCTGGTATGGCAAACTGTGCAGTTAATGCGCCTTCCTGTAGTGCTGCACCGAAAGATCCCTTCAAGAATGCTGGTAATTTCTCACCTATAGCACCTGGTGTTACTTCCGCTTTCTCTAATCCTTTTTCTAGAAACCTAGCGGCTGGGCCGACACCTAGTAATGGTGCTAATTGTGCTTGTTTTAATGGATCAGTCGCTATATCTAGTGCCTTCTGACCAATGAATCCACCAACTGCCTTACCTGCACCGACTATATCGCCTAATAGATCAACTTCACCACCTGGCTGTACCTGAACATTCTGCGATGCGCCGGTAACAGGTTCCCGTTGAGCTGGTTCTCCTATAATCTGTTGTTGATTAATCCAATCCTGAACCTCTTTCTGTGTTGCACCCTGTGCTTCCAGTGCATCTATATTCTCTCTTAATTCTTTCCCTGTAAATCTAGCCATGGTTATCTTCCTTTATTTGGTAATGTATATTTCTTACCAGCCGATGATTGTATATCAGTACCCTGCTCTGTTGGTACGCTCTGTAATGCTTTTTCCCCACCAGGTGCCTGTATATCGAAATCTATAAGGAAATCCTTATAGTCATTAAATCCGAATCCATCTTTCTCAAATACAGCCTTGATATTTCTGTTTGCCCTATCGGCAACGGCAGCCAGTCTTGCATATTTCTCAACAAGCGATAATGTCTTGTCGAATGGTAGACCCCTTAATGCCCTTTCGATGTCAGGATCGGTTAATACGCCACGTTCACCCATGCTTCTTGCATATGCTGCTGTTTCTAGGGTTAATTCTTCAAATGTTGCTTGATCGAATAGTAACTTTCGTTGATCTAATGTTGATACACCAGCCCTTGTGGCCTTTTCTGCTGCTTGTACCTTGGCAAATCCACCATAACCAGCGGGTAATTTCTGTATTAGTGTCTTGGCCTTACCAAATGCATCTTTTAATCTTATCGTTGTTTCAATTGTATCTTGTCGCAATTCCCTATCCTTTATGGCTTCCGCAATATTGGCCTTTCTTAGTGCTGTTCTCACTTGTCGCTCTTCCTTTAATTCAGGTGTTTCGGTTGGCCTAAATCCGGCAAACTCAAATTCTCCTGTATTAGGATTTTGTGTATAATTGGCTACAACTAAGTTATCCTTTCTCCATTCCCTTCTTTGTTCCTCAGTGAAATCGGAGTCCCTTAACGAAGCCTGGTCTTCTTCGGTGAATAATTTCCCTGTCTTAATGTTGTATTCCTGAAATAACGGTCGCTTGGTTACGTCAAAACGTACTGGAACCTCTAGGTCAACACCATCTATTGTTACTTTTTGTGGTTTCAGTGTAGTTCTAGCAATATCACCTGCAAGTTTGAATTTGCGTTGATTTGCTAGTACCCTCTGTCCCTCCGCACCTTGTCCTGTCTGTTGAAGTAAGCCAGGAATCGACTGCGGTGAAAGTGTGGCTAATGGCCCTATTAAATCTTCCAGACTCAACTGACCACTCTCCGCTGCTTGCAATATCTGGTTACGTGCAGATTCCTCCATGCGGAGTTGACCTATCTGTAAGTCACCCTTCTGTAATGCCTGTGATTGCGATTGTATCTCAGCAGGACTAAGAACATCCTTAGATATATCTGCCGGACTTAAATCAAACGAACCTACCCCTGGTATACTTATTGCCATCTATTTCACCCCTTTACTTGCTTTTCTATACACTAGCCGCCTCCTGCTATTTTGCCACCTATCGAACTAAGTAGCGAAGCTGTACCACCAAGAAATTTACTACCTATCTTACCTATCTGTTCTGTACCGCCAGCCTGTACATCACCGATGCCTATCTGTAAACCTGCTTGCTGACCGCCTGTTTGTTGCTGTATCTTAGCTATGAGTTGCTCTAGTTGCGATTGTTGACCTGCAACTCCTGCACCTTGACCCAATAACCCTTGCAATAATGTTTGCCTTTGCGCTACATTCTGTGCTGATAAATTAGCCAAGAAATCACCAATTTGAGTACCAGCAGCACCGCTGCGTGACAAACCCCTTGCTGACAACTGCTTTGTCAACTCTCCAATGCCGCGTTTAGCGAAAAAGTCAAACGCACCACCGCTGGGGCTTGTCACTTCGCCACGTAGTTGCTTAATAACATCAGTAGTTAATCCCTGGAATGGCTGAAAAATATCCTGCGCACCCCTTAGTGTACCAACGGATTTTTCCTCGGCTCCACGCAATAAATCGCCAGCCTTCCTTAATCCTGTTTCACGCTGACCTGCCGCCTGTGCAGCTTTCCCACCTCCAAAGATTGCACCTAATGCACCCAATTCTAGTGCTACCATATTATTTCACCTTCCTCCCCTTCTCCTTCTTTTTCTCCACCTTTTGACCATTATCATTTACCACAGGTAATGGATTACTGAATTTCCGTGTTAAAACCAATACAGGTTCCGCTACTTCCACTCCATATGCCTTAACCGCCATATTTAATATTTCCTTTACTACTGCTACCTCTTCATTACTTAATTCAAATACTGCCATCTCATTCCTCCTTTATATTTGTTTAGACGTTATCTTTGCTAGTTGTGTATCCAGGTATGATAACCGAGCTGACTTACCGGCCTTGTCAATATCACTCCTGCCTGAACTGTAACAATTCTCTGGATACTCCCTAATCTTACGCTCAATAAAATCGTCTTGTGACTCTGGATTCTCGATAAGTTCATGTTTATCATCTTCAATGGTTGCTGAATACTTCAGGTAACTTCCAATCGTATCTAGTAAATCATCATCTATTGTTATTTGTATATCCACCCTTATACCTCCTTTATTAAATTACCCCTTGTAAGGAATGGGTTAATCCTACATAGTCTATTTGAATATTATGCGATGCATTACCTGCTGTTTGATGATAAACCCTTATTTTAGCAGCCCCACCGCTAACGTAATTTCCATTACTATTTCTTGGAATATACATCGTCATACTATCATGAAAATCATCTGAATCTTTAAATACCCTCAATGTATCCCAGGCAGAACTATTATAATTCCATATATCCCATGTGACATAATGGGTTGATAAACCATCATATATCCATCTTGTAACTACGAATGTTGGGTATTTATCTACATTAGAAAATATAAACTCTACATCATATCCTGGCGCCCCAGTAGTTTCTTCAATTTGATATACATTTCCATCAAACATTGCTTGTACATCTGATACTGAACCGGAGGAACTATCAAGGGTGTTTTCTGTTATCGAACTAGGTACAAAATCTGTCCACTTGAGACTGCCTGTTGCAACTACTGCGCCCGATTGCTCCATATAAAGCAAGTCACCATCTGCCCCAGTTCCCGTTCCGTCTCCCATCCAGAATACGGCCTTGCCCTCTGTTGGATCTGTTGGATCCGAGGATAATTCTTGGATTGTTATTGCACCTGCTACTTCTAGTTTAGTGAAAGTACCTTTGCCTGTTGCTGAAACACTTGCCAAGACATTACTAGAACTATCTATCCAATTCTGCATATTGCCAGACTGACTTGCAGCCCCAGTAAAACTTATTTCTGTACCCGCTATGGTGGGGATCACTATCGCGCTATCAAGAATTATTGTGCCATCTTTTTCTGGATTCGATTGTAATGTTAAATCCCCACCAGATAAAGTGATATCACCATTAATTGTTTGTCCACCAGAACGACCCGCCAATGCTGCGGCCCATGTATGATCTGCGATATCATCAAGTCCCGATAAATTACCATGATTTACAGATCCTTCTGTAAAATGTAACGAATCATCATTGATATGTATATCTATTAAGTCATGGGTAAAATCGCCAACATCTGTAAGTAATGTGTGGCTCCTGTTTTCAATATCCGATAATGTTGAATCTGTGAAATCTAGATTTACCCACTTGAGTAAATCCAGGCCTTGTAATGCCTCGCGTACTTCACGATACCAGCCCTGTAGGTTCTGTTCACTTACTAGGCCAGTTGGATATGGACGTATTTTTAATCCCACTATACTATCTCCTATAATTTATCTAACTTAACGATGTCTTCCTCGGCACCTATGATTGTAACAGGTGTGTTCCCAGTTGACACTATCTCGTACTGTCTTGTTCTGTAAATTCCTAAGTTGTCAAATCCCCTAATAAATTCAGTATCACCAATTTTGCCAAGATCTATTTCTTTTTCGTTTTTATAAACAGAATCACCGTTATTTCTATATTTTATCATTAGCTTACCTGACTGCTGACTTTGGATTAGTGTTGCAGACCATGGGGATTCCAGCGAACCCTCTGGGTCGGTTATCTCCTCATACGTTATAACATTACCCTCGTCCTCGCCGTATCTCACATTCGGTGGTGAGAAATCTTCTGTCCACCTAGTAATATGGCTCATGCGCCATTCATCTATTTTTCCATCGAGATACACCGACGAGAGTGGATCCCAACCAAGCTTGAAATCCTCACCTCCATCATAATTCCATTTCTCTAACCAATCTGGCTCCAATCCAACCTCCGTGGGTTCCATGGTGTCGAAACCCTGCGAAACACCATTAACAAATAATTCAAATCGAAGTATGTCGCGCTCATCCCCTCCACCAAGATTTATACATTGCAAGTAAACATGGTGCCATTGCTCGGTATTTAATACATAACCCCATTCGATCATGTGTGTTCTCCACTGATTTATCGGATACGCAGAATAACAACGTACAGTAAATTGGTTATTAAGTAAATAAAATTCCCAACCAGAATTACCACCAGCCGCATTAGAAGTCATTGAAAAGAAGGGTTGTTTTACTGTTGTTGAATTTAAGTACACCCAAAAATCTATATCCAAAAAATCATTTTCATTGGGTTTAAAATGTGTATGTTCAGAGAAATATACAAACTGATCGTTGGTGAAATCCATCGAATAATCGCCAAACTTCTTGATGGAATTATTGAATAAAACGCCGGTATCTTGACCATTACCATTATCGTAATACGGCCCCTTTCCGACCGCATCGTTATCATTATTGTTCTCGCAATGTTTCAATACAAAGGTATCACTATCGTTGCCGGTTAATTCGTGATTAATTGGTACTTTTACCATTACTGAAAACCTTCCTTATCCTTATTATCATCTAACTTAAATACATTCTCTTCCGCACCAACAATCACGAATGGTGCGTTATCCGTAAACGCTATTTCGTATTGTCTTGCCCGATAAATCTTTTGATTAAACATCCTCGCAATAAATTGTGTATCACCTATTCTGTTTAATGATACATGTTTCTCGTTAGACCACGTTGACTTACCGTCATCCCTATATCTTATCATTATTTTAGGATCTGTTCCAACTACCATTATAAACTCAATTTCCCGCGCTTTATTTTAAATCTTATCTCCCTGCTGCGCTTCCTACCCCAATCATCATGTTCTATCCAACCAGTTCTTTTTAGTAATCGAATAGTATCACCATTATCACTATAATAATTACTACCCATCGAATATATATTACCATTCCTTCTATCACCTACTAAATGCATATTCCAATCTTCTGCATAACAGTACGAATCGCCAAGGAAGCGATCGTAACTTGTTGTGCCTTGATTCCAAAAACACCATTGATACCATCCATCATTCTCTAGATCATGTACGTAACTCTTATTTGATTCTGGAAACCTGAACAATAGCCAGTGACGACCATCAACGGTTTTGTAATCACACGTTGCACCACTTATGTCAGATAGCCCCTGCAATTCCCTGTCGAATGCAGTTGATATAATAGTAAATACTCCGTTCACTAACTTCCCTATCCGTCTTTCGTTATTCATAAAATATACTGCGTTATTGGCCTTAGTTATCGTTCCTATCTCAACGCATCCTGTCTCGATGGTAAGCTCCTCTATCCTTTCAAATGGTGTAGATGAACCAGCATTATACCAAGTCTCGATACTCTCTGTGCCAAACACTAATATATGTCTGAAATTGACGAGAATGCCAGTTACCTGATCAGCCTTTGTTCGTGGTTGAATCGTATCACTAGATGACCAAACCTTACCAAATAGATTATTAGACCACTTCCAACTATTGCTGTCAAGATCGGCAGCAAGAATGTAGTCATCAAGGAAATCTACCATGGATGCCCTCAGTGGTGCATCTCCATCGGGTATAAACGCTGTCTTATTTGTACCATCTGTAAATACGATTTTGCCACCATTGCACATATATAAACAGGTGCCATCATTAGTAAATGATACCTTTCCAGTCGCGGTCAATCCGTCACCAGTTAAGTCGGTAGACGATAATATATTGCTTACTGGGTTTCTTGTTATCTTATAAATATTACCACCATTTACTGTGGCTACCAAGCCCTCTTTTCTCCACCAATATAAACCCTGGCTAGCATCCCTGCTGTCTACGTTTACCGTGCCTTCCTTCTGTAGCCCAGGCCGCTTCACTGTCGATCCTGCCTCATTCACGTAACCATCAATCAACTCGTCGGAACCCTTGTTGCCAAGTTCAACTTGATCAACATTTTTATATGGTAACTCGTTTATTGGTAATTTTTCCCAAGTCATAACTGTATCCTTAATACCACTTGGCTATAATAAGTCTAGTAATCTGATCGAAGTCATTTGCCGCATGTGGTGTTGCCGTTACACCCGTATTGTTTTTGTATTGAATAGCAAATGTATCTCCTGCTTTAACATTGCGAACAACTACAGAATAGAAATCATGAAAATTGTCATCCGATGCTTGTCCTGTTCTCCCCTGGAATACCTGATTATTATTGTGTAGAACTCTCATTAATAAAATAGTTGTAGTGCTATCAGAAGCTCCACTTGCAAATCCATATCCGTTTAACTGAACAACGTATGTGCCATTCTGTGATACTGTGAATGTATTCATGGATGTTGTATCATTAAACGAAAACCCCACATTATCACTTACGTTATAGAAATTAATCGTAGCAGTTGCACCGTTTGCCATGGTATCTTTAACACTCTGGAAATTATTCACATTAAGATATGGCATGTTTGAAAAATTTACGTTTCCAGTAGTTTCTATATTCGCTGCATTCAGCGTTGTCGTAATTGATATTTTATTACCCGTAATATTTCCACCAACTTTCAAATCTCCACTAACCACAAGATTACCGGACGCTATAATATTGCTACTGATAACTAGTTGGTTTCCTGGGCCAGCAGCACCAATCCTGTCAGTCAGCAACACGTTCACCGAAACCTTTCCATCATCCATAATCCAAACCCTCGTTATTTCATCATCGCTTGCTAATTCAAGCCCACCGCTATCATATGCTGCTATCTTTTGGTCAACTACAATTGCGGTACCATTATTTATAACACGCAATTGCCCACTAACGGTGACTGTTCCGCTATGATCTGGAGTGTAATAAAAATATGCTAGATTATCCCACGTATCATAACTAGCATCCTCATCCGTGGTAATAACAAATTTATATAGCCCATCACCGTACACATTTGCACGTCCATTTGAATCTAGTATAATTGGATTGGTTGCAGCCGTATTCATTGCGCTGTCTGTCCATAAAGATACAGCGGTTGAAGTACCCGCCAAATATGTAGTAACCTTGTAGCCCGAAAGTGGATTACCGCTAATATCTTCTAGTCCAACTAACAATTCATAAACCTGAACAGCCCTTGAACTAGCAAATGTATTTACCGATAAAAGAACAAACAATATAAGTAACCCTGTTAATATTTTCTTCATTACTATCCTCCGTTATTTAATATATGGAATCTATGAAATCACTCTCGCTATAGTCCTGGTCGCCAACCATTGCCTTTTCCTTCTCCTTGTCGGCGAGTGATTCGTAATTCCTTTGATATGTTATTGTATGTCCGTATTCAGGTGCTAGATCGGCGGCTAATTTCCAAATTAAATACCTATACCAGCGTTTCGGCACATCTGGTACATCGCCTGGGCCACTTGGCCTGGTCAGCGATTTTGCTACCAATAAATGGATCACATCTGTTGTCCTATTCGGCATATGGTATAGATGACATTTCAATGCAGTATCTTCACTTGAGATAGTTTCCTCTATATACAATAAGTCTGACGGTGATCCCTGGCTTGTTTTGTCTGAAATATCTGCCCATCTATTACCGTTTATTAAAAGTAATTCGCTGTCAGAATGGTTTGTGTCTCTTGAAAATGCTTGTTCAACCTGTAGCACATCTGCGTCGAGCGTAAAGTCCGAAACAGACGTATAGGCTGTTGAGTCGGCCCATACACCACCCGTATCGCCGCGTTTACGCCAATATGTAGTATAATCTGCACCAGTTACGGGCTTATTGCTAGATGAGGATGTGTGGCTCTTTATGCATGTATATACTTCACCATCGGTTCCGTCCACTTCGCTACTGGCTGTCATTGTCTGCGTAATCCAGACCTTGTTCCATAATCGAACACCGTCATTGGCACCTAAATCGTCAATGATAATAGTCAAAGCATCCTTACATTGGGCTGTCTTATCTGCGTCAGGATCTTCGCCTTCCGCTATCGCACCAACCTTCCTTAATGATGATTTGAATATTTTCGATCTATCAAATGTCCATGCCATAATAATTTCCTTTTACTAGAGTGGGGTGCCCCTGATTGACACCCCACTACGATTTTCACACTACAATTTCTTCAAACTCACCTTACTAGGCCCACTTGTAAGCACTCGTATTTTCTCAATATTAGTACTTACACTTTCAGCAATAGCGAAAGACTTGCCCCACCGAAAAGTAGCCGTATGGTCAGTTGTAACCTGAATACCAGCAATAGGCGCATGGTTTTCGGGTAGCCTTGGATACTCGTATCTGTCAACACGCCCCGCATCAACTGTTATGGTTCCAGCACTATTAACACTGAACAGATAGTAAACACTTGAACTTACGTTTTGTGTTGGTAGATCAATATCTGGGGAATCAATAGTATACGCAGAATCTTTTTCCATAGAATACAATTTGCCCTGGATACTAAACGTAACGGGATACTGAACATTGATCGATATCCCTATCGCTTGTGTAGCCGCAACCCCTGCGTCATTTAATGCAACATTTAATATTGCATCCTTCATGTTGGTGAGTAACTTGACAATATCACCTTTGTGATATCCATTTTTGTCAATATTAGCACCAAATGCAAGCGTAAACATAAGCAGGAAAACCATTAATAACAGTATAAACTTTTTCATACCTTCCTCCTTTCCTATAAGGAATCACCACCGGCACAATAGCCGGTAGCTATCCTTACATCGTGATTACGCTAAATCCTGACCTGTTGAATGACCAACAAGGTAAAATACCACTTTCGCCGTTGACGCATCATTGCTCAACGTGAAAATAACCGTGTCAGCAGATGCATAGAACCTTCCACCGGCAACACTGTCCGTTGCCTCCAGCGTTGTCCCGTTATTTGCAGCAGTTTCGATATCTGCACTTGCATCATAACCATCCGCAGCCGTACCATCACCGATAGTACCTGTGCAAGTACCTCCTTCGCCGGTAAGGGTATACCAGCGCACTTCCTTCCCGAAGTAATCCGCATCAACCTCGAATAACTGGATCACATCACCAGAGGAAGCACTCGTTTCTCCGAAATCTACAACACATCTACCGATACCGTCCTTGGTATTAATATGCTGCGGTGCAGAAACCTTCCATTTTGTTACAGTAGCCATTATCTTTTCCTCCTTTCAGATTATAGTCCAGCGACATTAGTTCTAGCAACGATAAACGCTATAGAACCATAGTCTTTGCTGTCGAATACGGGTTTACCGATTTGGAACATGCCTTTCCAGCACAACCCACGTTCCTCATCATAACCAAAGTCCCTGGTTACAATCCTTGGGATTCTAGCCCACGCTATAACTAGTGATTGTGCGCCTATTAACGTACAGTGTGCATATGGAACATTACCAGATACACCAGCATCTGTACCGATAGGTACAAATTCACTTTCGATTATGATAACATTATCGATTACCGATTCCGCTATTGCGAATAGTGGGTTATCTTTACCACGCTTCTCCGCTAATCGTGCACCCTCTTGGAATGTGGAATCAACACGGAAATCTGCAAGTACATCTGGGTGAGCAAGTAATACTAGGTAATTTCCACCACCAATCTTAAACGGACGCAATGGGATATAAGCCCTGTCGCCACCCGTAAAAGCCCAGGAACGTAAGAATCTGAATGAATCAGGTTTAATCTTATCGTCAACCGTGATTGCTAGTTTTGCGGCATCAACACTTGCGGCACTTGTTATCTGTGCCTCTACTCCACTGGGATGAAATACCTTTGTAGGTGAAGTTGTTAAAATATCCATGTGATATTGATCCAAATTCTCAGCTACATTGGTTACTAATGCTTTCCTGTTCTCCTCTCCTAATCCGTACATAGTACGTTGGTCAGATAAATCAAGGTCATACCGTACTGGTAACTTACGCATATCTAACGTAATACTATAGTCGAAATCTGAAATCTTGTTTTCTTGTCCTTCGGCACTTGCTCCACCAACCAAGAAATTCTTTCCTAGTCTAGGCACTAAACCAAATGTGATTCTATCACCCTTGCTTTTTTTCCATGCCATTTTTTCGTGTACTGGCATGGTGCCATCACTGCTTGTCAGTCCCTTGAATAACGATAGTTTGCGAACATCTGTCCAGAGTCCACTATCCCATAGCTTCTTGGTTAAAGCATCGCCTGTCAATTTCTCAAAAACTGCCATTTACCTTCAACTCCCTTCATGATTTTTTCTCTAACTTCTTTAGCAATTTCGCGGCTTCTCCTGGTGGCAAGTTAAGAATTTCCTCTTCGGTTAATGATACGTCGTCATCATTAACGTTTTTCACACCACTAGCCCCACCATCCATACTCTCTTCACTTGCTGCCTTCTTGATCTTATTGGCTACTTTCCCTGCTTTTTTCGATAACTCCTCGATTGTCTTATCTCTAGTTGAAATAGTTTCTTTCAATTCTACTATTTCCTTTTTCTGCTTGCTCCTGTGAAATAAATTGAATAAATCAAATTCGTTCATTTGATAAATATCATTCTTCATGTCAGTACTCAGTTGCTCTTTCAGAAATCCATCCTCCACTAAGATATTAACAATGTCTTCGACTTCATCATCAAACCCCTCCGCTTTTCCACCTAACCATTCTTGCCGTGCTTGCCTTTTCTCCATTCCCTGTATATCCTTAGCTAGTTTTAGTGTTTCGCCTTGCTCCGCATTCTTTGCAATAATATATTCTGTTGCTTTCTGCGGATCTGACTGATACAATTCTGCTAACTGCTCTTGTGATATATCAGGTAATTTACCAGTTGTACCATCCCCTATCTGTTTCCTTAGATCACCTATGATATTCCCTTGCTTGTTAATAAACGCAGCCTGATCATCGTTGCGTTTATTCGATTTCCCTACTTCAACCTTTAATGCGGCAATCTGTTCCTCTACCGATAACTTTTTGTCTTTATCTTCGGATTCTTCTTTGTCTTCTTCTTTTTTTTCGTCTTCGGCATCTACCTTCTCCTCTTTTTCTTCTTTCTCTGATTTCTTTTCTCCTTTCTTTTCACCCTCATCGTCATCATCTTCGTCTTCTTCTTTTAAGACATCTTCAACTTCCTTTTTCCCGTCTATCAATGCCTTGCTATCCTCATCGGATAATCCAAGTATCTCCTCTTCTGTTAAACCAACCTTTTCATCATCATCCTGATCTTCTATCTCTACATCTTCTTCTTTTACCTTTACTTCACTCATTTTACTTCTCCTTATTGGGTAGATTTTTCTAGTATTCCCAGATTCAGGTAACAGGCACATTGCTGTGGTATCCCCGATCTTGAGCTATAGGTATAATAATTTACCACCTCCAGTTTATAGTTTTATGTCAAATTCTTTTCTTACACTAAATTTATCGACCGAATCATACAAGAAAACACTTCTTGGATTTGCATCCTCAAACCATTTCCTGCTAGAATGTGTATAACCAACCTTAAAATCCGCAATGCTCCATAGTACACCAATATCCATTCTTGTTCCTGCATGGTTAAAATCCATCTTGCTACCACGCAATGCGGTATAACCCTCGCTCATTCCTAATTTCAAGTCAATACCATCCGTTAATCCTATTGTTGATTTTATGAGTAATTCAACACCCGCGTCACCATTAATAATCTTATTGTACGATGCCTCCGTAACAACTCGCATATCAAATGCAAATGCACCGAGACTAAGTAAGGAAACTATAAGAATACAAATAAGTTTACTCAAGATCAATTGCCTCCAATTCCTCTATATCTTTAGCTGCATCAATTTGATCTTTCTTTACAATATAAGTTGGGTCTGTTTCCACGAGATGCCTCAGTGTTATGAAATATAATTGATCTATTTTGGCACTTTTAAGTACGTCCAAATCAACACTGTCAATGTCCTTCTTTCCATTGCTATTCATCTCAGTAATTACACCATCTACATTCTCTAGGTATTTACTCTCAACACCATCAACTTCTGGCGACTCTACTCTTAGATACTTCAATTCCGATATTTCGTTCTTGTGTTTTAATCCCAATTCCTCTAATCGATAAACCTTCCCATTACTTTTCCTTACAGCATATAACATGATAAGCCTCCCTTAGTTTCCATGCAACCTATTTGGTGGGGTGAAATTCCTAGTCCACATCGCCCTACCATTTACTATCCTGAAATTTGAATACCACGCAAAATTCCCCTCCGCTGCGCCACCAATGTCCCACTCGCTAATTACTGGACACGATTTAATTGAGGTGAGATTTGCGACCGAAACCCCATTCTTATATAAATCAAATCTGCCTTCGTGCCTAACTATAGCAACATGAGTCCATATATCAGCCACAAAATTAGCCGAATCCTCTACATTATCCTGACCTCCACCTTCTCCCGTGGGCCATGCAAGACGAAAGGAAAGCTTGTTTCCATTGGTTATATAGAATTGAATGGTTCCATCTCCTGCACCAACAGGACTACCATAACCAACCCTATGCCAATTACTATCAACCGTATCTACGTTTATCCAGAAATCAATAGTAAAGTCGCCAGTGCCAAATTGAAAATCCGAAGGATCAGCGGTTCCCATTCGCAGATAGCTACCATTACCATTGATATAGATAGTATCATTACCGAAAAATTGCCTTAAGCCACTCCATGAGGCATTCCCGTTTACAGCAGGTGTATTTGCTAGTCCACCCCTGCTATCATCATTAAATGTAGTGCTGCTTCCAGTTATATACAACACGGTATCGTAAGTATTTCCTACGCCCGTATTGCCCTGTGTGACCATAGTAGTCCCAAAACAATTAAGCGACAATATCCCAATTAGTAAAAATATCCATATTTTTTTCATGTTATTGCTCCTATGGAGTAGTCCATGTCCACTTAACCGTCATGTCACCACCATCGTTACCAGCCCCCGCAGCGTTACAGCTTACAGTCATCGCGTCACCATCCACTAGGTCTGGATCACTAAATGTAGTAGTTGTCTTGAAATCACTAGTTGGTAAATTCATTGTAAGAGTAGCTACACCTGTACCGTTTACAGTTAGATCAATATTTGGCGAAGCCCCCCCACCACTATCGTGAGTCAAGAAAGAAGCCTCGAAACTACGCAGTGTACTATCACCACTACCGTGAACGTATAGTGTTAATGCGAATTTTTCTAACATATCCGGCTCAACGGTTCCCAATACATTTCCAGGTAAGACAAATTGTGCGCTATGAGTTACCGTGCCACCACCACTTGCGGCAGTTGTCATTTCAGTCCCATCACTAAATTTGTATGAATTTGCGGATACTGTTCCTGCAACATCTAGTTTATTTTGTGGATCATCAGTACCGATGCCTACATTCCCGTTATCCGTGACAACCACCCTTTCTTTCCAGCCGCTTGCGTATGTGAAAATCACAACACCCTTCTGATGCGCCCTAAGTTGTATCCCTTCCGATCCATCACCACTAGCATCACCCTTGTCATGATCGGTCGCAATATATGGATTTCCTGATGTAGACTTTATGCCGTTTGCCAATCGTATGGTCGTGTTATAAGTAATTGCTCCTGTATAATTCGGAGTCACGTATCGAGTATCTGCATTCGCCGTGATAATCCCAATTGAGCTAATACCCGCGTATCGCAAGTCCGCGTTCGCCGTGATAATCCCAATTGAGCTAATACCCGCGTATCGCAAGTCTGCATTCGCCGTGATAATCCCAATTGAGCTAATACCCGCGTATCGCAAGTCTGCATTCGCCGTGATAATCCCAATTGAGCTAATACCCGCGTATCGCAAGTCTGCATTCGTAGTTGTCATCCCTCCTCCAACTTCGTCAACACCACCACTCATTGAATATCCATTATGATGTGCCTGTGTGAATGATGTAAATACCACAAGCAATGAGAATAGTAAGAATAATTTTATGTATTTCATTTATAATCTCCTTTACTTTGTATCTCTTGATACTTTGATAATGATCGGAATATCGCCAGACGCAGACAAGAAATATGCTGTCCAGTATTTAGTCGTTGAATCCTGGTAAATATATGGCGTACTTAGTATCGTTTCTGCTGGTACTGGTATATCCCTTGCATCTGCCGTTCCCGTATTGGAATAATAAAATTTACCCTCCGAAACAATTGCTAAATATCCATGTACGTTCGATGTAACCCTTGTACCAGTTGTGGCATTTACTGTTATCTGTATTTCACCAACTTCTTTCATTCTTGGAAATGGACTAGCCGCGCATGCCATTCCAGCAATCATTAAAACTAATATTAATCCGCTGAATATCTTCTTCATTTTTTACTCCTTTTTATTTATTAAACTTGCCCAGGTTGACCTGGTTGTTCTTGTCCTCCTCCCTGAGCTTCTTGTATATCCTTTATGTTAGCCAATGCAGTTTTTGTTATTTCTACTTGACCTGTCTTCTCTGATTCGGCTGCCGATGCTTCCTGTTGCTGTTGCATGGATTGCAACCATTTGTCTTTCAGTTCTTGTGAAAGATCTAGTAATTCTATAATCAATACTGGCGGTACTGAGCCAGGTTGTCTTGAGTTCATTTCCAATAATATCGAAAGATCTGACATTCTCTTTGTTGGACTTGACTTGCTTTCATCAACAACGATATCATATTTTTCATTCTGTGCCAGATTCAACCTTGTTGCCAGTTCCTTTTTATCGTGTTCCTCTATTGGCTTACCGCCTATAATAACTGGGTCTTTCTTTGTGCTTAAACTATTTATTAATCTTAATATATCTTCTGGTTCCCTGACTACACGCAAGAGTGTTAAGTATTTCCTGGCAATATTCTTTTTTGCTGTAGAGAAATTATCGTATAAGTATTCGTTACCCATCAGGGATGCTAATTGTTTCCTCATGAAAACAAATCCCGTTTCGTTCGACTCCGATTGTCCGAGTAGCGCTGGTGATATATTTAGGTTTTCATTCATTTTCTGTGATGCAAACTGTTCGGCATTTACTAGTTCACTTGGAAATCTTACACCCTCTTGTTTCACTGGTGGCCTATCCGTATTCCTTATGTTTCCAACAAATCCTGGCTTTCCGCTATCTTTATTGAATTTCGCTTTATCCCTTGGAGTATCGAATGTTTGTGAATCCACAAACCAAATATACGAAGCCATCTTATTTAATATATCGCTAAATTGGCTATGGCGTTTATTCACCTCTCGATTCATATCCTTGCCTTCTTCGACTTTACCCCAGAAACTATTTCGTCTCTTGTTTGCGTAGCAAGGTGTTATATCAAAATCGTCTAGCAATGCATATCTTGTCTCAAGTACAATATCGCCAGCAAATGTCATAACTTTCATCTTTCTTGATTTTACCGTTTGTTCTTCAAATCCAAATATGCTCTTAATACGTTCTCGATCTTTTTCTTTCAAATACTTACACACCTTTGCTGTCATATAAAAATCATCATTTGGGTTATACAAAATATCAACTGAATCATATTCCCATTCTTGTAATTCCACTAATCTATATTCTTGTTTAGCTATATCAATAAAATCAGTGGTAATGCCAGATACCGCAGCCTCGCTATCAGGTGTTTCATAATTCTTGCCTGGTATAAGCTTGTCTGGACTGCCATCTTGTTGCCATTTAGCAAAATCTGCATCTATTTCTTCGGCCCTTTTCGGATGTAGTTGCTTGAGTTTAGCCAATGAATACCATTTATCCTTTAGCATATACTCCATGTCAGATGCGTCTATCTTGTTATGTGGGCCGTAACGAACGTTCTGCCAAGGGAATTTTTCTAGTTTTATAACACCCTTTAAGTCGTCGAATGTATCTATGTAGATCCGCATGTTCCCGCGACCAGTTATACATTCATCTTCAAACGCAAATACCTCCTCCAGGTGTGCAACATCGCCACCTAGATCGTATTTTATACAGAAGCTATAAATCTCTGATACCCACTGATCGCCACCTTCTAGCGGCCTATATGTGATGTCTGTCTTGTTGCGCCTGAAATATCCTGTCAATAAATCTATCTTTGATTTTAATTCCGGTAACGATAGGCAGGCACGTTTTTCCTTTATCAATTTGGCCTTTATTTCATCGTCCCACATATTCATCTCAAAGAAGTCTTCAGATTCAAAAGCTTTAACCCGTGATGCTTTTTCTATGTCATCAGCTATATGCCAAAGCTTCCTACCCCTTGTTGCCTTCTCAACCTCATCTTTTACCTTTTTCTTTTTGTTTTCTTCTAATTTTAAATCAGCAAATTCGTGTACGTGATCGTTTACATCCTCCATCTCCCAGTGCGCTGGTACCCCTTGTTCGATTATCTGCTGTGTTTCGGGGTCTATTTGTGGTTCCTGGTCTGGAACATAAATTAAACCGTGCTTGTGCTTCCCGTCTGTCGACGTGGTGCCTACTCCGTCATCACGCAAGTACATGATGTGGTCATGCTTCCCCTGCTTCTTTGCCATCATTATTTTGTTTTCCACAGTTTAGACCTTTCGTATTTTATACTGCCATCCAGCTATTCGGGCCATTGGTTGCATTCTCAAGGAATAGATCGTCATCGCCATATTCCTCATCGTAGGGACACGCCTTCGCCTTTCGGTTGGTTGCATGTGTGATATCGTCTGTTAAATATGTCTGTACCAGCGCATCAGCCTTGTTTGGTGATGTTAGTCCGTGTGCCTTCATCTTGCGCTTACTCCAGAGCTTTATCTTTCCGTCATCTCTGTCTTCTAATTTTAATGACGATAGTTCTGCGATTAGCCCATCGTCATTTGGTATTGATATATCGCCACATTCGAAAACTGTTCTTAATTTCCAGTATAGCTCCTCGCGTAATCTATCGAAACGTTTATCGTCTATTGATGCTTTCTCGCCTACGTTTACGCTCCAGATAATTATTTGATCTAACCAGCGCCTTACTAGGTTGTACACACCATTGCCTATCTGGTTGCCATCAATAAGAACTATGTCTGGTAGACCCGATTTCCTTGTTGATAGATCACCGCAGTATTTAGCTACCCATTTTGCTATAACAACCGTATCTGCGCTATCTTTTACCTGGATATCTATTACCTTGTTTCCCCATCGTGTTACTATTGCCGATAGGTCTATACCGCCACCTATGTCAACTCCAACCTTCAGTGGATCTTTGTCCGTGGTTTCAATATCCCTGTCTACTGCATTCATGATCCATTCCCAGGGGATGAGCGTATCTGGATTTACCCTTGGGAACTCGCCTTGAACCCAGATCCTATATGCGTCCGTGTCGGTTCCCCTAAACTCTATAGCCGCTGCCTCTAGGTAGTCTGCTGGGTAAAGTTCAGGAACCTCCTCTGCGTTCCAATGAAATGTTTCCCAAAGTTTCGTTATGTCTGGATCTAGGTGCGTCCTAGCCGCGTAGCCAGTGGTTCTCACTGGATTGAATATGATTATAGCTAAGTTGCATTCGCCTGTTAATGTTCCTGTTATCGGAGTGAAAACTGGATCTGGTACTGAGCTGGCTTCGTCAACTACTAGCATCTGGTACGGATTATGGCGACCGGAAAGCGTTTCTGCCTGGTCATCGCTACTTGCCTTGGCGTTACATGTTCTTGCAACCATCCACCATTCGGAACCTTCCTTGGAGCCATCAGAACTGGTGCCTTTAACATAAATCTTCTCTGCGTTCCATTCCCACATCTGGGAAAGTAATCCGCTATATTCTGCTGTGCCATCGCCTAAGTCTTCGTTGCTTCTGCGTAACCAGACAGCGATTTCGCGCCATAATACGTCTTTTAGTTGGTCTTTTGTGTTTGCTGTAGCTAGGATTGAGGAGTATTGGAAACAGGTGCCAAACCAGAGCATTGCCATAACACACCACGTATCTTTTCCGCAACCCCTGCCTGCACGGATTGAAATACCCTTTTTTAATACTAGCTTGCGTTCGCTCGGCGAGAGTTTGTGTCCACGAAATGACTTGCATTTCACCCTCGCCAGATTGCCTAGAGCATCTAGGGCTTCTTTTTGCTGCCTAGTCGGCGTGATTCCAATAGCCTCTACAGCGAACTTGTAGGGGTCATATTGCCATGTGTATATTAAGTCTTCTAGTTCTTTTTCTTGGTCTACTGGCACGTTGTTATCTCCTACGATATCGAATATTGAAATGTGTATACAGTATCGCCTATATCCATTTGATAAATCATGTACGTTGGCTTTCCGTACTTTAACGGGCCGGATGCCTCTATCCCCTCGAAATAATCCTCGCCCTTTACCGCTACTTCCTGTGTGGCACTGTCTTCAATGAACTTTTCGGATTCCTTCTTCAGTTCCTTCGCGCTTTTGAACAGCTCCTGAAAGTTGCTCAATAAATCCTTGAACCCGTCACTCTGTTTTTCGTTTCCCATCACTGATCAGCTCCTGTCTTTTGGCTGGCACGGCAGGACTCGAACCTGCATTTGTCCGGTTAACAGCCGGAAGCATTACCATTATGCTACACGCCAATTAACTAACTAGGGTTTTCTACCCCCTCGTTAATTAATATACCACAAAAGTATACCAAAACCTAACTAAAATATATGGTTAATGGAAAATAGTTTACAAATTTGTCAGAAAATATTCTGGGAAATTTCAGAAAAAAAGATAATCAGTTTTCTCAAAATATAGTCTATTAAAATGGCTAGTATATTATAACTCTATTGTGTAGTGGGAGAATGTAGTAGAGACCCCCCCATGGGGTGTGGTGTAGTAAGTAAATGTGCTGAGTGGCGGCAGGAATGCGTTTATAACGCCATCGATAGGCATAGCCATAGTTAGGTATCAAAAATACATCCGTGGTCGAGCTTATGCAGCTAGCTTCGATGAAATAATCCATACAGGCGATTCTAGCATGTGGTCTATGACCCATGTTCACACACTCAACATAATCACACTAGTAACATATGGATGATAGTATACTAAATACTTATTATCTTATTTAATTTAATACATAACTGTCTAATATACTTATATTATTATTATCTATTATTAAGAATATTATAGACTATACTTATTATCATAGTATTTTATACAGTATAGATTATATTAGTTATATTAGTTACTTAATAGATATATTATACAGTATATTATACTTATACTTAATAATATACCTATATACTAATTAATATATTATATCATAGTTTATTATATATACTTAATATTATATTATATTAATATACATAGTAATATATATATTATATTATATTATATATTATACTAATATAATCTATATATTACTGTGCGCCGGATTTGTTTTCTATTTTCGGCTATTTTCGCATTACAATACGCCGTGCTGTTCATATTTATACAGGGTTACTGTTCATTATTGCACAGCCTCGCATTCGGTTCGTGATCGATAGATTATCAGGCGATAGTGGTTGTAGAATCGATAGATACTCCAAAATAATCGATAGATACTGTATAATAATTATACAGTCTAGCATCAGCAACATGGTATTAAAATACACTCATAGGTGTATAATATTACACATAAAATAGTAAATATTGTTCATTGAAATGCAAACAATCTACGGAACATCTACAAAACAAAATGCTAATTTTGCAAATAACTGATTCATTTTGATCATTTTTTGTTCATATTTATACAATTGCTCTACTAAGCGGAAACATTGGCCTGTAGCGATTCGCATATCAACATTCAACCTATCATTGGCCTTGAGTGTGTATAATATTATACAGCAACGTACCAGTGGTTTATAGGTACGTTCAATGATAGCTTAATTCCTTGTATTGGCATAGATATTGTATTATGTTAAGCAGAAACGGAGGCGATTAAAAATGACAAGACAAGAATTAATAAATGAAGCATACGACGAAATGGAGAGGAACGCTGATAGGGACAACGGAACACATATAGACGAGATAAAGGACTATGTGCTAGACTGGTTCCAAATGATAGATTTGAGTGGTTGCTATGAGTAAGTGTCCAGTGTGTAAACGTAAGGTTGATTACAGGATATTGTATGGAATGTGTGCAAAGTGTTATGCTAGAGCACTTGATAACATGCGAATAAATGGAGGTAAATAATTATGCGAACAGAAACAATAACAAGGACGCTTTATAAGTTTGACGAGCTATCAGCAGGCGCACAAGAAACGGCGATTGAAGGATTCGCGGATATAAATGTCGATTATGATTGGTGGGAGCTTGAGTATGACTATTTCAAGGAGAAACTAGGCGTAATGGGGATAGAATGCGACTCGTTCTTTTTTGACTTAGACCGCGCAAATTATATCTATATGGACAATCCTGTAGTTGTAGACGTTTGGAGGCTATTGCTATACGGGGGCATTGACCGTCGCACGAAAGCTGCAAGAGATATGGTAAGGCATGGGGTATGTATCGGAACTACTCATCACGGTGGAGGCCAAGCGCATAACTGGGTTGATTATGACACGCAGGACTGCAAGCTAGCCAACGCATTAAACGGTATGCTGAAAACATTCCTCTCAGACTTACGCAAACAATGCGACTTTCTTTTGTCCGATGAGGCAATACGGGAGACAATAGAATGCAATGAGTATGAGTTTGATAAAGATGGAAATTTAAAATAAAGGAATGATTCTATTCGTGTTGTTGCGTTTGAAAGATTGGGTGATTTGTGTCTTGAATATTTAACGAAGGGAAGCATTGTTTTAATCTATGGTATAACAAGCATGGTTAAGGATGGGAACTTGCGATTCCGAAACGAAATAATAGCGAATAACATAAGTGATCTTAATAAATTAAATGTAAATAAATTAGCAGATGGCGAGGTGTAATCATGGATAAAATACGGGTAGAAATTATAGTTCGTGGTGGGGTTGTGCAAGGGGTATTTAGTAATAAACCGAAAGAAGTAGAGGTATTATTAACTGACTACGATGAGCCTGACTATGAGAATATTGTGCAAGAAGTAGGGCAATCTGTGTAGGCGAGTTAGATATAATGGAGGTGATAGTCATGGTACAATTTTGGCAAGAGCATCCGGTATTAGTGTTATTAACATTGCAGTATAGTATAATCATTTCAGTGATACTATGCATAACACATAGTTTTTTAACTAAATTCATAGACAAGACACTGGAGGTGTACAATGCTAGCAGAAATACTATTCAATAACATGGATATACTGTTTACGTTGCTAACTACAGGCGTACTGATAGGTTTAATAAAATCAATAAAGGAGTATTAAGATGGTGGAATTAACAGAGGTTGAGAAATCAGCATTAAGTGCAAGACAGATACTAAGGCAAACTAAGTCGGATTCGTTTCGCGGTTACTGCATGAAGGAATGCATGATGCAAGAATTGGCCAAAATAATAAACAGAGAGGGGATTAATAAGTGATTACATTTCTTGTGAAAGTATATTGCTCAATCCAAGAACGTGTCAGGCAATGCAAGTGTGGTGGTAAGCTATTAAAACGACAGTCAGTGAGGACAGGTGTATTTTTGGGTTGTGAGAATTTCCCTAACTGTGGATATACTGAGTCCCTAGAAAAAAAGAAAGGTGGTAAGAAATGAAGAAATACAAGCTTTTAAAAAGAGACTATATTGAAATACATGGAACAAAATTATACAGAATTGAATGCATCAAGAAATTTAATTGTATTGACAGCGGGGATTTAGGGGGGTATATTAGCAGTGAGACGAGCCTGTCTCAGGCCGGTGATGCGTGGGTATACGGTGATGCGTGGGTATACGGTGATGCAAGGGTATCCGGTGATGCGTGGGTATACGGTGATGCAAGGGTATGCGGTAATGCAAGGGTATACGGTAATGCAAGGGTATACGGTAATGCGTGGGTATCCGGTGATGCAAGGGTATCCGGTGATGCAAGGGTATACGGTAATGCAAGGGTATCCGGTAATGCGTGGGTATCCGGTGATGCGTGTGTATCCGGTAATGCGTGGGTATCCGGTGATGCAAGGGTATCCGGTAATGCGTGGGTATCCGGTAATGCGTGGGTATCCGGTAATGCGTGGGTATCCGGTGGTGCGTGGGTATGCGGTAATGCAAGGGTATACGGTAATGCAAGGGTATACGGTGATGCGTGGGTATCCGGTAATGCGTGGGTATGCGGTAATGCGTGTGTATGCGGTAATGCAAGGGTATACGGTGGTGCGTGGGAGGTATCTCCCCTTCAAATGCAAGGAACCAAACATTTTGTTACGATGTCGTCAAAAACGACATTGTCCATAGGATGCGAAATGCACACAATAAAGAAATGGATTAA
>Ga0255052_10000250_pt1 | contig 42328 bp, 37 predicted proteins | sample JV7_2_21_MG_FD_188632 | JGI IMG/M metagenome (GOLD analysis project Ga0255052, IMG submission 188632) | Seawater microbial communities from Jervis Inlet, British Columbia, Canada - JV7_2_21 | ecosystem: Environmental > Aquatic > Marine > Inlet | place: Canada: British Columbia | collected...
GAATGAACTTACATGCGACCTGCTGATTGCAGCAGATGGCGCCGATTCGGCAGTGCGCGGAATGATGGGGATACCAGCCACGCAGATATCCTATGGCCAACGTGCCGTCATCGGCAATATGTTGCCCGAAAAATCGTTGCAAAACTGTGCTTACGAACGATTTACCGAGAGCGGGCCAATCGCGTTGCTGCCGGTAGCCGATGACCGGGCCGGATTCGTGTGGGCCGTATCAGAACAGGATGCGGATCGCGTGCTCGGACTTGGCGAGGACGCATTTCTGAGCGAGCTGCAAACAGCGTTCGGCTATCGGCTCGGTACTTTCTCTCGTGTTGGCAAACGCAGTGCTTACCCATTATCTCTAAGTAAAGCGTCACGATTGATAGCCCAACGAAGCGTACTCATAGGTAATGCAGCCCACGGGTTGCACCCTGTTGCCGCCCAGGGATTCAATCTCGGTTTGCGTGACGTTGCATCGTTATGCGACTGCATCGCGGATGCGCATCAGCAATCTTCCGCTGTTGATATTGGCGATGTGAAGATGCTTGATCGGTACGCGCAATTGCGGCGCAGTGATCAACGTAATCTGGTGCTGCTTACCGATGGAATCGTACGATTGTTTGGTCGCAGTAGCCGGCCAGCGCGTATCCTGCGCAATATCGGCATGCTCGGCTTTGACCTGATACCCGGTGTTCGTTCCTTGTTTGCCAAACACACCATGGGCATGGCGGGGCACCTGCCACGTCTGTCGCGTGGCTTACCATTACAGTGAATCAGCAGTTCGAAATTGTCATTGTTGGTGCCGGCCTTGCAGGGTTGACCGCCGCCGCACTGCTATCAAAGGGCCAATACCACGATCGCTTGCGAATTACGGTTGTCGACGCGGCAGAACGCCCTTGCCATCGTGCAGCTGAAGACATAGAGCTGCGCGTATCAGCGATCGCGACCGGCACAGCAGACCTGTTGGACTCGATCGGTGCCTGGCGGACGGTTGCCGCAACGCGTGTCGGTCACTTTGATCGCATCCGTGTCTGGGACGAAAAGGGAAGCCCCGAAAGTGCGACGACATTGCACTTCGATGCTGCCGATTTTGCCGTGCCGCAGCTTGGTTTCATTGTTGAAAACACCTTATTGCAACACGCAATTCTTGCGCTGCTGGACGACACCGACATTACGCTGCGTTTTGCGTGCCCGATTCGGACGGTGCACGGAAACGGGCGTCGAATGCAACTGGAAGTGGGCGGCACTGATACGCTCGACGCCGATCTGGTTATCGGTGCAGATGGCGCGCGGTCCTTAGTGCGCGATAGTCTAGGCATAGAGACGCGTGACTGGCCGTACAGGCAAACGGCTGTGGTGACGCATTTGCAGCCAGAAAAATCACATCGCAACATTGCGTGGCAGCGCTGTCTTCGAACCGGCCCGCTCGGCATGCTGCCACTGCCGGATGGCCGGATATCGGTCGTCTGGACGACAACTAAGGAGACCGCGGACCGGGCCATGTCAGGGGATGATGCTGAGTTGGGTCGACTGCTGACCGAGGCGTCGGATCATGTGCTCGGCGAACTGTCGGTCGCGGGGGCACGCGGTGCCTTTCCATTGTGTGCACGGTACGCGAAGCAATACGTGTTGCCGGGCGTCGCGCTTATTGGCGATGCCGCACATGTAGTGCATCCACTCGCCGGCCAGGGCGCTAACCTGGGCCTGCAGGATGCGGCGATGCTCGCTGCGGTTATAAGCCACGCGCTTGACGAGGGTGAGCATCCGGGTGACAGGCCCGTATTGCGGCGTTACGAACGCGCACGCAAAGGCATCAATGCGACGATGTTGCACCTGATGACTGGTCTCAACGGCGTGTTTGCGACAGACTCGGCAATACTTGGTGAGTTGCGCGCGATCGGTATGCTGCTTTTTAACCGGAGCGGGCCGATTCGCGCGCACGCTGTCAAAGTGGCGCTTGGCATCGGCCGCAGTTAATCGGGGGGCGACAATGAAGCAGCGTTATGTTTATGGATTAGCCGCGTTGCTGGCATTTCTCGGTTTGTCCGTATTCGCGTACAAGTGGCTGGTGCTCGGCTTCCCTGTCAAGACGGATCAGGAAACCCCGGTGTGGGCAATCGAGTCGTCAATACGCTTTGACAGTGGTCCGGGTTCGATCAAAGTCAATTTGCATATTCCGACACTGACCCCGGGTTTTCGTATGCTCAGTGAAAACTCGGTATCGAGAGGTTACGGCTTCGCCCTCAATTATGGCAGTGGTGGACGCGAGGCGCAGTGGGCAATACGTCGGGCTGACGGTCAACAGACGATCTATTATCGCATCTCGGTTTTTGAAGATTCAGGGAGCGACCAGTCTGATACGACCCCACCATTCCCGCCGCCACCGGTTATCAATGAGCCATTCAAAACGGCCGTGGATGTCATCGTTGCCGACGTAAAGGAACACTCCGCAGATACGGCGTCATTTACGTCTGAGCTGTTGCGTCGAATGAATGACCCATCACCCGATCCGAACGTCGAGTTGTTGTTATCCAGAGACAGCACCAGCGCCACGTTTGTCGAAACTTTGACAACCATCCTGGCAGCGCAGCGCATTCCGGCACGTATGGTTCGCGGGTTCGAGTTAAGGGGGCGGCAGCGCCACGCTGAGCCACTGATCTGGCTTGAAGTGCACGACGGTGAACGGTGGCTGTATTTTAATCCAAGTACAGGTGAGCAGGGTTTGCCGGAGCGATACTTCATATGGTGGCGCGGTAATGAACCGCTGGTCACTGTCGAGGGTGGCAGCAATGTCGCGGTCGACTTTGCAGTGCAGGAGACACACCACGACGCCGTGGCGATAGCGGAATCGCAAGCCGCACAACGCGGGGCAGATGTCAGCGATTTTTCCTTGTACAGGCTGCCCATACAGACACAGGCCGTATACAGCGTGCTGCTAATGATCCCTATTGGCGCGATTGTCATGGTTATCTTGCGCAACTTCGTCGGTATCGACGCGTTCGGCACTTTCATGCCGGTTTTGATTGCACTCGCGTTTCGCGAAACAGAATTGTTCTGGGGCGTTGTGTTGTTCTCGACACTGGTTGCGCTTGGACTGAGTATTCGTTTCTTATTGGAGCGTTTGCGATTGTTGCTGGTGCCAAGGCTCAGCGCCGTCCTGATCGTGGTTGTGATGCTGATGTTGATTATCAGTCTGGTATCGCACCAGATGGGCATGGAAACCGGTTTGTCAGTAGCGTTGTTTCCCATGGTCATCATCGCCATGACAATTGAACGCATGTCGGTTGTGTGGGAGGAACGTGGCGCAACGGATGCGATTCGCGGCGGGATCGGCAGTCTGATTATCGCCGTCGCCGCGTATATCTGCATGGGAATCTCGTGGCTCGAACACCTGGTATTCACGTTCCCGGAATTGTTGCTTATTGTGCTAGCGCTGGTGCTGTTGGCGGGTCGCTACACGGGATACCGGTTGCTTGAACTCGATCGGTTCAAGGCGCTGATTGACCGCTAATGATTGCAGCAGTAAAAAAACTACGATCGGTCGGCGTTCTCGGTCTTAACGAACGCAATACTGATTTCATCATGCGCCTCAATCCACGGCGCCTGTATCCTCGTGTCGATGACAAATCTATAACGAAAGAACTCGCGCTGGCTGCAGGTATGGCCGTGCCGGACTTGTACGGTATTATCAAGAATCAAGGTGCGGTTCGGACTTTCCGCGACATCGTTCGCGACCGCGAGAGCTTCGTCATTAAACCGGCGCAAGGTAGTGGCGGTGATGGCATTCTGGTAGTGACCGGCCGCTCACAGCGAAAGCGCGATTGTTATCGATTGGCGAGCGGAGTGCTGATCAGCGAAGCTGAAACCGAGCACCATCTCTCAAACATTATCAGTGGGCAATACAGCCTGAGCGGTAATCCCGACAAAGCGCTTATTGAGTATTGCGTCCGTTTCGATCCGCTTTTTACCGAGATTAGCTATCAGGGAGTTCCTGACGTCCGTGTCATCGTTTACCGTGGCTACCCGATAATGGCGATGGTACGTTTGCCGACCCGTGCATCGGATGGCAAGGCCAACCTGCATCAGGGCGCTGTCGGTGCGGGTGTCGACATGAGCACCGGAGAAACACTGACAGGCGTTTTGCAAAACGAGGTCGTCTACGAGCATCCGGATTCTGGCACTTTGATCGCCGGGTTGATGATCCCGCAATGGGACTTCATTTTGCAGCTGGCTGCGCGTGGCTACGACGTAACCGGCCTGGGATATCTAGGTGTTGATCTGGTCATCGACCGCGATCTGGGGCCGCTGATTCTCGAAATGAACGCCCGGCCGGGCCTCAATATTCAAATTGCGAACTGCACAGGTCTGGCGACACGCATCGCGCGTATCAACGAAATTCATGATGACAAGGCGGACCCGACGAAACGAGCCAGAATTGCACGCCGGGAATTTCCTGCGGAGCGGCAGACGTCGATGCCGTTTGCCGGTTAGGCCCCCTTCTACAACTGGCTAATTAACCACGCATCCATGCGTTGCTCCAGGATATCGAGTGGCAGGGCACCGGCGCCCAGCAATTCGTCATGGAATGCCCGAACGTCAAAGGAATCGCCCAATGCCAGTTCGGCATTTTTGCGCAACGCCAACATTCTCAGTTGCCCTATTTTGTAGGCGAGCGCCTGTCCGGGTGTGCCAATGTAACGATCGATTTCATTGATAATGTCCAGTTCGGTCTTAGCCGCATTGTCTTTGAAGAAATCGATCGCTTGTTGGCGCGTCCAGCCTTTGTAGTGGATGCCTGTGTCGACCACAAGTCGCACCGCACGCCACATTTCGTAAGTGAGCTGGCCGAACCGTGAGTACGGGTCCTTGTATAAGCCGAGATCATAGCCAAGAGCCTCGCTATACAAGCCCCAGCCTTCGACAAAAGCCGTAAAGCCGGAGTAGCGACGAAAATTCGGCAAGTCACCAAGCTCTTGTTGCAGCGCAATTTGCAGGTGGTGGCCGGGCATCGCTTCGTGAACCGTGAGCACTTCGATTTCATACTTGGGCCGCACTTCCGGCTTGTAGAGGTTGACCCAATAGGTTCCGGCGCGACTGCCGTCGGCTGCCGGGCGGGAGTAGTACGCCGTCGTTGTGTCCGGGGCGATCGAGTCCGGAATTGGCTTTACACCGTATGGCATGCGGGGCAGCGTGCCAAACAAACGCACCAATTCCGGGTCGATTCTCTTGCTCGTGGCCAGATACGATTCGTATAACTCATCCGCCGAGTCGTAGTAAAACTGAGCATCACTGCGCAGAAAGACCAGAAAGCCCTGAAAATCACCCTCGAAATCGAGGTCATCAATAATCGCCTGCATCTCGTCATGGATGCGACGCACTTCAGACAGGCCGAGGCGATGAATATCATCCGGTGTCATTTTCGTCGTCGTGAAAGTACGTGCGCGATGTTCATACCAGGCGCTGCCGTTCGGTAAATCTGAGAGACCAATGCTCTCGCGACTGGCGGGCAGGTAGGTGCGGGAGAAGTAGCGTTCGAGTTTGCGATAGGCTGGAAGTATCTTCTTCTCTACCGTTTCAAGCGCGTCTTTGCACAAGCGTTGCTGATCAGCGGCAGAGATAGATTCGGGCATCGATTCAAAGATGTTCATAAACGGGCTGCTGGCAGCGTCCTCGACGATTTGTGAGGCAATCTGCCCGGGAATGCGACTCATCAGGACCTTCGCCGGCATATACCCTGACTTTCTGCCGCGTTCGGCGAGGTCGATCGTCTGTTCGATCAGTTCATCGATGCGGCGCATGCGCGCAAGCCAGTCATCATAATCCTTGAGTGTTTCGAAGCGCAGGTAATTGGTGTTGCCATCGAGAGTCTGCACACCCCCGCGATGACTGAATGGCATGAGGTGGCCGTTGAATTGGTGCGCATCGACCCTGTCCTGAAGATTGCGACGAAACAGCTCGTAGTTCAGTTGGTCATCTGCTGACAGTTGAGTACGATCGATCGCGTAAACGCGGCGCAGAAAACCTCGCGCCTGATCGTGTCGACGATCCACTGCCGCGAGGCTTCGATCTGCCCATTTATGGTTGTATCGGCGGTCGCCAAGCCTGGAAGCAAATGTCGGATTTTCGGAAAGGCGCCATTCCCATGCCTCGTTGACAACCGCAGCAAAGTCCTCGGCAGGGCCGGCATTTGCGATACCGCCAACTACGAGGGTCAGTAGGACAAGTGCAATGCGGATTGATTTCATGCCGGACTCCGTGCTGTGCCTGACTGGCATTGTCACTGCCTGCAAGGCGACTGGCAACCGGTCGTGCAGTTGGCTATGATGCACCCACTAATCTATAGCGTGCTCAGAAGAGACCCCGCATTATTTGGGGCGCCGAAGGCGCAACTCGCTCGGAAACGCTCAGGCATAAAGGACTGCGTACGCTGATTAGCTCTGGAGAGAGGCCGGAATGCGGCCCACCGAAGGGGAACGTGGCTAAGTCAAGCCATTGATCTCTCAGGTTTTGAAGGACAGGGGGGCGACGGATCGAAAGGTCTGTCGCCCCTTTTTTTATGGGCTGGCTGACTCTTGGACTTTGCATGTTTGAGGAAAAAGTTCGTAAGTTCGGGGACTGTCCCCAAATCTTGGTTCGGGGCCTGTCCCCGGTAGTTCGGGGATTGTCCCCAGGAAATATACATGGCATCGAAGACGGTACTTTTTGACAAACATGTGGAAGCCGGTGCGCGTATGGTCGATTTTGGCGGCTGGGATATGCCACTGCATTACGGGTCGCAGAAAGAAGAGCATCACGCGGTGCGCCAGCGGGCCGGGATGTTCGACGTGTCCCACATGACAATCGTCGATCTGGAAGGCAATCGGGCGCGGGAGTTTCTGCGATATCTGTTAGCCAATGACGTCGCGAAACTTAAAGACAGTGGCAAGGCACTTTATACGTGCATGCTTAATGAAGATGGTGGTGTTATTGACGACCTCATTGTGTATTTCTTCAGTGATTCCAGCTACCGGCTCGTCGTCAATTCAGCAACGCGTGACAAGGACCTCGCATGGATCAATAAACACGCCGAAGGCTACGGCGTCGTCGTTAACGAGCGTATCGAACTGGCGATGATTGCAGTGCAGGGACCTGAGGCGAGAGCGCTCGCAATGTTCTGTGTTGGCGCCGAGTGGCAGCAGGCCGCTCTTGCACTGGGGCCTTTCTATGGCATGCAGGCTGGCGATCTGTTCATCGCGTGCACCGGCTACACTGGCGAAGATGGTTTAGAAATCGTGATGCCGGCCGAACAGGCAGTGATAATCTGGGATCGGCTGCTGGCGGCAGGTGTAACACCTTGCGGGCTAGGCGCTCGCGATACTCTGCGCCTGGAGGCCGCAATGAACTTGTACGGCAGCGATATGGATGAGACGGTGTCGCCGCTCGAGGCGGGACTGGCCTGGACTATTGCTCTTGATCCCGACGACCGTTCATTTATCGGTCGTGATCCGCTCATCGCAAAGAAAGGCGAGGCCTTTCGGCAGCGATTTGTTGGCCTGATACTTGAGGATAAGGGTGTACTACGTAACCATCAGCGTGTCGTCGTTGACGGTATTGGCGATGGCGAGATTACCAGCGGCGGGTTTTCGCCGACGATGGATCGATCCATTGCCCTTGCCCGCGTTCCGGCGGGCGACTACGAACATGCCAAGGTTGATGTGCGAGGAAAATTGCTGAATGTACGGATCGTCAAGATACCGTTCGTGCGCAATGGACAAGTACGTATCAATTTGTAAGGACAGTACGCGTTAGATCAGAAAACCTGACAGGGAGACGAAGACGATGAGTGAATTGCCTGGAGATTTGCTTTACACGAGTGAACATGAATGGCTGCGCCAGGAAGATGACGGCAGCGTCACAGTTGGTATTACCGACCACGCACAAGCAGCTCTCGGCGATCTTGTGTACGTCGAATTGCCCGAGGTAGACCAGAGTGTTGACGCTGGCGGTGACATGGCCGTGGTCGAGTCTGTCAAAGCGGTATCTGACGTTTGTGCGCCAATCGACGGAACCATTGTCGCGGTCAACGAGGAACTTGCTGATGACCCGGAGATAATTAACGCGGATGCTTTTGGGGGCGGCTGGATTGTCAGGATGCAACCGAACGACGCGCTTGATGAATCGTCGCTGCTAACACCTGACGCTTATCAAAGTCTGCTCGACGAAGAAGAATCCTGATACGAGTATCTGAAATGCCTTTCATACCGCACACAGATGATGACACCAGCGAAATGCTGGCGACAATTGGCGCGCCCAATATCGACGCGCTATTTGACGAGATTCCCACCGACTTGTTGATCGATACGCTTGATGGCGTGCCAGAAGCGCTCAGCGAAATGGAGATATCGCGCCTGATGCGCAGACGCGCGTCGATGGACGGTGCGCCGCTTTGTTTCATTGGTGCAGGTGCCTATGAGCACCACATTCCAACAGCGGTTTGGGACATCGCCACGCGGGGTGAGTACTACAGTGCCTACACGCCGTACCAGGCCGAAGCAAGTCAGGGCACATTGCAGACCATTTATGAGTACCAGTCGATGATCACGGAGCTGACAGCGCTTGATGTCAGCAACGCATCACTCTATGACGGTGCATCGTCGCTGGCAGAAGCCGCCCTGATGGCCGTGCGCAGCAATCGCTCGGTGAAATCAGGGCGCATCGTGCTGGCAGCGGGTGTCAATCCGATCTATGAAAAAGTCGCAGCCGCGATAACCGGTGGTCAAGGCATTACTTTTGAGCGGCTGGCGATGGATAGCGTTACAGGCAATGTCGATATTGGTTCGCTTCGTGACGATTGTGACCCCGTTGCTGTCGTTATTCAGATGCCCTCATTTCTTGGCACACTCGAGGACGTCGATCATCTGACTGACTGGGCCCATGTACGCGGTGCGCTGGTAATTGCCATAGTCAATCCGATCTCGCTGGCGCTTTTAAAGGCACCCGGCCACTGGGGTGCGGAAGGCGCCGACATTGCCTGCGGTGAAGGGCAGCCGCTGGGTGTGCCGCTGTCGTCAGGCGGCCCGTATTTCGGTTTCATGACGTGTAAGCAAAAACACGTGCGGCAAATGCCGGGTCGCATTGTCGGGCGCACCACCGACCTTGACGGTCAGCCCGGCTTCACGCTGACGCTGCAGGCGCGGGAGCAGCACATTCGACGCTCGAAAGCGACGTCAAATATTTGTACAAATCAAGGCCTTATGGTAACAGCCGCCACCATCTACATGTCCCTGCTTGGCTTTGCCGGGCTGACACGGGTGGCAGGTCGATCGTGTCAGAATACGGCCGAACTGGCCGCGAGGTTGTGCGCCATCGACGGTGTCGAACGTCTGTTCGAAGGACCGCATTTCCACGAGATCGCGTTGCGCTTTCATCGTCCGGTAGCGCCCGTATTAGCGGCCCTTGCCGAGCGAAACATACTCGGTGGATACGATTTGTCTGGGAGCGACATGGACCTTGGCAATGCGCTGCTCGTGTGTGCGACTGAAACCAAGACGGCTGATGACATCACCGATTACGTAACAGCGCTTGAAGAGATTCTCGCAGAGTAGCCTCAATCAGGTATTAGTGACTATGACAAGAATTCAATTCGAAAACGCATACTACCGAGCCTACGGCGAACTACCGTCAGTTGGCAGTCGAGCTCCCGACGTATCTCTCGTCAATACACGTTTACAAGATGTGTCTCTCGCAAACTGGACAGGCATGCGCAAGGTCATGAATATATTTGTCAGCATTGACACGCCGGTTTGTGCCAAATCAGTCCTGGAATTCGATCGCTACGGAAGAGATCTCGATGACGCGGTCATGTTGATGGTGTCGTACGACCTGCCATTTGCACACGCGCGATTTCAGGAACAACATCATCTCGAGCACGTTATCGGGTTGTCTGCGATTCGACATGCCGGATTTGGTGAAAACTACGGGGTGCAAATCGTCGAAGGGCCCCTGACAGGAATGTTCTCTCGGGCGGTCGTAGTGCTTGATGAGAACAATACCGTGGTGCATAACGAACATATTGAAGACATTGCAACCGAACCTGACTATGAGTCGGCGTTGCGTGCGTTGGGCATCGCTTGTGAAGATTAATCAGAGATTCCTTGACGATAAGCAGATAATTACATGAGTACACTAATATTCGAGAAGTCGCGGGAGGGACGCCGTGCATTTGCACAGGCGCCAGCCGAGGCTGTTGAGTCAGGTATTCCGGCGGCATTTCTCCGACAGGACAGTCCGTTGTTGCCTGAGGTCTCCGAAATGCAGGTCGTGAGACATTTCACGCGACTGTCACAGAAGAACTTCTCAATCGATACGCAGTTTTATCCGCTCGGGTCGTGCACGATGAAGTACAACCCGCGCGCATGCAACGCTCTGGCACTTCTGCCGGAATTCGCGGGCCGGCATCCACTTGGGCCAGTCAGTCATGGTCAGGGATTCCTGACCTGCATGTACGAGCTTCAGGAAATGCTAAAAGGTGTAACAGGCATGCAAGGCGTGTCACTGACGCCGATGGCCGGTGCGCAAGGTGAGCTGGCCGGCGTCGCAATGATTCGCGCCTACCATAAAGCGCGCAGCGACCATGAGCGGGATGAGATCATCGTTCCGGATGCAGCCCATGGGACAAATCCAGCGACGGCAACGATGTGTGGCTGTGTGGTCAGGGATTTGCCAACCGGGAGCGATGGCGACATCGATATTGAGGCGCTGAAAGCTGCGGTAGGTCCGAAAACTGCGGGCATCATGTTGACCAATCCATCGACGCTGGGTGTCTTCGAGCGCGGCATCGTTGAAGTTGGCAAGATCGTCCACGACGCTGGTGGGTTGTTGTACTACGACGGCGCCAATCTCAATGCGATTATTGGCAAGGTTCGCCCGGGCGATATGGGCTTCGATGTCATTCACATGAATTTGCATAAGACGTTTTCGACGCCGCACGGCGGCGGCGGGCCCGGGTCAGGTGCAATCGGCGTTGGCGAGCAGTTGCTGCCCTTCATGCCAATACCAGTCGTGACGGCTACCGAAATCGACGGACAAACCATGTACGGTTGGGCCAGCGAAAAGGAATTGCCGCAGAGCATTGGCCGGCTGTCCGGGTTCATGGGCAATTCCGGGGTACTGTTGCGCGCCTATGTTTACATGCGCATGGTTGGTCGAGATGGCATGCGCCGACTCGCTGAATACGCAACCTTGAACGCGAATTATCTGCAGGCGCGGCTGCGCGATGCGGGCTTTGAGTTGGCGTATCCGCAGCGCCGTGCGAGCCATGAATTCATCATCACGCTCAAGCGCGAGGCGAAGTCGCTGAATCTGACCGCCATGGATGTTGCAAAAGCACTTCTGGACCACAACTACCATGCGCCCACGACGTATTTCCCGCTGCTTATACCGGAGTGCCTGCTGATTGAACCGACCGAGACCGAAAGTAAGGAAACACTCGACGGATTCGTTGATGCGCTGGTCGCGGTCGCCCAAGGCGCCAACGAAAAGGGCGTGAGCTACAAGGAAGCGCCGTACAAGATGCCGGTGCGACGCCTCGACGATGTCAAAGCGGCTCGTCAACTGGACCTCAGGTTTCGTCGCGACGTATCCGGGTAGGGGCGGCATCCCGCCGACGGTTGGCGTGTTGCCCGGCTTAAGGTGTGATGGCGCGCATCGCAGTTGTGCAATAATTTTGTTGAAATGGGGAACCGTCGGACGCCGCCTCAGTCCAGATACCTCTGGAATCAGCGTAATGGCCCGACTATATAAACAAGGCAATTATGAATTACGTTAGATTACTGGCAGTTATCCTGACGCTGGGCCTTGCGGGGCCGGCACCAGCCGCCGAAGACACAGATTGGAACAACACGCTCGACCGCATTTCGTCCGGCGTGATCTCTATACGCGTCGATAGTACGCGGGCATTCGATACGGAATGGAATTCATCAAGCCAGGCAACCGGTTTTGTCGTCGACGCTGAGCGCGGTCTGATCCTCACGAATCGGCACGTTGTTGCGCCAGGGCCAGTCGTAGCAGAGGCAATTTTTCTCAACAATGAGGAGGTACGGCTAACACCCGTGTACCGGGATCCGGTACACGATTTCGGTTTCTTTCGCTACGATCCGGCCGATCTGCGCTACATCGAACCGGCCGAGTTGCCACTAGTACCGGATAGTGCCGGTATTGGCCGCGAGATTCGGGTCATTGGCAACGATGCAGGCGAAAAACTCTCAATCCTCGCCGGAACGATTGCTCGTCTTGATCGTCGCGCGCCGGATTACGGTCGTGGCAAATACAACGACTTCAACACGTTCTATTTGCAAGCAGCATCGGGGACCTCGGGCGGTTCCTCAGGGTCGCCTGTCGTCAACATCGATGGTGAAGTAGTCGCGCTGAATGCTGGCGCGAACAGTTCGGCTGCAAGCAGTTTTTTCCTGCCGCTGGATCGAATTGATCGTGTGCTGAAGCTATTGCGCCAGAACAAACCAGTGACGCGTGGCACGTTGCAAACCATATTTGAATACAAGGCCTACGACGAACTGAAACGACTTGGCCTGACAGACGAGTCTGAGCGCGACGCACGTTCGGCATATCCGGATCAGACTGGCATGCTCACCGTGGAACAGGTTATTCCGGAATCACCGTCGGCCGGTAAGCTTGAGCCCGGAGATATTCTGCTGCGGATAAACGGTGAGCTTGTTACCAAATTTATTCCGCTCGAAGCCATCCTGGACGACAATGTCGGTAATGACATCGCAATTGAACTGGAACGCGGCGGTCGGCTCGTAAAAGAGACAATCGCAGTGGCGGATTTGGATGCCATCACACCAGACGAGTACGTCGAGTTTGGTGATGCGATTGTTAACAATCTGTCATATCAACAAGCGCGTCACTACAACCTTCCGGCCCGCGGTGTATACGTCGCGAATCCTGGTTACCTGCTTTCCAAGTCTGCGATTCCTCGCGGTGCTGTCATAACTGAAATTGAATCCCGGAAAATTGACAATATAGACGATCTGGAAGAGTCGCTCGACAAACTCGCTGGTGGTGAGCGTGCCTTGATTAGGTACGTCACCATGGAGAATCCGAATAACAGCATTGTGCGATCGCTGGAGATGGACCGCGTCTGGTTTCCCGTACGTCGGTGTTCACGCGATGACAGCACCGGTGTCTGGCCGTGCAAGGAACTGGGGTCAGGTCCGGAGCCGGTTCCACCTGTAACCGGCAGCACGCGGTTGACCAGGTACGACGATCCCCGAGTGAGTGCGATCGCGCCGTCACTCGTCGTCGTTACGTTCGATTTGCCGTACACGGTTTCCGGGGTTGCTGATCGCCATTATTACGGTACTGGCCTGGTCGTCGATAAGGACCGTGGTCTTGTCGTGGTTGATCGCAACACAGTCCCGGTGGCGATCGGTGATGTGACTGTGACATTTGCAGGGTCACTTGAGGTTAAGGCGAAAGTGGAGCAGCTACACCCACTGCATAACGTTGCGGTTGTTTCATACGATCCGGCGACGATTGGCGATACTCCGGTCAGGAACGCCTCCTTTAGCGCGACGCCCCTCAAGCCTGGCGACAAGGTCTGGGTGGTCGGCATCAAGGGCGACCACCAACTCGTACACCAGGAAAGCACGGTAGCGTCGGTTGATCCACTGTTGCTGCCGCTATCGCGAACGCTGAGATTCCGCGACTCAAATGTTGAAGGCGTTGATCTCGTTAACGCGCCGGCAGATGTTGACGGCGTGCTGGTCGACAGGCGTGGCCGAGTGGCGGCGTTGTGGTCGAGTTTCGCCTTTCAATCTGGCGGTGAAACCGCTCAATTCAATCGTGGCATTGGCAGCGACCTCATTATGGAGTTCGTAGATATTGTTCGCTATCAGCGGCCATTCTATTCGCTCGAAGCCGAGTTCGTGTATGCGCCCTTGTTTGCGGCGCGCAACATGGGTGTTGACGAAGAATGGTTGGCGGAGCTCGAGAAGAATAACCCGTTCTATCGACGCGCGCTGAGCGTTACACGGCTCGTGGCCGGCACGCCTGCGGCGACAAAACTCCGCAACGGAGACATGGTGTTGGCAATCGATGGCGACGTCGTAACATCCTATCGTGACTTAGAAAAAACCGTGCAAAAACCAGAAGTTACAGTAACCGTGTGGCGAGATGGTAAGGCGATAGAGGTCGATGTCGAGACAGCCAGGTTGGACGGATTCGGCATCAAACGGGCAGTATCGTGGGCCGGAGCATTGCTTCAGGATCCACATCGTGCGATGGCCGCGCAGCGAGGGATTGAACCGTACGGCGTATATATTGCATTCTTCAGTTACGGATCACCGGCGACACGCTACGGATTGTGGGCAGGCCGGCGAATTGTCGAGGTCGATGGAGCGCCGACACCCAATCTGCAGGCATTTGTCGAGGCCGTGGCCGGAAAAGAGGATCAGGCGTCGGTGCGCCTGAAAACAGTAACCTGGAATGGTGCTGTCGAAATCATCACATTAAAACTGGACAATCAATATTGGCCCGCTTATGAAATTCGTCGGACAGAAGATGGCTGGAGGCGATCCGCTATTGGTTTATAACTTCTCGCTGCTACTGATATTTGGCCTGTCGTTTGCGGTATCCGGATCTGCAGACGCTGAGCTGCTATACAAATACCGCGGCGACAACGATGAGTGGATCTACACGGATCGCCCACCGGCAGACGGCAAGGTGTCCGAGGTTCGCGATCTTGTTAGTCCGCGGTCGAAAGCCGAAGTCGTGATTACGAGTCAGCGTGTAGGCAGGTCTGTCCAGTTGACCGCGACCAATCAATTTTTTGCGCCGGTCGAGCTGGCGCTTAATATTGACGAACTCAGCGGTTTGCAGTTTCCGGACCCAGATCAAAGAATGCGCTGGTTGTTGCCACCGCGCAGCGACACGATGTTATTCAGTCTCGATGTGCTGGCCGAGGGCGACGCGCCACATATCGGCTTCAACTACAAATATTTGGCGGGCGACCCGGGTGCATCACATCGTTCGGCCGAGTCGTATCGTGTGCCGTTCGCGATTGCCAACGATTATGCTGTTAGCCAGGCGTATCCCGATGTTGCGACGCACACAACGCGCGATAGCGCTCATGCCGTCGATATCGCAATGCCCGTTGGTACAGACATTTTCGCCGCACGCGACGGCGTGGTATTCGATGTGGCGAGTCGTCATTTTCGCAACGGTCTCGACGAAGAACGCGATGGGCCTGCGGCAAATGTTGTTCGAATACTGCATGACGACGGCACCTATGCCATTTACGCGCACCTGAACTGGAATACGATTCGCGTCACGCCAGGCCAGCGTGTTTCGCGCGGTCAGTACATTGCGGAATCAGGAAATACGGGATATTCGAGCGGGCCGCATCTACATTTTGCTGTCGTTCAAAACAAGGGAATGCGAATCGAATCGGTCCCCGTAGTGTTTCAGGGTGCAGATGCTAAGGCCGTGTCGGTGTCGACCGGGATGATGCTGACCGCGTACTAGCTGCCGGTTGAAAAAGCCAACCGTGGTTTTTCAACACGCGGCCAGCATTTCGTCATGGACGTACTCATGGGGCATTAGTGCCAGATCCCGGGTCGTTGGTTACTGCTTGGCAGTCTTCTTTGGCGTCGGTACCAAATTAACACGACCGCGTTTCCCGAATCGTCGTTCATTCAGTTGGGCGACTATTTCATCCACGGCCGAAGTCACGGTATTCAGGTTTCCCTGACGGCAGCCATTAATCATGTGCGTGCCTTGCGCTATCACATAGCTGTACCAGTCGGGGCCTTCTCCGCCCTCTGGAGCCTCCGCTCGCTTGATCGATACGGTCTCGTAAGGTTGTCCCATTGCTGAGGGTTCACTTTTCATTCTAGTTCACAGGCAGGTAAACAAATCCGACAGCTCGAAGCCAGGTAGCGCCCGCGCTCTCAATTTGTCTACGTTATTGACGGAGCGGGCTTAGCAGCATTCTCTACTGGTGAAACATCCCAAGCGTTTGACAACCGCTTGAGAGGAGGTAAGCACGACGCTCGCAGACTCGACATAAAATACATGCGCAGTATACAGGATTTCGGAGGTCGAATTCGGCGCTGGCCGGGATCATTCCGGGCCAGGTACGGAACCCGGCGAGGATTTGGCCAAATTCCAAAGCCTGTTGTGTTGGAGGCAGACATTGAGAAGCTAAGAGCGCGAGCTACCACCGCCGGCCCACAGCAGACGCTCGAGGCCCGGCCAGGGCTGCGACAGGCCAACGGCGGTACGCTTATTGTGTGCCGTATATTGTTATGCCATGCGCTGGAAATTCGCTACTATCCATCGGTTCTGGCGGGCCGTCAGTCGCCCTGGCGCAATATGCAGGCTGGCTGACTGGGCTTGGCCCGGAACGGGCTGGGGAGTACTCTGCCTGAGCGCCAGGAAATGCCAGGCTGGACATTCGTTTTCAAATGCGGAGAACAAGAGATGGGTGATAAGGGAAGCAAAGACAAAGGCAAAAAGGAACCGCGGAAAAAGGCTCAGCGCACTCAAAAAGAAAAACGACAATTGAAAAGAGAAAAGAGGAATAAATAGCTTCGCTTGGTCGAACGCTGTGCTCGGTGTTATTCCAGATCATGGGAATATCGTCCGTTTGCCCCAGCCCGTTGCTGGCACAGCGGCATAGCGGGTTGGCCGATCGCCGTCAACGCCGGGCCATGGAGGGCCAGCAAGACGCAGCCGTCATATGCGCGGACGGCGAAGAGGAGGCGTTGTCATTGATACCTGGGAACTCAGTGCGTGCCCCAACTACACTCTGTTTCGCCACTGTGCATTGCGGTTAAATGTGCTCCGCCACACTGATAACGACAACCAATGGCCTGGACTAATGAACCTGATTAACCGGATTCTGAATATATCGGCACTGTTGACTTTTCTGCTCCTGGCATCCTGTTCGCAGGAAACAGACCTGGCGACAAATCCTGATCTCGACCGACTTGCCGCTCGAGCACAGAACATCACCATTATCCGTGACGATTTTGGGGTGCCGCACATCTACGCCACGACAGACGCCGACGCCGTGTTTGGTTTGCTGTACGCCCAGGCCGAAGACGACTTTAACCGCATCGAGCGCAACTACGTCTGGGCAATCGGGCGTCTTGCCGAGGTTGAAGGCGAGGAGGCTATTTTCAGCGATCTGCGCGCACGCCTTTTTATGACGGTTGCTGAGGCAAAAGCGGCGTATGACGCTGCACCGGACTGGCTCAAGGATTTGTGCGACGCCTATGCTGACGGGCTGAACTATTACCTGGACACTCACCCCGACGTAAGTCCGATGTTGTTGACGCGTTTCGAGCCCTGGATGCCCATGTTCTTCTCGGAAGGATCAATCGGCGGTGATATTGAGCAAATTCCTCTGGCGGGCATCGAGGCATTTTACGGTGAGAGTCGTTCACTCGAGAATCCCGGTGACAAACAGGCGAGCCTGCGTGAGATTGAAGAACCCAAAGGCTCCAACGGCTTTGCCATCGCCGGTGAATTGACGGAGTCCGGCAACGCAATGTTACTCATCAACCCCCACACTTCATTCTACTTCCGCGGTGAAGTGCACGTGGTCAGCGAAGAAGGTCTGAACGCATACGGTGCGGTTACCTGGGGACAGTTTTTTGTATATCAGGGCTTCAACGAAAATACCGGCTGGATGCACACATCGACACGTCTCGATTTTATGGATGAGTTTGTCGAGGACGTGACACAAGTTAACGGCAAGCTCACTTACCGTTATGGTGATGAACAGCGGCCGGTCGAAGTTGCAGATGTGACTCTCAAATACAAAGATGGCGACACATTGTCGGAGCGAACGTTCACAAAGTACCGCACACATCACGGTCCGATCACACATATGCTTGGTGGCAAGTGGGTGGCTACCAGGATCAACTGGGATCCGGTCAACGCGTTGCAACAATCGTATGTCCGAACCAAACAGACTGGCCACGATGGCTTCCGCGAAATGATGGATATTCGGACCAACTCATCCAACAACACGGTGTACGCTGATTCGCAGGGAAATATTGCCTACTATCATGGGAACTTTGTGCCGCGACGCGATACGCAGTTCGATTTTTCACAGCCGGTCGACGGTAGTAATCCGGCAACAGACTGGCTGGGGCTGCACACGGTCGATGAAATCGTGACCATACTGAATCCCGAAAACGGCTGGTTGCAGAACTGCAATTCGACGCCGTTCACCGCTGCAGCACAGTTCAGCCCCAAGCGTGAAGAATATCCGGTGTATATGGCCCCCGATGCGGAGAATTTTCGCGGCATTCATGCGGTGGAGGTGCTGACCGGACAGTCTGGTGTGACGCTCGATAAGCTAATCGAGATTGCCTATGACCCGTACCTGCCCGGATTCGAGCAACTCATTCCGGGTCTGGTAACGGCATTTGACCAATCTGGCGAAGCGCATGCCGAATTGGCACCTGCTATCGACGTGCTGCGAGAGTGGGACTTCAAGGTATCCGCAGACTCGGTGGCGATGTCGCTCGCGCATTTTTTTGGCGTGCGGTATGAGAAGGAGGGCGCCAATCCGCAAAAACTGCGCGGCATGGACCGGATCAACTTTTTCGGCACCGAATCTGATCACGAAGAACGTCTGCAGATATTTGCGGCCACGATTGCCAGCCTCGCGATCGATTTCGGTAGGTGGGACATACCGTGGGGTGAGGTCAACCGATTTCAGCGACTGACCGGAGATATTGAACATCCATTTAGCGACGACGCACCAAGCCTGCCGGTAGGTATGGCCTCGGGTCGATGGGGTGCGCTGGCTTCATTTGGGGCCCGACCATATTCAGGTACGAAACGCATCTATGGAAGTTCGGGTAACAGTTTTGTCGCAGTGGTCGAATTTGGTGAGAAGGTGAAGGCGAAGAGCATGCTGGCCGGCGGTCAGAGTGGCGATCCCGAGTCCCCACACTTTGATGACCAGGCGCAGCGTTATGTAGACCGCGAGTTCAAGGATGTTGCGTACTACAAAGAGGATGTCGAGAGACGCGCTGTAAGGACATATCATCCTGGAGAGATTTGACAAGCGGCGATTTGGCGGCAAGAACAACCGATTGGTCTTGCTGCGCAATAAAGGGAAACCTGAGCCAGGCTCGCAGGCCCCGCTTTTGGCCGTCTTGAACCCTTCGCGGCACTTTTCCAGGCTTTTTTCAAAATTGGCTTGACGCATGATAACAGAATGAGTATTCTGTTATCATGGTAAGGACGCGCACATTTGATCCATCGACGGCTTTGTCCAAGACGGTTGATCTGTTTTCGTCGAAAGGCTACTCAGAGACCTCGATGGAAGACATCGTGCGTGCGACCGGCGTTAGCCGATACGGACTGTACGGCACGTTTGGCAACAAGCGGGAGCTCTTCGAATCAGCTCTGGAGCGATACGCAGAGCGTATGGGAAAGAAGTCACTTTTGCGGCTCCTGGAGCCCGAGGCATCGCTCGCACATATCCGTAAGGTGTTTGAGGAACGTGTGACAAACATGTGTTGCTCGGAAGAGAACAAATGTTGCCTGTTTATTCACACGGCGATGCAGCTTGCCCCGCAAGACGAGGAACTGCGAGGTGTGTTGTGGAAATTCATGAAGCGAATATCCAAAGCATTTGCCGTCGGACTGGAATCGGCAAAAGAGCAGGGCGAGGTTCGCGCGGACCTTGACGTTCGGGCCGCCGGCGAGTTCCTGACAAGTACGATGTTTGGATTGGCCGTCCTCGGACGCACAGGATTTTCCCGAGCAACGCTTGATAGTATCGTCGACAGTACGATTGCGTCGCTCGAGGCCTGACCTTTTTTTACCGTAACAGAATGAAGATTCTGATTAGAGATTCTCACCCTGCGATTCGAGGGTTTTTTTTGACCGAAACAGAATGAGTGTTCTGTTATTTCCATAAACCGGCGATTCAAAATCGCATCATGAAGCCAAACTGGAGTAAACAACATGGGACATAGTAAACGAGCAGCAACCGTCACTCTGGCCGCAATGGGCCTCTTCCTGTCTGCAGGCTCAATGGCGGCATCGCAGTTGACCGAGCTCGCACCGGCCAGTTCTATTGACGTATGCGTGGCACAGATCGAAGATCATGCAAATTACGACGACGCGAGTCGGGTTCGACATGTAATTGAATCATCAAAGCGCAGAAATCACGGCCACTTGCTGAAGGTGGACACGACGGTCTACGGCGAAACCGAAGACGACGTTATTCGTGAATATGCAGCGACATGCGTTGTCGCACGCAACGGCACACAACTGAAGTTTGAGATCAAAGAGACTAAAATAGAGGCATGAAGCATTGGAATCGGTCGTCGCTGTTCGTTGGCCCGGAGTAATCGGCCACAGGCCGGCCGCTCAAACCGGATCGAGACCATCATCGCGCTGAGATGTACGGCCCAGGAATCAACATGAACATCGTTCAATTACGTTTGGTTGTTTTCACGATTTGCCTGATTTTCTCGATGTCGACATCGGCGGCGGTCACGAACTTCGCACTCGGCGAAGTCGTGACTGGCAAAAGGGATACGGGTGTGAGCATCGCGTTTCCGGATGTATGCAAGACGCCGACTCCGGCAAGCGGGCCGATTCCGATCCCCTATCCCAACATCGCGATGAGCGGCGATAAGAAAACCGGGTCGAAGAAAACAAAAGCTCGGGGCAGAAATCCCGCAGTGACTGACAGCCATTTGAAGGTGTCGACCGGCGACGCCGGCAGTGTCGCCGGCGGCGACTCTTCTGCGAAGACCAGGGATAAGTCCGACCTGGTTCTCTACTCCTTCGACGTGAAACACGGCGGTCAATTGCACATCCGACAATTTGACGGGACGACACCCAACAAAACTGGCTCGAATTCAGCTGCCCGGCAGCGAATAGTAGGGTCGCAGACGACTGCAAGAACCGCGCCGCGGTTAACTCCGGCACCGGAAGACGAGAGTTCCTCGGTGACAGAGGTCATGTACGTCGACGCCTCGGGCAAAGAGATCAAGCTGTGGGAGCCGACGTTGATCGAGTTGACGAACGGCGAGTATTGCGCGGTTTGCGTGGCCAACGGCAAGGTGACCGCAATTTACCGTCTGCTGTCGGCAACACCGAAGCGCAAGAAGCTGCAAGCGCCTGGTCAGAACATCCGATAGGCGGATTTGTTTCGATCAAGTCACCGGCCCCCGGAGACACGGCCCTATGTAATCCCTACAATGTCCGCTACAGTCGGTTGCAGACGTTGGAACGGGTGATTCATGATATGGCGCCCGCAACGCGGACCCGAAACATCATGCTGAAATTCATCCTGATCGTCGCTGCCTGTTACGGTCTGCTGATCGTCGTCGTGTATCTGATGCAGGGCCGCATGCTCTACCTGCCGGAAGTACCAGGGCGAAAGTTGACCATGACACCGGCGAGTGTTGGCATGGACTATCAGGATGTCTCCATCGAAACGGCTGACGGAGTGACACTGCACGGCTGGTTCATCGCCGGTCGATCCTCTCAGGTGCTGTTGTTCTTTCACGGCAATGCAGGAAATATTTCACATCGCCTGGACTCGATACGGCAGTTCCAGAATCTGGGTTTGTCCGTATTGATTATCGACTATCGGGGTTACGGTCAGAGCGAAGGCCGCACAACCGAAAGAGGGATCTATCGCGACGCTGATGCGGCATGGCGTTATCTGATCGAAGAGCGCGGCATGGTCGCCCGTAATATCGTAATTTTCGGGCGTTCGTTGGGCGCCTCTGTCGCGTCATGGTTGGCCGCACGGCATCAACCGTTGGCCCTTATTGTGGAATCGTCCTTCACGTCAGTGCCGGACATCGCCAAGGATCTTTATCCCTGGTTGCCGGTGCGTTGGTTGAGCCGTCTTAGTCATGCAACACGAGATTATGTTCGGGACGTTCGCTGCGCGGTACTGGTCGTTCACAGTCGCGACGACGAGATCATTCCGTTCCATCACGGCGAAGCGATTTTTGCATCGGCGAACGAACCCCGGGCCCTGCTGGCAATTCGCGGCACTCACAATGACGCGTTCCTGCGGGATGAGGATGTCTATATCGAAGGACTTCGAGCATTTCTGACAGAACTCACAGCGCCTGCATTGTTACGTTAACGAACACGACATAACTGGCAATTGTGTAGCTATGCATGGACTAAAGCAGGCGGTGATTACTGGTCAGGGGTTCGCCCCCAAACCCGAAAATATGGCACAATGCACAGCATCCTGACATGCAATGCATGTTCTTTGTGTAAGTGCGGATGCAGCCGTATTTGCGTAGATTGCAGTATTCACGGACCGAGTTATGGGCTCTAAATCAGACGACAAGAAGCAGGAATCAGCGGAATCACGCAAGAAAGGCCAGGTTGTCGAGGGTGAGCACGGTCATCAGTTGTGGGAGGGCACCATCAAGACCATCAAGCTGTCATTGATGAAGACGGGGATTTTTTACCAGTCTGAAGCGCAGCAGCGATTGATAAAACTCCGCGAGGCAGGAGCTGACGACGACAAGGAACTCATTGAAGAATTGGAGGTCCTGGACGAGGACGAAGACGGGGGATTTGACCCCTACGATTCCGCCAATAAATAGACGAACGTCCTGAATCAGGCGCAGTTGTTTCCAACTATATCCCGCGCACGTCTCCCGCGTTGCAATTCCTGGAACGACCACCTGCATCGAAGTCTGCAAAAACCGCGGGTATCGGCGGCCACGATCACCGCATTTGCTGAATAAGTGTCGTCCATGCGGCGGTCGGCAGGTCGCAATTTGTGCCAAGACAACGGTAAGCGACCGTCTCACCGGCCACCGGTTCGCGCAGGGCAAGCGCGCCCGGCAGATTATCTTCGGATTCGTCGATAGCGAACACGAGCCGCCCTGGCGCGTACAGCTTTGAGAGATCGTCACTCCAGCGGCTGATCTCATTTTGCCTGCCACGAATGACAATAATCTCCGGTGGCGTCAGATGTTCCTCGAGTGCCGTCAGCAGAGTCAGGTGGCCGTGTGGGTATTCATCCATCGCCTGCCAGGCGAATCTGAGCACTCGTTCGACAGCATCGACATAACGGTTTTCACCAAGCAGGTAGCCGAGTCGTTGTAATGCCAGCGCGGCGATGCCATTGCCTGATGGAGTGGCATCATCCGCCAGCTGTTTCGGTCGGTGTATGAGTTGCTCGTGATCGTTGGCCGTAAAGAAAAAGCCACCCTTGTCACTATCTTCAAAATGCTCGAGCAGTAGGTCAGCCATGCAAATAGCGAAGTTCAGGTTCTTGCTACACCAGTCCGCCTGCAACAACTCAAGCAACGCATCGAGCAGGAACGCGTGATCGTCAAGGTAGGCAGGAAAACGAGCTTCGCCGTCTTTGTAACTAGCGAAAAGGCGACCGTCGATCATCATGTTATGACGAACAAAACCGATGGCTGTCGTGGCGGCGTCGATCAGATCGCCACGTTCGAGTATTCGCCCGGAAATTGCGAGTCCGCGAATTGCAAGCGCATTCCAGGCTGTGAGTTGTTTCTCGTCGCGGGCAGGCGCGACTCGCATCGCTCTTTCGACCAGCAGTGTCGCCCTGGCGCGTTCAATTGCAGATTCAACATCGCTGATGCTCTGATTTGAATCTGCCGCGATCTCGTCAGGAGTTGCACGCAAAGCAAGATGCCAATTTCCTTCGAAATTGGCGTCGCTATCCAGCCCGAAATGACGGGCGAATGTCGGGTAGTCATCGGTGTTGAGCATTGTGGCAACCTGTTCTGGCTTCCATACGTAATAACGGCCTTCCTCACCCTCGGAATCAGCATCGCGCGTGGAATAAAAACCACCATCTGGTGAACGCATATCTGTCAACATCCAGTCCGCGGTCTGCTCTGCCGTTTTCGCGAACTGTCGTTCGCCCGTTGCGAGAAATGCCTGCGCGTATAGCGCCAGCAACGGGCCATTGTCATAGAGCATTTTCTCAAAATGCGGAATCTGCCAATAGCGATCGACTGAGTAACGGTAGAAGCCGCCACCCAATTGATCGTACAGGCCGCCTTCCGCCATACGGGTCAATGTCAGCGTTGCCATGAAAAGGGCATCGATGTCGGGCTCAGATGAATTGGCTGTCGCTCGCCAATGACGCAGCATCCGCTCAATCATGCATGGGTGTGGAAATTTGGGCGCTGCACCGAAGCCGCCATACTCCCGGTCAAATGACTCCGCAAGCCGCTCGCGAACCGTTTGTATCGGTGTCGCCGCCAGCCTGATGTCGGACGATGGGGCTGGCGGTTCAAGTTGGACAAAAACATCGCTGAGCCGTTCTCCCTGTTCGCGCACTTCATCGCGGCGCTCGTCGTAGTAGGCTGCGACATTTTGCAAGACGCTGCCGAATGCTGGCATGCCATGGCGCGGCTCATCGGGAAAATAGGTACCGCCGAAAAATGGCTTTTGGTTCTCCGGACTCAGAAACATCGTGAGCGGCCAGCCGCCACCACGTTGCGTCAGTAGTTGGTGGGCAGTCTGATAAATCCTGTCGATGTCAGGTCGCTCTTCGCGGTCGAGTTTGATGTTGACGAACAACTTGTTCATCTGCTCGGCGGTTGCTTTGTCCTCGAAGGACTCGTGTGCCATGACGTGGCACCAGTGACACGCGGAATAGCCGATCGACAACAAGACTGGTTTGCCGGACTCGCGAGCCAGATCAAACGCCTCATCGCCCCACGTGTGCCAGTCAACCGGATTATCGGCATGCTGTAACAGGTATGGGCTGGTCTCGTTCGCCAGGCGGTTAGCCATCGATGTGCTGCCTTGTCTCTCGGCCAGCCACTATAGCGTACCGTCAGCCGATGGTAGACTTGCCGGCATGTTCATATTTCCTGAGATTGACCCGGTCATTTTTTCACTGGGACCACTGAAGATTCGCTGGTACGGGCTGATGTATGTCCTCGGCTTTCTTTTCACCTGGTGGTTGTCAAAGCGGCGTAGTCGAAGAGCCGATACGCCAGTCACGAGTGAGCAGGTTGACGATCTCGTCTTCTACGGCATGCTTGGCGTCATCCTCGGTGGGCGAGTCGGTTATTGCATCGTCTATGGCTGGGACCAGTTTATTTCAGACCCACTGTATTTGTTCAAGATCACCGAAGGTGGCATGTCCTTTCATGGCGGACTCGCCGGCGTATTGATCGCGATGTGGCTGTATGGCCGAAAACTCGGAAATACACTGTGGCAGATGAGCGACTTTGTTGCACCGTTCGTCCCGCTCGGTCTGGGCTTTGGCCGTATTGGCAACTTCATTAACGGCGAATTATGGGGTAAATCGACCGATGTGCCCTGGGGCGTACTGTACAGAGGCGAGGTCTTGCACCCATCACAGCTTTACGAGGCGCTGCTCGAGGGTCTGGTGCTGTTCCTGGTACTCTGGTTCTATTCCGCAAAACAGCGACCCTATATGGCGGTTTCCGGGATGTTCCTGATGCTCTACGGAATCTTTCGCTTCTGCATCGAATTCTACCGAGTCCCCGATGCCGAGCCTGGTTACATTGCGCTCGGTTGGGTGACAATGGGTCAGGTACTGAGTGCCCCGATGATCGTTATCGGTGGCATCATGCTGGTCATGGCATACCTGTCGAAAAAATCCACAGAGGCGACTGCGTGATATGCGCGAGTACCTGTCGCTAATGCAACATGTGCGCGATAACGGCGCACGAAAAGAAGACAGAACAGGCACCGGCACCGTCAGTGTGTTCGGCTATCAGATGCGCTTCGATCTCAGCGTCGGCTTTCCACTTGTCACGACCAAGAAGTTACATCTCCGATCCATCATTCATGAGTTGCTATGGTTCCTCAGTGGTGACAGCAATATTCGATATCTCAAGGAAAACGGCGTAACGATCTGGGATGCCTGGGCTGATGAACAAGGCGAGCTTGGTCCCGTATACGGGGTGCAGTGGCGTAACTGGCCGGCGCCAAACGGCGACAGCGTCGATCAGATCAGTAAGATCGTGCACCAACTTCGGGAAACACCCGACTCGAGGCGCATTATTGTCAGTGCCTGGAATGTCGGGGAAATTGAAAACATGGCTTTGCCGCCATGCCATTGTCTTTTCCAGTTCTATGTCGCCGACGGAAAGCTCTCGTGTCAGCTGTATCAACGGAGCTGCGATGTTTTTCTGGGCGTACCGTTTAACATTGCCTCGTATGCATTGTTGACACATATGTTGGCGCAACAGGCCGATCTCAGCGTCGGCGAATTCATCTGGACCGGTGGCGACTGCCACCTGTATTCAAATCACCTCGAGCAGGCTGACGAGCAACTACGACGCGAGCCATTTGCGTTACCACGTCTCGTGATTAAGCGACGGCCGGAGAGTATGTTCGATTATCAGTTCGATGATTTTGAGATTCTCAATTACGAATCACACGCGCATATTCGTGCTGTCATCGCTGTCTAGCCTGAGAGAGATCTGCACATGATCAGCATTATCGTTGCGGCGTCGGCTAATAACGTCATCGGTGTGCAGGGTGAACTTCCCTGGCGCTTGTCTGACGACCTCAAACATTTCAAGAAAATGACAATGGGCAAGCCAGTTGTCATGGGGCGGCTGACCTACGAATCGATCAGTCGGCCATTGCCTGGACGCCAGAATATTGTTATCACGCGGCAGCAAAACTACGTCGCAAGGGGTTGCGACGTAGTAACGTCTCCCGATGCGGCTATCGAAGTGGCTGGCGACGCAGCAGAAATCATGGTAATTGGGGGCGGCGAGATCTACGAGTTATTTCTACCATTGGCTGATCGAATTTATCGAACACGCGTGCACGCAGAAGTTGACGGTGATGTACGGTTCGCGTCACTTGATGAACGTGACTGGCAATTGACCGCGAGCGAAAGCCAAAATGCAGATGAGTCGCACGGTTTCGACTTCACGTTTGAAACCCTGGACAGGGTCAGGTAATCAGGTTCCCTAAATAGTTCGTGGTCCAGAGGTCGAGTTCTCCGCGACATTTGGGGCCATGAATGCTAGAAACTGAGAATTGACAGTCTTCTTCTGTCACCGTATAAGAAACCTGATAGAGGACAAAGATAAAGTTGGCCAAGTCTGGGGACGCAAAGTTACGAATCCTAGCTGCCTTGGAGAATCCATGGGAGACTTCCCCAAGGTTGCCAGGATCGCCGGGAGCCTGATAAGAGCTGACTCATTGAAATCGGTCAGCCAATAGCCGGGGAGGCAGACGTGTCATATCGAAGAATCAGCCTGATGCTGGTGTCATTTGCTGTACTGGCGGCAGACGGACCGGTGCGAGCGGACACGACGAACATCTACGCACAACTCATCAAGCAACCCAAACCCGAGTATCCGTTGTCGGAACGCATAAGTCGTCGCGAAGGCTGGGTTGTGCTCAAATTCACGGTCAGTCATGAAGGAACAGTCGTCGATCCGGGTGTTGAGGACTCGAGCGGTAGCGACGCTTTCAATGCAGCGGCGCTAAATGCGGTGCGGGACTGGCGCTTCGAGTCCGCCGAAGAACAAGAATCAAACTTGCTTTTGAATTTTGTCTACGACCAAAGGCGACTCCGTTTATCGAGAGAGTTCTTCACGCGTAACGCGAAAGTCCATAAATCGATTGACAAAGGTGAGCTCGATGACGCGCAAGAGCGTATCCGCGCGATTCGCGATGGCGACGACCTGAGTGCATTTGAACTTGCGTACTCTTTTATCGCCGAAGGTCGCGTTGCCAGCGAACGAGGCGATCGGGTCGAACAACTGCGGTGTTTTCGCAGAGCAATGGTCAATCAGGGACGCTGGCTGAAACGCGACAATTATCTGAAGCTGTTATACGCTGCCGTGGTTCTCGAAATAGGGCAACAAGATTTCACATCCGCGCTTCGCGATTATGCACTTCTAACCGAAACCTCTACTGGCAGGAAGATGGCGGCGGATCTTGAGGAGCCGATTCAGGCCGTCAGAGCGTTGGTTGAAGGCAACGGAAATATTGCACCACCGTACATGGTTGCGAACATGGAAATGACTATCGAGCACGAAGTCCACGACCGTGGAGAAGACTATTTTCGCGCCCTTCCTGCTGACGACTTTTCTGACTTTTCTTCTGACGGATCGGCAAGAGAACAACCAGAGACGCCGCCACAATAAGGAATACACTCGCCCCGGTCTCCAATTCACCTTCTTCTACAAGTTTGCCCGGCACCGTTGTATGTCGGCTTCATCATGTCATTCCGGGGAACATCGGGAATGACGCTTGGTCATCTGATGTTCGCGGCTGGAATGACGGCGGCACGACGAGGTCGACAACAGAAATCTGCCAACGGACTTTCCAGGAGCAGAGTTACCCGACCGAACAGCAACCATCATCTCCACCACCAGGGCCGACGCAATAAGGAACTCCGGCTAACTACCGCTCGACATAGGTAGTTATACCTATGCAAATCGGTTAGACTGGGCTATTGTTAGACGGGGTAATGTACTTCGACGAGACCCACTCAGCGTAACTTAAAATCACGACACTTGGGGGGTGACATCATGCGCAGAGGAATCGCGGTCTGCTATGGCGTTGTATGCTACGCCATTTTCTTTCTGACCTTTCTTTACCTGGTTGGCTTTCTGAGCAACTTATTGGTGCCGAGAAGCATTGACGTTGGCTTGGCCGCGTCGACATTGACTGCATTGACTATCAATTTCGCTTTGATCACATTGTTCGGTATTCAACACTCGGTCATGGCGCGGCCGGCATTCAAGCAGCAGTGGAACAAGATCATTCCGAAATCGGTAGAACGCAGCACCTACGTACTAATCTCCAGCTTGATACTGATTCTCCTCTACTGGCAATGGCGCCCGATGACCGATCAGGTCATCTGGGCAGCAGAAGCCGCTTGGGCTCAGTATCTGCTGTGGGCGGTGTTTCTTGGTGGATTTGGCATCGTGCTTCTATCAACCTTTATCAATAACCACTTCGACCTGTTCGGTTTGAGACAGGTGTGGTTGAATTATAGGCAAAAGGAATACAGTGGTCCCGGTTTCAAGGTTACCTTCTTCTACAAGTTTGTCCGGCATCCATTGTATGTTGGCTTCATTATGGCGTTTTGGGGAACACCGAGAATGACGCTGGGTCACTTGATGTTCGCGGTTGGCATGACGGCTTATATATTGATTGCCATTCGTTACGAAGAAAGGGATTTGGTGCGTGACCTCGGCGAGGGCTATGCGAATTATCGCGAGAAGGTGCCGATGCTTGTCCCGCGATTAGGCAAGGGGCACGAAACAGTAAAATCGACGGGTCACCAGCTGCCACATTGAAAAAATTGTGCCCGCCAGGGCGAACTCCTGCGGGAGTCGTCCCGGCGGCACGACGCGGTCGGTAACAGAAATCTGCCGCAGAGTGGAACTCAAGCCAGGCTCAGCTGACCTTGTTCGGGATGAACGTCATGGCTCGCTCCGCAAGCGCTGTAATCGTCAAACTGGGATTGACTCCTGGATTTGCAGGGAACGCTGCGCCGTCACAGACCAAAAGGTTCTCATATCCGTAGACTCGATGTTGTCCGTCGATGACCCCTGATTCCGGATCCTTGCCAATGGCTGCTCCGCCTAGTATGTGAGCGGTTACACTAGTGCCAAACAATGACTCAAACACCATCCCCTGCGGAATGGCCCTTTCTTCCTGCACAAGTTTATTGACAATGCCTTCCACGAGTTCAAAGTTCCTGGGCAGCGGGTTGTCAGGGTTCTCTGCCGTGGACATCTTGACGCGCCCGAAGAGAGTCTTTTTGAACGTGAACTTGATGGAGTTATCGGCAGACTGCATTTGCATGACACAGATTGAGCGGTTGACCCAATGAAAGGGCCAAACTGTCCTGAGAAACCACAGCGGATGGCGAGCCGCTGTCGTGACAAACAGAAACGGCCTCAAATAAGCTGGGCCCGGAGGGGTTAACAGGGTGAAAAACAGCTTCCAGCCGCCGCCCCAACGGCCTGGATGCACTAGTTCAATGTGATTCTCCTTCTCCGGAAAAATGCTGCTGGAGATTGGCACGCCTCTGGCCCAGTCACCTTTTTCTGGAAATGTCAGGGCCATGATGCTCTCACTGTTGGTTCTTACAGACTCTCCGATCCGTGCACTGATATTGGGCAGGGAACCGCTCAGCTTGCAACGGCCGAGCAGCCGGTTTGTATTGAGAGCACCGGCATTAATTGAGATGGCACTAGCTCTGAATGTTCTTCTGCGCTTGAAAAACAACGCACCACTTTGCTCTGTCGTTATCTCGTATCCGTCGGACCCATCGCTGGAACCAAGCGGTCGAATATCGACAACGTTGGTGCGATCATGAACTTTTACGCCCAGCTTTTCGGCAAACCAGAGGTAATTCTTGCGCATCGTGTTCTTGGCGCCAAAACGGCAGCCCTGCATGCAAGCACTGCAGAACCGGCAAGCCGTGCGATCGGGGCCCTCGCCGCCGAAATATGGATCGCTTACGGTTTCTCCTTCCTTGTCGCCAAAAAAGATGCCGACACTGGTTTGTTGGAAAGTGTTTTCACAATCAGCGTATCTCGCGATCCTCTTGATCAGCCGGTCAGCCTCAGTTTCGAATGGTGGCTCTGCTACACCGAGCATTCTTTCGGCGACCTCATAGTGAGGAGCCAGTTCGGCCCGCCAGTTCGCCATTCCGGTCCAGCCATCCGCATTGTAAAACTCATCCGCTGCCCGGTATAAGGTCGATGCATAGTTCACGCTGCCACCGCCGACGGCTGAGCCACTCAGAATCGTGACGTCCTTGAAACGGGTAATCCTGGTGAGACCATAGAAACCGATGAAGGGCGCCCACAGACACTTCCTTAGATTCCAGGTGGTCTTGGGAAGCTCGTCATCTTCATAACGTTTGCCGCACTCGAGGACCTCAACGGAATAGCCTTTCTCCGCCAGCCTGAGCGCCGATACGCTGCCACCAAACCCCGATCCGATGACGATCCAGTCGCAGTCATGATTTGTCTGGGACACTCTCACATCCTCCCCGGAAACTGGAATCCCGGACACCATTGAGTAACAAATGGCGGGAGAAAACAATACACAGGAGCGCAAAAGTTCCCGTTCAGATATAGATTGCTGACAATTCTTGTCAATCGTCGGCCGTGCGCGCAATCAACTTACAGACTACTAATTGACTCCTGCAGTCGTACTGCAAACTCAAAGACATCGGTGTAGCTGTTATACAGTGGAGCAGGAGCAACCCGAATGACATCGGGTTCACGCCAGTCGCCCATCACGTTCATTTCGCGGAGACGGTCAAACAGCGCCCTGGCCTCGATGTCTTTATTCTCCACGATCAATGACAGCTGGCAGCCACGTGCATCGACCGGTGTTATCGTGTCAATAGTTCCTGCGAAGCGTTGTTTCACCAGCCAGGACAGATAACCGGTCAATTGTTTACTCTTCTCCAACAGGGCCGTCAGGCCCGCGCTTTGAAACATCTCGAGTGACGCAACGATCGGTGCCATTGACAGAATGGGCGGGGTGCTCATCTGCCAGAGATCGGCGCCCTTGGCCGGCGTAAACGTCTTCGACATTTTGAAGCGTGTGGCTTCTTCATGACCCCACCACCCGTGTAGTTGATCAGCGTTGTCGCCTTCGAAGTGCTTGTCATGAACGAATGCGCCGGCGATCGCGCCCGGGCCGCTGTTCAGGTATTTGTAGGTGCACCATGTAGCGAAGTCGGGTGCCCAGTCATGCAGTGCGAGTTCGACGTTGCCAATTGCGTGTGCAAGGTCGAGTCCGACGGCGCAACCGGACCTGCGGCCTAGGTTGCAGATTGCGGCCATGTCGAGTACCTGGCCCGTGTAGTACTGCACACCCGGTAACAGCATGAGCGCGACGCTATCGCCCTGGCTCTGCAGCAGACCCTCGAGGTCCTCTATTCGTAGTCGGGTCTCGCCATCGCGCGGTGACCACTCGATAAGGGCATCATCAGCGCCGAAACCGTGTAATCGAAGTTGCGAGGCAACAGCATAGCGATCGGAAGGGAAGGCCTGCGATTCTATGACGATCTTGTAACGCTCTTTGGTCGGCCGATAGAAACTTGCCATGAGAACGTGCAGATTGACCGTCAGCGTATTCATCGCGACCACTTCAAGTGGTTTGGCTCCCGCCAACATCGCAAACCCGGCCTTCGTGCGGCCAGGATAGGAAATCCACGGGTGATCGGGATGAAAATGCCCATCAACAGCGCAGTTGGCCCAGTTGTCGAGTTCATCGCGAACATGTTGCTCGGCGCTTTTTGGCTGCAGGCCGAGAGAATTGCCGCAGAGATAAATCGGTGATTGTCCGTTTTTCTCCAGCGGAAACCGAAACTTTTCACGGTATTCGGCCAGCGGGTCCGACTGATCGAGCGCTGCCGCGAATTCGCGTCGGTCTTCAAACTTCACGGTAGGGTCAGCCCTCGACCTGGTGGACACGCGGCACACGCTTGTCGAGCCTGATCGCCGTGAGCTGCCTGCCCCAAACGCAGCCCGTGTCGAGGCTGATCAGCTTGGGTAGAACGATGAGGCCGAGTGTTGACCAGTGGCCAAATACAATGCGCGTGGGCGCCCATGCCGGATCTTCAAACTGAAACCATGGCACCAGGTTGCGGCGAGTACTCCACGGTGGCCCGCTGTGTGTCATGTTAAGCCGCATGTCGGTGGTCACCATGCGCATGCGAGTCAGACAATTGATGATAAAGCGCAGACGCTTGTAGCCGGACAACTCGCCCGACCATTTTGTCGGCGTATTTCCATACATTTTGCTGAGCAGTTTCTTGTCATTCTCGCTTCGCAATTGCGTTTCAACTTCGGCGGCACGAGCAAGCGTCTTGCGAACGCTCCACTTTGGATGCGTTCCCGCATGTACGAGCAGCGTTTTGAGAGACTCGTCATAGTGGGCAAGTGGTCGACGTCGTAACCACTCAGCCATGTCATCGAGGTCCGGCGCATTGAGCAGCTTGCGTAACGACTCGAATCGCGAGCTGTAGTCAACGGCTCCACGCGCAAGCGCCAGTAGATGCAGGTCGTGATTGCCGAGTACGGACACGACAGAGCTGCCAAGCGACACCACAAAACGTAGTGTCTTCAGCGATGTAGGCCCTCGATTGACGAGGTCACCGGTGAGCCAGAGCGTGTCGCGGGAGGGATCGAACTTGACCTGGTCGAGCAAGCGGCGGAACGGGTCATAGCAACCCTGCAGATCACCGATCGCATAGACAGCCATATTGACGGAGTTTCAGCCCGGACTATTCATGAATACGCTCGCGCCCTTGCTTGATCCTTGTCCGCACACAGAATTTTCCTCCCTCGGGAATACACCTTGGTATTCCGCTCGGTCGGGAAATTCTGTGTGCGAACAATGCACTGCGCAATCATCACGGCGATTCATGAATAGTCCGGGCACTAGTGGAGCACGCCTGGCACAGCGAGTGTGAAGGGCGCGATCGGCGCGTCAAAATTTACGCCGTTGTCTGCTTCCATCCTGTACAGTCCTTGCATAGCGCCGACCGGTGTTTCCAGAATGGCGCCACTTGAATAGCGAAATTGTTCGCCGGGATTCAAATGCGGTTGCTCGCCGACGACACCATCGCCTGTCACTTCCTGAATCTTGCCGTTGGCATCAGTGATCACCCAGTGGCGACTTAGCAAACGAGCTGGCACTTCGCCTTCATTTGAAATAGTAATCGTGTACGCGAACACATAACGACCGTCATCAGGCTCGGACTGGTCGTCGATGTAATTCGTGGCGACGTGAATACGGATTTCACAATTCTTTGTGGTCATCTTGACAACGGTGTCTGGGAAGCCAGTCGAGTGACCATTCTAACTCAACCGGTGATCACCCGGGCGCTGCATTTGAACGCCGGGCCAGGAGATTGCTGAGCGCAACATAGGCAGCTATCGGAATCGTTTCGGGGCGCTGACCTGGGTCGATATTGACGGCAGCGAGGGCTTGTTCTGCAACGTCTTTACGAAGCGCATTTCGAATCGTCTTACGGCGTTGACTAAAAGCGGTTGCGACCAGACGCGAGAGCAATGCCTCGTCATCGATGTCATATGTTTGGCTGGGCAGTGGCGAAAGGCGTGCCACGGCCGAGGTCACCTCTGGCGGTGGAGAGAATGCGAGCCGATCGACATCGAAAAGTGCCTCGATATCAAAATGACAGCCGAGCATTATGCTCAGCCGTCCGTACGCCTTGCTGCCTGGCGGAGCTGCCATCCGATCAACAACTTCCTTTTGCAGCATGAAATGCATGTCGACGATCCGGTCACGATAAGCGAGCAGGTGAAACAGCAATGGAGTCGAGATATTGTAGGGCAGATTTCCGACGATGCGTAAGCGGTCACCCAGGCTGCCAAAATCGAAACTAAGCGCGTCTGCTACGTGAATCGTCACGCCGGGCTCTTTGGCATACTGCACCTGCAGGCGTGCTGCGAGATCGCGGTCCAGTTCGATAGCATGCAGCGAACCCGCTGCGGTTGCGAGTGAAGTCGTAATCGCGCCTTGCCCCGGGCCTATTTCTACAATGACATCGGTGGCCGACGGCCGGATCGCACAAATTATCGAGTCGATGACGCCAGGATCAGCAAGGAAATGCTGACCGAACCGTTTGCGTGTACGGTGACCCATTACGTGAGCTCGGTACAGTCTTGGTGAAATATGCGGGCCATCTGCGTTGCGAGTTCGACCGCTTGCATCAGACTGCCTGGATCAGCTTTGCCACTGCCGGCCAGGTCGAGTGCCGTACCGTGATCGACCGAGGTACGAACGATCGGCAATCCCAAAGTGACATTGACCGCATGACCGAAGCCAGCGTACTTAAGTACCGGCAGTCCCTGGTCGTGATACATCGCGAGTACGGCGTCCTTGTGTCCTGCCGCTGGCGTGAACGCAGTGTCGGCGGGCATTGGGCCACGAATATTGAGACCTCGCGACGCGAACTCCTGAACGACTGGCGCAATGACGTTCGCATCCTCGCTGCCGAGATAGCCCCCCTCACCAGCATGTGGGTTAAGGCCACAAACGACTATTTCAGGCGAGGAAATATCGAATCGTGACTGCAGGCCGCCATGCAGTACTTGCAACACGTCACGCAGGAGGTCCTGCGTTATCAAGTCACAGACCTCACGTAACGGCAGGTGAGTGCTCGCGAGAGCGACACGTAATTCCCTGGTGACGAGCAGCATGACCGTGCGCTTCGCGTTGGTCAGGTCTGCGAGAAATTCGGTATGCCCTGTAAAAGGTATACTCGCGGCGTTGATGGCGCTTTTCTGCAACGGCGCTGTGACCAGGCCCGAAAAACGACCACTCATGCAGCCTGCAACCGCGACGCGCAGTCCGTCGAGCAATGTCTCTGCGTTGTCCGGGTTTGGTCGACCGCACTCAGGCCTGGCGGGAAAACGCTGTGGTATCACACGCAATTCACCGTGCCGGGCACCCTCAGTACCAACCTCATTCGGTTCGATTTCACGGATGGTTACGTCGATACCTGTGAGCGCCGCGCGCGATCGCAGCACGGCGGGGTCTGCAACTACAACAACGTTGCCGTGATGCACAGAATCGGCCAACGTTAGGATAAGTTCAGGCCCGATGCCGGCCGGTTCTCCGGCGGTAACAACAAGCGGTTTTTGCGCCTTCATGTCAGCGCCCATGCAAACTTGTGATCAGGTACGAATGTCGACGAAAGCTTCATCTCGAAGACGGCGTATCCAAACCTGTGTTTCCTCGTCCATCTTGCTGTTGCGGATTCGCAGATCGCAGTTGCTCGCCTTAAGGTCTTCGGTGTTGTCATAAACACGTCGATCGATTACTTCCAGGATGTGCCAGCCGAAGCGGCTCTTGAATGGCTCACTGATGCCGCCGATCTCGGTGTTACTGACGACTTCATCAAACTCTGGAACAAACGTGCCCGGGCCGGTCCAACCCATATCGCCGCCGTTGTTTGACGATCCTGGGTCGTCCGAGAGCAGCTTGGCGAGTTCGCCAAAAGCCTCGCCGTCTCCTATCTTCCCAAGCGCTTCTTCCAATCGTTGCTTGGCCGTTTCGTCGTCGATAATCTCGTTCGGTGTGATAAGAATATGGCGCACGTTTACCTGATCGATTTCGCTGCGCTGGTCTGCGCTGCGCAAATCATTGATCTTGACGATATGAAAACCGCTGGCTGAGCGGATTGGCCTGGAAACATCGCCGGGGCTCATTGAGGCAACAGCATCGGCATATATAGTCGGAACTCGCGCACCCTTGAGCCATCCCATCAAGCCACCCTCCAGTGCGTTTTCCAATTCTGAATGTCGCACAGCCATTTCACCGAAGTTGGCACCATTTTGAATTTCTTCGAATACACTATCAGCTTTCGACTGCCCTTCCCTGGTCTGACTGGCTGTCGCCGATTCTGCTGCGGAAATCAGAATGTGTGAGAGGTTGTACTCGGAATTGACGGCGATATTTCCTTCCAGATCAGCAATACACTGCTCCACTTCGCGTGGCGATACGGAGATGCGTTGGCCGACGTCAATTCGTCTGAGTTGATCCAGTGTTAATTCGTCCCGGAGGCTGCGGCGAAAGACTGTGTACTCAATTCCATCCGCTGCGAGCATTTCTGGGATGTCTTCGAACCGAATGTTATTCGCAACAGCGATCCTCGCAATTGCTTCGTTAAGCACCCGATCTGAAATTTGTAATCCGATACGAGTAGCACGCTGCAGTTGAATTTCTGTGACGATCAGTCGTTCGAGGACCTGCTCACGCAGTACATCGGCCGGTGGAAGTGACAACTTCTCCCTGCTGGCTCGCTGAAGGATCCCTGCAGTCTCCTCTCGCAACTGGCTCTTTAAGACCACGCCCTCGTTTACGATGGCCGCAATGCCATCGATAAACACGCCGGTGTCCGAGAGTTCCTCGGCGACTACGAGCGGCGCAGCCGTCAGCGCGATAACCGCACATAACTTATTGATTTTTAACACTATTTACTACCGGAGATTCGCAGAATAGCCAAGAATACCACGTTCCAACAATTTGTCAGCCGCGGTGCCAACGCTGGACATTCCTTTCAATACAAGTTGCAGACCGAATGATGAATCGCGAGTTCCATCGCGCGTGGAGATGTGCCGCCGCGACACGAGGCGGAGTCCCCAGCAACAGCTCTCATACTCAAGGCCAAAAAACTGCTCCAACTGTTCATTGTCACGGAATGAATAATTGTAGCGGCCAACGAAATTCCAGTTCGAACTAAGCGGCCAGGACCAGGACAGATCACCTTGTTCGAGTGACTCACGCTTGAATCGATAGCCGAGATTCAAGATCTTGTTGTTCGAGGGGCGATACTGCAGACGAGCTTCCGATTGTGTCGTTCGAGAGCCATTCGTTCCCCACTGATGACCGAAATCGAAGTTGAGATTGTCGTACAAGAGAATTCGAACTTCAGCGATGAAATCGGAGGACTCATTGGTTGTCGCAATGGCGCCGGGTAAGGCAACGCCGCGTTCACTCAGGTAGCGATTCTGACCGATCGTCGCCGTGAGGATCTCCTTGCCAGTCGACCCATCGAAGATGCGCGACGTAACACCAAAGCTAATCTGGTCGGTATCGCCGATTCGGTCTACACCCAGGAAACGATTCCTGCGATACAACTGCACGAGGTTCAGGTCAGGCATGATCGTATCAAAGACGGGCAGGTCATCTTGATTGCGATGCGGAATGTGCACATACAACATGCGTGGCTCGATTGTCTGAGTTCTTTCGCCGCGTGAAGTCATCATTGTTCGTTCAAGCACGAAGCCGGTATCGAGACTTGCGATTGGCAAGGTCCGGGTCGGATTGTCAGGTGCGCCGGGCAGTGTAACTTTCAGGTCATAGCGTGTGTGATCAAAAGCAATCGCCGGCTTGACGAACCAGCCAGGACGGGTAATGGGCAGTTCAACCTGTGGTGTGAGATTCAATCGCCAGCCAGTTACACCATCATTCCGACCGAAATTGACGAGCTCACCGTCGAAGCTGTAACGCATGCCGAGCAAACGATCTGGCCATGAGCCGGACACAAGCAGTTGCGGCAGCCGTTGGTACGGTTCGTCACCAGGCAAAATTGCGTCATTAAGCGTTTGATATTCCTGCGCCATGCCAAAAAACGACATCGTATCGGTATGATAGTCAAAGCTGATACTTCGATTGAGATGCGTGATGCTTGAGATGCTCAGGCTGTCACCGAGATCTTCAAAATACTGATTATCTGATACGTCACGATAATCGATCAGATTACGCCAGCCTCTGGCAAACAGCGTTTGATGGTCGATCCTGAACAGGTGCCGGGCCTTGCCCAACAGGTCGTCATTCGCCAGGTACTCGGCTCCAACGCTGCCGTTCATGCTATCGGTCAAATAGCGAAACTCAGTTTGCAGCTCCAGGCCACGGTCGGTTAACAGCCGCGGCGTAATCGTGGCATCGTAGTTGGGTGCAATATTCCAGTAGTACGGCACTCGTATCTCGCGGCCGCTGCGCCCAGAGCTACCGATCTCCGGTGTCAGCATGCCCGTCTTGCGCGCATCGTTGATTGGAAATGAGAGGTACGGAGTGTACAGAATCGGCACACCCTGAAAGCGGAGTTGGACGCCGCGGGCAGTTCCCTTGCCGCTCTTGGTGTCAATATCAATGTCTTTTGCCCGCATCGCCCAATCGTTCGAAGCAGGTGGACATGTTGTGTAACTGACGTCGTCGAGTTCGAGTCGCCCGTCCTGCGTAATCTCAAATGCACCAGCTTTGCCGTGCGCATTACTGCTACCGAGGGAAAACTCGGCCATCTCGAATCGAATGCGACCCGTAGCATAAGCAAATTCCGCGCTGTCTGATGCTATCTGTGTGCCGATGTCCTCGTAACGTACACTGCCTTCCAGATGCAGTGCCTTGTTATCCGGGTCGTATCGGGCCACATCGGCGCCGACCAGCTTGTCACCCTGGCGGAGCAGGACGCCGCCAGTCATCGATGCGGTCGGTCTTGCACCAAGTTGTGCCTCGAGTGCGCCCGCTTCGAGCTGAATCGTCTCGGCACTGCTGGGCGTGAACGCCGATAGCTGAATATCTGCAGACAGGCGCGGCATTGATTGCTGGCATGAGGCCGGCTCTGCGCCATGCGCATGGGGTAGAGCCAGCAGCCAGCCGGCGATAATCAGATATTTGGAAGACAAGACAGTTTTCGGATGACCGGTTGGACCGAAATAAATAAAACACGCAACATTAACATCTGGGAACCTCTGATTGATTATTTCGCAGCTGCGTTGCGTGGCCATGTTACCTTCGCATAGTTTTGCAGGTGCTTCAATGTGTTAGGGAGATCACAGATTAGCCACTCGAAGGCAGGGACTGACGTCCGACTGACCACCCTGAAGGACTGGCTGGCCTGTATTGACGCGGTTGCCGGTGCCGAACTGACCCTGGCATCCGGTGATGCCAGCTTCCGCCGTTATTTTCGATTGCATCTGGGGTCGGGAAGTTTCATCGTAATGGACGCGCCCCCGCCGCATGAGGACTGCCTGCCGTTCATTCAAATCGCGGGCCACTTCGAGGCCATGCAGCTCAATGCGCCACGAGTAATCGACGCCAGCCCCGAGGATGGTTTCCTGCTGCTGACCGACCTCGGGACTACGCAGTATCTTGAGCGACTCGATAGTGCCCCGGAATCTGCTACACGACTTTATGCTGACGCATTGCATGCCCTGTTGCTGATGCAGGATCGTGGTCGAGCCTTCCAGTCAGCATTGCCGGCGTATGACAACGAATTGTTGCAATTCGAATTGTCGTTATTCCACGACTGGCTTTGCGAGAAGCATCTGGGCATCGAGTTCAGCGAAGCTGACGAGAAGTCCTGGCAAAGCGTGTGCAACCTGCTCGCCAACAATGCGCTCGATCAGCCACAGGTATTCGTGCATCGCGATTATCATTCACGCAACTTAATGGTCACCGCCGAAGACAACCCCGGCATTCTCGATTTTCAGGATGCTGTCGAAGGTCCCTTGACCTACGATCTCGTATCCCTGCTCAAGGACTGCTACGTGCGCTGGCCTGCCGAGCAAGTTCGCGGCTGGGCATCAGACTTCTACACGAAACTGGATGAGCCAACATGCGCGCAGATTGGTAGCGAGGAATTCATGCGCTACTTCGACCTGATGGGCGCGCAACGCCACCTGAAGGCTGCAGGAATATTCGCGCGACTCAAACATCGCGACGGCAAGCCCGGTTTTATGGCGGATGTGCCGCGGACGCTGCATTACGTTGCGGAACTCGGGCCGCAATACAATGAGCTTGATTTCCTTGTGCGACTGATTGGTGAGCGGTGCCTGCCGGCACTGCAGGGCACGACATGATTGCGATGATTCTCGCAGCAGGTCGAGGAGAACGATTGCGGCCGATCACGGATACAACCCCGAAGTCGCTCGTGGAAGTGAGAGGACAGAGTCTTATCGAGCGCCATCTCGCAAGCATCAAATCAGCGGGGGGCGATACGGTAATCATCAACCTTGGCTGGCTTGGTGAAAAAATTGTCGAGCGAATCGGTGGCGGATCAAACTACGGACTCAATGTGGTCTATAGCCCCGAGGGCGAGCACGTTCTCGAATCGGGCGGTGGCATCCATCGGGCGTTGCCGATGCTCGGCTGCGAACCGTTTCTGGTGATCAATGCGGATGTCTTCACGGACATGCCGATGTCTTTTGAGGCGCTTGACTCGGATGATGTTGGGCATCTGGTACTCGTGCCGGCGCGGGCGAACAAGAGCCAGGGTGATTTCGATCTCCAGGAGACGCGCGTACGCAACGGCGTCGATCCTCAATTCACATTCAGTGGTGTCGCAGTCTATCGGCCGAAGTTTTTTGCCGATTGTGCGCCGGGCAGATTCTCAATCGTGCCGATGTTACGTGTTGCGGCAGATGCGGGGAGCCTGCGCGGTACTGTTCATACGGGCATTTGGGAAGATGTTGGCACAACCGACAGGCTTGTTGAGCTCAATCGAGAATGAGGTTGCCGCCCTGATGAAATATGCTGGTCAGCCCCAGATGTCGTAACAAATGGGGCAATAGTGCATCGCGCACAGATGCCATTTTGTTATCAGCGCCCAGGCGGGCAAGATCGGTCACCTCGAGATTGGCGTAGCCACAGGGGTTGATTCGCGAGAATGGTTCGAGATCGACGTCGACATTGAGTGCCATGCCGTGAAAACTCGCACCGCGTCGAATTCGCAGACCAATGGCCGCGAGCTTGGCTCCGGCAACGTACACGCCTGGTGCATCAGCGCGGGCTGTCGCCTCAATGCCGTAATCGTCGGCAACGTCAACGACGCTTTGTTCAAGCGCCGTGACCAGGTCGCGCACCGCAAGCCCGGCGCGGCGAATATCGATCAACGGATAGATCATGAGCTGGCCGGGGCCGTGGTAGGTCACCTGTCCGCCGCGATCAATCTGAATAACCGGAATGTCGCCCGGTGCCAGCAAGTGTTCCGGGTTGGAATTAAGCCCGAGAGTAAAAACGGGCCGGTGCTGCGTAAACCAGACTTCGTCGGGAGTAGTATCTACCCGCTTGTCGGTGAAGCACTGCATGGAGCGCCACACGGGTTCATAATCCTGCAGGCCAAGATCACGTACGGTGACCGTCGCGACACTTTTGTTTGCCGCCTCGTTCACAACGCCATCAAAACGTCTGCATGTGCCGATACATCCTGATAAATGTCATCGAGTTGTTGCTGGCTTTGCGCACTGATCGTGACAGTGATCGACACAAAACGCCCGTTCTTACTCAGCGCGCTTTTGATCATCGCGTCAGAGATCGGGCCTGTGTGGTTCTCGACAAGAGTTCTGGCGGTGGCGGCAAACTCAGGTGTATGCCGGCCCATGATCTTGACAGGAAACTCGCACGGAAATACGAGTAGTGTCTCGTCGCTCATGTTCCTATCTCGTCACTCAAACAAAAGGCTGACCCCGTCGCGGGTACGCTGCCAGAACGAACCGGCCGGGTTGTCACCAAGCGCCCGCAACGGTTCATTGACCAGGTCTTTTCCATACAGACTAACTTTGATCTCAGCCAGGGGCTGGCCCTCGGCAACCGGTGCGAGTAGCACCGTGGGAACGCTAAGAACCGATTCGAGCGCATCGTACGAGCCGCGTGGTATCGTGATGTAGAGATCATCGAGCACGCCGAGTCGTGTGATCTCGTTGGCTGACTTCCAGATGCGCGCCGAGGTAATCTCTTCGCCAGACTTGTATAGCAGCCGTGTCTCAAAAAAACGAAAGCCATAGTTGATCAATGCGTGGCCACCATTGAT
>Ga0255052_10000251_pt1 | contig 42157 bp, 30 predicted proteins | sample JV7_2_21_MG_FD_188632 | JGI IMG/M metagenome (GOLD analysis project Ga0255052, IMG submission 188632) | Seawater microbial communities from Jervis Inlet, British Columbia, Canada - JV7_2_21 | ecosystem: Environmental > Aquatic > Marine > Inlet | place: Canada: British Columbia | collected...
GCGCATGGATCGCATAGTCATCCAGCGGATCCGCCATCGCCAGTGTCAACGCGGCATCATCCTCGTCCAGCACGACTGCCTTGCGTTTATTCAGAAAATTGCCCGATATGCTGGTCACATGCACGGGCTGGTCAGGGTAATTTCCCCGACCGACGACAGGCACATCGAGCTGCTCAGACAGGCTCGCCGCGACATCACGCTCGGACACCAGTCCCAGCTTGACCAGGATTGATCCGATCTTCTCCTGCTCGGACTGTTCGTCCTGCAGGCGCAATGCGCGCGTGATGTTCTCCTCGGAGATCTTGCCTGCTTCGAGCAGGTACGCGCCAATCGGCCGCCTCTCATGGACGTCCTCTGTTGCGTTCGCGCTTTCATGCACTCGCAATTGCACGGTAAAACTCCAACGTTGCCGTAACTGCGGAACGCCGCCAGGCCGGGACTGTGGGTCCAGGACGTGGTGGCGAGAGCAAAGCAATATGAATTCTAAAGAAAAGCGGGTAACACTAGCATTGCCCATCGGTGCCGATTAACGCTCTCTTTTGGTTAGGATTATGCGAGAACAAACCCGATCGAAAGTCGGGTTCATTTTGAGTCGCCGGGGCGTACCCTGAATGAGTAAAAATACTGCGGAACAAAGCAATGGCAAACAAAGCTTTACGGGGCGCTGCCTTATGCGCGGTAATCCTCATGACGGCATCTTGCGCGACCACGCCCGATGCGGGCGATGTTCGCGACAACTCGTCTCGCGTTGCAGTGGAAGACCCGACTGCGTCCGAGACGCCGATCGTGCTGCCAGCCAGTTTGCCCGAGTCTTCCTCAAACCCTGCTGATCAGGTGGTTCTCGGAAGCGGTGAATTCGTGCAAAGCGCGCGAGGACCCGAGCGCGCGGTATTTGCAGGGGATGACGGCGTCACGCTGAATTTCGAAAACGCGGAACTGCATGAATTCCTGCGCGCCATCTTCGACACGATCCTAAGGCAGAACTATGTCGTTGACCCGGCGGTCGGCGGCACTGTGACACTTCATACAACCCGACCGATCACCCTCGAGGCAGTATTGCCGACCGTTGAGTCCGTCCTGCAACTCAATGGTGTGGCGATGCTTTACGACGATGGTGCGTATCGCATCATGCCTTTGGCGGATGCAGCGCAATCGTCTCGCTCACCGTCAATAGGGCGCTATTCTTCGAGTCAACGTATTGGCTATGGCATACAGGTCGTACCGCTGCAATTCGCATCGGCGACCGAAATCGCAAGAATCCTGACCCCGTTTGTTTCCGAGGGCAGCACACTGCGTGTTGATGAGGCACGTAATGTCCTGATCCTCGGCGGACCGAGGTTTCGTTTGGAAGAACTGCTGGCGACAGTACGCACCTTCGATGTCGATTGGCTCAAGGGTATGTCGTTCGCGATGTTCCGGCTCGAGTATGCTGATGCTGCGACCATGGTCGACGAGCTGGAGCAGATCATCGGTGGTGACAGCGTAACGCCGTTGGCCGGCATCGTACGGCTATTGCCGATCGAGCGGTTGAACGCGGTGCTTGTTATCACGCATCGGCCCGATCACATCGCCCAGGTTCGAACGCTGATCGAGCAGTTCGATCTCGGGGTCGAAGGCAGTGGCGGCCGCCGCCTGTTTGTCTACGAACTCCAGAACGGCAAGGCGGAGAATATCGCCGAGTCCTTGCAGCTTATTTTTGGCACAGGCGGCGACCAAAGTTCGGTCGCTCCGGCTGGCACGCTTGCGGCGGACAGCGTGTTCCGGCCCGCCACAACGGTGTCGCGACCTGTACCGACTCCTGGTGCATTCCAGCAAACGCAAGATACGGGTACAGTCGGCGGCATCGCCGCCGATCAGCAAGGTGAGATCAAGGTCATTGCGGACACCGACAACAATTCGATTCTCGTGCTCGCGAGCCAGGAAAACTACCGCTCGATCGAAGCGGCGATTCGCCGACTCGACATAGCGCCGCGGCAAGTGCTCATCGAAGCCACAATCGCCGAAGTGTCGTTAACGGACAATCTCAATTACGGTGTGCGCTGGTTCCTCGAGAAATCGGACTGGAACCTCGGTCTCAATGCACCAGTACCGTCGACTGCGTCAGGCGAAGGTCTCGCGTTCGCGTTCTTCGACGAGGCCAGCGGCGTCATGGCATTCTTCGATCTTCTCGCGGCCAACTCGAACGTTAAGTTCCTGTCTACGCCACAAATCATGGTTCTCGATAACCAGACAGCAACCATTCGTGTCGGCGATCAGATACCGGTAACGACAAGAAGTTCGCAGAGCACGACGAACCCCGACGCACCCATTGTCACAGAGGTGCAGTTCCGCGATACCGGCACGCTGTTGACGGTGACGCCGAGAATTAATGCGGGGGGGCGGGTAACGCTCGAGATCAGCCAGGAGGTTAGTTTGCCGGGATCGTCTCCGGCGATCGGTGGTGGCGGCAACGTTTCCATTGCGCAGCGTACAATCAACAGCAGTGTTACCGTGCAAAGCGGCCAGACCGTCGTGCTCGGCGGATTGATCCTCGAGAATACGACGGAGGGCAGGACAGGCATTCCGGGCCTGATGAATATTCCGGGGTTGGGCAAATTGTTCAGCAAGACTACTGAAGACGTGTTCAGGACGGAGCTGATCATCACGGTGAAGCCGCAGGTCATCACAAACGATCGGGAAATGCGCAAGGTTACGGAGGAGTTGCGCGGCCGGCTCAGTCGTGTCAGCGAGTACGAACGAATGGTGAAGGAGTCGCGTTCGGCGAAGTGAGCGCGCAAGAGGTAGGGAGCACAGTTTGGCAAGCGGCAGGTTCTGGCGTTTCGCGCTGTTAGCGCTGATAGGCACCATTGTGGCTGCGGTTGCGATGGTGGCGCTCTATCGCCACGTTACTGTGAAGAATTTCGAAGAGAGTCGTGCCGAGCAAAACGTCGAGCTGGCGCGCGCCCTGTCCAATAACCATATCGAAGATGTAGAGAAGCTGCGGGCGATCGCCGCGACCAGTAGCTGGGCAGAGATGCAGGTGAGCCCGGAAATCGCAAGCTTCGCTGAATCGATCGAACGCGAGCTTGACCACCTGGCCGTTTATATGGTCAATTTTTTCGACCCCAATGGCCTGGTACTTTATTCGACCGAAAGAAAGAGTATCGGCGCCAGGGTGATGATGAATGAAGGCGTCGAACTAGCAGCGACCGGAGAGGAGGTCAGCGCCATCGTCAGGCGCGGTTCATTCAACCGCTTCGATCGGGTGGTAGCGAATCGGGACATGATCGAGACCTACATCCCGTTGACCACCGAATCGGGTGAGGTCATCGCGGTGTTCGAGATCCACTCGGATATTTCGGCCTTTTTCGCGCGAGTTGATGAAACGCAACGGACCATCGCGATCGGTGCCGGTGCCGCGCTGCTGCTCCTGTATGGTTTACTGTTGCTTCTTTTCTGGCGCTCGGATCAACAGCTGTTTGCCGGCCTTGCGCCGAGCGGACCTTCCCGGCGTCGCGGCAAAGAGTCGGAGACAATAAGTCGCGCCAAGTCCGAGTTCGTGGCAACGATCAGCCACGAAATTCGCACGCCACTGAATGCTGTCCTCGGTATGACGGATCTCCTGAACCTGACAAACCTGACACGCAAGCAGCGCGAGTACATTCACACGATCCAGAGCAGTGGCGACATGTTGATCAGTCTTATCGACAACCTGCTCGACTTCTCGCATCTTGAAAGTGGCGACCTCGAGCTGCAAGTCAGTGAGTTCGACGTCGTGGAACTGGTCGAAAGGGTGTTGCACATCATGGGGCATTCGGCCTCTGCCAAGAGTCTGGACCTGATCTGTGACGTCCAACACGACCTGGACTTGCGTGTTTCAGCGGACAAGCGGCGCTTGCAGCAGATTCTGATAAACATTGTCAACAACGCCGTCAAGTTTACCGAGACCGGCGAGGTGGTAGTGAAAGTTGGCGTGGCGGAAGAGGCGGACGAGACTTTGCGTTTGCGGTTCACGGTAACCGACACGGGCCCGGGAATCGACGAGGCGATTCGCGAAGGGTTGTTCGCGGCATTCGCGAGTGGCGTCCGGCCGGCTTCAAGCCAGAAACATGGTAGCGGTCTCGGCCTGACCATCAGTAAGCGACTGCTCGACAAGATGGGTGGCAATATCGAGATCGGAGCGAGAGATCAGGGCGGCACCCAAGTCGTGTTTGACGTGCCTGTCCTCAGGGCAGGTTCGCCCTCGTCGGGCGATCTTGCTGCACATCCGGACGGGCGGCTGCAGCGTGTGTTCAGTATGTTTACGAGTAATGCGCAGCAGAAGAGTATTTGTCGCCTGTTGGACCATTGGGACATTCGGTGCGAAAAGACGTCGGATATCGAAGAGGGTCTTCACCGCCTCAGGGTTGCGGCATCGAGCAGCAAGCCTTTCGACTGCGCGATTATTGATTCGGCGCTGACGCCGGAAGACCACCTGTTACTCGTCCGGCGTATCCGCAAGAGCCCCGAGACTGCAAATCTACCTTTAATCCTGCTGACGTCAATCAGCAAGCCGCTGGGCATTGGTGAGGTGTCGGCGCTTGGGCACCTGACCTGCGTTAACAAGCCTGTGCTGCCGATCAAATTTCGTTTCAATTTGCTGCAATCAGTGCGGGATGAACTCGACTATGGAGCAATGGGCGACCTCACGACGAATTCCTCCGCTGACATCAGCGACATACGAATCCTGATCGCCGAGGACAACCCTGTCAGCAGCGGCGTGCTACAGAAAATGTTGTTGTTCGAAGGCTTCGGCGCCGATGTTGTCGGAGATGGTCCGTCTGTACTCGAAGCGATGCAGGTTCAGGACTATGGTCTGTTATTGCTCGATTGCCAGATGCCTGGCATGGACGGCGATATTGTTACAGAGAATATCCGCAAGTACCCCGAGCGTTACGGTAGTGACCCGGTGATAGTCGCTGTCACCGCCGATACGACCGAACAGCACAGGGCGCAGTGCCTCGCCGCCGGCATGGATGACTTCATGTCCAAGCCGATTCGTCTTGAATCATTACGCTCGGGCCTGGCGCGCTGGGTAACGATGTCGGCTGCACGTGGCGATACCGAGAAGCAGACGGCGCTCGCGCATTTACGCAGGAACCTGGCCGAGCGGACCGGGCATGATGATGAGTCCTTCCTGAAGGACTACATTGGCCTGTTCCTCGACGACACCGGCACAAGGCTCGATCGTATGGGCCAGGCGTTTGTGAATGGTGAAGCTGACGCGGTTCGGCGGGAAGGGCATGCGTTGAAAGGGGCCTGCCTGGAATTGGGGGCGGACAGGATGGCGCGGTTTTGCGAGGACCTCTCGGCCGCGGCGAGCAACGACAATCTTGACGAAATGGGCGTTGTGATTGGCAAGCTGGATCGCGAGTTTGCCCGCCTGCGACCTGTCTACGAATCCGCGCAGGTCAAATCGATGAGCCCAAGCTGAGCCGCGATTGAAACCGCCTCGGTGCGATTGCTCGCATCGAGCTTGTTCAGAATCGCGTGGACGTGAAATTTCACGGTCGATTCCGAGATGAACAGCGTTTCGCCAATGTCCCGGTTGGTTTTGCCATTGGACAGCAGTTCGAGAACTTGCGTTTCGCGTTTGCTGAACTGCACGGTCGGAGTGTCTTCCGCAGATGATCGCCGGTTCATATGTTGCATGAGTTTGCCCGCGACCGTGGATTCGAGAGCAATGCCGCCGGCACTAACGCTTTCGATCGCATTGACAAGTTCACGTTGGCCGCAGCCTTTGAGCAGATAGCCATCGACACCCAGTTCTGCGGCCTGCACGATGCGATCCTCCTCATCATGCGATGTGTAGATGATGACACGTGTACCAGGCGCTTTTTCGCGCACCAGGCGCAGTGCATCCACACCATGTGTGTGCTCGAGCTCCAGGTCGAGCAAGATGATATCGGCACCAGTGTCGTTCAATACCTGGATAAGGTCATCGACGTCGTCCATCTCGGCGACGACTTCGATATTGTCCGTCGCGCTGAGCATTTGCTTGACGCCGAATCGGACGACCGGATGGTCGTCAACGATGATCGTTTTTATGGTCACTTCCTGTTGTCCTTGGCACGCTCGTCAGAGCGCTCGCAGTTCCGTTAGTTCGATTCCAAATCTAGCGCCTTTGTGGCCACGTTACCAGACTGATCTGACAATAAGCCGATAAGACTTGGTGGCCTTGTCACTAATGCCGATTTACACGACCCGATCTTTCGGTTAGATGACCTGATCCAGAGTACAGGTTCTGGCTGATCATGTTTTGAGGCCAATTCCGTTCTGGCTACCAGTACCGCTTGTCGTCAGGGCTCGTAGACTTGCTCTTGTAGAAAAACCGCGACTCCGCAGCGCGTGTTTCGATTGTTCGTTGTACGAAATATTGCTCCGGAGCGACGCAAGAAGAGAACACTCTCGGGAGAGTACGATGAACGGTTGTTCGAAGTTACGTGGGGATTTGACGCAACGCGCACGGTTTCATGCCGTGAGCTTTTTCATTTTTACGCTGGCAATACTTGCGGGCACCAGTGCCCAGGCACAAGACGCATGCACACGTACGGTCAAGGCAGATGTCGTGGCATTGGATATGCCGCTGATGTTCAACCGCCTTGGTGCGCAGAACATCAATGGCATGATGTATGCGTTGAAACGTGATGTAGTGGTTAACGATCCGGGCAGTTCGGACCACATGAAACCGCTAATCGGCGGTGTTACCGGCTCGCCGGGCAAAGTCACGCTGCGCCCGGACAAGCGGCCCCGACCGCTTGTCTTGCGTACGGGTGAAGGCGACTGCCTGCAGATCACACTGACGAACCTGCTGGCCGAGAATCTGGCGCCTGGCGCCGATCCGGCTAATCCGTTCAACGCCCCGCAAGAGCGTAGCCTTGTTCAATTCAACATCCACAACGACAACCAGGTTGCGGCACGCAATGTGAGTCTGCGTTTCCAGGGCACCGAACTCGTCAATAGCATCGATGATGACGGTACGTTTGTGGGTGAAAACACGAACGCAGCGACCGTCTCTCCCAGCAATTCCAAGACTTACACCGTGCGCACCATGCAAGACGGCGCATTCCTTGGCGTCAGCTACGGTAGCGTAGTCGGCGGCGAAGGCCAGGGTGGCACAACAGCCAGTGGTCTCTGGGCTGTCCTCAATGTCAACGCGAAAGACGCGACGTTTTACCGCAGTGCGGTGACGAATGAGGAACTCGCACTCGTGACCGTTGGTACAACGCCTGATGGTCATCCGATGATCGACTACGAAGCGAGCTATCCGGCCGGTGAGCCCTGGGCCTCCGAGGGCAAGACTGGAATGCCGGTACTGGCCATGATCGACAAGGACGGCATGACCGTTCACACAGCGATCGACGCGATCGTTGCTTATGGGCCAGGCTTTCAGCTTGCCGCACCGAGCGAAGGCCCGCACGCAGGTAACATTGGCTATTTCCCGCCGTCAATCTACCCTCTCGAAGCGAACGGCATGCGCAACCCCACGGTACCGAATCGCCTTGAGCCTTTCCGCGAGTTCACCGTGGCGTTCCACGATGAAACACAGACCACACAGGTCTTCCCGAAATGGTTCAATGATCCTGTGCTCGGTCATACACTGCACGGTGTTCGTGACTCATTCATGATCAACTACGGTTCCGGTGGTATCGGTGCCGAAATCATTGCAAACCGTCTTGGCGTTGGTCCGATGCACGATTGTGTCAACTGCGCCTACGAGGAATTCTTCCTGACCTTCCACACTGTGGGTGAGGTCGGCCAGGTGACGGACATTCCGGCCAACATGGGTCTCGAGAACTGCGACCCAACGCTCGCTAACTGTGGCGCCACGGGACCGAAGGCGAATTACGTCTTGTATCCGGGAGACCCCTCCAATGTTCACCACAGTTATGTCGGTGACTCGACGGCATTTCGCAACCTGCATGCAGGTCCGGGCGAGCAGCACGTCTTCCACCTGCATAACCACCAGTGGTTGTTCAACGCAAACGACGATAACTCGAACTACCTCGACGCTCAGGGCCTCGGCCCAGGCGCAGGGTACGCGTACTGGATCAACTTCGGTGGCTCCGGCAACCGCAACAAGACAGCCGGTGACGCCATTTTCCATTGTCATTTTTACCCGCACTTTGCCCAGGGCATGTGGGAGATGTGGCGTATTCATGATGCGTTCGAGCCGGGCACCAAATTGCAGGTCACGGTTGATGGTGGCGGCGTTCACGCGCCATTTACGATCGACGGACTTGGCATAGGCGACGGTACTCCCGCTCTGAATGATGCCAATAACCGTGCACTGCCCGACGGTGAAATTGTGGCAGGCGCACCAACACCATCAGTCATTCCGCTGCCAGGCAGGGCGATGGCGCCGATGCCCGCGGCCGGCGTAGGTATTCGCGCTAACGACAACACGGTGCAAGTGTGTGCCGACGTCGATGACAACCAGGAGTTGCCAAATCCAGATGGCACGTGTCCTACGATCGACAGCACTATTGCGCGTCCAATTGGCAGCTTGAGTGTGGTACAGAACCGCACCCAGAATCCCGGCTACCCGTTCTGGATTGCTGGAATGGAACAGACGATCGGCAACCGTCCGCCAACGCCACCGCTGGACATGATGACTAGCCAGCAGGCAAGTGCACTGAAGGGCACCGCCGAGAATCCAGGCGATCCTCTTTTCCAGCACGTTGGCTGGGACGATGCCAATGCGATCGACGGCTGGGACGGCGGCCTTCCAAGGTTTGCCGCTGAGGGCTATTCGGCTGGCGGCGAAGCCGCCGTCGCGATCACGCGCCTCGACATGAGTAAGGAAATCCACGCGGTCAAGCCCGTGTTCTTCCCGGAGGAAGGCACGGACCTCGAACAGGTTGCAATGGCATACCATGCCGAGCGCTGTCATCCGACGTACCGACTGACCGGCTATGATGGCGCCGTACCGCAATATGAAGCGGTCGGTTGTGGCGTGGATGAGTATGGAGTCGGGCCAGGTCCTCACGGCATTGACAACAACGTCCCAGGCTTCCTGACCAACGGCTCGTTGCCAATCGCGGGCGCTCCGTTCCAGGACCCATGTATTGACGATACAGGTGCGGTCATGGACGGCACGGAAGGCAGTTTTTTTGACGGCAACAAGGATTCGGCGTTGGCGGCAATGTGGAACTCAGAAGGCATGAGGACTAGTGGTAGCTCGCCGTTCACGGGCGTGAATCCGCGCGTTTACAAGGCGGCGAACGTACAGTTCGACGCAGTCCTGAACAAGCTCGGTTATCACTTCCCGCAGCAGCGCATTATTACGCTGTGGCAGGATGTCGTACCGACAATCGAGCAGGAACGCCCACCTGAGCCGTTCGTACTGCGCATGAACACATTCGACTGCACGCAGTATGTGCATTCGAACGTCGTGCCAAAGACTTACGAACTCGACGACTACCAGGTGCGTACACCGACCGACATCATCGGCCAGCATATTCACCTGCCGAAGTGGGACCTGACGTCTGCTGACGGCTCAGCCAACGGCTGGAACTACGAGGACGGCACGCTGTCTCCAGGCGCGGTCGTGGAAGTTATCCACGCCATCAATAATTACAATGCGAAAGCAGATCTGGATCCTGGTCTGGATCCAGTTAGAACGATGCCCGACGGGTCTGAGGTCCTTAACTCAGCTGGCTCGGCATTCCATGATGGCAAGCTGCACGCTCTTGAGCATCCGTTCTTCGGCGAGACAACTCGTGGCGCGGGTTGTGACTACGGTACTGAGAACGAATGGTGTGGCGCTCGCAGCACACTGCAGCGTTGGTTCGCGGACCCGGTCGTTAACGTCCAGGGCGTAGACCGTGGTCTCGGTATCATCTTCACTCACGATCACTACGGCCCATCCACACACCAGCAGGTTGGCCTGTACGCGACAGTGCTGATCGAGCCGGCCGGTTCGAAGTGGCTGCATAACGAAACTGGCACGCAACTCTACACGCGTACCGGTAGTGCCGAGCCGGCACTCAACGACGGTGGTCCAACGTCATGGCAGGCGGCGATTCTGACGGGTCAAGACGGAATTGGTGGTTACCAGCAGAACGTTGGAGCTGAGAGTATCGATTCATTCCGTGAGTTCTATTTTGAATACACTGACTTCCAGCATGCGTATCAGCCGGGCGTCTTTGTGGGCATGAGCGTAGATCAGAAGCGTCTCGACCCAGTGACAGGCGAGCCGGCAGAGTACGATGGTCGTGATCTGACCGGCGGTCCTGATGGTGGACCGGACGGCTTGATCGACGCGATGATTACGTCGGCGAATACGGAAACCTTCCGTGACGCAACACAGCCGCCGGTTCGCAAGCAGGCATCGTTGAAGGGTGATCCAGGGCAGGAATTTCCACTGGATATCTGGGAATTCCCGCCTGCCTGTAAGGGCAACGTGATCGATGCGAACGGCAACAATACAGTTCCGCGTCCGTGTCCTGAGGCGATTACCGCGGATGATCCTGGCATGTACGTGGTCAACTACCGCAACGAGTCGCTCCTGGCACGTATCTACGATCCGAATCGTCCGGGCCCGGATGCAAACGGTAATGATTGCAGCGACCCGGCAAATCGCACGGGCTGCGGCATGCAGGCCAAGGGCAAGGCCGGCGATCTCGCGTTCGCGCTGGATAGCAATACGACGCGGAAGATTGCGGCACTGAATTCGGTTCAGGGGCTCGCTCCGGCCGGATACTTCGACGGCGCCTGTTCTAATGGTGTCTTCTGTCCGCCAATTACTGATCCCTCTGCACTGGCTGGTGGCGATCCGTTCACGCCGACAATGCGCGTGATGGACGGCGACGAGATCAAGGCCAAGATGCAGGCCGGTGGCCAGGAAGAGGAGCACACAGGAACATTTTACGGCCTCAAGTGGCTACAGGCGGGTTCAGGTTTTGGTGAAGCGAAGAACTCCGGTTGGCGTAACGCGCAGGCCGGCGGTATTTCAGAGCAGTTTGCACTGCGCATGCCGATCTTTGCCGACTACAACCAACGTGGTAACCAGGCCGACTACCTGTACAGCTTCAATACGAGTACTGACGGCTGGGCCAGTGGCACCTGGGGCATCCTGCGCAGCTACAAGGGCGGCAATTCCGGCGGGCTGTACCAACTGCCTGACAATGCTGTCGCCAGTGGCCTGAAGATGGGCAATGCGAGGGACTTCAACAAGGTTTGTCCGAAGGACGCGCCGGTACGTGAATACGACCTGACGGCTGTATCCGTGAACAACGTGCTCGCTGCAAATGGGGACGTGGTCGTTGATGATCTGTTCGGGAAATCGCACATTGGCCAGGCGCCGCGCACAGGTGGCGGCACGCTGGTCTACAATGACCGTATCAGCACCGTCGCAGGTGTCGTCGGTGAAGACGGCGACGTTCGCGGCGGTATGGGTCCGATCCACGATCCGACGGGCATCATCTATGTCAATACGGCGGATCTCGAAGCCAAGGTCTCGACTGGCAGCGGAAAAGGTCCCAACTTTACGCCGGACGATCCGTATTGCTGGCGCATGGAGAAGAAGGCCAAGTACGATCCTTCGCTGCCTGCCTGTGACGTCAAGCTCAAAGCCGGTGTACCGGTAGAGCCTGTCATGGTTCGTGCCGCAGCCGGTGAGTGCCTCAACGTAACGCTGCGCAACAAGGTGCTGCAACAGGCCTATGAAGATGTCGACAACGATGGCGCGTATACGCTCAAGGTCGACCACAAATTGTTCCAGGCCGACGGCAAGCCCGCGTTCGAAGACAAGCGTGGCAAGGGACCGCAGTATGACCTGCACGCGGACATCAACTTTGACGGCATCGTGGACATCCTGGTTGACCTGCCGCCGACAGGCACGGTTCGCTTCAATGAGACGTTCGACCTGGCCAACACGAATGCGATCACGGCTCTGGTGCGCCGCAATCGTGGCAAGGCCGCCGACGGCACCAATCCGGCGACCGGCATGACCTCGTTCAACAACAACCTGATTCAGCCCTCGGCACATGTTGGCATGTACCCGCAACTGCTCGAGCTCGACGTCACGCGCAGCTATGGCATGAACGTCGGCCAGAATCCGAGCGACCAGACGGCGCCACCGGGCGCGCAGATGACGTACCAGTGGTACGCGGGTCATATAGGTCTCGATATCGGTCCGGGTAAAGGCGGTAAGATTCAAGGTACGCTCGTCGATACCCCGATCGAGTTTGGCGGCTTCGGCATCATGCCGGCCGATCAGATCAAGCAAGGCCAGAAAGGGCTGTACGGTGCCGGCGCAGTCTATCCGGCAGGAAGCTCCTGGACGGTTGATTCTGGTGGCACGACGTCGGCAACAGTTACGGCAGGTACAAACACCTTCCGCGACTTCACCAATATCGCGGCGAAGGGTGCGAGCATCTACTACGCCGACACCTATCCTGTCGAGAACATCCTCGGTGAAGGTGAATTCGGCGTAGCCGAAGACGCCCAGGATATGGGTGGCATGGCCATGAACTACGGCAACGAAGCCATGTGGCTGCGCTATGGTCGTAACCCGACGGTTGCCGCTGGCAATGCCAAGTGCAACGGTGCACCGGACGGTGCGGCCGTATGCCTCGGTGGCCTCGGTTCGGCGGATGCCGAGAAGGCCTACCACAACTCGCTCGTCGGCGAGGACCCGCAAACAGCGGTCTTCACGGCGACACCGGGCCAGGAATACCGCATGCACGTGCTGATGCCGGTTGGCCCGGGTCGTGGTTCGACCTTCGACCTGCACGGCCACATCTGGCAGCGCGATCCGTATCTCTGCAAGGACGATAGCGACTTGGGCATTCTCGGCAAGTGCAACATGGGCAGCGGCCTGCCAGGTGACGGCTCCGTCGGTTCGCAAAACCTCGGAATCAACCCGATCGGATTCTGGCTTGGTGGTATCGAGAGCTGGTTCCCGGGTCAGCACTACGAAATCTTTATCCCGAGTGCCGGCGGCACCAACTCGATCCCGGGTGACTACCTGTTCCGTGATCACATGGGACTGGGTAACACGGGCGGATTGTGGGGCATTGTGCGCGTAAAGGAATAGAGCAAAAAGCATGGGCAGGGCGGCACGCAGGATGCGTGCCGCCTTTTGCCGACAAGAACTCGACCGGGTGAAGCGGAGGGTTAACCCGGAATGAGCTGGACTACAAGCAGGAGGAAATGAGGTGTTACGTTTCTTATTAAAGGGCAAGGCGCGGACCGTGATTCTCACGGTCGCTTCAATGCTTACATTTATTGCGGCGCCGCTGACGGCCGTCTCACAGGACGACGCTGGTCCGCCAGCACCAATTCCGGTCAACAAGGAAACGATTTTCCGCAAGGGTATGGCGGTCGACTTCAGTGTCGAACCGCTCGTTCCCGAGCGAACTGGCGGCCAGGTCATGGAAGGCGACTTCGCGACCATTTCATTCAGGATTTCCGGCGCCGAAGATCACCAGCCGTTGCAGGGTGTTTACCCGGGTGTCTGGGTTGATCTCGTGCAGACAGCAGAAGGCGAGAAGAAGGGCGTTTCGCTCGACTGCAAGAACCGCGTTGCGAATTACTTACAGGGCCTTGTCGGCATGCGGCCGATGATCGATCTCAACAGTTACTTCGTCATGGTGCTGAACCAGGACCCGAGTATTTCGGTTATCGACCCGGTCGTCGGTATTACCGGAATCACGAGCCTGTACACGAGCATCCCTCTCGAAAGGCCCGGTGCAGACTGGGCCAAGACTACCGACGAAAAATGGCTGTACGTGACGATGCCGAGGGCCGGCAAAGTTGCCGCCATCAGCCTTGATACGTTCAAGGTAGAGAAAAACCTGCCGGCGGGCGAGATGCCGATGCGGGCTGCGATTCAGCCTGATGGGGAATACCTCTGGATCGGCAACGACATCCAGGGTGGCGTCAAGAGTGGTGTGACGGTCATCGATATCGACACAGGCGAAATCGTCAAGTCGATCGACACAGGTGCCGGTCATCACGAAATCACCTTTTCGGGTGACAGCCGTCGAGCATTTGTGACCAATCGCGATTCGGGTGCCGTCACGGTCATCGACACGGGCAAACTCGAAATTGTCGGCCAGGTCGACACGGGCTCGGTACCGATCTCCGTTGCCTACTCACAATTGTCCGATGCCGCCTACGCCGCAGATGGCCAGAGCGGCATAATTACGGTCATCGACCCGGAATCGGGGCTCAGCTTCGAGAAAATCGAGGCCAAACCGGGCCTTGGCCCGATGCGCTTTTCGAATGACGGTCGCTGGGGATTCGTGGTCAATCCGAATGAAAACCTCGTCTTCGTCATCGATGCGTCAACCAATAAGCTCGCGCACACGGTCGAGGTGAAAAACAAGCCGTTCCAGGTCGCGCTGACGGAGACGTTTGCCTACATCCGGTCGCTCGATAGCGAGCGCATCGCGATGATCAACCTGCAGGAGCTGAATCGCGGCGGCGGCGTTATCGTCAATGAATTTGCAGCTGGTGTGTATCCGCCGAGCCAGGTCAACGATATTCGAATTGCCGATGCGATGGTTCCCGCCGCGCAGGATGCGGCCGTGCTCGTCGCGAGTCCGGCAGACGCCACCGTGTACTACTACATGGAAGGCATGAACGCCCCCACGGGTGCATTCCGCAATTACGGGCACAAGCCGCGCGCCGTGCAGATCGCCAATCGCGCCCTCAAGGAACTCGAGCCGGGTGTCTACTCGACGACGGTCAAAGTACCGATGGCCGGTACGTTCGAAATCGCATTCCTCAACGAGGCGCCACAGTTTCTGCATTGTTTCACGATGGAAGCGGCCGTCAATCCGAGGCTCGAACGGGCATCGGATCCGGTCGCGGTCGAATACCTCAACGAGCGCGAGTCACTGGTCGCGGGTGATGAAATGAAACTGCGCTTCCGCCTGTACCAGCCGGGCTCGGGCAAGACTTTTGTGGACGCCGGTGGCGTCACCGTGAAGTTCTTCCGTGCACCGCGCTTCGACCTGACTGAACTCGTCGCGACCCACGTCGGCGAAGGCATTTACGAAGCCACGCTACCGTTCCGCTACGCAGGCTCGTACTACGTTTACGTTGCGGCGCCCGGACTCAATGTCGATTACAAGGATCTGAACTACAAGACCGTTCTTGTCGGCAAAGCACAGACATCCCAGGCAGCAAGGCGATGAGCATGCGCAGTCGCATTGTGGGCGCCTGCATGGTGCTCGCTGGCCTGCTGGCATTCCCGGTCATTGCCGAGGATACCGTGGCCGAGGAGGCGGAGTCCGACCCGCACGCCAATCATCGCCAGATGATGAAAGCGCAAGCTGAACAGCGGGCGCAGGCCGCAATCCTCGAGATCGGTGACGCACAACTCATCACGCAAGACGGTGAGACGAAAAGCCTCAGGTCGGATATCGTTGGCGACCGTATTGCGGTCGTTGATTTCATCTACACGACCTGCACGACAGTCTGCCCGGTCTTATCCGCCGTGCTCATGCAGGTACAGGATCAGCTCGGCAACCGCCTCGGCACAGAAGTCATACTCGTCTCAATATCTGTCGATCCACAACGCGACACACCTGCGCGCCTCAAAGACTACGCAAAGAAATTGCGAGCGGGCGACGGCTGGATGTGGTTAACCGGCGACAAGCTTGCGGTTGACGAGGTGCTCAAGGACTTCGGTGCTTACACGCCAAACTTCGAGGATCACCCGGCCATGGTGTTGGTCGGTGATGGCACGACGGGCGAATGGAGTCGATTCCTCGGCTTCCCGGGAGCCAATCATATCGTCGACAAGATCAATGAATTAGCGGCCGCGCGTTCGGCGCAGTCCGCTGTTAGGGAGTAAGACAATGAAAATAGTATTACGCAGCGCTTTCCTGGCCATGCTCTTGGTATGCATACAGCCGGGTTCGTCAATTGCAGCGGAGGACGAAGTCGAGCGCGCTCGTGAATACTTCACGAACCTGGAACTTATTAACCAGGACGGCGAGGCGGTTCGGTTTTTCGACGATGTGCTCAAGGACAAAGTCGTCGTCATCAATTTTATCTTCACGAACTGTCAGGGCGCCTGTCCGCTGATGACGTTCAAGCTGTCACAGGTGCGCGATCAATTTGAAGGCCAGATCGGCGATCCGTTGCAGTTTGTTTCATTGAGCATCGATCCTGAGCGTGACACGCCGGCGGCGATGAAGGCGTTTGCGCAGGAGCACAAGGCCGATCACGAAGGTTGGGTCTGGCTCACTGGCAATCCGGATCACCTCGACAACATCATCAAGCGACTCGGCCAATTCGCCGAGGACGTCGAGTCCCATTCGACGATGATGCTTGCGGGCAATGTGAGTGCGGCGCACTGGATCAAGATTCAGCCCTACGAGATGCCGCCGCAGATCGTCGAGAAAGTTGCACTGCTCCTCGAAGAAGGCTGACGGTTAGACATGAAGACCCCGTCGTTGCTGATGGCAATGCTGGCGCTTTTCCTGGCGGCCGCCGCCTGGTCAGCTGATGAACACCTGACCGAACTGGAGAAACGAGGCAAGCTTGTCTACACGGCGGGCGAATCTGCATCGGGTGCCCCAATTACTGCGGTGGTGTCGCGCGGTGCAACCCCCATTCCTGCGTCGATCCTGCCGTGTAGCGGTTGTCATGGCGACGACGGCGCGGGGCGGCCCGAAGGTGGGGTCGTTCCCTCGAATGTAAGCTGGAACACCCTCGTGGCAAGTTACGGCCACAAACATTCCTATGGGCGTTCACACCCGGCGTATGACGCTCAGAGCATCGCCGCATCCATCATCCAGGGGATCGATCCGGCGGGCAATGAACTCGACATGGCGATGCCACGTTACGCGATGTCACAAGACGACATGAGTGCGTTGCTCGCATACCTCAAACGTGTCGCAACTGACTACGATCCTGGCGTAAGCGAAGAGACGATTCGGGTCGGGACCTTGCTCCCGGTAGAAGGTGACCTCGCAGCCATGGGCAACGCAATGCGCGCCGTCATCGAGGCCAGTTTCGCCGATATCAATGCGGGCGGCGGCATACATGGCCGCAAACTGGAGCTCGTGGTTACGAACTACGAGGACGACCCCGTACGTAGTGTTTGGGCTGTACGCGACCTGCTGCAGCAAGAATCGGTGTTCGCGATGGTTGGCAGTTTTACCGCCGGTGTTACGGATCAGCTGTCCGAACTCGCCGAGGAACTCGAGGTCCCCATGGTGGGTCCGTACACGCAGGCTTCGCGGGAAGGGAATGGCCTTGAGCGCCATAGTTTCTACCTTGCGAGTGGCATCGAACAGCAAGCGGCTGTGCTTGTGCGTCACCGCGTTTCCCAGGGCGACAAGATTGGCATAGTGCGTCCGGCTAGCGCGGCGTTCAACGGTGTTGTTGCCAGGACACGTGCGGAATTGGCAAAACGTACCGATACCGAGATTATTGCCCTGAGCTATTCGCCACCGTATATCGATGTCGTTGACGTGGCGCAGACAATGCAGAGCAAAGATGTTGATGCCGTTGTATTCCTCGGGCCGGCCAAAGAACTGAAGCGCCTGGCGAACGAATGTCTCACGCAATCCTATTCGCCCGATCTCCTGTTTCCTGGCGTGTTTGCAGGACAGGACCTGTTCGAGGTGGATAGTGGGTTCGGCGGTGATGTCCTGATCGGCTACTCGTCGATTCCGGCCGACCACACGCCCGAAGGCATCGCCGCATTCGAGACCCTGCATGCGAAACACGGGTTTGGCTACGAATACAGCACAGCACAGATTTCGACGTTTGTGGCGGCGCAGGTCTTCGCGGAAGGATTGAAACGAGCCGGGCGCAGTCTGAGTCGCGAGAAATTGTTATTGGCGCTGGAAGGCCTGGCTGACTTTCAGCCCGGCCTGCTGCCACCCATCAGTTACAACCGCAGCAGGCGCATTGGTGCCTTCGGCGGATACATCATGACGCTGGACCTGGAGACGAAACAGCTCAAGCAGGCCGGCAATTGGATATCGCTACAACTCTGAGTGCAGCGAGGAAGGAAAGAACCATGTTGAAGAAAGGACTGGCAGGACTCTTATTGGTCTTCTTGGCGACTGCGGCCAACGCGCAGGGCTTCGGTCCAGCTGTCACGATCAACGGTGTTGAGATTCCGCGCGCCAAGATACAGGCGCAGACCGACCACCTGGTTAACCAGCGCGGCCTTGGATCCGGTGGACTGACTCAACCAAGCGCGTTCCGCAAGATCCAGGAAGAGATCGTCGAGCAGGTGATTGTTCAGGAGTTGCTATGGCAGGAGGCGCAGCGTCGCGGCGCGGTCGTCAGCGATACAGAAGTGGACCAGGAATTTGCCAGACTGAAGAGCAGCTTCGACTCGGAACTGGCCTTTACATTCAAGATCGAAGAGGGTGGTTTCACGGAACAGAGCTTCCGCGAAAATATTCGTCAACAAATGTCCGTGCAGCACATGATCGCGAACGACATCACCGAGGGAGTGACGGTTGACGCCGCGGTAGTTGAGACTTTCTATAACGAAAATATCGAACAAATGGCCGTTCCGGAGCGCGTGCATGCCCGGCATATCCTGGTCAAGTTCGAATCAGGCAACGATGAGTCGCGGGCTGCAGCCGAAAACAAACTTGCTGAGCTCGCAGCGCAAGTGGAAGCCGGTGAAAGCTTTGCATTGCTCGCGATCGAGCACTCGGAAGGTCCCAGCGGGCAGAAGGGTGGCGATCTCGGCTACTTCGAACGCGGTCAAATGGTCAAGGAGTTCGACGAGGCGGCGTTCGGAGCCGCGCCCGGTGCAGTCGTGGGCCCGGTGGAAACCCAGTTCGGGTTGCACCTGATCAAGGTTGAGGAGCACACAGCTCCTGGAACAGTGCCGCTTGCAGAGGTCGAACCGAAGATTCGCGAATACCTGCAACAGCAGACGCTGTACAGCGCCGTAGCGGCACTTGTCGAGGACCTGCGTGCGAATGGCGATGTCGACATTCACCTGTGGTAGATCGACCGCAAGCGAGCTTTACATAAGGCTCTTGGACTAGCTTATAGGTCAGGCACTTTCTGTCCTTCCGGGGCATTCGTTGCGATCTGCGGTGCGTTATCGTATTTGCGTTAGTAGAGAGAGCCCATGTGGGCTCTTGAAGAACCATCAGGTTCAATTTGCGGAGGACCGAAAATGAAAACTACAATGAAGGCAGCAATTCTGCTGCTAAGCGGAACTATCTTCTTTTCTCAAGCCAGTCTTGCTGGCCCGAAGGCAGATCGTACTGGCCCGCCGGCAGATCCGTGCAAGTTGGTTGTTACAGATCCTAAAGCGGCTTGCACATCTGAGATTGGGTACGCATTCGACTGGCTTGGCAATGCCAACGCCGCCGGCGTGTTTGACACAAAGAATGGCGAGAAAAACTACATTGGATTGACCTGCAAGCTGGCACTTTCTCAAGCCAAGATGGAAGATCAGAAGGCTGAAGACGCCTATTACAAACTGTCGGATTCCGAAGTCAAGGTGGATACTTTGCTTGATCAAGGCAAGCTTATTAATACGGGCGACGACCAGAAAGAGGTGATTAAGCAACTGCAGATCAATTTGAAGAAAGCTGCGGATTGCGCTTACAAGGAAGCGTTCGAGTAAAACGGTTTTGGGGACCGGTTGCAGCCGTTTTGGCCGCAATCGGTCCGCCAAGTCAACCGGAAGGAGGATTCAAGGATGAAGATTAGAATACTGAAAACGCCGCTGGCGGCTACGGCATTGCTGCTGGCACTCAGCACAACCGCTGATGCACAGGATGTGATCGTTTGTGAATCGCTGGCAGGCCTGAACGACATTATGGGCTACATGACGTTTACGAATGAGGAGAAGGATCGCCCGGCACTGCTGGGCAAGCTTTACGAAGCGCAAGCAAAGATCGATGAAAGCAAGGTTTGCGACGCTGGCCTCAAGGTCAGCGACTTCAATTACAAGGTTTTTAAGCTGGCGTACGCTCGCAAGACCAAGGTTAGTGACTCGTTATCTGGCGAAGCAGTGCGATGTGCGCTGGAGGGGTCTCAGGCGCTTGCTGAAACCTGGCGCACTGGCTGCGAAGCTGTGAGTGAGCCGCCGCGGGGCAAGGGGCCCAAGAAGAAGTAGGAGCGAACCACACCGAATTGGCGCTGGTGGGTACAGGGCGAACGACTGGGGCGATTACGAGTGGGCTTAAGCACCACTCTGGTCCTCCGCAGTTCCGGAGTTAGCTAAAACTCCTGGTCGCCGCAGGCGGCAGCCGTTTCCCGCCGGCGCCATCTTTAGTTTCGGTTATGTTGCATGCCTTCCAGGTTTGACAAAATGCCGAAATAATTCTGTATCTTTTATTGTAATTGATTGATTCCTGTAGTATTTATAGGGAACGCAGTCGGTGACGATGATCCGCAGCATCGATGCCGCTCATAACTCAAAAAAACAATAACGATGCAGCTGAGCACGCGTTCAATTTCGCTAAGATCCCTGATCGTCGGCATTTCGGCAATCGGGATGGTCGCGATTGGCCTCGTCATCTACTCGCAGTACCTGACAACACAGGAACTGGACCGCAATACGCGTCGTATCCAGTTGAACCAGTACGTACAGCAGGAAATCGCGACGGCGCACCTTTGGTTCGAAGAAGCGCTCGGCGGAGACACCTACGTCGATGTAGAGCGCGATGTTCGTGACCGGATTCGCGAAGCTGAGAGTCTTGTCGATGCTGCCATAAATGGGCGTGTGACCCATTTAGGCCAAATCGATCCGCTACCTGAGGCTCACGATATTCTCGAAGATCTGAAGTTACGGCTTGTCGAGCTCGACGAGCTTGTGGTGACTCGTTGGGAGGGACGGGAGACGACGGGTGTGATCGGTGGCGAGCAAGACCAGCGCTTTGATGCTATTTTTCATGAGATTCTCGATCTGTCCCGCAATGTCGCGGCAAAAATCGATGAGGTCGTCGTCGCGGATCAACGCCAGATCTTTCTCGTCAATATCCTGATCATCGGCATACTGCTCGCGTCGTTTAGCTTTATCGCCTTGCTTGTCGCTCGCAACCGCAAGGAACTCGACGAGCGTGCCGGTCTGCTGGAATCGATGGTCGTTGATCGCACAAGAGAGCTGATCGCCCGCGAAGCCGAGGCTGTGCAGCGCAACCAGGAACTCCGGATTGCCCGGGACGAGGCAAACGCCGCGAGCGAGGCCAAGAGCCAGTTCCTGGCCAATATGAGCCACGAGATCAGGACCCCGATGAACGGCGTCATCGGCATGGCAAGCCTGCTGTTGCGCACGGAACTGACGGAAGAGCAGCTTGAATATGCCGAGGTCATGCATTCCTCGGGAATGTCGTTGTTGACGATCATCAATTCGGTACTCGACTTCTCCAAGATCGAGGCCGGCAAGATTGTCCTCGAACAGGTGGATTTCTCGCTACGAGCTGCATTGGCCGAGGTAACACAGCTGTTCTCGGCCGAGGCGCAGCGCAAGAATCTCTCTCTGAGCTACGTGGTTTCGGACGATGTGCCTGACGTGATCTGCGGCGATCCTGTTCGCCTGGGCCAGATCATCGCGAATCTCGTCAGCAATGCCGTCAAATTTTCGGAAGACGGCGATGTCAGCGTCATGTGCGAACCTGGCAGGGCGAAAGAGGGCGACGATTCGCAGCTCGAACTCAAAATTACCGTAAAAGACTGTGGCATCGGCATCAACGAGGCTGATCAAGACAAGCTGTTCCGGCAATTCAGCCAGGTCGATGATTCGGACACGCGTCAGTATGGCGGCACCGGCCTTGGTCTCGCGATTTCCAAGGAACTGGCGACCCTGATGGGCGGCGACATCGGTGTTGACAGCGATGTCGGCGCAGGCAGCCGGTTCTGGTTCACGTTACGGGTCCGTCAGAGCTCACCAGCGGCGGCTGCCGCTGTTATCGCCGCAAGGCAAAGTGGCCCGCGCCATGTGCTGAATCGCACACAGGCAAGCGATCAGAGTACCGACGGCCAGAAGGTGCTTGTTGTCGACGACAATGAGGTCAACCAATTTGTTGCGCAGCGCATGCTGGAGCAACTCGGCTTCCTGGTCGATCTTGCCGCGAACGGCGAGCAGGCTATCGAAGCCAGCGACAAAGAAGATTACGTCGCAGTCCTGATTGACTCGCAAATGCCGGGCATGAGCGGCAACGAAGCAACCCGTTTGATCCGCGAGCGCGAAGGCGACAAACGCCACACGCCGATCATCGCGTTAACGGCGAAGGTTATGGTGCATGATAGAAAAAAGGCTTTCGATGCCGGCGTCGATGACTTCCTCAGCAAGCCTGTGTTTATCGAAGACATCGCGGCATCACTGCAACGCGTGATGTACAAAACTACACGAGAACGGCGCAAGGCGAACCTCTCTGTTTCGGATGAATTGCGGCAGCCGCTGGGGCACCAGGTTCTGGACAAGGCGATCATCGAGGAACTCAGCAAGGTCCGCGGCGAGGGTGACGGTGACCTGTATAGTGAATTGGCGGACCAGTTTCTCAGTCACATGCCGAACTGGATTCGGCAACTCCAGGTGGCGGCGCGCGGCAGTGACAATGAACAAGTACGCCGACAGGCGCATCGCCTGCTGGGGCTCTGCCGCCAGATTGGCGCCGAGCGAATGGCCGCGCTGTGTGATCGCCTCGAGAAAATCGAGGATCATGTACCCGGTGAGCTCGTGGTGTCAGAGATTGCGTTGCTGCAGCGCGAGTTTGAGGAAGCGCACCGGGAACTCGATGACCGTCATCTCGGTGACGAATTCTACCCTCAATAGACGCCCAATTCCCCGAACTGCAATCCAGAAAGAAGCCGGCGACAGCGCCACTCTGGTCCTCCGCAGTTCCGGATCTTCATGACTGTGTATCGCCGCCGGCTTGTCTGGACTACACGATTGAAAACGCTACCGACGTGCGTCCGGTTGCCAAAATTTGACATAAGTCGAGAAAATTGGCCGAGCGGCGCTATCTTTGGAACAAGCGTTGTACGCCCAAGGTGATGACGTTGCGGTCATAGGAAAACAATGGATCGGAGGAGTCATTGTCCGAATACTGGTAGCGCAGCGACGTCCGCCAGCCGTTGCCGAAATCGTAGTGAGCCCCGAGGATGACTGCGGTCAGATCTTCTGTCCTCGGAATCGCGAGATCGTCGTAGTCACTCCTGCGAAACGCGACACTGGATTCTGTTTCCCACGCTGATCCGAGCTTGTAGTAATAACTGGCCTGCACGCGCTGACGTGACGGCGACACGCCGGCGTCCCGGCGATCATTCTCTTCGAGCCCGATGCGCAGCGATAGCGAGTGTGACAAACGATACCAACGATAACGAAGGCGGAATCGCGTACGCGACCCGTCGATACCGTCAAACTGCGCCCGGGCGCCGCGAATATCGTCGTAACGAAGGCGCATTTCCAACGAAGCCTCGTCCCCGAGGTAGCGTGTGGCGCGGACGTCGACATTGATTTCCCTGTTGAAGCTCGATCCGCCGAATGTACCTGCCGTAACGTGCAGAGCATTATTCAGTCGCCAGTCACGAGTGTCCCAGGTGTGTACAAGGCCGGCCGTGAGCTCGGACTGGTCGAAATCATCAGCGTCGGGGTAGGTCACGGCGTACAGGCTGCCGTCAAACATCAGTCCGACGTCGCCAGGCAATGCCGCCTGCACAGTAGCAAACACGTCCGCCATCGGGCTCTCGGCGCTGACTCCTGCCGGCAATCCGAGGCTGTCACGCAGTGCGACATTGTCGTCGTGACCGGCATTGATATTCACGGAGCCGAACAGCTCGGACGGCTGTTCGCGCTCGAGTTCGCCTAACTGAGCAGCTGCCAGGGCCTGAATTTTGGTATCGCTGGTGTGGCGAAAGGCATTGATAAACTGGCGCTGGGCCGCATCTGAATTACCCAGTCGGCGTTCTGTCAGGCCGATGTTGTATTCGGCCAGACCGCGTATTTGCGGATACCGGTCGGCGATAAGTCGAAATGTTTCCTGTGCCCGGGCAAAATCACCAAGCTCGAACTGACAGACGCCGATGTTGTAGTGCACGGCCGGCCCCGACATCCCTTGTTCCCGGGCGCTTTCGAAGTGCAGCAATGCGGACGCAATGTCGCCGCCCGCGAACGCGTTCTGGCCAGCCTGCCAGTCCGAATCCGGGGTCGCAGCGACCAGGGTCGTTTGCGACATGAGTACGAGTGCGACGAGATATGCCGCACGCTTGCGGAGGATCATTCGAATCCATGAAAAAGTATAAAAAACCAACTATGTCAATAACATAAGACCTTGCACAGCAAAAGTGCGGGCCTATGTTATGTGACATTGGTCACGAACAATCGCCGCTTTCGCGGACTTGGGCTGCAGTTTCGACTAGTTGCGGCCGGGCGGGTCTTGCGGTGGCGATGGGTGATCATCGGAGCGCCCGCTGTTCTCCCGGTTTTCTTTAGCGTTCTCTTTCATCTCGGCACCGCGTTCGCGCGCGTCCTCGGCTTGCTCCTGTCCCGCACCACGGTGTTCGGTTCTTTCGTTGGCCTTTTCATGGCCTTTCTCTGCTTTTTCGACAGTCGCGACACGATCTTCGGCAGCCACATCAAGGAGATGTGCCGGCAGGGTGATTTCCTTCGTCACCGCATCCGGCAATTCGGCTTCAGACTTGCTCATCAGCCGAATAGTTGCCTCTGCATCATTATCTGCTGTCCAGGCAGCGCCACTAAACGCGCCCAGTACGCCTATTACCACTATTAATTTCATCATCTTCATCGTTTCACACCAAGCGAAAATTCCGTTTTCCACACTGTTAGCTATCGAACGGCAGGTCGATCACGATCAGCTGCTCGCTGTCCGGATGACTCAACCTCACAACCATTTTTCCACCGCCATCGCCGCTCGCCAGAAGCGGTAATGACAACTTGTTGACGCCAGCGTCAAGATCGTCGGTCCAACTAAGCTCGCGGCGTCCACCGGTTCCGTCGATTTCAACGGCACCCGACAACAGAATGCTGATCTCGGCTCCGGGCAATTCCCGGTCGGTCTCGATCGCGATATGAATCAGCCGTGGTCCGTCAGCTGAGACGTAAAATTCGGCAACCTGTGGCTCAATGTCGACGGGCCACACCACCACACGCAGCATTATTACGATAGCGAGCAAGGACGCGGCGACCGCGCCACCGAACGCGGCACCCAGCCAGAAAGGACGCTTGGCCACGTTCCGGTGCCCGGGACTGGCAACCTCGCTGACGATGCGATCGAATAAGCCTTCTGGCGCTGTCCACGTTTCATTCCGGCGCAGGAACCGCAGCGACTCGGCGCCGCGCAGCGCATCCGCGCAATCGTCACATTTGGCGATATGCGCCATGCAGGCATCACGCCGGTCAACAGGCAATGTGTCCGCGGCCAGCGCGACAATCTGTTCGGAAATATCGTTGCAATTCATTTCTTGCTACCTACGACCCTCAGCCTGGGTTGCTGCAGATCCTTGTTCGACAGCAGCCGCCCAAGTTTCGATCGAGTCCTGTGAAGCCGCGACTTAATCGTACCCTCGGCGAGTCCAGTCAATTGCCCAAGCTCTTTCAGCGAGTATTCCTCAATATCACGCAACGCGAGCAAGCTACAGTCCTCTTCTCCCAGGATGCCCATGGCGCGAACGATCACCGCCGCGCGCGCGTCCTGGTCGACCTCTTCCTCGGGCCGAAGCCCGCTCCGGGCGACGCCTTCAGGACTGAAAGAATCCGCGCCTGTTTCGGCCTGATCGACCGGCGAGCGCGCTTTCGCACGCTGCCGGTCGACGAACTTGTGATACAGAACTTTCAAGAGCCAGGCCCGACGAAACTCGATCTCCTCGAGTTCATCGATACTCTCAAACGCCTTGAGGCAAACATCCTGTACCAGGTCCTCCGCTTCTGACGGCGAAGACGTCAAGCGTCTTGCCGCTCCATATAGTGCGTCAAAGTGAGGTTCTACCAACGCCGCAAAGCGAATTTTGTCAAAACTTCGCCTGCTCATTCGCGGTCGCTCTGACTTTGACGTCTATAGTTCATAACGATTGGAAAAGGCCCGGGGTTGCCGGATTTTTACATAATGGATACTGCAGACATGTGCGCTTGCGCACGTTTTGGCGAACTACTTTTCGGCATCCAGGATGGTGCGAATAGTCCGGGCCAGGTCTTCGACAGAGTATGGCTTCGCTAACACCGGATATTGGTCTTCTTCGGGCACGTCAGCAGACTTGTTCGGCTCCATCCCGGTCGTAAGAAGCACTTTGATACCAGGGCGCTCTTTGGCGACGATTCTGGCAAGGTCCCGGCCACTGTTTTCTCCGGGCATTACGATATCCGAGAACAGCAGGTCGATTTCCTCGTTCTCGCGCAAGACCGACAGTGCGGCCGCAGCATCTTCCGCCTCAAAGGTACGGTACCCAAGGCGATGCAAGGTCCGACATGCGAAACGGCGCACCCCTTCTCTGTCTTCCACGACCAGGATCGTCTCTGTCCCGGTGGGTAGTGCGTTATCCGGGCCAGCCGGTACCTCCTGGTCCTCGATTTCCCTGCTTGCCGGCAGGAACATTTTTATTGTTGTGCCCACATTCGGTGCGCTCTCGATGTGAAGTTCGCCGCCGCATTGCTGGACAAAATCCTGCACCATGGTCAGGCCAAGCCCGGTTCCCGCTTCGATAGGTTTTGTCGTAAAGAAAGGCTCGACCGCCTTCTTCCTGGTTTCCTCGTCCATTCCGATGCCGTTATCAGTCACCGTCAGCACGATGTAACTACCGAGCGGCAGGCCGTCGTCACTTTGCGTTTCATTGACGACTTCTTGCGATGTCGAAATTACGATCGTTCCCCCGTCTGGCATGGCATCGCGGGCATTTGTGACCATGTTGAGTACGGCGCTTTCCAGGCGGTTGGCATCAACCAACGCGTTGCCGATATTACTGTCCAGCTGCAACTCGATACTTATTTCCGGAACCGATCTCTGCAAGAGTCTTTCCATTGCTTCGAGGTTGTCATTGACGTTCAGGACCTGGACATGGAGTTCCTGGCGACGTGAAAATGCGAGCAGCCGCTTGATCAGCTCGGTGCCGTCCTGCGCTGCCGACAGGGCGTCCTCAATAAGTTCAATATGTTCCTCATCGTCACTTTCGAGGTCGTCACCGAGGAATTTCAGGTTACCCTGGATAATGGTCAGGAGATTGTTGAAGTCATGCGAAATACCGTCTGTCATGCGCCCAATTGCTTCAAGCTTCATGGCCTGCGTGAGCATGCTCTCTTTCTTGCGGGCATCGGTTATGTCTTCGCTTATCGAAATGAAGTGCGTAATCTCTCCGAGCTGATCATGCACGGGACAAACTGTCGAAGACAGCCAGAACAGTTCACCGGATTTCGCCTTGTTCCGGAATATGCCGCGCCAGATGCCACCTGCAGATATCTTGCCCCATAACTTGCGGTATTCTTCCGTCGTCGTCTGGCCGGAGTTCAGAAACCGGGGATTCCTGCCGATGACTTCGTCCACCGTGTACCCGGTCATCTCGCAGAAACTCGGGTTCACGTACTCAATTTCGCCGGCCGTACTGGTAATGACGATGGATACCGGGCTTTGTTCAACGGCGCGAGACAATTGCTGTAGCTCTGCGTCTTTTCTCTCTTCCCCCGACAGGTCATGGATGATGCCGGTAAAGGAGACTCCCTCGTCCAGTTGCACTTTGCTGATCGTGAGATTGATTGGAATGGTCGCGCCGTCTTTTCGCAGCCCCTCGAGCCGGCGGCCGACCCCGATAACCGTTGACACCCCGGATGCGAGGTGCTCACTGACATATTCGTCGTGCAACTTGTTGTAAGGCGGGGGCATTAAAATCGATACGTTGTGCCCGACAACCTCCTCGGCGGTGTACCCGAATATCTTCTCTGCCGCAAGATTAAATGACTGGATGCTTCCCGACTTGTCAATGGTGACAATTCCCTCGCCAGCGTGATCAAGGATGGCTTCAAGGCGCAACTCTCGATCAAGTATCTCCTGTTGCTTGCTGACCAGGCTGCTGTGCATCCGTTGCAGGTCTTCCGCGAGACGCTTGAGTTCAAATATATTGGTGTCGACATTAAGCTCGACCGATCGGTCGCCGGCCGCAATGCTCTGTGCGAAGCTTCTCAATGATGAGACTGGATGAAAAAGACGCCGGCCAAAGAAAATGGCCAGCAACATGCTGAAGACGATATAGCCAGCCGCAATAGCGGTTCCAAAACCGTACGCCGTATAGATCTGTTCCTGCACAGACAGTTCATTGTAGCCCAGTCGTAGAGTACCTAGCGGTCGCCCGTCGACATTGCTGAACAATCGTGCCGAAATGAAATAGACCTGATCGGCGTGTTCGCCGAATTGAAAATCCTCGTTGAACTTAACCTCTCTCTCGATCCCAGTCGGGTCAGCTCGAATCGTGCGGCCCTCCCAGTCAATGAACTCCGCATAAACGACATCACCGCTGATCTTGGTTTCATAAAGAAATGAAGCATTCTTCTGCTCATCGTTCTCTTCAATGATAGGAATAAGAAGTTTGGAATATAACAACGTGTTGTTGCGCACCTGGTCGACAAATCGCGACTCGAAGCTGCGTTCGACGATCAGCAAAATGCCGTAAAACAGCACGGGGGTCAGCGCCAGATGGACGGTGACTACGCCCAGTATCAACCTGCCGGTGATGCCCGACCAGGCTCGCTTCAGTTGCCCGAGCTTGTCCATATGACTCCCAATGATTCAAGTCCCTCGTAGCTTTCGAGCTGATCGGACCACATGAACGTCAATGAGCCTGGTGTGCTGCGCAAATCCTCCACCAACGATCTGATTTCTTTGTGTTCCGTAGGGGGTTGATCTCCAAAACGAAATACTCGTGATACCAGCTGACGCCTGTACTCGCGCTCCGACATAAATATGACCTGCTGCAAAAAGATGCTGGTAGCGAGGGGGTCTGTGGAGTTTAACAGGGGCTTCAGACGGACATTATCCCTGGTTACCGGTACACCCAGGAATACCTTACGTAACTCAGCGTGGGTGACTGCGCCAAGCTCGTGTTCGCTTCCCGCCACCAGTAGCAAGCTGCGTTGTGTCGATTGTGCTGAACAGACAAGAAATGTCAGGCACAGACATCCCAGCAGCAATATGCGTTGTGCGTAATTCACCCTACATCAAAACATCGCAGCCCATTGCAGTATGACCTTGCGGTAGTGATCCTCCTGTCCACGATTCCCGGATACTTCCAGCGTCAATGCGTGTCGCTCGCCAATATGGAACCGGAGGCCGGCGAGAATTTTCTCTCGCGCATGATCCGGAAACAGCGCGAGATAGGCGTCGTTATCACTTGCGAACGTCTTCTCGGCGCGGCCGAACACTAACCAGTTATCGTTGATATATCTGTCGGCGTGAAAATAGGCGGCGACAAAATTATCCGCCTGATTGTCGTTTGGCTGGTCCAGTTGATTGCGAACGTAATAGGCCGAGCCGATCAGTCGCCAGGGGTCGGATTCCCAGTTCCAGTATCCGCCTGCAATTGTCTGACGTATCTCGTCGTATCCACGGTCCGTCGCGGGGATCTCGGTGTAGTTGGCGAACAAACCGTACTGGTTCGGCCCGTACACTACAGGTTGCCGATAGATATTGAATGTCAGCGCCAGGCCCTGCGAGCCGGATCCTGGATCCAGCACATCCAGCGGCTCCAGTTCATCGGTAAGCTCGGGTCCTGTGGCGATCGCAAGCGCATAGCCGAGACCGCTATTGTTATGTTCCTTGATGCCCTCTATCAGCAGGCCGGCCAGATGCATGGGCAAGACCCCGCCATCGTCCTCAAACTCCGCGATTGCTGGACGCGTTATGCTGGTCTGCAAATAAGCGCCATGATGGTACTGGGTGTTCCAGTACCCGATGGGGTTGTGGAACCGGCCCAGCCAGGCCTTGCTGTCTCCAATCCGCCAGCCCAGCTGTAGACGCTCAATCTCCTGTTCTTCCTTGGCGATCAGTGCCTCGCCAAGGAAATGGAGTCGACCACTCTCGATGGCAGCAAACAGACCCAGGCCAAAATCGTTGTCGTTGTTGTCGAGGCCGGAATCATCGGCGAGTCCCGACAGGTAGCTTGCCTGCAGATACGGAAACAGAAGGAACTGAGTATCAGATTCGGCGTGGCCGGGCTGCGCATGGAATGCGGATAGGACAGCAACTGCCGATAAAAGCGATCGAACGGTAACGTTTGCGCAATTCACTAAACTCGAATCCTTCGAAATCGGCTGTCCGGCCCTCCGTAGCGGGCTGGCCAACACCGGACTGTTGTACTATAGGGGCTAACTTCGAGGACCGGCAGTAGTAATGACCGAGGCACCGAAAATCCTGATCGTGGACGACGACGTTCGGATATGCCGAACGCTGAGATCTTATCTCAAGCGGGAAGGGTACCAGGTCAGTATTGCTGCCAACGGTGAAGAAATGTGGCGGCAGTTCGAAGAAGTCGTGCCCGACCTGATACTGCTGGATGTCGTATTGCCTGGAGATGATGGCATCACGCTGGCGCGCGAGCTACGCAAGACATCTAACGTCGGCATCATAATGTTGACCGGTAAGAATGATCCTGTCGACCAGATCATCGGCCTGGAGATTGGTGCCGATGACTATGTGACCAAACCGTTCGATGAGCGCCAGTTGCTCGCCAGGATCCGAAGTCTGCTACGCCGAAAATCGGCGCCGAGCTCGAGCAGCGACGCGAAGGCCGGGGAAGGGAAGAACAAGGTTCATTTCGGAGGATGGGAAATGGACTTGTTGAGTCACGAACTGGTTTCACCCTTGGGTGACGAGCAGACCCTGACGTCCCACGAGTTCCGGCTGCTCGAGATTTTCATACAAAATCCGGGCGCCGTAATGAGTCGAGATCAGATCATGCAACACATGTACGATCGCGACTGGTCTCACAGCGATAGAAGCATCGACGTGCTGGTAGGCAAGCTGCGCAAGAAGATCGAAGAGGATCCGTCCCAGCCGAAACTGGTACTCACGATCCGCAATTTTGGCTACAAATTTGCGGCTCGTGTCACCAGGGCATGACCGATAAGCGTGCCGGCACCCCCGGCACACGTTTACAAAACGTTACACAAAAAAATATGTTCTTACGTATCCGGAACGATCGATTTACATTTAGCCTTTATTATTGAAGGCACTGTCCGCCACCGGGCTCGGCGGCTGGACATCAGCGTGCATCCGGAATAATACCTGTAGCGAAGACCAAGGACTCGAAGAACCGATGATCAAGAAGCTAATAGCTATCGCAGTGTTGCTTGTGGCCTTTGCCCCCGCGTCGTTTTCCGAGTACGGAGACGTAATACTGGATCGTTACAAGGACACCATGGCCGAAGTCGGATTGCAGCCAGTCGTGTTTCCCCACTGGACGCACCGCATGCAGTTCAAATGCAAGGCTTGTCATGAGAGCATTTTTCCAATGCAAAAGGGGGCCAGTGACATCACGATGTCGGCAATCATTGATGGACAGTATTGCGGCACATGCCACAACGGAATGATCGCCTGGGATGCCCTGTATTGCGATCGTTGCCACTCATTACCGGTATCAGGTGATGGGCACTAGCACATGAAGCAAAGCAAAGAGCTGAGCGGCTGCCGTAATTGGGCCAGGTATTGCGTTGCGTCGGTGTTGCTGCTGGCATGCGTATGTGCAGTCAATCCACCGGTGATGGCGCAGGCGTCTGCGGACGAAACGCCGGAATCACCGGATTCATCCGTGAACTCTGCGTCGGACAGTGTGGCTGACCCTGAAGATGCCACGGAATTTGTCGGCGAAATGTATCAAATTGGCCTCGGATGGCATCCGACGGCGCTGGAGGGTCTGCCCACCGACAAGTTTGGCCTCGTCGACTGGGTGGCGGCGCTGGAACAGGGAATGATCAAGCCGAGAAGCAACATCGATCCGAAAGTACCGGAAGGAGTACCGTTCGACATGAATATCTTGATGCCGTCCAAAACCGGTATGATCGCCGGCGCCTATTTCCCCCATAAGACACACACGACCTGGATGTCCTGTGACAGTTGCCACATAAAGATCTTCATGCCGCTTGCCGGTTCCAATGATCTGACCATGTCGACCATTGTCGAGGGCCAGGCTTGCGGCATCTGCCACGGGAAAGTGGCATTCCCGCTCAACGACTGTACTCGCTGTCACATTTCACAATCGGATGCGGACAGAGGCAATGAGGCCGGACAGTAGCCAGGCAATGTCTTGCAACGGGATTGATTCATGCGAACGTCAGTAACGTCAATCTGCATCGCGCTCGCCACGATACTGTCATTAAGTGGCGTGCTTGCAGATGAGAATGTGGAGGCAACTGACGCAGAGGCAGGCTACGAGGAATCTCTGACTGGATACGCGTCCGAAGAGGAGTTTCTCGAGGAGCTGCACTATTCTCACGAAGACTTTGTTCGCCTTTTCGCTACCCTGCCAAAGGATGAGGACAACAAGGTTGATTGGGAACGCGCCGTTGACGAAGGGTTGATCGCCCCTTCGGCCTCGATTGACAAGAGCGATGTCGAGGAACAGATCATGGACCTGCGTGTCGTGATCAAGTTTAACGATATGTTGATCAAGGACGTGGTGTTCTCCCACGAAGTCCATACTTTCTGGCTCAATTGTGAGTCATGCCACCCCAAGGTATTCATTCCAGAAGTTGCAGCGAATCGTATGACGATGGCAGAAATTCGCGATGGCAAATACTGTGGTCTTTGCCACGGCGCCGTCGCCTTTCCCACCAACGTCATCGACGCCCCGAATTTTCGCGCCAACTGTCTGCGATGCCACCGCGCACACAGAGGATAACCCGCAATGCGTAACTACTTATTACTCCTTCTTTTGACTGGTCTTCTTGGCCTGGCTCCCGGCCCGATGCTCCTGGCGCAGGACAAACAGGCAGCGGACACAGAGGCTGTCATTGAGCGCGCCAACCACTTGAATGGGCTGCTCGATAAATTGCTCACCCAGTCCAACCACAGCAGTATCCAAAAGACCCTGACTAACGGCAGTCACGACAACGATCCGCTCATTGAGGAGGCGCTGCGGCTAAAGGCAGAAGGCGAAGATGCCCTGGCTGAGGGAGATCACCTGCGTGCGGCGATGCTCTTGCAGGCGGCGCTGGACAAGGTTTTCCAGGCGATACGCTCGGACGACGAAGAAGACGGTCAGGAGGCGCGGCTCAACGCGCGCCTGGCGGACGCAATCGCCGCCAACGACACTTTTATCACGGCGGCCACACGGGTGGTGAACGGTGAGCCGAATGGCAAGGCGGTAGATTTGCTCGCAGAAGCCAGGGAAGTTCGCGGCAGAGCCGACGCCAGTGTTGCCAAAGGCGATGCGGAGGCAGCGCTGCAGGAACTCGACGACTCAACCCAACTTGCTCAGCAGGCCATCATGTCGGTGCGTGACGGCAAGGTCATCGAAAGAGGGCAATAAGCAATCATGAAAACAATCAACGGCTACATAATGGCAGCGGCTGCGATAATACTCTTCGGCGTAACGGGTGCGCATATCACCAGCTCCGTCGGTGTGGCACAGGATGCGCCGACATCGCCACCGCAAAGTACTGTGGAGGCACAGATAAAAGGAAGCGTCTCGAATGTTCTCGACGTGCCCGGATATACATACGTCGAAGTCGAGACCGGAGATGGCACTGTCTGGGCTGCCGCGCCCAGCGTCTCCGTCAAGACCGGTGACACTGTATCGTTCGCAACCGGTATGGCGATGCATGGCTACTACAGCAAAACGCTGCAGCGCGAGTTCGAGGTCATCTATTTCGTCGATCGGTTCATATCGAACGATGGCACGTCATCGATCGATAACGAGGCAGCTGCCGCACATGGCAGCATGGACGTGCAGGAGGCTGCGGTACCCGTCGAGGGGATTGGCAAGGCAGATGGAGGCTATACGGTCGCCGAGATTTTTGCCCGCGGCGACGAATTGAACGGAAAACCGATGCGCGTCCGTGGCCAGGTGGTCAAGTTCACGGCCGGCGTCATGAACACCAACTGGCTCAGGATAAGGGACGGCAGTACCAATCAAGACCTTATCGTGCCGACAGATGCTACAGCCGCAGTAAATGACGTTGTCCTCGTCGAAGGCGAACTGGTGATCAACATGGACCTCGGCCAGGGGTATGTACTTCCCGCCGTTCTGCAGGACGCCGAAGTTACAATCGAACAATGATGTGAGCCGCTATTCGCCCATGTAGTCGGCTTGCCATTGTGCGGCTAATGCACGGGCTTCGTCGATCTGGGCTTCATCCATAATGGATTCCAGCGTGGGCAGATACCCTTGCGATGCCTTGTCGTCGTTCAGAGCGGCGACGCTGAACCACATGTGTGCCTCGACAAGGTCTTTGTCGACGCCCACTCCCTGAAAATACATCGTTCCCAGTTGCTTCTGCGCGGGCACATGGCGTTGATTTGCCGCCTTGTTCAACATGTCCAGTCCCGATTCCAAATCTGGCTCGAGGACGGCACCTGAAAGATATCGCAAGCCGATTTCGAACTGCGCCTCCACCAGGCCCTGCTCGGCAGCCTTGACCTGCCAGTCCACGCCCTGGCTTCTGTCCTGGTCGACACCCTGGCCAAGGATATACATGTGCCCCAGGTTGAACTGTGCTTTGGCAAAGCCCTGCTCGGCAGACCTGGAGTACCAGTCGAAAGCCCGCTTCTGGTCCCGCAAAGCCCGTCTCTGGCTCCGTGCCTTGTCCGCTTCGCTTACATAATACTGCGCCAGCTCGAACTGGGCCGCTGCATCACCGGACTCTGCTTTCTTCCGGATATCGGCAGTGTCCTCTGCCCACGATCCCGTAAAGCAGAAAGCTATGAGTATTGCTGCAGATATGGCGAATCGCATGCGGCCGACCACTTATTCCTAACGACCCGATGATTCTAGATCGGCGCGTATCAGGTTGTCCATTCGCTGCCGGGCGCATTTACATTTCTTTACATTTCATTACGAAAAAACGTTGACGCCTTATACGGCGGATACATGGGCTCGATACTGTAACAATCAATGGAAAAAGGCAGTGAGCCGATTCCGATTCGCAACCTAAATCAAGGAGAAAGTAATGAAGACCCTATTCTCGAGCCGCTGGCACCGCTTAGTCACGGTCCCGCTGTCAATACTGTTGATGGGAACGGGTTTATTGTTTTCAGGATCCGTATTAGCACAGGGAATCGGAGGCACCGCGCACGATTTTAGCCTGCAGACCGGTTGGACCGAACAGAACGGTGAAATCTGCGTAGTCTGCCACACGCCTCATAATGCGTACTCTGAAACCGAGGGTAATGCAGCCGCCGGAGAAATGGGCCCGCTGTGGAACCGTGCGCTCACCGCGGTGGCAACCTATTCCTTGTACGACTCAAGCACCCGCGTCGGCAGCTTCATGGATGCTACTGTGACGGAACCCAGCGGTGTGTCCAAGCTTTGCCTGTCCTGCCATGACGGTACGATCGCTATCGACTCTTTTGGTCGTGACGATCTTACTGGATTGCCATTCGTAAGTGCTGCCCCGGAATACGTCGGCGACATCAACGCTAATGCGAATATCGGTGGCGGAACCCCTGGCGGCACGACTAGTGATCTGAGTAACGACCATCCAGTCGCATTCACGTATCCGACAACCGATACGGAGATCGTCCCAGCCGCGGGTGGCTTGCCACTCTTCGGAGGTGGTGGCGATCAGTTGGAATGCGCTACCTGCCACGACGTGCATGCCACCGAATCCGTTTCCGGCACCAAACTGCTCAGGGTCGATAACACGGGCAGCGACCTCTGCCTGACCTGCCACGCCAAGTAGGGCGAATATCTCCACGGCTCTGCCACCAGCCCCGACGTTGGCCGAGCCAGGTTGCAGCACCCCCGTCCCCTTGGATGGGGGTGCATTCTTGTGTTAAACCGGTGTCTGGGAATTGCGATGAGGTCACTCGATGTCGAGGACGAGAAGGTGAGGATACTGACATGCGCCAGTTAACAAGAAGAATTTCGAGTTTCGGGTTCCATTTCATTATCTGCCTCGGCACGACTGTTTGGTTTGTGCCGGCGAGCGCCCAGGATGACAAGGCGTTATTTTACCCGCCGCTCCCGGATGCGCCGCGTATCCAGTACCTGGCCAGTTTTTCCGTCGCCTCTGACGTCAAAGAAAAGGAACAAAAGAAAGGTGGTTGGCTGAGTGACTTCGTCCTCGGAGAGGAGAATCCCGAAGATAACGAAGGGCCGAACAAGCCTTACGGCGTATCTGTGAAAGACGGGCAGATTCACGTTGTTGATACTCGCGGGGCGGGTTACGCGATATTTGATGTGCCGGGTAAAGACTACCGTTTTAACCTTGGCTCAGGGTCTGCATACATGCCAAAGCCCATCAATATCGAGATTGACGAGGATGGCATGAAGTACGTCGCCGACACCGGCAGGAACCAGGTACTCGTATTTGATAGCGGCGACGAGTTCGTAACGACCTTCGGCAAGAGTGGCCAGTTTCGGCCGACGGACATGGTCGTTTCCGGTGACAAGTTGTATATCGCGGATATCCAGGGACACCGCGTCGTAGTACTCGACAAGAATACGGGTGTCGAGTTGTTCACATTCGGGTCGCCGGGCAGCGGCGACAGCAACCTTTTCCAGCCGACCAATATGGCCATGGGCCCGAACGGGCATCTGTACATCAGCGATACTGGTAATTTTCGTGTGCAGGAATTCACACCGGATGGGCAGTTTGTCAAAACCTACGGGTCAGGTGTGGGCAGGGCGCCCGGTAACTTTGCCCGCCCCAAAGGTGTGGCAGTGGACCGTGAGGGAAGGGTCTATGTTGTTGATGCCGCCTTCGAGCGGGTCCAGGTGTTCGATGCTGAGGGCAGGATACTGATGTACTTTGGCGAGCCAGGTGCAACACACGTGAGCGGCTTGGACCTGCCGACAGCCATCGATATTGACTACGCCAGTGTCTCGTATTTTCAGCAGTTTGCAGATCCCGAGTTCGAACTCGAATTTATCATTGTTGTTGCCAATCAATTTGGCTACAGCAAGGTCAATGTTTTTGGTTTTGGCCGGCACAAATCGATGAACTATGACGAAGAGTAGGGACAGCAAGACCAGGGAACGCATAGAATGCGAAACGCAATTCTTACTTGCACTGCGCTGGTCTTGTTGTTGCCTCCGGTATCCGCGGCGAGAGCACAAGAGGTTGCACTATTTCGGCTGACCGATTTCTGGGCCTATCTCGAACTGAAATACCGGCTTGACGAGATCAGCAACAAGTCAACCGGCGTCGAGACAATCGTTGACGATACCCGCTTTCAAATTGAACTCGGGGGCTCTTCGACAAGCTATATATTCCATCCCAGACTTCTGCATATGCGCGTTGCGGGAAGCCTCTTATCAGACCGCCAGAACATTGCTCGCGAGCAAATCTCTTTGTTGTCGGGCGACGCCGACCTATCGCGCAGCAGCCGCGAGGATTTGCTGCTCAATCTGGACGCGACGTTCCGGTTCCTCAAGGACAAGCCCTATCCTGCCACGGTTTCCTATGTTCGAGATAACCCGATTGTAAGCACAGGCGTGGAGGGAACCTTCACGCAGGAGAACGAGCGCATTGGGTTAAATTTCGAGTTACGGGACGTCCTGCCGTTTAACCTGTTGCTCGATGCATCGCAATTCTGGTCTTTCGGCGAGTCCCTGGACCGTGTCGTTGACATCAGTAACGATAGAGTATCCTTGCAAGCGAATAAGACGATTTCGAGGGGGAATCGATTGCGGTTTGACTATGTAAGCACGGACCAGACTTCTCGCAACGGTGACCCGAGGCGGCCGATCCAGGAAATCACTCGCCGGGCAGAGCGCCTCGCGTTGACGACAAATTCGCGCCTGGGTAGTGACGATCAGCTGCGCATCGACCAGACGGCCAGCTTCAACCGTCGTGACGAACCCGATGTAACTGATATCCTTTTTTCGCCCCGGATTCACTGGATCCATGGTTCAATGTGGGAGTCGCGTTACCGATACAACTTTAGCCAAACCGAACGACCAGAGTCCGACTTCGAGAACAGGACGGAGTCGCTGGGTGCCTCGATCCATTATTCGCCGTCCGGGAAGTTTGAAGGCCAAATTAGCACAGACTTTGACCGATCAAATGACGTCGACCGGCTGTCACAGAAAGCGCGCGGAATTTCCGGGCGAGCCAACATAAAGCGCGATACGGCGGTCGGACAGTTCAACCTGTCGATGGGGCTTGGTTATCGACTTGACGACCGGGTGTCCGAAAGTCCACTTGTCATTGTCGAAGAAGAGCCTGTGCTAATGGTTGGCACAGCCCCGGTTCCGCTGTCCCGGAACTTCGTGGTTGCGGAAACGGTTATTGTCAGAAATGCAACGGGCACACAGACGTATATCGAGGGGTTCGATTACTTTTTGAGTGAGCTCGGGTCAACAACTCGAATAGAGCGGATAATTAGTGGCAGCATCCTCGATGGTGAAACGGTTCTCGTTGACTACGAAGCGGAAACCGGTGGCACGTTTGAATACTCGCAGGTCGATCAAGATCTGAGCGCCGACTTCAGGTTCGCGAGGTTTCACAGCATTTTCTTTCGTTACTCAAGCAGCAAGCAAAACCTGCAATCCGGAGTTCCGACGCTGCCATTCAACTCCGTGGAAGCATACGAGATCGGCCTGCGCGAACAGATACCGCTGCGCTGGGGAGGCGCGCAGCTCTCCGGTGAGGCCAGGTATCTTCGCCAGGACGAAGATATCAACCCATTTAACCGAACCAGTTTATCGCTTTCAATACAGGCGCCTTTGTCGCAGAAGCTGAAACTCAATGCATCGGTGTCGCGCAACCTCGTTGACAACCTACTTTCCGAAGAGGACTCGGATTTGACTGTATTCAACGCCAACGTAACGTGGCTGGCCCTGAGAAGTCTCACGATCCGCGCCGAAGGCAACTACGCTGAAGATACAGGCGGTACCATATTGCGTAGCAACACGCGGTGGAAACTGACTGCCAATTGGAGATATCGCAGGGTGTCGCTTCGCCTGGACTCCCGATATGTAGAACAGCGGCAGGGTGATATCAATAACGATCATTTCGAATTATGGCTGCAGATAAGGCGAGATTTGTTTTGAGGCGCGAGCGGAAACGACCATCACTTGAAGTGTGGGCTGCAGTCTGCAGCCTCGTCCTGGTCGCCGGCTGCGCCACGACCGCGCAGGGGCCGAAAACCCGGCCGGAAGCAACGGAGCTTGTCTGGCCGGCTCCTCCGTCTGACGAGCGATTGGCGTTCGTCATGTCGTTTACGGGTGCGGAAGACCTCGGCATCAAGAAGGGATTCTTGCGGCGGCTGCGGGTATTCGTGGGCGGCCGCAGTCCGGAGCGTCTCGTCCGACCGATGGCAATCGTCGAGAGCCCAGGTAACCGGTATTTCGTGGCTGACCCCGGGGTGCGAGGCGTGCACCTGTTCGACCTCCAGAGAGGCCGATATCGCCTGATTAAGCGTGAGAATGGCGATCCACTACCATCGCCGGTCGGGCTTGCGGCCGGGTTGGTCGGCGAGGTCTATGTGACCGATTCTCGCCTGGCAGCCCTGTACATGATCGAGCCGGGCGGTGACGTGGCCACAGAGGTTCCGCTTGATGCCCTTCTGTCCCAGCCCACTGGCGTGGCACTCGACAAACCGAGCGGGAGGATTTACCTGGTCGATACCGGCAGTCATGAAATAAAGATCTTCGCTCGCGATGGCGCGCTATTGCGGCGCGTCGGCGGTCGGGGTATTGGTCCCGGCAAGTTCAATTACCCGACCATGATCTGGATGACCGATGCCGGTGAGTTCCTGGTCTCGGACTCATTGAATTTCAGGACGCAAGTATTCGATGCCGAGGGCAATTTCCTGCGCCAGTTTGGTGCGGCCGGCGACGGCGCGGGCTTCCAGCCACAATCCAAGGGTATCGCGACTGACAGTCACGGCCACGTATACGTTACGGACTCTACGTTGCACGCCGTACAGATTTTCGACTCATCCGGCACATTCCTCTACAGGCTGGGTCTTCGCGGAGACGGCCCCGGGGAATTCTGGCTGCCCGCAGGCATATTCATCGGTGAGCGTGACACGATTTATGTCGCCGATTCCTACAATGGCCGCATCCAGGTATTCCGATACACGGGCGGAGGTGTGCAGTGAAACGATTCGGCCTGTTTTGCGGAATCCTGTCATTGTTGCAGCTGGCGCCGATGATTGCGCTTGCGCAGGATTTTCCCAACTTGCTGGATACCCGGCACGACCTGGCCATCTACCTGCGGTCTTCGTCTCCCGACGCAGGCGAGGACCCGCGCTGCGTGTTTTGCCATGCCCCGCGCAGCCACTCACTGTTGCCGGGACTGTGGAATGAGGGCCAACCCGATCATCTCCTGGTGTACCCGTACGACAGGCCGTCCGAAGAATTGCCTGCCGGCAAGCCGGGCGGCTCTTCGTTGATGTGCCTTGGCTGTCATGACGGCACGATAGCGCTCGGCGATATCGTCAGCCGGACGGAATCGGCAGAGGCCGCAAGGGGTGAAACTCGAACCAATTACTCGGACGGCCACCCCGTGTCATTGCCCTATGAGCCCGGTTCAGGTGAGGCTGGGATGGCGCTGGAAAGCCGGGACAGGCTACCTGAGCAGGTCAGGCTCGATGCCAGAGGCAAGATGCAGTGCACGACCTGCCACGATCCGCATGACGATGCCTACGGCAACTTCCTTGTGATGGAAAACAGCGACAAGACACTCTGTGTGGCGTGCCACAAGATGACGAACTGGGATACGTCGGCACACAGTACTGCGCCGGTCAGGTGGAACCGCCAGGGGCCGGATCCGTGGCCGTTTACTACGTCACGGGGTACCGTCGAGGAACACGGGTGTGCGAACTGCCATACACCGCATACCGCAGGTGACGGACGCAATCTCCTGAATTTCAGCAATGAAGAAGACAATTGTTTGTCTTGTCACAATGGCAACGTGGCTCGGACCGATATTCGCGCCGAGCTCAACAAGGTTTCGCACCATCCTGTGGGATTGACGACAGGGGTCCACGAGGCTGATGAAGAGGTCTTCATTTCGCCATCGGATCGACATGTCGAGTGCGTGGATTGCCACGATCCTCACTCAGCGCGCGAGGCGGAAGACGGCAAGGGTTTTGCGTTTGTTACGGATACGCCTGGTATCGACATAGATGGTGCCGAGACGACGAATGTCGTCGCGGAATTCGAGATGTGCTTCCGGTGTCACGGCAGTGGACCCGGGCGGCGTGCCATGCCGACGCCACGCCTGCACGATCAGAGTAACGTCAGGCTTCAGTTCGATACCGGCAATCCGTCATTTCATCCTGTCGTGGCACCGGGGAACAATCCGGACGTTCCATCATTGATTGCCCCTTTGGTGGAAAACAGCACCATCGATTGCAGTGACTGCCACTCCAGTGATGCCGATTCGAGACTGGGCGGCCAGGGGCCGGACGGTCCACATGGCTCTGTATTTCCATCATTACTGGTTCGCAACTACCAGACCCAGGACCGCACACCTGAAAGCCCCACCGCGTATGCATTGTGCTACTCGTGTCACGATCGGAACAGCATCCTCGCCGACGAGAGCTTTGGCGAGCACAGACTTCATGTCAGCGACAACAGCACGCCGTGCAGTGCGTGCCACGATCCGCACGGCATCAGTTTCACGCAGGGCGATTCGGACAGCAACTCGCACCTGATAAACTTCGATACGTCAATCGTTTTTCCGAATGCCGGAGACGAGCTTCGATTTGAGGACCGTGGCAGCCGGGCAGGAGCCTGCTTCCTGGCATGTCACAACAATAATCACGATGGATTGTCGTATGAGTGAAATGAACGTGGCCAGATTGATTCTGATAATGCTTGTTCTGGTTGTTGCGGCTTGCGCGCCCGCAACCGTGAAGGATGTGCGGACAACCGATCCGGTGGTAGAAATCGTCTGGCCGACCCCGCCGCAAACACCCCGGATCCGGTTCTTGTATTCCTTTAGCGAACCTGGAGATCTCGGGATCAGACCCGGCGCATTCAAACGATTCGTACAGTTTTTTGCCGGCGAGGAGCGCCAGGGCATGCAGCGGCCGTTCGCCGTTGCCGCGGATGACGAGATGATCGCCATCGC
>Ga0255052_10000252_pt1 | contig 42102 bp, 47 predicted proteins | sample JV7_2_21_MG_FD_188632 | JGI IMG/M metagenome (GOLD analysis project Ga0255052, IMG submission 188632) | Seawater microbial communities from Jervis Inlet, British Columbia, Canada - JV7_2_21 | ecosystem: Environmental > Aquatic > Marine > Inlet | place: Canada: British Columbia | collected...
TTCTCAAATCTTCCATAGTTCTATTGATTAGCTTTGACCTCTGATAATGGTACTGTCGTGCCGTCTAGTGTTAAGTCTATATCCTCTACGTTGATGTAGATTACATACAAGACAAAGCATACCATGAAGAATATGGCCCACGCCTTATTTCTTTGTGTTTCGTTCATAACTATGAGTAGTTATTTATAATGGTGTAACATGCTAGCAACTGAATACATGACCGTGTTGATAATCTATTTGTCTGTTAGACGCTTGTTAATTGCACCTTTTATTGCGCTCCAAACCATAACATCAACCACCATATTCTTTTTGTCGTAAGTTTCAATAGCTGTGCTCATGGCTTTAAGTATTTCCTCTTTATTGTTTAAGTCCATAATTATACTTTCATTAAGTGGCACACTATGCACAGAGTCTGTATATTGTGTGCCAGTTGATAAAACTCTGTGTCTTACTCTGCTACTCGTCTGCTTGCATAACTATTAATTCTTGTGTTTCCATAACTCTATTTAATTATGACCATGTATCCAATTATCAGCATGTTACTATTCTTTTATCAAAGTCCTATCAAACCTTATTCCTTTTGCACTTCTCATTTCTACCTATAATCATACACTATAGGTAAGCAAACCACAATACACAATTTCAGGGAGTCCACAAATATGCGGACAAGTCAAGTAATCTATTTATGACCACACCCAGAATACAGATACTAACAGAAGGCCCTACTGATTTAAAACGCTTAGAAGGCCGTTTTGGGAGTCATTATATCTGCACAAGCGCATGAATCCACTAAACCATGTATAAATGCACAAAGGAGGCCCAATAAGTACATCAGTAATGGAGGATAGAATGTAAAGGAGACTATACATAGAGCAATGTAAAGGAGGCTTTACATCTTAAAAAAGGGGGCATATGTGTATAAGTGTGGGGATATGTGGATAGTGGTGTGGTCTGAGTGTTGGTGTTGGTAGTGGTGGAGTGTGGTGATATGTAGATACTTCTCTGCCAAGACGCTCAAACAAAAAGAAAGCACACTCACTCTTATACCCATAGCCCCCAACGTATAAAAGAGAACACATAAATGGACAGTTGTCAATACGTCGGACAAGGTATCTTGTGCGACGTTTATATACGGCTAAAACGAAGGGGGACAGGGGGACAAATCCTCCCATTGACCTTACCTACCCATCCCCAAACACTCTTATTTTTTATATTATATGTAATACATCACTCTCTCTTATGTGTAATACATGACACACTTTGTCTATTATCACTTAATGTGATATAATAGGAATAGAGCTTACTTTAAGAGGAAACGGTTATGGCTCAGTTCTTAGGTAAATTACTTAGAAACTGCCTTGCTTGGTCGTTTCTAGTACCCATACTCATTGTTATACTTATTTTAGGAGGTGTTGCTATGTTTGAGTTTCTACGGAAACATTGGGGATGGTTCGCCATCCTCGTATTACTTGTGTTTGCTGTTGGCGGACAAGTTCAGTTCGGTAACGCAGAGGAGTCTGTCGCACAGGAGGTGTCAAAGCCTCAGACGTGGCGAGAGACACTAGAACAACGTCCCTGCCCCCATTTGTGGTTAGCACAAAACACGGAGTGGGGCGACGTTCTGCGTTCAGAACTTTGTTACAAAGACGGCGGAGATGAGCTTTCTCTCTACATCAATGGAATCTTGATACAAAAAGACTTCATTAAGGACGGTAAGTCCACACAGACGTTTCCAGTTCTTAGGAAACCCAAAGTGGAGAAAGCAAACTATCGAGAGAACATACGAAATAACATGTTCCGCACTGATATATAAGAATGAGGAGGTGATTTAAATCTGCTTTACGACCCCTTGTGTTACGACATGAGGGGTTCTTTATATTCTATAACACATCTCTGTCAAATGTCAAGAGTATTTAATTTGTCTTTCTTTAACAAGTATGTTATAATGGATACATACAACAATCGACACGACCGATAGACGCAAATATGCACCATTAAAGGGGACTTCTAAGGCTTAAGAGCAAGAGGAAACAGGGAAATAGAGACCTGAAATACCTGGACCAAGGATTATATGCGGTAGAGGGAGAAGAGAGCAGTTAGTACTTGTAGAGCTGGTAGGGCTAGGGAGGACAGTAGAATAGTGAGGAAAATCGGGCGAAGCCCCTAATGTAATACATTTTTATAACACAACATAACATATTTGTCAAGACGGGTTATCCACAGTGAAACTTGTCTTTTTTTGTAATATATGATATAATAGGTAACACATTGAGAGATATACTCCCCCACAGAGGGAGTTGAGCTGTGGCTCTGAATCTTTATGTGTCTTTTGTGGATATAGGCTGCTGGTCTGTATCCACTCACGGGGCGGTAGTTCAATTAGAGAATATCCGCAAGGAAGATGGTGGTTCGTTTCCACCCCGCCCCGCCACGCATGGTTGGCAGAGAGGCAATTGCAGCGGTCTGTAAAACCGCCGAACATAGTTCTTCGTTGGTTCGAGTCCAACACTGTGCACACTCTAATGTAAGTTGTGGTTCTCTAAAAGGAATAAGAGACGTAAGTGAGGAAATATTATACATTCCTCAGCCACAAACAGTCCCCTTCGGGGGACTATGGTTAGTCCCTATGGAGGGTACCGAGATTCCAAACCTTGGATAGAGAGTTCGATTCTCTCACTTCCCGCCAACGGCTTGTTCTTTGTGAGCCGTCCAGCGTCGACACCCCTTTTCGGAGAGGTAGTGCCTGGTCGGCTTACAGGGAATAAATCGCTTGTATATATTACAAATATGTGGTATAATACATAAATGCAATTCGGAGAAGAAAAGCAAGCAGAGATTTTTAAGAAATTAGCTTACGGGTCTGCATACCAAGTTGGATTAGAATATGGATTTGACAAAGTATATAGTAGCCCGAAGTCTGTTAGAAATGCAGTTTCAGCAGTTAAAACAAAAGTTAAAAATAACCCTGCAAAATATGAGAAGTTTGGAATTACCACAGAGGTCCTTGACCTTGTTGCTGAGGCTTCGGCAAAAAGAAATGTGGCAGGACCTAACGCTCAGTCTAGGTCTTTGGCGGAACAAAGACTAGACAGTCAAGATATTAAGGCTTTAATGGGAGGTATTAGAGATAAGACCTTCAATATCATAGATAGGAAACTAGATATGGTTGGTAAGAGCCGTAAGAAGATTGACAGTATCTCATTTAAAGAATTAGGAGTTATTGGGGGCATTGCCTTTGATAAGAGTCAAATTCTTAAGGGAGAAGCAACTGAAAATATCGCGGTTATGGCTAAGATAGATAAAAATATCTCTGCCGATGATGCTTTAGCTTTGGTTGGAAAGATGAGAGAGGTGAATTCAGAAGCCAATGACGTAAGGAATAAGTAATGTTTAAAAGTCCATTCACAATAGCAGTAGCTTTAATATTTGTAGTAACAGGAATTATGGCTGTTGTAGGTGCTGGGACCTTAGCCAATATTGGTTTAGAAACTCTTTTAGGGGTCGAGAACTGTATTTACGAGGGTAGGCCTGTAGTTGATGAATTTGTTTGTAAGAGCGATTCAAATGGAACTAAACGCGATATAGCCAGAGGCTTGTCAATGTTCTTAACGTCACTCCCAGTATCAGTATTCTCTTACTTTAAAATTAAAACATAACGGAAATAACAAAATTAAGCTTTTTGTTAGGACCGTGAATACACGGTTTTTTTAATTCTCTGTGATATAAAGGTATTATGCTTGGCTGTTAACCAAGAAATAGGGGTTCGATTCCCTTCGGAGGAGCCAGCGGGTATGGTAGATGTGGTAACATAACTGCCTTCCAAGCAGTAGCAAGAGGTTCGAGTCCTCTTACCCGCACCATCTGGTGGTAGAGAAGCGATACGCTTGGCTGCAAACCAAGAGACGCAGGTGCAAGTCCTGTCCAGATGTCCGTCTTTATGATATAATGGAATTATACTTCCCTGTCACGGAAGAAATCGGAGTTCAATTCTCCGTGGAGACGCTAGTTCTTTAATACGGCAGATTCGTCTAGTTAGGCCAAGGATGCATGGTTTTCACCCATGCGACACGGGTTCAAATCCCGTATCTGCTACCAAGCACTTATAGCTCAGCGGTAGAGCAGCCCTTTTACACGGGGAAGGTCAGGAGTTCAAATCTCTTTAGGTGTACTCACCATTAGCCAAGCGGTAAGGCACCGAGCTTATATCTCGGCAATTGATTGGTTCGACTCCAATATGGTGGACAGCCGTGAAGCACAACGGAAGTGCAGGAGTGTTCTAAGCTCTAGGTTATGGGTTCGAATCCCATCGCGGTTACGCTTTTTTAGTGTCAGTAGTTAGCACATCTGTTTGAAGAACAGAAAGCATTGGTGCAAATCCAATAGAAAGCACACGGTATCGGATGATAGCTCGACCCGTAAGTTCGTTTTACGGGAGAGAGGAAGGTCGGGACATACTGCCTTCGGGCAAGTGTAGCAGGTAACGCCTGTCGTGGGAAACCATAGAGTTGCGAACAGAGACGAGCCTATTAAGTTAGGTTGAAACGGCTAAATGCTTACATGTATGCGAGTCTGTACTCGAAAGAGAAGGCGCAAAGATTTGTGCGGTGACGTACAAACAAGGTAGATTATCATCGACAACAGAATCCCGCCTATAGATACCTAAAATGAGTCAATGATGAAACGGTATACATAGAGAGCTTAAACCTCTCGGCTTCGGCATAAGGGTTCGACTCCCTTTTGACTCACAATATTAAACTTGTCTGAATTAGTTTAATATGTTATAATAAGCTGTGGCTTATAAAGATAAAGATAAACAAAAAGCATACCACAAGTAGTGGTATAAGAGAAATAAGGAAAGCATTATTCAAAGGACTCTTGTAAATAATAAAAAATACAAGGCTCGGAATAAAGAATATGTTAATAATTATAAGATAAGTATCGGATGTAAAGATTGCGGGTACAACAAATCTCCATATGCTCTAGATTTTGACCACGTTTCTGGTAATAAAATTAAGAATGTTTGTCGAATTGTTAATTCAGCCGTATCAATAAAGAAGATACAAGAAGAGATAGATAAGTGTGAGGTTGTTTGTGCAAATTGTCACAGGATAAGAACACACAAAAGATTAACTGAAGTGGCGAAACGGCAAACGCATTAGTCTCAAAAGCTAAAAATCTACGAGTTCGACTCTCGTCTTCAGTACGTTCCCTTAGTTTAACTGAAGAGAATACCTCCCTTCGAAGGAGATGATGTAGGTTTGAATCCTACAGGGAATACCAGCCTAGATAGCCCAACGGCAGAGGCAGTGGTCTTAGAAGCCACTCAGTGAGAGTTCGAATCTCTCTCTAGGTACGGAAGATTCGACATTAGGCATGTCAAGCTCCTTGCTAAGGAGTGGGGTGTAAAAGCTCTGTAGGTTCGAATCCTACATTTTCCGCAGCCCCCTGGTCACGAGGGTAAAGGGCGAAAGCTTAAAATTTCGTGACATTAAGGAAGGTCGGACATCGGCGCGTCAAGCGCTCTTGAAAAGCGTCGGGCTTAACGGCTTTAGTGGTTCAACTCCACTACCTTCCGCCAAGGTGTTTATGGTGTAATCAGTAGCATCCCTCCCCGTGAAGGAGGCGGTATGGGAGCAAAGCCCATTAATCACCCCAGGACCTATAACTCAACGGTAGAGTAGGGGGCTTTTAACCCCAAGGTTCAAGGTTCGAATCCTTGTGGGTCCACACATTCGTATTTCAATGGTAGAAAACTGCTCTGATACGGCAGTAACAATGGTTCGATTCCATTCGGGTGTACCACAGTCCTGTAGTTTAAACGGCCAGAATAGTGGTTTTGTAATCCGCAGGTTGGGGTTCGATGCCCCACAGGACATCCAGAATTCATAGCTCAATCAGGTAGAGCAACTCCCTCTTAAGGAGAAGGTTGAAGGTTCAATTCCTTCTGGATTCACCAGGGCCATTAGTGATAATGGTAGCACGTCGGTTTTGCATACCGAGAGTAAGGGTTCGATTCCCTTATGGTCCACCAGAGTGAAGTGTTAAGGCTGCACATGCCGCTTGGGACGGTATAGTCTGAGTTCGATTCTCAGTTCTCTGACCATGTTGAAAGCGGAAAAGCGAGAAAAAATAAAAAGAAATCAAAGCAAGATGAGAGTAAGTGGTAGGGGTCTTTTTAATTTACTTCGTGTTAAGATAGAAAGTATCAAAAAATAATTCAGAATCGTCTAATCGGTAGGACGCAGAGCTTTGAACTCTGAAATTAAGGTTCGAACCCTTGTTCTGGAACTTGCAATGTATGACAATATATGTTATAATATGAACTGCGGACGATGCAAAGTAGTTTGCGCTGGTCTCATACGCCAGTAGTTGCGGGTGCAACTCCCGTCTCCGCAACAAGTTATGGCAATTCTTACAGATAAACAGATTTTAACCGAAGAGCAGAAAGCTCTTGAAACAGCACGAAGAGAAAAGCAGTTTACTGAATATCTTCTGTCGGAAGAATACCAAAAAAAATTAAAGACAAGGCTTGAGTTAAACGACGCTGGGAACAGATATGTTAAAGCCCGTTCTTATTTATGGCATCTTTGTGAAAGGCCAGACAACACGGTTGAAGGAATTAAGTTTTTTATCAACAATTTTTGCTATACGTTTAGCCCTAAGACAAGGGTTAAGCACCTACCTTTTATAACATTTGAGTTTCAGGACTCAACAATCCAATGGGTAGTAGACCACATTGAAGGAAAGAAGGATGGTCTTATTGAAAAGTCAAGAGAAATGGGAATTACTTGGCTTGTATTCTGTGTTATCCCATTATACTATTGGTTGTTTAGAGACGGTGTTCATTTCCTTCTCGGTTCATACAAGGAAGCTCTTGTGGACGACAGAACAGACAAGTCTATCTTTGGTAAGATAGATTATCTTGTTAGAGGTCTTCCTAAGTGGATGCTTCCAAAGAATTTTAATATACAAAAACACAGAACAAAGCTAAAGCTTATTAATCCAGTAAACCAAAACCTAATTGCTGGAGACACAATGAACCCAGAATTTGGTCGTGGTGCTCGATGTACTGCCGTGTTCTTTGACGAACTTGGTTTCTGGGACTATGCGAAGGATGCTTGGGATGCTTGTGGTGACACAACTGAGTGTCGAATAGCAAACTCTACACCTCATGGATATAACTACTATGCTTATCTAGGTGATTCTGGTATTTCAAAGTTAACACTGTTGTGGAAGCTTCATCCGTTCAAAACCCAAGAATGGTACGAATATGAGAAGGCGAGAAGAACTGAAGAAACTTTTGCTCAAGAAATTGAACTTTCATATACAAAGTCAAGGGAAGGTAAGGTTTATCCAGAATGGAACGATGTAAATGTTGAGAGTGGTTTCTTTGAATATGACGAAGAACTCAGACTCTATGTTGGCTGGGACTTTGGAAAGACTGATGACACAGCCATTATCTGGGCGCAAAAAGACCACAGAAGTAGTCGTCTCAGGATTATTGATACATACAGAAATACTGGAAAAAATATAGATTATTACGTTCCTTTTGTTACAGGAATTGTTTCTTCTGACGAATATAAGTATACGAGAGAAGAACTAGAATTAATTGACAAACATAAGGAGTGGGGTAAAGGAATACATTTTGGGGACCCAGCTGGTAGGTTTGTTAACCCTGTTTCAGATGAAACTGTTATAAGTGTTCTAAAGAGTTATGGGATAATTATGAACTTCAAAGATAGGTGGAAGGCGTTTAATATTAGAAAGTCAGCAACAAAGAGATTGATTATGAATGGGATTGACTTAAATAAAAACATTCGGACCGACTATTTCAACATTTGTATTATAAACTCGTCATATCCAAAAGTTAAACAAGAAGGTTTGGATGTTGTTCGCAGCGAAAAGCCTAAGCACGATGCTTATTCTCACTACAGGAGTGCTCTTGAGTATTTAGCTCTTGGTTTTGAGGATATTAAACCAAAAAGTATGAAGCCGAGAGATAGGGTTCCTAAAAGGGACGCTCAACCCAGACGGCATAATAAGATAGTAAGTTATTAGTATGACAGGAGGTTCCCTTTGGTATAGAAGATTTAAGAAAGAATGTGAGAAAATGAGTCCGCACATAAGATTCAAGCCGATTAAATATGGGTTTGTTCGAATATATTGGGTAGGTGGTTGTGAACCAGCCTATATGCATGAGTGTTATAAGTGGATGCCTTACAAGGGATATGATATAGAGGAAAGAGACCCGCGATTTCAAAGTAAGCAATATTTCGAGGAGTTTGAAGACCAGGCTGAACTAACTTTGAAAATAAAGAACTTTGTTGAAGGATATTGGGATTCTATCGGAACAATGAAGAAAAGGGTCTATATGTTTAAAAATGATAAAGAATTTTACCAGGAAGCTGTTAATGCCTATAAAAATGTTAGAGTCAAGTAATTTGCTATATTTTTAAATATGTGGTATAATAACATCAAATAAAATCTTGAAATGCCTGAAGCAAAATCAGATACGAAAAATGTAAGCGTCCTTAAACAAGAGGACGTGCAAAGAACAACACATAAGCCAAACAAAGAAGAGAGGGATGTACTAGATAAAACTCTTTTTAAGTTTAGGCTTTCTAGAGATGGTCGCAACACCGCGTTTGAGAATTTTGATGGTGACGACCTTATTACTTACATCGAAGATTCTGTAAGAAGATACAATACCAACTTTGATACAAGGGATTTTATAGAAGATTGGCAAGCGAGGGTTCACGTACCCTTCACTCGAAACAAAGTTACGGCTGTCCTAGGAAAGATAGTTGAAGTTCTTCCTATTGCAGAATTTGTGGGAAGAGGAGACGAAGACCTTCGTAGAGGGCAGATTCTTTCAAACCTATATGATTACTCTGAAGATATAGACGAATACGAAAAATTCTTGAGCGATGTGCTTTTGGAGGCGATTGTTAAGGGAACTTCAATTGCTTACGAAGGACATGAAAAGAAAAAGCAATCAATACGAGACGTTGTTAGTTCTGGAGATGATATCAAGATAAGGAAAAATACTAAGAAGACAAACAGACTGTTTGGTGAAATGCTTCGACTTGAAGACTTTTATCCATCTTCTGTAGGTGTCAATGAAATTAGAAAGATGCCTTATTGTTTCTGGAGAGTTGTGCTTCCTTACAATCAATTTTTACAAGACTTCGCGTCTTACGGAAGAGCTTCTTTAGTTTCTCCAATGGAGCTAGTCGATGAATCAATGGAACATAGACCTTTCTATCTTGACTATATCGCTGGTCGAGTTGGTGAAGGAGAGGTTGAAGTCATTAGATACTATAACAAAGACGTAGACGAATACGTTATGATAGCTAACGGTGTTTGGCTTAATCCACTTTTAATAAACGATGCGATGGAGATTTCTCCACTTCCATTTGACCACAAAGAACTTCCATTCTGGGAAATTAAATTTGAATCATTTGGTAACAATTTCTTTTACGGGAAATCACTTCCAGATAAGCTAAAGTCAATGCAAGACGTATTGAATGTTCTTTCAAACATGCTTCTTGACCAATCATTTTTGACAATCTTTCCACCACTACTAACAAATGGGTTCGATTCAATAGAAGACGATTATTTGAGACCTGGACGTAGAATTCCTGTGGATACACAAGGATTGTCTCTTAGTGACTCATATCAAAAGATTGATTTAGGAACTCCAACAGGATGGCATCAATTTATTCTTTCATATACACAAAACATCATGGAAGAAGCCTCACTTGACAAAGTTTCTCAAGGAGTTGCTGGACAAGGGGACAGAACAACAGCTCAAGAAATTCGAGTTGCAGCCGAGGGTGTTGCTTCTATGTTGGGACTATTTGCGAGGCTTGTTAAGTCTGGTATTAAGCGAAAGGCTATGTTGAGAGGAAAGAATATCCTACAATTCTGGACAGACAAGGATACTCCTGTCATTGAGCAGGTTCTTGGTCCTGAAGGAGTAAGAAAGATGAATAAAGCCTTCAATACATTCAAGATTGATAATACAATTATGACAAGTGGTAAAAGAGGTGCAAAAATCATTGAGATGTTTGCCAGAGAGAAGGATATGCCAACGAAAATACAGGCAAAGGCACGAGCTGAGATATTTAAGCTGGAAACAGGAAAGAATATCGAAATTGTTGCTATTTCTCCAGAATACATAAGAGAAATTGATTTTGATATTAAGCTTATTGCTAATCCAAAGACTGAACAAACGCGCGAATCTGAAAAGGCTATGCACCTTGAAAAAGCTAGGGTTTACCTAAGCTTCTTCCCAGAACTTGTTGATAAGCAAGAATTAGCAGCTCAAACAGCAGAAAAGATGGGTGATGACCCAACAAAAATCTTTAAAGAAGGAATGTTTGCTGGTATTGCGGATGAAGGAGCACAAAGGTCAGAATTTGACAACGGTATGGGAACAAAACCTGAAGGAAACCTTTCTAACAATATAGCAAGGGGTCTTCGAGGTGGAGAACAGGGTTCAAACGACCTACAGCAATTACAAGGACAATTAGCAGGATAAAATGGAAGCAAAGAGAACAATCGACGAAATCTTAGCAGAACTTATTGATGCTTTGGATAATCCAGTTAGAGAAACGATAGATAAAAAGCTTGAGGAGGCTGTTTTTGATGACCTTAGAAAAATAGACAGTTTTCAAGAATATTTACAAGTAACGCTTGGTTTAGACATGAAGAGGTATTTTAGTGCCTCAACAGATGCTGAAAGGGAACAAATAAAGGGAGCTTTTGGTAGAACAGCCTATTTGAGTGGAAAAATTGCTGGTGTCAAAAAGAACGCTGAAAAACCTCGTCGTAAGAGGGACAATTTGCAATATTAGGAAATTTGTGTTATAATGTAGAAAATTGAGTATTTTATAGGCAACTTTGTGTGTCGATTCATTCGTTGAACGGAGTTGCCTATAAACTACTTAATGTAGTTGAAAGTGTCGACAATTTAGATACTAGAGGGACCCAACCCTCCTTGGACCCGCCCAAGTAAAAAAGGGTTACTATTAAGGGAAGTTAAAAATATGTCAGAACAACCGAAAGAGGGAGTAGCTCCTGAAGAGGAGAAGAAACCTAAAGAGGAAGAATCGGAGTTGATTCAAGAAATCGCGAATTTAAAATCTGTTAACGCTGGTCTTGTTGATGAGTTGAAAAACGACAGACAAACAAGACAAGGATTAAAAGACAAGGTTGAGACACTCGAAACAGCACTTACCCAATCTGTTGAAGCAAACGCTGACCCAGAGGAAGATAAGATTAAAGATGTTGTAGTAGGTGTATTGGCTGATAAAGATGCGTCAAGAGCTGGTTTGAATAAAAAAGCCGCTATTGAAAAATTTGTAATAGAAAACAAGGAATTTCATCCTGAAAATGATGTCGGAGGAATTAAGCTTGCTGCTCTCGAAAGAAAGTTAGCTCAGTTTAGTCTCGAAGGTGTCTCTGAAGTAAATGATTTTCTTAGGGTTATTGGAGAAGCTAACACTCTCCTGGGACGGAAAGACACGGCTCCTGAATCCACTATTGAAAAAGAGGTTAAGAACCCCTACTCATCAACACCACAAAGCACGATTGCACCAACTATTAAGGAGGACGAGACTCTGACTGCGGACGAAAAAAGACTGATGGAACAAGCAGGCTTTACAAGGGAGAAATACCTAGAACTCAAAGAAAAGATGCCTCGCTATATTAGTAAGTTGCTGGAAAGCGTGTAATTACTAAAATCTACACTAAAATTTAAAAACAATGGCATTTAAACATGAAGGTACTCTAACACCATTTGGAGCACCTGTAAAAGTGGCTGTTATTGGTACAAACTCTGTAGTGTTCACTGAACTAGACTCAATCAAGGTTTCGTCTGGTTTCGCGGCACTAGGCACAGCGGGAGCATCAGTATACGGACACACTGTTGCTATTCGTACAAAGGAAGGTGTAGGTCTTGAAACTACAGGAGCAGCTGGAGCACCATCAGGTGGCTTCGTTGGAACATACACAGTAGCAGCAGATAACCAAACTGTAGCTATGGTGAAGGTCGAATTAGACGTTTCAAAGATGTCTCTATATTCTGCGGAATTAGATGCAACTATTGGAACTACAACAGGTTCAAACCTAAGAAACTATTTCATTGACCTTATCGACGAAGACACGTTGGATGAAAGCACAGCAGCAACTACAGCGGCACAATACGCGATTCATGGAGTTAGTCCAACTAACTCAGCAAATGCTACAGTTAGCATTTATGAATCAAATCTATTCGGGCCATTAGCAGCTTAAGACTAACTAATAACTATCTATGGAAACAAGAGGAATATGGACGGACTTAGTTGGAGGTGTTGGTCTTGAGATTGCAGGTGTTCACAACCAAGCTATGGAGGAATATACTCCAGGAATTAGCTCACTTTTGATTACAACATCAGAAGGTTCTAAGGCTGAGAGAAACTTCACTGGTAAAACTGGTTCTAACAAGCTTATCAAGTTTGATGGAGACGGTGAGAACATCGGTACACGAAGACGATACAAGACCTATACAACAAAAGTCCTTTACACAAATTACGGACAAGTAATAGAAGTTTCAAAGAACCAAATTGAAGACCGAGATTTCGATAATGAACTTAACGAAATGAAGGATTTGACAATTGCTGGTAACTTCTCACAAGATGAATCAGGAATTCAATTATTCAATGGTGGTTTTGCAACTACAGTTTCAGTTAGAGGATACGACATGACATGGTATGGGGACGGAGTACCACAATACTCAACAGTTCACCCTACAGTAGTTCCAGGTGGAAGTACACAGTCAAACGCATCTTCAACAGGAATCAAGTTTGGAGATACAAATCTCGAAACAGGAAAGGTTGCAATGACACTTCAACAAACAGACGACGGACTTCCAATCACATTGAATGGAAAGATTACTGTTGCCGTTCCAATGAACTTGGAAAAAGAAGCACAACAAGTTACAGAATCTCAAAAGGTTTCTGAAAACGCAAACAACGCGATTAACGTATACCGAGGTAACGTGGACGTTGTTTCATCACAACTTCTTGACAACACTAACGGTGGTTCTGACACAGCGTGGTACCTATTGGTACCAGGTCGTACACAACTTTACCACGAAACTCGTCAATCAGCACAACTAGACCAAGCAGTAAACATCCGAAACAAGGTTGTTTCATTCACGCTTGACGCTCGTTGGGCAAACTATTCAAAAGACTGGAGACGCTCATGGGCTTCTAAGGGAGACCTTGCAGCATACTCAAGCTAATGATTTAAGGCAATTTTCTAGGTTTTATGAGATAAAAACCTAGCTCGAACAAGTTAATTTCTAATCTCCGAGATTAACACTAAAGAGTAATGAGATACAACATAAAAACAAAACATTCTACTTACTACGAAAGAGTTATGTATGAAGCGTTAAAAGAAGCAAAAGCTTCCTTTAAGCATAGGTGGATTGTTGCTGGCCGAGAAGTTGATTTCGTTGTTGGTAAATATACTATTGAAATCAATGGACATGAGCAGGATACTGTTAAGAATGAAGTTCTTGCTCAGGCTGGTTACATACCAGTTCACCTACATAATTCCGAAGTAAATAAGGAAAACATTACAAAATTACTAAATAAAATATTATAATGAGTTTTACAGATTATCCAAACGGAGTAACAAGTTTTGGGATTCCTATGTCAGGAACTCCTTTTGTTCTTGGTTCTGCTGGAGTTGGTACTGTCTACTATGTAGACGCTACAAATGGTTCAGACGGAAATGACGGAAAGTCTCCAGAAAACGCTTTCAAATTGATTAGTGTTGCTTATGCAGCAGCAGCATCGGGAGACACGATTGCTCTTTCAACAAACTCAAGCCACTCACTTACAGCTGGTGTAGCTCACACAAAGAGCCGAATCAACTGGATTGGTCTTGATTTTCAAGGAAGACTTGTTCAACAAGGAGCAAAGGTTCAACTTGCAACAGCAGCTACTACAGCTTATGTTATCAAAAACACAGGAACACGAAACTCTTTCAACAACATTAAGTTCATCATGGGTGCGACAGCAGCTACAGGACTTCACGTTATTGAAGAGGGAGGAGAAGGAACGCTTTATCGAAATTGTTCATTCACATTCGGTGTTGCAGACAACCTTGACCTAACAACAGCATTTGAAGTGCTTAACGGAGGAGACTCTTGTACTTGGATTGACTGTCAGTTCGGAGTGGACACACTTCTTACTTCAGCAGCACGTTCAGTTATGAAAATTGACCAAGTTACAGCTTCACAGGAATTCAAGTCAAACAGATTCCGAGGATGTAACTTCTTAGTGTCATCTTCAGATGCAGACGTTAAGTTCATCTCAATGGCAGCGGCAGGAGACATTCTATTCTCAAACCTATTTGAGGATTGTACTTTCACAGCGTCAATTGACTCTGCGGGAGGCGCGGCTATAACATCAGCTGTTACTACAGCAAACGGAACAGTTAAGGGGACTCTATACTTTAGAAACCCTGTTTGTTTCGGTGTTACAGACTTTGGAACTAACGGCACAAACAACGACGGCCTTCAAGTGTATGGTCCATCCTTTACGACTGGAACAGACCTTGTTGGTATCGCACCAGTAGCTACTTAAGCTACATAGTTTGCTGGTTCTATCTAAAAACCAGCATCCCTTCGGGGACTTACAAATAAAATAAAAGATATGAAGATTATAAATCCTACAGACCTAAAAGTGGAAGTGGTAATAGAAGGACAAGAATACTCTATTGAACCACAAGGCTCTCTTGAGGGCGTGTCAGCGGTTGTTGCAACCAATTGGAAGACACATACACACAACTTTCTAATTCTTGAAGAAGAAGTGGGCGAAGCTGTCCAAGAAGACTCAGAAGAAGTTGAAGAAGTTGTTGAAGAAGAGGAAGAAACTGAGGAGGAGGAAAAAGAAGAGCTTGATTTAGAAAAATTGAGTCGAAATGAACTCGACGCAATTGCAATTGACCTTGAGCTGAATCCTGAAGATTATCGAACTAAAAAGGACGTAGCAGACGCGATTCTTGAAGCTACTGACGGAAACTAATCATGGCGTTAGATTATACAATACAACAAACTAATGCCTTAATTGGTTCAAAGGATGGAACAACAAGAACATCGATAGCTCTTACAGATGCGTATGACGTAGCTAACAAGACTAAGGTGTTTGAAACAGGAGGTTTTTCTAAGTTAAACCTTGATATTCTTTACACGATGGGTGCTACGGAAAGTAGTAACTCAATTGAGTTAAGAGTTGAAGGAAGTAATGACGGAACAAATTTCTATAGAATTCCAAACGATTCAACAAGCGATGGAACATCAACGCTAACAGCAAGAGAATTTACTTTTGTTGGTGCTAACGCCGTAGCCGCAACGATAAGTGTCGGTCTTGACATCTTTTACAAGTATATGAAAATATCAGTAAAAGAAACAGGAAAGGCTTCAAATTTTGGTACGGTCTATGTTGAAATGACTCTAAGCGGTAAGTAAAATGCCTCTTACAGGAGAACAAACAATTAAACTTGAGAATTGGAAAGCTCAACACAATTCTGTGCTGGGTAATATTTCTATTGCAACGAAGGAACTAGAGGGCCTTTTTGCTAGGAAAGAGATTATCAAAGAAGAGGTGAAGAAAAGAGAAAGCGACTTGTTGAAGAAACAACGAGAGTTTGAAAACTTTTCTGAAAGAGCTAAGGCTATTGAAAATAGATTGAATACACGAGAAGCTCACCTCGATGAAAAAGAGAAAGAACTAGAACAAGGAAAAGCGTCTTTAGAGAAGAGAGAAAAAGACGCTCTTGCTGATATAGAGAAAAAGAAGACAAAACTTCGTCAGGAGCTGTCTTCTTTGGAAACAGATGTTTCTGAGATGGACGAAGCTCTTGGTGTTGCTAATGCGGCCTTTCTTGAAAAGAACTCACTACTCCTTATCCTAGAAGAAAGACTAGAGACAGGAAAGGGAGAAGAAAAGGTTCTCAACAAAAGTCTTTCAACTCTAATACATGATTTAGAGGAACTAGACAGGGACTATAAAAAGAACTATCGTGTTAAGAGAGAAACTCTTGATGACCTTACTACAAAAATAGAAGAGGAAAAGGAGAAAATAGGACAACCCTTAGCGTTACTAAAACAAAGAGAGGAAGAAATTGCCCTAAAAGAAAGAAACCTTAAGACTCTAATTAGAAGATTCAGAAGATACTACGACGAACATTTCCCAGACAGGGAATTGCCAATATAAGACATGAATAAAAAACTACACTGGTCGGGCCTAACCCAAAGACAAAAACGACAATTGAATGGGGGATGCGGACCAGGAAAGACTATGTTTCTTATTCCGCAGTTTGTATTTAAAGCTTCATGTGAGCAGCATGATTTTTATTACAGACGTGGAGGAGACCTATTTGATAAAGCAGAAGCAGATTTAATGTTTTTTGCTTATATGATGACAGACATTACAGACCTTAAAGGAAAGAAGGGTTTGTTTAAGAGGCTTGGATATACGTTCTTAGCTAAAACATACTTCATATTAGTTTGTATATTTGGGGCATTTGCCTTTCGTTGGGGAAAGTATAGAACTTTTGAAGAAATTGTCAATTAAGAAAAACTGTGGTATAATATACAAATAACATGAGTAATCCAGGAACAGAAGATAACGCACCAGGGGTAGTAACCGCACTTGACACTGTGGGTATTGCTGATACGGGTGATACAAGAATTAATCCAGCAAAAGATGTTGATTTTATGCTAGAAATATCTAGAGGGAATGTTTCAGGAATGACCCATATCAACAAGTTTGGAAGAAACACAGCCGTAGCTTCGGGCGGAACGGAGGAAATATGGGACGGAAGCGCTGCCTATGTGTTTCCAGGAACTGCTTTAATGACGAAATTAAGCCAAACAGCAGACCAAGAAGCCATGCGAGGAGCAACCATAGAGGTTCAGGGCTTAGATGCAAGTTGGGACTTAGTAACACAGGCCAAAGCTTTAGACGCATCTCTTACGACAACCGCAGTAACTCTAGATACTCCTTTAATTAGAGCGTTTAGAGTGAAAGTGCTAGCTAATGTAGTAGGAGATTCTCCAATACGACTTCATAATGACGCAGAGAATCAAGACTATGCCATTGTCGGTATCGGTAACAACCAAACCCTAATGGCCATTTACACAATTCCTAATGGAAAGACTGGTTTTATGACGAACTATTACGCTCAAGTAAACAAAGGTGGTGGAGTACCAACAACAATGAATATTTCTATGTGGGCAACTGATAATGAGAATAGTTACGCAAAGCAGCTTAAACACTTTTTAGGCATAAGTGCTGATTTAGATACTGACGGATATTGGCAACACTTTTTTAAACCTTATGTAAGGTTTACTGAAAAAACTGATGTTTATTTGACAGCGACCACGGCGGGAGCTGCGGTTGATGTCTCTGGAGGATTTGATATAATATTAGTAGATAATTAAAAATATGACTTGGAGACTACCACAAAACCCAGGATTAGGAGGACTGGACGAACTAACTACAGCAGAAGAATTGTTTCTGCAAAATCTTGCTGGGCTAACATATGCTCAGGGAGATATTTTATATCACGACGGAAACGATTTGGTAAATCTTGGACCTGGAGTAAACGGACAGTTTCTTAAGACACAAGGAGCTGCGGCTAATCCTGTTTGGGCAACTGCCGCAGGGGCAGGAGACTTCTTAGCAGATGGTAGTGTCCCAATGACGGGAGACTTCAACTTAGATGGAAGTAACATTGACAACGGAGGAGTTATATTCCTTAAGGAACAAGCAGAAGCTGATGCTGACGTTGCTGGAAGTGGGCAAATTTGGGTGAACACAGCCACACCAAATGAACTATGGTTTACAGATGATGCTGGAACAGATGTTCAGTTGGGTCTTGCGGGGGCCACTCCAACAGACATAACAGTTGCTGATGAAAGCACAGACACAACTTGTTTTCCTCTTTTTGTTACAGCAGCAACTGGAGACCTCGGACCAAAGAGTGGTGGTAATTTAACCTTTAACTCTAATACTGGAGCTTTGGCGGCAACTTCCTTTGTGGGGCCTTTAACGGGGCAAGCAGACACAGTAGCGACGATTACGGGCCTTGCTCCAGATACAGCCACTACACAAGCCACACAAGCGGCAATTACGACCTGTGCAAACCTTGTTACGGTGGGTGCTTTGGATGCAGGAAGCATTACTGCTAACTTTGGAACGATAAACAACGGCGCTTCAGCCATTACAACAACTGGAGCTATAAGTGGTGGGGCAATAACAGGAACAAGTTTTGTTATTGGGGCCGCAACCATTACAGAAGCAGAACTTGAGATTCTTGACGGTGCGACGGTAACAACCACAGAACTAAATATTATAGATGGTAGTACCGCAGCTACTGGAACAACTCTTGCAGACGCAGATAGGTGTGTTGTAAACGATAATGGTACAATGAAGCAGGTTGCCATGACAGATTTTGAGACTTATATGGAAACCTCTCTTGACACTCTTTCAAGTGTAACAACAGTAGGAACATTAAACGCAGGAGCGATTTCATCAGGTTTTGGAAATATTGATATTGGAGCATCTACGTTTACTACGACAGGAACAGCAGCGCTAGGAAACATCACACTAGGAACTGATGGAACAGTCTCATCTCTAGTTCTAACAGAAAAGGCATCAATCGCATTAGACCCAGCTAGTGGAGCAGACGGAGATTATTCTGGAATATCAGTAGCTGGAACGGCTGGTGCCACTCTAGCGTTTGGAGATGTTGTTTACTTGGCTGTTGCAGACTCAAGGTGGGAATTAGCAGATGCCGATGCAATAGCAACGGGACAGTTAATAGGTATAGTTGTTCTGGCAGCCGCAGGAGACGCAAGCGCTACAACAATTCTATTACACGGAATTATAAGAGCAGATACAGCCTTTCCAGCAATCACAGTTGGAGCACCTGTTTATCTAGGAACTACAGCAGGAGACTTGGTAACAACAGCACCATCTGGAGCAGATGATGTGGTTAAGGTACTTGGCTTTGGTTTGACAGCAAACGAAGTTTACTGGAATCCTAGCCCAAACCATTTAACACACACAGGATAATAATTAATAAACAACACTATGTATACAACAAATATCACAAAGTATTCACTCCACAAGCCCACACAACGTATGTTAGTTGATGTCGAGTTTGAGAAAGATGCTGAGATGTTTACGCAACAATTTCCTTTTGGGATGAGTAGTTCACTCGATGACATAAAGAAAAGAATAAAACAATTCGTAGACACACTAGAACAGGCGGAAACAAATGTTTCTACCATGCCAAAAGGAATAATTGATTTGTCGTCCGTCGAGCTAGACAGAACTCCAGAGCAATTAGAAGAAGCACAATGGAGATTTCTTCACTCTGGTCTTAAGTTCGTAATGGAATTGGTAGATTTGGGTGTTCTTACAGGAAATGAATCAAAAGTTATAGCATTACAGGATAAAGTACGAACAACCTTTAAGCCAGAATTTATAGGATTAACATAATTATATGGCAGCTTGGGCAGGAATAGACAATTTTGACTCTTACGGCGACGGGGACCTTCACGGAGAAAGTGGAGGTTCTGGTTGGTCTGATGCTTGGGGTGGCAGTACGGCTTACGATGTTCAAGGAACGACAACATTTGGGGGTTCAACAAAAGCTGTCCAACACGACACGTCATCAACTGGTACAATAGTTCGTACATTAACCTCTTCTGTTGATAGCGGAGATTTATACTACGCTATAAGAACAGATGATGCGAGCCTTGACGGCATACAGTTTGAAATTCAAGACGGGGCAACTTTAGGGGGTGCTGTATCTTTTGAGAATGATGGTGGTGCAACTTATCAGATAAGAGTTTCAACACACGCAGTTGCTGATATTCTTGAGAGTCTTGCAGCAGATACTTGGTACATTATAAATATTAACTTTGTATCATCTACACAATTTAAAGTAAGAGCAAAAGTGGAAGGAGGTTCGTTTAACGCATATTCGTCAGACCTAACATATATAAATTCTGTAAATAACCCAGACAGGCTAGACATGACTTCTTTTCCAATTGGTTCAGGACAAGTGAATCTTTATATTGATGAAATCGGAACCACAGACCCAGATGCCGCAGCAGCAGGCCCAGCTGCTCTTAAAACACTAGACACGATAGCGGCAGCATCAATTAAAACAATAGATGGGGTGGCGATAGCAAGTGTTAAAACTTGGAACACAATAGCATAATATGGCAAAATTACCAAAAAATCCAACCAATAGAGAGTTGTTAATAATTTTAGAGAACTTAGGAGAAACTATGTCTAAGGGCTTTAAGGGTATTCACGACAGACAAGACGAAACAAACGGCAAGGTTGAAAAGAATTCAGAGTTTAGAATAGAGTCAAAAGCTCAGATAAGAGTTTGGCAAGTTGTTATTGGTGTTCTTGGATTATCAAACTTAGGTTTTATAGCGACGGCTATCTATCAACAATATGGACTCGGGGTTTAACACAAGATTAAAGAATATGGATGTTAAGTCAGACGAAGAAGTGACCACATCAAATACTGAAAAAAAAAGTGATTTTGACTTTGAACACGCCTCAGCCGACAGGTACACAGATGCTATTTCAAAGAAGATACTTAAAGAGTTAAATCAATTTACTTATCTAGCAGACTCAGAAATGGAGACGAGAAATGTGTGGGTTGATGACAAGGTGATTTATAGGCAAGTTATGACAGATTACGGAGCCTTGCCAGACACAGGATTTAAGGCGGCAGAGTTTCCAGTGGCTATTCCAGTAGCAGAGATTGATAACATCATTAGCTTTCAAGCAATTATGTACAATGGGGCAGACCTTTATATTCAGAACTCGACAACAACAGGGAACTATATCCAAGCCAGTATAGATACATCAGACACCAATCTGAGAGGAGCAACATTAACAGGTTATGACGCAACAGGACTCACACTAACAAGTTTTATAGTAGACTATACAAAAGTATAAGATTATGGCAAAATTACCAATAGATTTATCAGGAAGGAAAGGGTTGTCTAATAATAACAGCCAACCTGTAGCAAACAACTATTCAGCAGAGAATGGTTCTATTGTTGGTGGTACGTTTAATCCTTTTATTAGAGAGGGGTACCTTTCTCCTGCTAGTGGGACAGTCTCTACAGTAGCTATGGACAATACTCCAGTAGATATGGTATCTAGTTTATATGACCCAGAGAATGACCACATTTGGCTTCTAGATAGTAATGGTCAGCTTTTTAAAGGAACATCAACAACTGACGTAGCTCTAACAAGAGAAGTGGACCTTGCAGGGACCTCTTTGGATACTGCTGATTATATTGTTAATGGTGCAAGAAAAATGTTCATTGCCTACAGAAACGGAGCTGGAGATGCTGATTTGGCTATTTCTAATTTTCCATGGGACACAGGGACAGATGATTTAACTTGGTTGACAGCAACCGTAACTGGACAGTTTTCAAATGACCTAGCGCTTAATGATGATGTAATATTGGTTCCTGCTGATAATGGATTTATGTACATGTGTATGATAAACCAAATACACAAGATTGATGGTACATCTGGTGGTGGAGCCAGCGGCACAACAACAGCCAATGTCGTTGTCTTTCCTAATAATTTTTCAATAGTCGATGCGGTAGACTACAGAGGCTCTCTCTTTGCTGCTGTTCATCAATATACAAAACATACACGGGTATCAACGATAGCCCTACTTAAAGGTAATCCACCAGTGGGTGTCATTATTTGGAACAGAAGGTCTACTGTTGTTGGGCTAGACGACTATATTCCAATTCCTGACGCAAAAGCAATACACAGCCTTTACATATCACCTAATGCCAACCTGAGAGCTATCGTTACCACGTCAAGTGGTATGGTAGAAATTAAGGAGTTTACAGGTAGCTCCTTCAGAACGATTCAACAAGTTACTTACGGTGATTACCCAGTAAGACGAAAGAGTGTTCAGGTTATGGGAAACATGACATATTTTATGAGCAAGCTCGGAGTGCTGTATGCACACGGCTCTCTTTCTCCAGGGAAACCAGAAGGTCTATATAAAATTTATACAGCAGCCACTCCACACGCCACAAATGGGAGTAGTGTTATTCTTCCTATTGGAGGAGACACAACAGTTCCCCCAGCAATGTATTTTGATTACTTTACCGCGGGGTCAGCAAGGGCTGTGCGTAGACTGGCCATACAAACATTTGCAGGACAGTACAGCTCAGAAAATGCTGGAGCTGGTAATGTCTTTACTCCAGTCTTTGACCTACCACTGATGTCTACAGTAAAATATATAGATGTTTACACTTATAAGAGTGTCAACGCAACGAGTGATGAGATGGGACAAGTGAAGGTTTACTTCAATAATAGTAGCTCAGCTTTTAAGACAGAATCTGTAACAGAAGCTAAATTGAATAGAGGATATTTTAGAATAGAACTAAACAAAGCGTTTGTAGATTCAATCCAATTAGAAATAATTGCGGACACTGGAGAAACTATGGGAACAGATGACTTTGCTCCTTCTATAGCGGTAGTAGATTATGAACCAACTGGTGCAAAAGGGTAACACACTTGATAAATAACAAAATGTATGGTATAATAGTAACAATAATATGGCTTTAACAATAGCAAATTTAGTAACAAATTTAGATTCTTATATTGGCGATTCGTCAACAGATAGAATAACAGCAGCAGAGAGGCTTCAGTATTTAACTGAGGCGACTGTTTGGTTGCAAGAGGAGACGGAGAACGACCACCAAAACGCGACATATAAATTAAATTATTTGGATACAGTAAGTTATTATAAGGTTACAACTGCGGTTGCAGACCTTATTAGTGGTGCTGATTTGAGACGTGGAAAGGAAGACCAAACAATGTCCTTTGCTCATAAGTCATCAAGGGAGGTTGCAGAAGAAATAGGGCAAGGCTCACTAGAAAGCTCTTGGTCTATAGAAAGAAGAGATGGAGATGCTTTCATTGCAGTAAATCACGGTTCCAAGAACATAGCAAGTGTTGTTGCAGACATGGATGCCTTAACGGCTGGAGGAGGAACGTGGGCAGTAGACGCTACCAACTCAGATGCAACAAACCTTACAGTGGACACAATTGAAAAGAAACAAGGAAGTGCTTCTTTAAATTTTGATATTGATGTGTCTCAATCAGGAAACAACAAGGCTGAGATTGTAAACACAACCCTTAATGAACTAGACCTGTCTAGCTTTGAAGATTTAGCTTCATGGCTTTTCGAAGCATACATACCCGATGTAACAAACTTCACATCATTTACACTTTATTGGGGTTCTGACACATCTAACTATTGGTCAGCGACAGCAACAACAGACATAGACGGTTCTGCTTGGGCTGCTCAGTGGAACAAGGTTAAGATTGATTGGGCAGACGCAACCGCGACAGGTTCTCCTGACGTGGAAGCAATTGATTACGTTCAATTTGATTTGAATTATGGAGCAGGACAAGGAGACGATACTGACTTTAGGCTTGACTATCTAAGAATTGTTAATCCAGAACAGTTAACATTTCATTACTTAAGCTGGAATGTTGGTGCTGACACTAACGGTTCAGATATTACGGTTTTTGGAGCCACAACAGACGTTCCTTACTTTTCTGGACAATATGACCAATATAAATATCCCGTTGCTCGTAAGGCAGCTTCATTAGTTTTCAGGTCCTTAAGACTCAAAGAGGAGGCTGACGAGGAAGAAGAAGAGGCAGAGAAGGCTCTTGTGAGGATAAGAGGAATGGTCCCTTCAGCAAAGACACAAGAAATAAAGAACTTTAAAGCTCTTGGTGTCAATTTTAGTAGAAAAAATAAAAGTAGAAGATAATTATTATGGCGATAGATACAAGATTTTTAACACCAGACCAAGCAGCTGGGGTCCAACAAGCTACTGACGCGGTGGCTAATTTGGCAGGAAAAGAACCTGCGGCTACACCCGCTAGTGCTTTTGAGAGTGTTTCCAAAGCCCTTCTTGACAAGGTTATGGGAGAAACAGGGGTTGTAACGTCTGAGGATACTGGTTTTGAAAAAGCTATTGCCGAAACACAAAGAGCTGGAGAAGCAAGTAGAGCTAGAATAGAGTCACAAGCTGGTCGTGAAATCGCCTTCGCGGAAGAACAGTTTGGTGTACAAAAGACAGGCCTACTTGAGGGAGGTAGAGGTTTCGCAAGAAACAACGCTGCTATTGCACAACTAGATGCGAGAACAGAGAAGAGTCTTAAAGACATGGAACAACGTAAACAAGAACTTCTACTTGCTGGTGAAGAATCTACAGCTCGTCAAGTGTCACAACTTATGGTTCAAGAAATGCAATTCAACCAACAAGCTACACAACAACAATTCGCTAACTTGCTAGGACTAGGCAATTTTGCTATCAACGCTTTTGAAGCAGAACTTAAGTCAAAGACAGTCGTGGGCCTTGAAGCAAAAGACGTAGCCCTTACAACCGACGTTAATGGTGTTGTAACTGCTACAAATAAAGTTACAGGTGAGGTTCTCTGGCAAAAACGAATAGGAAGAGCTGGACAAGCTTCACCAAATATTACAGTAAGTCCAGTTGCGGACCCAATTACTGGAGACTTTAAGTACACAGAGGTTAGAGATAAGGACACTGGAGAGGTCAGATTCCTTGATGCAGAAGGAAACGAGGTTGACCCAGCAACAGTCCAACTAGAAGAAGGTAAAGATTCACTAGACCTTCTTATTGATAACATGGTCGGGGATATAGTGGACAGCATCATTGGTGGTGCGTAATAGAATATGGCTATTGAGGATAAGATAATTGATGCGGCAGATGCGGTTGCTAGAACTGTTCTGCCTAAGAGTCTGGAAAAAGAGTTTGGTATCAAGCAAAAAGATATCCTTAATTTTCCTGTTGGAGAGGGTTTAACAGAAGAGGAGAAAGAAAAGGCTGAAAAAATTGTTTCAGGTGAAACAGGTCAAAAGAAGTCTCTCGCTACTTTGTCGAAAGTTCAACCAGAAAAGGTTGCAGAGATAAAAGGGGAGGTTCTTTCTGAATTTGACCCTCGTCTTCTAAAGGAGGAAATAAGACAATTAGTTCTCGACGATATTAACTCAGGAGTTCTTGATTCTGATGCTATTAAGGGTGATGTCAAAAATTTTATAAAACAAAAGATTAATACACAAATCTTACAAAAACTTATACCACAAGAGAGACGAACTATAAGGGGACTCGCAAAGAATTTTAAAGAAGATGCCACTCAGTTAGTAGACGGAATAGGAGCATTGCTGGGCATGGGAATTAAGGCAGTATTAAATCCAATTGATTCTATTAAGGCCCAAACAAACTTTACGGCCAAGATGATTACATCTCCTGAATATAGGAATACTGTAAAAACAACATACGTTGACCCTATTGTAGAAGAATACAAAGAGTATCGACATCCTGTACAAAAGATATATGAAGACCCATTCTTCTTTATGTTAGACGCGACAGCAATTGCTTCTTTGGCTGGAAAGGGTATTCAAGTAGGTGGTCAGTCTGCAAAAATAGCAACAGCGAGACAGTCAGCTATTGCGAAACAAATTAGTGTTGCTAGAGAGGCTGTACAAAATGCAACAACAAAAGCAGACAAGATAAAAGCAGCCAACACATTAAAAAATGCAAAGAACCTAGAAAAAGGTGCTAACAAAAGTCATGTCTTCAGAACGGCTGAAGGCGTAGAGAAAGTTGGAGAAAGACTTATGGCTGGGAGTCGACTCTTTTCAATCAAGAATCTTAGTCTTGCAACTAAGAGTATTTTGAGAACGCTTCCTAATGGAGATGAGATTGTGAGAACAATGGAACTATCTGCGGCAACAAGAAAGCTTTTAAGTAAAGAACAAATAGCTTTCCTTAATGCAAGGAACAATATGTTAAATGAGGTCAATAAAAGGGTTGACGCTCTGTCATCTCAAGAGATTAAAATTCTACCCGTTGTTGCTGAAGGATTTGCACAAGCTCCAAAAGGAGCCTCACAACCTTTCTATGAAGCACTAGGAATGGTTCGCGCTCTAGCTGATGACCAAGCTAGGTTTGGTATTAAGAGTGGTAAGTTGACACCTGAGATTATTGAAAGGAGAAGATTCCAACCACTTGCAGCTTGGCTAGAAAAAGAAAACAAGTTTGTTCCTGAAGAACTAGCAAGTGCTAAACAAGCCCTTAAGGACGTTGACCCAAGTAACGCAACAAAAGTTGCCTCTGCTGAGAAGAAACTTCAAAAAGCTAGAGGAGAGTTTGGCTTTGAGAATCTTTCTGGAGAAGAACTCCAAGGATATATTGCAACAATAAAGAAGTTTTTCCCAGAAGCTGACCCTATTTACATGCGCCACTTTTTTTCAGATGACCCAAAGAAATTCACCTCATTTATATTAAACACAAAACCAGTTAGAACATTTAAGCCTGGTTTTTTAAAGAAGTCTTACAACAAAGAAGGTTACATTGGCTCAGAAACAAATGTTACGAACAGCCAACTCAAGGAAATCTTAACTCGACAAGCTTCTGAAAATATTAAATGGCAAAACAACGCAAGACTTATCAATGAGTTAAAGAATCACCCGTTGGTTAAACCGTTTAGAAAAGGAGACGACTTACTTCCGAACCATGAGATATTTGCTCCTGATGGATTCTTAAGATTCTATAGAGGAACTATTGATATTACAAGAGAATTAAAGAAGAGAACAAAGAATCTTTCTGACACAGACAACATCTGGGAAGCCTTTGGTGATGCTGTTGACAGCGTTTTCCCAAAGATTGAGAAGCAGTATGTGGGTGTGGCTGGAGAAAAACTATTCCAAGCTCCAAAAGCAATGGCTAATGAGTTGAGGAAGATTACGAGAGCGTCAAATCCTTATGTTAAACTTTTCTATGACAAGCCAATAGATGTCTTCAGGGCAGCGGCTTTGGCGTTGATGCCACGATGGCAGTTCAACAACATGATTGGTAATATGGTGTTCAGTATCGTTAAGGGGGATGTCTTTAATCCCAAAGCATTTTATATTTATACACAAGCGAGAAAAAAGCCTGGCCTACTTCCTAATGAGTTGTTTGGTGGAGTTCACCAAGTTGAAAGAACATCAAGTGGAAAACTCGGTAGTGCAGCAAATCTACCATTGGTGAGGTCAACAGTTGCTATGCATGACAACCTTCTTAATACAAAAGTAATAGGAACGATAGTTGGTAATGTGGAGAAAGCTGTTAATATGGCCATCGTTAAACCAATTTTAACAGTTGTTGACAAAAGTTTCAAAACTAACCAGTACGTTGATGATATGTTTAAGGGTGTTTCCTTTATAAACAAGACCCTCAAAAACGAGAGAAAGAACTTCATTACAAGAATGACTGCAACCCTAGACGATTCACTTAAAGCTCTTGAGAAGACTGGAGCAAGTAAGAAATTGTCAGAACAAATGGTTGATGACATTCATAAATGGTACTACTATGGTCTCAACTTGACAGACTTTGAAAGACGTGTTGTAAGGAGGGTTATGCCGTTCTATTCTTGGATGAGATGGGCTTCATTGTACGCCTACAGAATTACAACAGAAACACCTGTTCGAGCAAATATACTTGCTAACATGTCAAGAGATTTTTATATGTTTACAGGACAAGAAGAGCTACCACCCTTCTTGAGAGGCTCTGTTCCTGTCGGCACTGATGAAGACGGTACTGTTTATTATTTGAAGACAACAGGACTTAACCCTTTCAGTCACATTAATGACTTACTAGCTGGTGAGGGGTTAATTGGTTCTGTGATGACAACCGCGCTGAGGAGTGCTGCTCCACCTATTAAAACAGCAGCTGAACAGTCCTTAGGAAGAGACGTATTCTTGGACCGACCATTCACAAAGGAGGATATAATAAAGCTCTCTAATGGAAGTCTACATAAGTTTGACCCAGAAACAGGAGAGGTTAAAGAAATTGAGGGAAAGATTAGACCAGGTCTAATGGAAAACATGCTTAGAAATTATATTCCACACTATCTATTGATGGAGACTGTGTTGACAGGAGGTCAAAAGAGATACACAGCAGAGGGACTTGATGAAATGTTGAAGGACCTATTTAAGGATGAAGCAGAAAGAAAGGCTATCATTAAAGACGTTATTACGAGACAAGGAACAGAAGAGCCTAAGTGGGGCTTTGAACTACTCAAGTCTCTAGGTATTAATATAAAAGAGGTGACACCTGAGAGTAGACGGTTCCGACAAGAGCAAAAGGAGGCGGCGACATCTGCTCTACTCAACAAACTTGCTCCTATACTCAACAAGAGTGAGTTCAAGAACAAGATTAGAACAAGAATCATGGAGGAAATCTCTAAGGGAACTTCCAAAGAAGAGATAGCCACTAAACTAAGAGGATGGCTCACAGAAGCCATCACCGATATCAAGGTTTTGTTACCCCAAGAGGAGACAAAAGCCCCAGCACAGTAAAAGCCAGGACATATACCCTGGCTTTCTGTTTTTAACACCCTTAAAACGCAATTTTACCCCCTAACTCTACCTTCCTCAGCCATTTGAAACGCCTACTAGGAATTCTAGTAGTTTTTTGCGTTCACCCTTAGCGTAGTCCTCTACATCTACAAGTCTTTTGAACCAATTCTTTATCACCCTCTCAGAGAATTTTTGGTTCTTAACAGTTCTGGTGAAGATAATAAAAGTACTTACAAGTGGGCTTTTTTCCTGTTCAAGAAGAAATCTTCTCTCAATGCTACGCATTTTTCTTCAGGACAGCTCTCACATCATCTTCCCTAATGATGAAATAGTCTTCACCAACAGAACGAGTCTGCTCGGAACTGTACTTGCCGAAGAAGATAATATCTCCAACTTTTAATTTAGTAGGAACGACGACACCATCGTCTAATAGTCTTCCTTCGCCGACCTGGATAACTTCGCCAAACTCTGGCTTATCGTCATACTGGTCTGGTTTCACAAGACCCTCCACTGTCTCAGGTCGGAGGGCTTTGACAAGAACATTGTCATAAAGAAATGAGAAGTCTTTCAGTTCAAACTTATACTGGGTCTGTTTTTTTAATGTCGTCTTTCCCATCGTCTTTCTTTCCTCCTTTTCCTTCCAATACCTCTGGAACTGTTAATGGTGACTTTATGTCTTCCTCTGTCTCTGCTGTGTCAACAAAAACTAATCTAGGAATAATTCCTTGAGGTGCGTAGACCATCTCTACACTGAATTTCATTTGAAATTCATCAAGAACTTCTCCTAGCTTTTTCTCACACAATGTCTTTCTCTCGTCGAATGTTAATTCTTTAGTTACTTTCTTTACTGCTTTTCCCATCTTCTTCTATTTCATTTACAATAATGTATCTACTACTAATAATAACATTAGCAATACTGATTGCATTATCAATTGATAATTCCACAACTTTGTATGGGTCGACAACTCCCGCTTTGAGGAGGTCTTCATACCGTTGTGTTAGTGCGTTGTATCCTATGTTCTTTTCGTCGGCAACAGCCGTTGTTTCAAGAACAGTATCAGGATGTAATCCACTGTTTTCTGCAATTTGTCTTATGTTTGCTTCACATACCTTTCTGAATATCTTACCAACCTCTCCAGTGAATTTACATTCTTTAAAGGCTTCGTAAATACTCAATCCTCCGCCAACCAAATAACCATCTTTATTAGCTGCCCTAGCTGCACTCACAGCATCTTCAAATCGAAACATTCTTTCGCGCGTCTCTAGGGGTGTTGCTCCACCCACCCTAATGGTCACAATACCATTTGTTAGTGACGCAAGTCTACTCTTGAAAGTTTTTTGTTCATCGTCTTCTTGGTCTCCTTTCTTTTTAAGCTCTGACTTCAAAGCAGAGATTCTTTCCTTGAGACGTTTATTTGTCTCTGTCTTATCTCTACCAACAATAGATTTAACTCCGTCAGCATAAACTTTTGGTGACATGGCGAAGTCTTCAATCTTTAGATTGTTAACGAGAGTTCCTGTCTTATCAGACACAACCTCTGTTCCAAGAAAAATAGCCAAGTCTTCCAAGGTGGTTCCGTTCTTGTCTTTTTCAGGTTCTTTAATTAAGAGCACCTTAATATTCCCCTTTGTATGGTTTGCTATGAAATAAGGCAAAGCTTCTCCAACAAAGTCTTTTGCAATGACAACAACTTCTTTATACCCGTTCTGTAAACAGGTTGATAGAATAGTCTCAGCCTCTTCTGCATAGTAAAGACGCTTGTCTGTTACAAGAACTGGTATGTCGACGTAGGTAGACGTAAATTTACTTTTATTTATTATTAGTTCCTGGGTCAATAACCCTGAATCTATGACAAAACCAACGTCTTCAACAACCTCTGTCTCAGGACTGTAACTTGGTTCAATGAAAACCATTCCGTCTTCTCCAGCTGTTTTCACGACCTTGACAACCTCTTTAGCTATCTCCTCGTCGTTGTTTGCTGATATCTTTGAGATAAAGAAGAGGTCCTTCTCGCTCTTAATCTTCTTTACTCTCTTTTTTAGCTTTTCTTTAAGCTCTTGGCTATATTCCAAGAACTTATCTCGAACAACCATTTGGTTTTCTCCATCTTCAATCAGCTTTAGTCCTTCTTTTGTAAAGATACTCGCATACAGCACTGTGGTACTTGTACCGTCTCCAGCGTCTGAGTTAGTCTTTAAAGCTGAGTGCTTAATGACCTGTATAATAGCGTTCTCTACTGGGTCAGAAACGCTTATATTTTTAGCAATAGTAACCCCATCGTTTGTAACATACTGATTAAACATACCGTCTTCATATAGTACGTTTCCCCCTTTGGGACTCAGTGTTTGTTTGATTGGGTCAGTAATGGTGTCTATAGCCTTTACAATCTTGTCTTTGACTTCCGAATATCTGTATATCTTTTTACCCATCTTTGTACTTTCTTCTAATCTGTGTTATAATTATACTTGTAAAACAAACCATCTAGTATTAAAAGTATAACATATATTTAGCTTTCAGGCAAGTATAACACAATATGAGAATAATTCAAGTACAATCACCCAATTTTAGTAAGAGTACCTATAAAAAAACGGGAGTTCAAATACACAAAACCCTCGGCACAAACAGTTTAGCAGAACTAACAACAAGAGGAACGAATGTTTCTGCCCATTTTCTTATTTCAAGAGACGGAACAACATATCAATTAGTGTCTCTAGACGACAGGTCTTGGTCTTCAGGACGCATCTCAGGCCCTTCCGATAGGGGTAAGGCTGGTATGTTAAAGAAATGGGGCTTGTGGGTTAAGCCAGGACACTATTGGGTTCAGGTAGAGTTCGAGGCTAAGGCTGACGAAACCTTTACAGTTGAACAATATCAATCTTTCAAAGAGATTGTTCCTCGACTTGGCTTTGATGTAGACGGGTCTAATCTGTTTACACACAAAGACACCGCTAGTTATAAGCCTAACTTAGAGGTGGAAAGAACTGAGCTATTAAAGTATCTCAACAAAGAACCAGTTAAAACCAAGCAAGATATTAAAGAAGAAATCATTAGACTTGTCAACAGTCTATAGTTGCAAAAGTATTACATTTATGGTATAATAGATGGATGGAAGACAAGAAAGATACGTTTCTGGTTGCTAGAATACCGTCAAATCTCAAGAAAAAGATTGTAAAGAAAGCTGAACAGGAAGAAATTAGTATATCGAAGGTCGTTAGGGATATCTTAACAAAGACCTTGCATGACTAAAATAATAATAAGAGGAAGGATTCCTTCAAAAAAGAATTCTAAGATAATGGTCTGTAGAGGAAGCAGGCCTATTCTTCTGCCTTCCACTAAGTACAAGGAGTGGCACGCAGACGCTAGTGACCAAATTACAAAACAAGAAATAGAACCTGTCAAGGGACCCCTTCGACACGTACTGGCTACATTCTTTTCACCAGACCTAAGAAAGTTTGATTTAAGTAATAAGTTTGAGAGTGTTGCTGACCTGTTGGTTGACAACGGAATCATAGAGGACGACAACTATGCCTTCATGCCTAGTGTTCACATGATATATGGTGGCGTTGATAGAGAAGACCCTAGAGTTGAGGTCGTTTTAAATATATAAAAAATAGAGCGCCAATAAATGACGCTCAAAGTAGTCCTTTCCTTCGAAGGGAATCAAGCCATTCTTCCGTGTACATGTAGAGACATTTCTCTCCACAAAACATGAAGTGGGGAGTGCCCTTTGGAGGAGTTCTCCAATTTACGGCCTTATTGGGGTTGAATTTATTCTTACAATAAGGACAAGTCATCCGCCAATCATATTGACCGCCCATAGTACCTCCACTTCCATTCGAGAGTGTATTTACCCATACATTTTACTGTGCAAAACGTATCTCTTGGGACTCTTTCGGCTTCCTTAGCCCAACTTACACCTTCCTTGAGCTCAAACCATCCACGACAGTTTGGACATCTGGCAAGTTTCATGGTCTTCTCCTGTTAGGACCTTATTCTATTATACCACACTATTTCATTATTAACAACCAAAAAATGATTAAGGCCGTCAAGGCTCCAAATGTTCCCATAAGGTATCTACCCACATTATCAAAGATTATACGGTGCTTGTTTTCTCTCCAGTAGTCTTTCACAGTTCTTCTTTTACCTCTTCCCAATCTCCTCTAAAGGTTATTGCCTTGTCGTCTATCATACAATGCAACAATTCTTTCCCAGTGATGATTCTTCTAAAAGGAATCTTGTGCTTGTTCAACCATTTCTCTATGCCACAATGATGGGCAGACGGTCTCGCTGTATAGACTATTGGTTTGAATCCTTTTTCTACTAAATATTCCATGAACTCCTTAGCGCCCTCAATAGGCTCACCTAATATAAAATCAGGAGGTCCAGAAGTTTGAGAGAGAGTATTGTCTAAATCAACACCCACCCATTTTAACTCATCATCACCTATTGGTTTCATTTCTTTCGTTCTAGATATGCTTTCAGTATAGCAACATAGTTAATAAGGTCCAGCAAAGTGTCTTCAATTCTCTCCTCAACAACAGACGGTTCCTTGTCTATCAAATTAGAAATTCTCGCAAGCTTGTCTGATATCCTGACAAGGATTGCTCTTTCTACACTAACGCCTACAAGTCTTGCAAACCTAAAGTTCTGCCAAGGGTCTGCTTTTGTTGCGTAGTCAGCATTTTTGAGCTTTATGATTCCTATTCCATCTTTATAGGTCTTTTCTATTGATTCTAAAAATTTCATACTACTTCTGTTTCTCCCATTCCATTATCTTGTACTTGATAAAATTTCCGATTCTTGCTGCAACCCCGCAGTGCTCTTTGTTTTTACCATAAGTCGTAAGATACTCTCCATGTGGTTCGGGGTCTTCTCCAACTCTCCGAGCAATAATAATCACTTGGTCATAGCCATATCGTTTTGCTATTTTTTCTCCAGCACTAATTGGAATTGACAACATTTTGTTTCCTTCTTCCATACTACTTCAATTTCCTTACCTCTTTAAACAACCAACCCAGAAGGTATGCTTGTTGTTCATTGTTATAATCTTCAGAGAGACCAACGGTCTTACTTATCATGTTCACTAAATGATACAGTTCGTGGACGACAGTCCCTAGACTTTTCTTGTCTCTTACCCAGACCAAATAAATCCCATCACCACTGTCTCGCGTGTAACCAGAACAATGACGCACATCTTTAAATTGTTCCATGAGTTTTTCTTGCCCAAAAACAACGTCAACGATTATATTGTACATGTCCAGGGGCAAACGATGAGCTTTAACCTTGACTGTTGTATTTGTTGTGTCGTTACGAAGTCTAATCTTTTTCTTCTCAAATACCATGTTAAAAATAAGGGGCGACATTAAGCCGCCCCAAAAAGTGTTACTTAATAATAATCTTCTTGTTTGGCTCAATAGGAACCAATTCACCAGACGGATATTTACCGCAACCACCCTTGTTCAGGCGGCAATAGTATTGCACACGAGTACGCAAACCAGCGGGGATATACTTCTTCACCCTGAGTGTTCCAACCTTACCACAGGCTGGGCAACCCCTCGGCGTGTTGTTAAGCACGTTGAGGTTAGGATGATTCTTCATCCAAGGACGAATCACAAGATAGTTCTTCTCTGTGAGAATAACGTCTTGTATATTATATCTCTCCATCTTTGACCAGGCTTTAGGGTCTCCTTCCGCGCAACCCATCCACAGGGGCCAGCCCTGATGTGGGAGCTTTCTTCCAGTACCCCACTCCTCGCCCGTATCGTCTAGTTTATTACTGTTTGAAGCAGTAATTTTCTTCTTCTCTTGCATTACGTCAATCTGCAAGAAGGGTGATGGCGGCTTCATGCCGAGAGCTATGAATCGTGCATTGACCTTCTTCACGTCGAAACGCTTAGAATTCCAGCCAACGACGACCTGAGCCTCGTCAAGAATCTTCCACAACACCTCCATAACAGGTCTGTCGTTAGGAAAGCGGAAAAATACGCCATCCTTACGTCGTGTGATAAACGGTTTGTAGCCCTTAAATTGTCGGAGTGAGACAACTTGGGTCTTTTCACCGTACCACTTATATGCAAAACAAAGTATGTGCCAGGGCATCTCGACCCCTGCGGCGTTCCACCTTGAATTGTATGTCTTTGTTTGCCAACTATAAAGAAGATTGGCAAAGTTCTCCACGTCAAATGTGACTATTCGAGCCTTCATATCAATCTCCTTTTTAAGAAAATATTTCGAACACTTCCTTGTACAGTATAGCACACATTTGTCTTTTCAACAAACTTATTTCTTCGTATTACTTCCCTCAATATCATTATCCGTGTCTTTCTAATTCTCCAACTCTTTTCTTGCAGAGTTTCAGTGTTTTATAAATTTTAGGTAATAGTTTTCCCGACTCTAACTTAATTTTCCAACCCCCTCCTTTCTGTTTTATACATGCCATGCTAGTCTTTCATCTTTTCTAAAATGTCAAGTACCTGACTTTTCATCAACGGCTGATTATGTAAATCATAGTCAGAAAACAGTTCTGCTAATTCGTTAAATGCTTCTTTAATTTTTTCGTCCATATTACTTATCTGCTATACTAATACTATCGTTCAGAATATCTACATATATCTGCTTTGCTTTCTTGAACGACACTCTCTTTAATGCCTTATAATCTAACTTACCAACCTTCTGTGCTATCTCCCAAGCCTCTTCTGTAATCATGTCGTGGTAAACCGTACTACACACTCTCGGTATATGCTCCATGTCCAACCTCTTGTCAATTTCAGGTTGAAGTTTGTGCATTATCTTTTGTACCCTGGCAAGTGTTAAATACTTGTTTACAACATAAACCTCCCAGTATGTATCTGAAAATTTATTGTTACCACCAAACGTAACTGCATTGTCTTCCTTAAATATCTCTGTTACTATCTTGGCTCTATGATTATTTCCCCACTTGTCTTTGAAGTCTGGGTTCTTGATAACAATTCCTTCTCCGTTCTCACCAATAGTTGATTGCCCAACAAGCTCTTTAAGTTGCTCAACTGTTGGACCTTCGTATCTTCCAAAATAATATGGATGACACATATCATACTCTGCCGCGATAGCGTTTACTTTCATAATATCAAAATACTCCTCAGTTTCTTCTGGGTCTTCATTGATTGTTGTTATGTCAAAGAGATAAAACTTTTTGTATGCAGTCTCTTTATATTGAACAGTGTGTCTAACCAACCACTCTCCATAGAGTCTCCAGTCTGGATGTTCTGTTAGTAGTTTTTGTATACCGACATGACCTTGAGCATATTCAACGAAGCCATTGAAGCCACCTTCTTCAATGTGCTTTCCCCGACTCCCACATTGTACAATACCATCCTCTAACCAAATTTGTGTATTAGCTCCATCAATCTTTTCTTGAACATCACAATTACCCTCAAGAATTCCGTCTGTCTCTTCCTTTCCTAACCTATGTATTTTTGGATACTTTTTAAATAAACTCATTACTTTTTCTTTTTACGCTTCTTCTTTTTTGGTGGATTCATAACCTCGAACCTTGAATAGTCAAAGATAACGGGGTCTTTCCCTCTCATGCCAAAGTTTCCTGAGTGAACATCAGCAATAAAAGAAGGTAGTTTCTTTTTAAATCTTTTTCGTTCCCTCTCGCTTTCTTTCCATGTACCGTACCTATCTGAGTAACCAACTTTTTCTACTAATTCCTGAACAAGATACTTTCCATCATCACTGATACAATAACACTTTGCAAAATACTTTTCGTAACTTGAACCCTCTACAGCTTTCCATAGTTCCCATTCAATTATGTTTGCGTGTTTTTTATAAGCCTCTTTACCTATCACCTTAACAACTCTACTACTATCTTTCCAGTGTAAATAAACGTCTCGGTCACATCCAGAACTAATTTTCTGTAAACACATTAATCTAAACTTCCAGTTTTTGAACATATCTTTTCTTGAATCTCCTATAATCTCCCCTATTGGCTCGCGCTAGGGGGTCACGTCCGTAAACAACTCTGTAAACTCTTCGTATCTCTCTAGCCCTCTTTTCGCTCATTCTGTATAAGATTTATTATTGTTGTCTTATCTAACGCTTCAGGAGACAGGTCAATATACTCTCCTTCTTCTGGAACCTCTGTAACAACCTCAGCGCCAGCATTTGCCAACAGTTCTTTGAAGTCTATTGTGTCTGTGAAGAAGTTTACAAAGTATTCTCTTGCTCTATCTGAGTTTTCTCCTCCATAAGCAGAGATGCTATTTCCCATGTTAACATTAGCAAAATAGAACCGATTCTCTTCACCCACGCCAACAATCAATCCAAGAACATTTTGTTTTTTATTAATGTTAACAGTTGCTTCCGCAATTATGTTGTTCACATCAACCATGTAGTCCAAGTCAAAGTTCTTTGGCTTTTCACTAGCAACAAGAATCTTTGTGTCAACCTCGTCTCCATCATAGTGATTGAAGTAGTTGACCATCATTATTTTAGCATCGGTGCTTTCTTCTTTAATATAGAATAGTTCTGAGGCTCCTTTAGGAGCGTCGGTGACATCACCAGAAAACAACACCTTGCCGCCCTCGTCAGTATAATAAGAATCCCAACCAGTCTTTCCTGCTGCGCTAAGTGTAGACAAGTCTAAGTCAACTCGCTTGTCTGTATTCTTCCAATAGATTCCAACAACCATATCTTCTGGAACGGTTACATAACTTCCAGTTGGGAAGTTTCCTGTAAACATTTTTTCTGTTGCTGGTAAGGCATAGTTTATACTCTCTGGAATATAAATAGTCTTTCCCCCAACACCAAGGTCTCCCTCAATAGACTTAAGAACAGTCTTAAGATATTTTTCTGCCTCTTTGTACTTGTCGAAATCAAACTCAGCAGCAAAACCACTTCCATTTCTAACTCGATAGACAATAGATTCGTTTTCTTTTGTTCTGAACTTCAATGCATATGCTAGTCTAATCTTTCTAAAGATATTAACCTTCGCTAGTTCAGCTTTCAAGTCCTTAATCAAAAGCTTCTCTCCATTCTTAATCTTAGAGGTCACACTGTTCAAGAAATCTTCTGGCATTGGTTTATGTAGAGTATCAGCCTTCTTTCTTAATTGATTAAAGAATGTTTTGTTGTTTGAAATTGACTTCAACGCCAAGAACAATGGCTTGAATCGGAAAAAGATTTCCGCAAGATTAGCAGGAGCTTGTTCCAAAGCTTTGTCTAGAGCTCTCCTGTGAATGTTGGTCTCACACTCCTTAATTTTTGCAATCAAAAAGTCATTCTTAATAAGCAAAGACTCTTCTGTCACCTTGCTAATCAAGAACCTCAAATAGTCAACAGGTTCTGCGGGAACAACGTCGTACAAGTCATAAAGTCTTGCTCGAAGTTCTTTGTTTTTTATGTTCTCGATAATTTCAGCACCATACTTGTTCTCTTCAATGATAGTTATAATATCATTAAGAGTCTCTTCCTTTAGAGCAATGCCTGAAGCTAGGTCAAATATTTTGTCTAGGATTTCGTCTTGAGTGTATCCATGAATAACAATAAGTCTAATCCTGTCTGTAATTTCAGGAATATCTAATTCTTCATGTGGAATATAAACCGCATCTTCGCGATAGATTCCTAAAGCTTCAAAGCCATACGTTGTCATGTAGTGAATCATTGCTTGTATCCACAAGGCTTCTTGAGGTGTATCCTCAATTATTTTCCATGACTTATGGAATGAGGCGTTTGCTTTCTCACCAGAAACACCAATAACGTCCATGATTTCAGACATCACATGTCCATCAACAACACCAGCCACTTCTGGAGACAAGACAAAGCCATGCTTAATAGTCTCTTCTAACAAAATATCTTCTGTTTTCTTTTTTTCATCAACTTGAATCGCGTTGAATAGATTTAGTGTTGCTTTGTTCATGGTATTGTTGATAATTTATAATGGTGGAGGGAGTGAGAGTTGAACTCACATCGCCAGCGTGATTGTTGATTCTTAGGAACTTCTTATGCAAAAGCGAGAAGTATAATTTCTAGTGCTGGTGCTCTACCGTTGAGCTATCCCTCCGAATGGCGGACAGTAATTTTGAAACTCCAATGTTGTAGTGTGTAGGAACTGTCTGTGCCATAGTTGTATAAAAAGGCGGGAAGTATAAAGATTAGGCCCTGGGGCCTAATCAGCAAAATGAAGCTGATTGTTAGGAACTTCCTGTGCCTTAGTTTTTGTTAAGATTAATTCATATGATTAGAATTCCTTACCCTCTCCCACATCAATAACATCTAATTCATTCTCTTTCCACATCCGTATAACTGATGGTCTGTCGTCTATTACCTTATGAATTAGCGACCTGTCCTTGAAGTAGGTATTTAAAATTGCTTGTTTTACTTCTACGTCAGGTCTCCTGTCTCCAGCTCGTCTCATAATAAGAGTTTGTGGTTCTAGTTCTGTGGTATGTTTTTCTAACCACGCCAGGGTTTCTTTCTTGTAATCGTCTGGTCTTGCTGTAAGAAACACAATGTCATATCCTTCTTTTTTATAAGAACACAACTTTTCATATGTGTCAAGTCTAAGCTTGTCTTGGGGGATACCTTTAAAAAAACTCTTCCAATCCTTCCCTTCCCCCTTGACAAACTTCAATCTGTGTGTTATATCACACAAGGTTCCGTCTAAATCGCACAAGACGTAACCTTTCTTTGGTTTATACAGCTCATATTGTAGAGCCATATTAACAATAACATCCGCACCAACACCCTTTTGTCTCTCACGGTCTCTCTCTACACACGTCGCTAAATCTACGTCCGTGAGGTCCACAACCTCAAACTTAACTTCTCCTTCTTCTGCAACACGCTTCCACCCATCAAGGTGTCTTTTACTTAAGTTTGTGTCGTCAACAATAATATTGTAGTCTTCCCTTAATAGACCAAGGGCTATGTAAGCCTCTGTTCCAAGGGTTATCTCTTCATTCTTGCCAGTCCACTTACCGAAGTGTAACATCTCTCTAAGAAGGTCCTTGTTCAACCGCACGAAGTTACCGCCGCCCTTAACGATTTCTTTTGCTTTTGTTGACTTACCACTCGCTGGTAGTCCCTTCATCATTATAAGCTTCATAATTTTTTCAAGATATTCACTAGACGTATTACATTTTGAGGTAAAAAATATATTACCTCCCAGTAAGTATAACAAATTACTGGATATCAGACAAGTGGATAACTATGTGTTCCAACACCCCTTACTCCATTTCCAAGGAGTAGAACCTGCTGTGGCCAATAACTGGAATCCATACAATAGATTGTCTTCTGTGTCATAAATATTATAACCCATTTTTTTAGCGTTGTCAAGGTGATAATAAGTGTTTATTTGAAATAAACCTATGTCTTTACCAACAACAGCGTCATGGTTGACCGCATTTGGATTAAATTGACTCTCACATTGTACTATCTTCTTAACGAAAGCCGCATTTTGCCCGTATAAGGCGCTTAATTCATCAATACGCTCCTCTATACCCTCTCGCGTGTTTAAATCGCTCAGTGGGATGTTTTCTACCTGTTTTATGTCGTCCACAGTATAGTTTTCCATGGACGTAGCTCCGAATGTGGGTGTTAGAAAGAACGGAGTGAGCGATATGGTAATTGCAAGCAAGACCAGCAATATCTTCTTATATATCTGTTTAATGTTTCTAGTTTATGTTCTCCACATTATACCACACTCGGACATATTCTGCAAGTTCACCCCCTTGTTCCGTGTAACGGCTGAGCGGTTTTCTCCCATTTACACAGAACGGGAGGGTTAACCCCCGTAAGACTATTTTTTAGCCTTTTTTGCAACTTTACGCTTTGGACGCTTAGCTGGCTTTTTAGCCGCTTTCTTTACAACAACCTTTTTGACTGCTGGAGCCTTTTTGACTGCCTTTTTGGCAGCAGGCTTCTTCTCTGCGGGCTTGTTTAGCAAATCCAAGCGAGCTTGGTAAGCGTTCCAGCCATTGTCATAGCCGCTTAAACGACCAAGACCATAAGCTCCCCACAGAACAAGAACAGCAACTATGAATAGAAAAAATTCAAACATGTTACCTATTAGTATTACAATCTAATAATAACCGACCTAACTCTTGGCTGAATAGCCCTTAGTTAACACTTTAATCCTGGCTATCTCATCGTCTGTGTAGCCCAGCGTCGCTCCTTGTTTTTCAATTATTAAGTCTTTCCAATCACTGTAAGTAACCTGCCAATCTCCTATAACAGCCTTGTTATTCCTTGCCTTTGATATCTTATCTTTTGATAGGCTCGTCCAGTCAACCTCTTCAATAGGTATCTTGTACATGAACTGATTCACATCTGGTTCAACATCCTTTAGAAAATTATTATAAAACAACTTTCTCCACTTGTCAAGTTCCGTATGAACATTCACCTCAACACTACCACACCTATACTGACCTTCGTCTATCTTATTACACTCAAATAGGAAGTAGTTTAGTCCGTCAATTGACGCAACAAATAAATATCCTTTTGATACACCTAGAGATTCCATATATAGTGCAAGTTGCCCAACATAATTCTCTTTCGGTTGACCGTTCTCATAGTTCTTAATGTCCCACATGTTCTTGTTGTTTATGGACTTAATCTCTATGGGTAGGCCCTGCATTGTTTTCGCATCAATGAATCCTCTGACAGGGACACTCCTCATGTTGCTGTCTATTCTTCCGTGCTCCATTTGGTCATAGTTTTCTGGCACAATGCCTGAATCCTTTAGAACCTGTAGCATCTGCATTTCAACACCCTTACCAGCTCCCCATTTCAGTGTTTCATTCCACGTTGCAACATTTGTCTTAGGCTCCCTTTTGAAAGCCCAATACAATTCAATGTTCATCTTGCCGAAATCAGAGGGCCAAAATCCTTTCTTGTCCCTCTGTTCTAGGTCAATTGTTAATTCGTCTGTTGTCAACATGATTATAGAGGAATATCGTCTGGATTAATTTCTTCTGGAGCCATCACTGGTCCAGCTGTCGTGCTCCCAGTTTTAGGAAGTACAATGTCTTCCAATACAGCTACCCTTTTTTCTAGGTCTGAAGGCATTGAGAAGTTATAATATTGACCCTTCTGTTCAATACTCAACTCAACCTCTTGACCTTCCGCCAAGTCCTCTGTTCCTCTAGTTTTAAGAGTAGTCAACCAATTGTCTCCATGCTGTTCTGTTTTGATTGATACCTTATCAACCTCCTTTTCATCTGGAGTTCCTTTCCTAACAAGCTGGGTTCCTCTCCAAACTTGCTTTATTTTTACTTTCTGTAACATTCTATTTTATCGTTTCGTTAAATTCTGTTAATCCCTTTGCAAATAGGTCTGGGTCTGATAGGTCGTCAAGTGTCTCCTCAAATGATTTTGAATAAGCGAAGTCACAACCAGCGAAATACTTTTCTCCAACCAACTCAAGGTCTTCAGCAAACCAATACTCTTCATAAGAATCACCTAAGTCATAGGTCCCTGGACCAAAACCATCCACCTTTTCTATAGTTCCAGTCTCTCCATAATAGTCTGACTCAACATTAATAACTTTTACGGTGTCACCTACTTTAAACTCAGGTTTCTCTTCTGTCTTGGCCATTTTAAGA